>Ga0194044_10000090_pt1 | contig 35302 bp, 30 predicted proteins | sample JunL4417m_MetaG_FD_155460 | JGI IMG/M metagenome (GOLD analysis project Ga0194044, IMG submission 155460) | Anoxic zone freshwater microbial communities from boreal shield lake in IISD Experimental Lakes Area, Ontario, Canada - Jun2016-L442-17m | ecosystem: Environmental > Aquatic > Freshwater...
GCTGGTGCCGCAATGATTTTGCAAGCACGTCACGATATGAAGGGCGTTGAGGAGCTAAAGGCCTCTGCTGCTGCGCTTAAGTCTGAGGCAGCTGGAATTTCTGGTGACCCGGTTGGTGATAAGGCCAGGGCCGAAGCTGCAGATAAAGCACGCAAAGAAAAAGCAGCTGTCGATAAAGCCGAAGCTGACAAAAAAGCTGCCGCTGATGCTGCCGAGAAAGAAAAAGGCAAGGGTACCGGCAAACCAGGAGAGCCTAAAAAACCAGGGCCAGATGGTGGCACACCTCCAGGCGACGGTGGACCTAAAGATCCCGACAAAACTGGTAAAAAAGGAAAACCAGGTGAACCAGGTCCCAAAAAAGAAGGAGAAGTAGATGAAGCTCCACCAGAGGATCCAACTCCACCAGAAAAGGAAAAGCCGGTCGACGGTAGAATTGAAGTCGGCGGAACCTACAAGGCTGAGGGTTTGAAGGAAGTTAACATTAAGGAATATAACAAAAAGCACGGCTTAAAATTAAAGGGTAAAATTTACTCTGCAAAGGTAAATGGCCGAGACGTCGTAATCAATTTACCGGAAGGCGAAGTTAGCGAATCAACTACTAATGTCGTCGTCGATAAAATGCTATTCCGAGGCAAAAAGAAGGCAGAAAAAGGTTTTAAGCCAACGCCAGAATTAACAGTCCACCTAGACGGCGGAACTCCAGCTGAGGAGCCAAGTGGATCCGACGATGAAGAAGCGGAAAAAACTATAGAAAATCCTAAGGCCGAGAAAAAGCGGGTGGCAGAAATGTTGCAAACGGGTCGTTTGTGGCAGGGCATTTCCGAGGAACCAGTTAAGGCCAATCTTGTTGATTACGCCGAGAATAAAAAAGGCGACATTACTGAGTTGGAATCCATGGTTGATGTTAAAGACAAACAAATTATTATTAGGGATGTTCACAGGGTTAAGGGATCTGTTAGATTCTCTGTTCGAGAAAAAGGTACAACAGATTTTGGCCCATCGTATCAAATGGCTGCCGCTGACTTTTTGAAGATTGCTGACCCTGCGTATTTTGCTAAGGAACCAGATAAAGCTGCGCAATTTGAAGCAGCAAAAGCAGCTTTGGCGAAATCGATAGAAAATCCAGATGAAGAAACTGCTGATGATGAAGAACCACCAGCAGCAGCAGATGAAGAGCCTCCAGTACTAGAGGTGCCAGCAGATGACGAAGAGGTGGCGGGTGACGAAGAAATCGTGGAAGAAAGTGAAATTCCTTTCGGTTTGAAACCCGGAGCCAAGGTAGTTGAAAAAGAAACCGGAAAAGTTTTTGTTATCAGCGAACAGGATGACGATTTCGGTAGAGTAGAAGTTAATTCACCAGATGATGAGTCTGCAAAAGACTACTACGCACCAGATATGTTCAAAGAAGAATTTGAGCCGTACAAAGCTCCAGAAGAAGAAGCGTCGCCGGAAAAAATTGTAATTTCTACCGCTAAGGGTGATGTCGATGTTGCTCCCGGCGCAACTATCACCATGCCTCGTGTCGTAGGAGAAGAGTTTAAGGGTTCCGAGGCTAGAATCGTCAAGTCAGCTGAAAATGTCACAGACGGCGATAAATCCTTTGTGTTTATTACCTTCAACGAAGGAGAACCACTCAAGATGACGCCAGAAAATGCAGCTAAACTGATTGAAAATGATGTCCTAACTGTTTCTTAAATTAAATGACAAAAACCACACCAACTGATTTCCGCCATGTTCGGGAGACCACTCTTAGTGATTTTGTGCCCGCAAATCCTGCTGCGGAATTAATTGGTTCACAAAAATTGGATCATACGGCCGTTCCTGAGACGACTTTTGAAGATTTAATGCAACCAGAAACTATTAATGTTCCCGATGTTGCACCGGAACTGCCAGCTGATGATGTTGCGATGGAAGCAAATCGAGGCTCTGCTGTTACTCTTGAACAGGGCGGGCCGGTAATTGATCCATTAACAGTCCCTGAAACAACTTTTGAAGATCTGTTTCGGTCACCAGCTGAACCACCAGCATCTCCTGATCTTCCTGAGCCGCCGGCTCGAGAAGCCACTGTGCCACCAATCGCTGAGCCGGCAGTACCAGCTGTTCCTGCAGCGCCGATCGCTACAGCTGAACTGAGTCCAGCTGAAAATGCGATAGCCGTTAATTTTCTAGAACAATTGCGTCCTGGTGATCGGTTGAAGATGCGAAATCCGAATGAGGAAAGCGTGAAGACGGTTCAGTCATTTGTACTATACGACCCAGCTACTCGATTGGTTACAGTTGATGTCGGCGGGATGAATCACAGGATTGAGGTCCATGAATTCTATCGCACTTTTGATACAGAAAGATCTAGACCAGATGCTGAATTAAAATCTGAATTGGAGGAAGGTCTAGACGAAATTGCCGCCGCTGAAGATGCAGTTAAGGTCAATGATATCCATAGTGATGAGGCCCAGTTGGAGGCAGCCGAAAATGAGGAACTAGAAAGTTATCAATTTCATGACAAAAATGGGGGAGTGGGCAGTGATAATTCCTCAGATTTAACAATTTACAAAGATCAGGCTTGGAAACGTGGTGACAGCCCATTGGAAAAGATTTCGGCGATCAGGTTATCAGCTGATAATGGAAAATTAGCGATTGCATTTGGCAATAATCCAGCAGAAGAAAAAACTACACAGGAATGGAAGGATGATTTTGCTGGTTGGCAGCTAATTAGTGTGGGGGTAAATAATTCTGAAGTAGCGCCGTTAAAAGAAATTGTTGAAAACTCTGTTCCAGCTCAAACAACGCAAGGGTTGAAGGATCGTTTTCGCCAAATTAACCCAGCAGAAGCCGCTGGGCAACAATATGCTGATGGTGTGCCAAATGAGCATCAGGAGTATAGTCGGGGCCGTGTAGTTGCCGAGAATATTCCTAATTTACCCGAAGTTCCTGTCGATGGCACCGAGGCAGTTGAAGTAAAAGATGCTGCTGAAACTGAAAGAGAGAAAGAAGTTGTAAAGGTAGAAGACGAGATTGATAAAGTCGTTGAAACAGTTCCAGCAGTGGCTGCGGAAGTAGTAGTTGAGGAAAACGGTGAGGCAGATGACACTGACGATGGCAAGGCGACTGGGAAAGAAAATTTACCAAAAAACGCGCAAGACGCTTTTGATCAGTTGGCAAGTGGCAGTCAAGTTAACATGCCAGTTGACCTTGCCAGACAGGCAGAAGAAATAAGATTTAAAGGCGACAGTTCCGAGAAATAGGATTTCTGATAAGGAGGGGATTGGATACTTATAATTATAATTCGACGACAACAACCGCCAGCAATAATATTTGGTGGTGGGTTTTGGCTGTCATTGCACTGGCAGTGGGAATTTATTTTTTGTACAAATATTTGCAACGGATAATTTTGTACTATTATCAGCTGCGAAAAACTCAGAATTGGGTGATGTTAAAAATTTCTATCCCCAAGGAGCGTTTTGCAGAAGAGAACGATCAGCGAATGGATTTTCGCGAACTGGCTGCAGTTATTGAGCCATTTTTGTCGAATATTGAGTCGCTTTTTGACCCGAACATACAAAAGAAACTTGCAGGGCAAGACCATATTAGCTTAGAAATTATTTCTAAAAAAGGTTTGGTATTTTTTTACATTGGTGCGCCGGAGATATTCCGTGACGCAATTGAAAAAAATATTTTGGCCCAATATCCGGATGCAATTTTGGAGCTGGATAAAGACAGGGGATTTTCAGTCTTTAAAGATATGGAAGGCGAAGTTGCAGCTGGAAACCTAAGATTGCTAAAAAAGTTTTTCTTTCCAATCAAAACATATCGCTATTTGGAATATGATCCATTGAACGGAATTGTGAACGCGCTTTCAAAATTAGGCGCTGAAAGAAATGCCGCGGTCCAGATTTTAATTCGCCCAACGGACAACACTTGGAGGTTTGCACTTGATAAGGTGGCCAAAAATATTCAGGCTGGAAAATCGGGAAGTTACTATTCATCGTCGTTTAATCGCCGAATGGGGGAGAGCTTCTTTAAATTTTTGGGTGACGTTGGCAAATCAGCCAGTGGCAAATCACTAATGGAAGAGGAAAAAGATAAGCAGGCCCAGAACCAATTTCGCCTGAACCCTATCCAGGAGCAGCAGCTAAAGTTACTGGCTGAAAAGGGTGCAAAAACCGGTTTCGATACTCAGGTTAGAATTATTGCCGTTGCTCCAACTGCCGAGCAAGCAAAGGAAACCTTAAAAACTATTTTCATGGCTTTTTCGCAATTCTTCGCTCCTGACAACAACGGCTTTAAGTTTAAAAAAGCTAAGCGTTTGAGGGAGACTGTTGCTAATTATATTTACAGAATTTATGGCAGAGAGCCGAGAATGCTGTTGAATACAGAGGAAGTTGCTTCACTTTTTCATTTACCGAACCGCTTCACCGAAGCACCGAATATCGCTTGGGTGTATTCGAAAAAATCTGCACCACCACCACAAATGCCAACCGAAGGTATTATTATCGGCGAAACGAATTATCGTAGCCAGAAGCAGTCTATTCGAATAAAAGATACTGATAGGGTTCGCCACATTTATATGGTAGGAAAAACTGGTGTAGGTAAAACCGTATTATTTGAAAACGCTATTATGCAGGATATCCGAGATGGCAAAGGCGTCGCTTATTTGGATCCAAACGGTGATGCGATTCAGTATATTTTAGAGCATATACCAAAGGAACGGGCCGAGGATGTAATTCTTTTTGACCCGTCTGATATTGAGCGTCCAATGGGGCTAAATCTCTTGGAGTGGAAGACGAACGAACAGCGCGACTTTTTGGTCCAGGAGGCGATTCAGATTTTCTACAAGCTTTTCGATCCAAACCAAACAGGTATTGTTGGTCCGCAGTTTGAGCATTGGATGAGAAATGCCGCCCTGACTTTAATGGCTCATCCAGATGGCGGAACATTAATTGATATTCCGCGGCTCTTCACTGACCCGGATTTTGAAAAGGAGCGAGTTAAGTTCGTAACCGACCCGGTTGTTAGATCATTCTGGGAAAAGCAGATGGCCAAAACATCAGATTTTCATAAGTCTGAAATGTTGAATTATTTCACTTCCAAATTTGGTCGGTTCATGACTAATGATATGATGCGCAATATTATCGGCCAGCCAAAATCAGCGTTTGATTTTCGTGAAGTGATGGACGGCAAGAAAATTTTACTTTGCAAGCTATCAAAAGGTTTAATTGGTGAAATTAACGCCTTTTTGCTGGGAATGATTATCGTCTCAAAGATCGCTATTGGCGCCTTTTCACGGCAGGATCAAACCGAAGAAGAGCGCATACCATTTTATCTTTACGTTGATGAGTTCCAGAACTTTATTACCGACGTATTTTCAACGATCCTGTCCGAGTCCAGAAAGTATAAGTTAGCTTTAAGTATCACTAACCAGTATATTTCTCAGCTAGACGAAAAGACCAGAGACGCTGTAATTGGTAACGCTGGTAATTTGATTGCTTTTAGGGTTGGTGCTGCTGACGCTGAGTTTTTAGTCAAGGAATTTGCCCCAATTGCCGTTGATGATTTAACCAATGTCGATAAATTTAATTTCTACATTCGTGAACTAATTGATAATGCTCCGATGCCGGCTTTTAATGGTCAAAGCATGCCCCCTGATCCTAACGGCAACAAAGAGTTGGCTGAAGCTATCAGGCAGTTATCGCGTCTAAAGTACGGGAACTCAAGAGAGGTTGTTGAGTCTGAAATAAGCGAACGTTCTCAAATTCATAATATTGATTTGCCGGGGATTGGCGAAGGGAATGCCAAAGGCCCAACCGGTTAAAAATCATTTCATGATTTTTAACAATTTCTAAGTACTAAATTCTAATTTCTAAATAAATCTTAAATGACTAAATGCGAATTTAGAAATTTTTGTTTTAACTAAAATCGTTGACAAAAAAATTCTTTTGTTGTATTATCTTACTAGATTAGTAACACAATAACAAAAATGGTCAAATTAGACAAAAAAGCCTTGAATTTCCCTTCAGATGAGGATTTAGTAAGCGTGAAACAACTTTTGGATAGCGCTGAAAATCAAATTAGAAAAGCCAAATCTTTAATTTTCAAAACCGAAATTGAAGAAATGGCCAGGGAAGTGGCCGAGACAAATGTTTCCGATAACATTATTGAAGGCATATTTAACGGGGAAAATTTTGTTGCCCCAGATGGGACAAATTATCCGATACCGGCCAACTATGCGAGTAAGTCAAAGCTTGTTACGGGGGACTTGCTGAAATTAACAATAATGTCTGATGGCAGCTTTGTTTATAAGCAGATTAATCCCGTTGAACGGAAAAAAGTCGTTGGTGTCTTGGAAGAATTCGGTGATGGCTGGAGAATAAATGTTGACGGCCAGCTCTACAACGTACTGACTGCATCCGTTACATATTATAAGGCCAAAGAAGGCGATAAGCTCGTAGGTCTAATTCCGGAAGATGAAAAGACGGACTGGGCAGCAGTTGAAAATATAATGATTGATGAAGCATAAAATAAATAATTTTGGGGAAAAGAATGACAGAAGCAAAAGAAAATTTAGCTCATGCGGGCAATCTGGTCGAAATAGTCAACGACCTAATGTTGGTATTGAATGAAAAAGAAAAGCGATCAATCGTTGGTCGTTTCGGTTTTACTGGTAAGAAAGAGACATTGTCAGCAATTGGGCGAGAATTGCGCCTCTCCAGAGAGCGCGTTCGACAAATTGAAAAAAATGCCCTACGAAAGATGTCTGAATTGATGAAGAAAAGCCATTCCTCAATGATCAATGAAGTCGCTGGGACTTTAGAAAAATCAGGCGGAGTTATTGTAGATGATCTAATTCCTGAAGATTTCCTAAAGCTTGCCAACGACCAAAAATTTGCACGCAATTATCTGCGACTTGTTCTAACTATTATTGCCAATACTGAAAAAATCAATGAGAGTGATAAATTCAAAGAAGGCTGGAGATTGAAAACTGTTACGAGTGATAAGATTTTGTCAGTTATTACCAAGGCGATTGAATATTTTAAGGCTGAAGAAATTCCACAAACTTTGGAAGGTCTAGGAAATGAAATTCCGGCCATCGGCAAAATGGATAGCAATTTTGTTATGTCCTGCATTCAAATTTCTAAAAAATTGATTGTTGCCAAAAATGGCATGATTGGTCTTTCCGGCTGGCCTTCGGTTAATCCGAGAAATGTTAGGGATAAAATTTATTATGTTTTAAAAACATCAGGTCAGCCACTTCATTTTACGGAAATTACTTCCTCTATTGCCAGTCTTGAATTCGACAAAAAACGCGTAGTCAGGGCCACTGTTCACAACGAGTTAATCGCCGATGACAGGTTTGTGCTGATTGGGCGAGGAATTTATGCTTTGCGCGAATGGGGATATAGTGACGGGACTGTTTATGAGGTTATTAAAAATATTCTCTCTAACAGTAAAAAACCACTTATTTCAACCGAGATTATTGAACTAGTAAATAAATCCAGAAAAGTTAAGAAAAACACAATCGTAATTAATTTGCAGACCAAAAAAGAATTCAAAAAGGTCTCTGGTGGTTACGTTTTTGAGAAGCTCTAAATTCAAATATCAAAATCTCTAGCTTTAGCTGACCCTGTGGGCAAATATCAATTGAAATCTAAATAATTAAAGCTTTAAGATTTTTAGCTTCATTTGACATTTGAGCTTTAGATTTTTTTTGATATAATATCTCTATGGGAGAGGGAAGTTAATGACGTTTTTACTCTATTTAATTTATGCTGTTCTAATAATAGGACCGGTGTATTTTTTATATCTGTGGTGGAAGGTGACTGAAACGAAAAAAAAGGTTGTTTGGTCAGAGAAACAAGAATACGACACTTTATTAGTTGAGGTGCCTAAAAATAACGAAAAGGCTCCGCTTTCTGCCGAGCAAATGTTTGCATCAATCCACGGTATTTATACCGACGCAGCTGACTTTCAGCCATCTCTCAGTTTTGAAATTGTTTCAATTGATAAGTTTGTTCAGTTCTATCTGCATGTGCCGAAGCATTTGGTTGATTTTGTTGAAGGTCAAATTTACGCTCAGTATCCAACAGTGGAAATCAGTCAGGTAGCAGACTACAGCGAAAAAGTTGACTTAGGTGGCAAATTTTCGGCTGGTTGCGAATTGATTTTGACCAAGGAAGATGTTTTCCCAATTAAGATGTTTTCAGATTTCGAAGTCGACCCGCTTTCTGGTATTACGTCGGTAATGTCTAAAATTCATGCTGGTGAGGAAATTTGGCTACAGTTTGTTATTCGTCCCGTTGGCGACGAGTGGCAGGAGCGGGGGATTGATTATATCGACCGGGTTAAAAAAGGCCAGGATAAAACTGTTGGTTTTAAGGATTTTAATAAGACCATCCGAAAAGCCAGCAAAGAATTTAGTAAGAACTTTTTAAAGTTGGTTCTTAACCCGCATGCAGAGCTAGAGGGGGCAGCAGCCGCATCCGAAGTGAAGCTTTCCGGTCCGGTTGAAGAGGCTCTGAAGAGTATTGAATTTAAAATCGTTAAACTTGGCTTTGAAACTAAAGTTCGGTTGGTGGCCGTGTCTGACGACCCTACTTCTGCTAGGACTAAAGTTCAAAGTTTAGCCGCCGCTTTTAAGCAATTTAATACCACTAACGGCAATGGTTTTAGGCACTCAGAAATTGTAATCAATGATGAAAATTTTATACAGAGCTACAGGGGCCGTGAATTTGAGGATAGGGGATACGTTTTAAATATTTCCGAGCTGGCAGCAGTTTATCATTTGCCGCATCAAACAGTCGAGACTCCTCACATTGTCTGGGCCGGGAGCAAAAAAGGGGAACCGCCATCAAATTTGCCATTATCGGAAAATGTTGACCCAAAGTCATTAACTGTCCTTGGTGAAACCAATTTTAGAAATGTTTATCGTAAATTTGGTATTAAACTCGAAGATAGGCGAAGACACTGTTATATCATAGGAAAGTCAGGTACTGGAAAGTCCACACTTATAGAAAACATGGCAATCGATGACGTTGTTGAGGGCCGCGGGGTAGTTGTTGTCGACCCTCACGGAGACTTGGTGGACAAGGTCTTGGCTTGCGTGCCTGACCATCGGATTGATGATGTTATTGTTTTTGATCCTGCTGATCGATCTTATCCAATTGCTTTTAACCTACTGGACAAAGTTGAGGATGATTTTAAAGGTATGGTAGCGTCAGGCTTTGTTGGTATTTTTAAGAAAATATTTGGCGAGTCTTGGGGTCCGAGGCTCGAGCACATACTACGAAATACAGTTTTAGCTTTATTAGATTTTCCTGAATCGACTATGTTAGACATTCCTCGGATGCTTACGGAAAAAAGGTTTCGCGAAAAGGTCGTTAGTTTTGTTACAGATACGGTTATTAAAGAGTTCTGGATTAACGAATTCGCACAATATGATGCCAAATTCCGGACTGAAGCAGTTTCTCCAATCTTGAATAAAGTTGGTCAGTTTTTGTCGACCGCGACCATTAGAAATATTGTTGGCCAGCCGCATTCACGAATTAATATTCGCGACATTATGGATACGCAAAAAATTCTTCTGATAAATCTTTCTCGTGGTAAAATCGGCGAAGACAACTCAGCGCTCTTGGGTGCAATGATGATTACCAAAATTCAACTTTCGGCTATGAGCCGTGCGGACGTTACAATCGATAAGCGCCCGGATTGTTATTTGTACGTTGATGAGTTCCAAAACTTCGCCACTGAATCATTTGCAGTTATATTGTCAGAGGCCAGAAAATATAATTTGAATTTAACAATTGCTAACCAGTATATTACTCAGATGCCGGAAATTGTGCGCGATGCGGTTTTTGGTAACGCTGGAACAATTATCGCTTTCCGAGTTGGTGGTGCTGACGCTGACTTTCTGGTTAAGGAATTTGAGCCGATATTTGAAGCAAATGATTTGGTTAACTTGGATAGATATCAAATCTATACCAAGTTGCTGATTGATGGCATTACTAAGCCGGCTTTTTCTGCCAGGACCCTGGCACCGGTTGAAAAGCTTTCCGGTAACCGAGATACAATTATTGAAACGTCACGAAAAAATTATGCTGCGAATCGCAACGAAGTCGAGGCCATGATTGTTGAAAAATCCCGTGAGCTGGAAGAGGAGCTAAAAGCAGAGTCAGAAGATTATTTTGCCAATCGATCAAATCCAGCCGCTTCTGTCGACAAGGTTCCAGACAAACAGTTTGAAAGACCTAATCGACCTGTGGCCAGAGAAGCCGTACCGGAAAAGGTTGTAGCCGTTTCTCAGCCATTGCCTGCATCACCAGTAGCAGCTGCAGCGCCGCCAGTTAGTGCGCCTGTTGACCCAATTAATCAAATTACTGAAGAAGCAGCTCAGGAGGTTCCGAAAGAGAGAAAGGCTAGATTTTTGAAATGGCAAAATATAATTGGTGATAAGATTTACAAAGAGCAAACTGCTCGCGGTGGCGTAAAGTGGTTTGTTGGACAGAAAATTACACCTCTGATGTTTGTCGAGCAGGGGATTTCGGTTGATGAGGCGGGGAGTCAGATGTTGAAAACCATGGAAAAAGCCTATGGTGTAAAAATCGAAACCACTGGGGCAACAGTGCCAACCGAAAAAAAGGACGATGATAATAAGTCACCTGCAGGAGGGGTGATAGAAGTTACACCGAGGACCGATGATCCGCAACCAAGCAGCCAGCCTGAAGGTAATAATGAAATAACGACGGGCGCAGAACCAAAAGCAACAGCCCCACCAGAGATTCCCAAGGAGATTCCGGTTGATAGTCCGACTAGTTATCAGCCAGCGCAGGCTACTGCAGTTAAGGATGAAAATCCTCTGCAAGAAGGCGTAGCGGTTAGTCTCTAGAGATGAGTTTTTAAAAAGTTGAGCACAATTTGTGAGGAAAAACGCCAGATAGCTGGCGTTTTTTTAAATATCGATAGGGGACCGCAAACAATTTGCACTTTTATATTTTGGTTTATTTTTGCTAAAAATCGAAAAAATCAGAACAAGATATTACAAAATTTAACTGTGCAAAAAAAGGTAATATTTGATGAGTTTTTTTCGAGATAGTTATTGGCGGTTATAACAAGCATAATTTATCCGTGTATTAGGCTCAAGTTGCATGTCACATTTCCGAATCATAAAGTATGTCGCATAAGATACATTATGCGACATACTACGAATTGGCTACAACTAAGGCCAATTCACGCTTCTTTGACTATGGATCGCGTATCGCCATTTATATCGTTTCTTCAATATTTTTATAACTGCCTCCAATTGAGCACGTTTTCTCTCTCAAAAAGCCCCAGAATGCCCCAGTTTGATAGTTTATTACTTGGCTGACCAATTGGTCGTATGGATAACATTACTGATGTAATTTGCAAGTCCTGGACAGGATAAAATAAAAACTCGACTGAAGACATAGTCTTCAGTCGAGGGTTCGCTGGAAAGTAACGCGGCATAGGCTTTGGACGGTACGCACAACCTAGGCTCCGGTGCCTTAACGGTTGCGGTTTCACGGTTATTCCGTGCGTTTGTTCCCAGCACGACTGTCCAAAACTCTTATATTGTATCATACAAATACTAATTTGTCAATAGATTTTTGCACCAAAAAAAATCAGAATATTATTCACTTTATTCTGATGTTCCCTTGAACCTGTTTGGTTGTTTTATCTAGCAAAAAATAAAAAGTCAGAAAAGAGGATTGCCTACTCCCCTACTGTTGAGCATGAGGTTGGGTTAGGGCTAGGAACCCAGTTTGGCCAATGGAAGTAGATGCCCGAAGTTGGTTTTTTCTAACTTCTACTTCGAATTTGTCTCTACTAAACTGGCTTCTTGACCTGTTGAGTAACTTCTAAATGTTTCTGCCAGCTGATTAAAAGCATGGTAGCGATAAAAATCGATGAATAAGTTCCAAAGGTAATACCGGCAATTAATATTAAAACAAAGTGGCTAATAGATGAGCCGCCTATCAAGAACAATGCCAAGAGAACCATAATCGTTGTTAGCGAGGTGTTAATTGACCTGGAAATTGTTTGCAATATACTGTCATTTGCCAGTGTTTCAATATCAGCCCCGGGATGGCGCACCATGTTTTCGCGCAGTCGATCGAAAACGACAATGGTATCATGTACAGAAAAACCCATTACCGTAAGCAGAGCTGTAATGAACAGGGCATCAACTTGCATGAAGGGATAAAAGTGGCCGACAACGGAAACAAATCCGGTAGTGACAATTAAATCGTGTATTAAGGCTGCAACAGCGGTAACCCCAAAACGCCATGAGCTAGCCGGTTTTGGAACTTTTCTGAATGCATAGGACACAAACAGAATTATGGCCAGTGAAGCTACTACAATGGCCCATATTGCCTTATTGGTGATGTCTCGACTAACTACTGGCCCGATTGTTTGATAGCTTGACTCAGTGATACCAGAGTTGTTTTTCTGCAGTTCTGAAATTAATTTATTGTGTCCATCGGGTGAAAGATTCCTTGTCCGTAGAATTACTTTATCCAATCCAGAGGTACTGGCAGTATCAACTGTTACGCCGGCACTTTCACTTTCAGATTTTAGAGTTTCTATTTGACTTGCAATACCAGGTTTCGTCAATTCAATAATTGACCCACCCTTAAAATCAATGCCAAAATTTAGTTTCCAAATGAAAATTGAAAGAATGCTCAGGATAATTAAAATCGATGAGAATATGTAAAAGTAAGTTCTTTTTTTGACTAAATTAAACATGTAGATATTTCCTTAGGTTTGTTTTTGCAAGCAAAAGTAAGAATGTTCGACTGACTGTTACAGCCGTAAAGATTGAAACTAAAACTCCGACTGCGAGGGTTAGCGCAAACCCTTTAATGATGCCTGTTCCAAATGAAAACAGAATTATACAAGTTATTAGGGTGGAGAAATTAGAGTCGCGAATGCTGTTCCATGCTCTCTTAAAACCTTCTTCAATTGCCGTGACTATATCTTTCCCGAGTCGCAACTCTTCTCTTGTCCGCTCAAATATCAAGATGTTTGCGTCTACCGCCATACCAATGGAGAGAATAAAGCCGGCTATTCCAGCCAGAGTCATGGTGACAGGAATAATTTTGAATAGTGCTAAAGAAATCAGACTATAAATTACCAGCGCCACAACGGCGACGGCTCCTGGAAATTTGTAATGGATAACCATAAATAACCCAACAAGAATTAGACCGATTATTCCAGCTGTTAAGCTTCGTTTGATTGAATCGGCGCCAAGGGTTGCACCAACATTCTGTTGGGCAATAACTTTAGCTGGAATTGGAAGCATCCCCTCATTTAGGCGGTCGGAAAGTTTTTTTGCTTCTTTAATGTCTTTTTGTCCCGTAACTATTGCTTTACCGTCAGCAATTTCTGCTTGAACAGTTGGAGCGGAAACGATTCTGTTGTCTAGCACAATGGCGATCTGTTTGTTTAAATTGTCTTTTGTCATGGTGGCAAATTTTGATTTGCCGGCGTCATTGAATGTCAATGAAACTACCGGTGCACTGGTACCAGCGCCTGAAGAGCTATTTTGATAAGTAACATCAGAAGAGATCAAATCCTTGCCTGTTAAATCAGTTGGTTGCCAATACCCGGGGTACGAATAATCGGTTTGATAATAATCTTGTAGTTGTAGCCCGGCTGTCGCGTCTGCGGCCTGGGTCATAAAGGTTAGTTCATACGTTTGGCCAATGGTTGCAATGGCAACGTTTATATCTTTTATGCCAGGAAGTTGAATTAAAATCTGATCAGTCCCCTGCTGTTGAATTGTTGGTTCGGCTACGCCAAGTCTGTCGATTCGCTGTCTGAAAACATTGATAAGATTATTTAAGTCCTTGGACTTATCGGTCGATTTTGACAGATCAGCAAGGTATGTTAGTTCTGTTCCACCTTGGAGGTCGAGCCCCAGGTGAGTTTTAATGTCTTTGCCAAATAAATTAGGGCCTTTTGGTACATCAATTAAGACTGCCAAAGCCAGGATTATTATTATCGAACCAAAAATATACCAAATTCTTTTCATGCTAGTAACTATGTTAGTTTATCTTTGCGAAGAAGTCAATTGATTATTGGGAAAATTAGCAGTTTGTTTTGATTTATTAATTTCGGAAAAACATCTTCTTCTAGCATTGAGAAGCCATCAGGAATAAAAGAGAAAATATCTGGTTCCAAAACATAAAAACCCTTTAATAGTTTTTGGTCACTACTCGCAACTGATGCTAAGGGTTGATGATTCAAGTGAAAGTTTATAAGGCTGGAAAGATTGATTGAAATTACTTGGTCCAAATTTACTACTAAAAAAGTTTTCTTGAATTTGTTTCGAAGTTTGTTTAGCGCTCCAGCGGTTCCATCTCCACTTTCAACATAACTGATTTTTAGTCCAAATCTTTCACCCGCTCCGATGCTTTGTTTAATTTTCTCACCGAGGAAGCCAATGGCAATTGTGATGTCGCTGAGCCCGTATTCTTTTAACTGTAGGATCGAATTTTCGATAACTGGTATCAGCCTAATGGCCCCTTTCCCCCCGGCCATTATTACTGCCGATTCTATTTTTGCAATTCCTAAGGCTTCCGAAAGTAAATGCTCAAATGCGTGCGATCTATTGCGCATTACAGTTCCGTCGACTTTTCGGTCGATTCTTTCAAGGATTTCTTTTTTAATTGAGATTGTTATTCGCTCTCGTTCCATAGTGATTATATAAAAAAGTATATGCATTTATAAACCTAGCATATACTCTTTTTCTCTGTCAAATTAGGGCTAACTGTAGACTCATATATTATATGAGAAATTATGATATTTTACCCAGTATTGCTTGAAAGTCGGTCGGCAGTGTTGAATCGATCTGGATTTCCTTGTTGTTAACCGGATGATGGAATACTATTTTGCTAGCATGCAACAGTTGTCGCTTTATCCCAAGTTCGTCCGATATTTTTTTACTTTCTTTAGAGAAATATGTTTGGTCGCCGATAACCGGCAAGCCGATGCTTTTCATTTGGACTCTAATTTGGTGGGTTCTGCCGGTCGGAATTTCAATTTTCATCAACGAAAGTTCAGCTTTGCCATAAATGTATTTTTGAATTTTTGAGTATTTTGTTATTGCTAACTTGCCATTAGCCTCGTCCTGAACCGCCATTTTTTTTCTATCAATTTTATCTCTGCCAAGATAAGATTTAATTTCGCCGCTTTTTGCTGCATCACCATAAACCAAGGCGGTATAAGTTTTATTAATATTTTTACTATGCATCTGTTTTGAAAGCGATGAAAGCGACTTAGCATTTTTGGCAACAATAATAATTCCCGAGGTATCCTTATCTAGCCTGTGAACTATGCCTGGGCGCACCGCCGCGTAGGCGGAGTCATCGTTTTTAGAGCTAATGATTTCCGGCGCATAATCCAATAATGCGTTTACCAGTGTGCCAGTTAGGTTCCCGTGTGCCGGATGGACTACCATGCCCGAAGGCTTGTTAATAACAATAATATTTTCATCTTCAAACAAAACATCGAGTGGAATTTTCTCGCCAATGAGTTCAGCCGGTTTAGATAAATTTTCAAAGAAATCAAAATTTATTTCGATAATGTCTTCGTCGCCTATCTTGAGTGAGGCCTTGCTACTTAGACCATTTACCAAAATTTGCCCGTTTTTGATAGCTTCTTGAATTTGGCTCCGACTGAAATCGACTAATTTTTTTTGCAAGAAAATATCCAATCTCTCCCCTGCTTCATTTTTGCTAACAATAATTTTTTTGATCATTGAATTATTTTCCTGTTAGTTTTTTGATAAAAGTATTTAGTGTATCAGTCGGGTTAATTCGCAGTCTAGATAAAGCGTATTTATTTTCGGTGGTGGTGCTAACCCCTGGCTCCGTAGTTGTTGCTGTTAAATATCCTGCTTGCTTAACAGTCTCATCAACGGTTGTATTATGTTGACCCGAAGGGTAGCAAAAACTATTTATCGTCTTTCCAGTAACCGCTTCGAGCGAACTTTTGCTGCCGGCTAATTCGTTTATTAATTTTATTTGGTTTAGTGTTGTTAGATCTGGATGATTGATGGTGTGAGAACCTATTTCCATGTTGCCGTCAGACATTTGCTTAACTTGATCGGCAGTTAGAAAATCTGGCCGGCCTAAAAATCCGCTAATAATATAGAAAACTCCAACTTGGCCGTTTTGTTTCAGTGCCGAGTAAGCGTTGGTAAAGGCATCGCTGTAGCCGTCATCAAAGGTTATAATTACAGGCTTATCCGCTAGTTTTTTTGTTGGAAATGCAAGAAGGTCGGAGAAAGTAATTGTAGAATAGCCGTTGTCTTTCAAGTATTTTATTTGAGCTATAAAATTCTCTGGTGATACTGATAAGTTGGTACCAATTTTATCACTTTGATCATTGTAAACCCGAATATGATGGTACATTAAAATTGGCACTTCTGCTTCGGCCCTAGTGTCGGGAGCTATAGCAGTTGCGACTGAAGTCTCGGCGGTGACAGGGTTTTCCTGAGTGCTTTGCCGTCGCGCGTCCTTCATCCTTGCCGGAATAAAAATCATCAAAAATAAAATCACAAGGGCTAAAATTAGTAGTGCGGTTTGATTCTTTCTAAAGAATTTTTTCACTGGTGTCATCTTCGAGTAGTTTTGATGTTTCTGATAGTTCGGCTATTTCTTGATTCTTGATTTTATCAACAACTGAAGTTAGTTGGCGATTTCTGGTTGTTGCAACAACTTCGAATTGTTTGCTGGTTGATGAAATTTTGTCGCCCAATTTTGTTACTTCTTCACTGTATTTTTGATACTCGGAATCAAATTTTTGTATCAGACCGATGATATGTTGCAAGTTTTCTTGATAACGAAAATTGGTGTAGGCCTGCTTAATCATTCGCAGAATTGCCGTAAAACTAAATGGCCCGGCCATAACGACCTTTTTTTGCATCGCCTCTTCCCAGACGTCATTCATTTTGTCGTAAATATAACTAAAAATCATTTCATTTGGTATAAACAGAATGACAAAATCGACAGTTTTTTCTTGCGGGTTAATGTAGTTTCTGCTTGATACCTGTTTGATTTTTTCTCTGACATCTTGACGAAAAGCTGCGAAATGTCTTTTTTTATCAGCGGCGTTTTCAGCCTCTACTGATTTTACTAGTGAGGCATATGGAAATTTAACATCAATATTAATTTTGGTTTTGTCGGGCAGGAAGAGAGTAAAGTCAGGCCTTGTGTTATCTTCTCCCTGGGCTTTATTTTTATTGTAATCTTGACCAATAACGAAGCCAGCCATTTTTAGAAGATTTTCGGCAACTTGTTCACCAAAAGCTCCGCGAGTCTGGTTATTCGAAAGTATTGATTTTAGCTCGTCAGTGGAAAGTTTTAACTCGCCTGTTATTTTTTTGTAATTTTCTAATTCTGATTTTAGTGCAGAAAATGAATTAATTCGCTCCTTGTCGCTTTGGCTTAAGCGTTCCTCATTTTTGTGAATATCTTTCCGGATCTCGTTTATAAGCTCCGAAATTGCTGACTTTTTTCCTTCGAGATCTGTTCTAATTTCATTTTTTTGTGACGCCAAAACTTCTTTTGCCATCTGCAAAAAACGTTCACTATTTTTATCTAGCGCGTCAGAAGCCACTCTTGATATTTTATCTTCTAGGCCAGAGTCGTCCGGTTCCGTTTTTTTTCTGCGAGTCAAAAAACTAGCAGTAATTGTGCCAATTAGAGCTGCAAGGAAAACCGCAACAATAATGATTATTGTCTGATTCATGTACCAATTTTAACATATTCTAGTACCAAACAAAAGCCGAATAAAAAACCCGCTTCCTCTTAACACCACGGTGTTAGTGCAAGGATGCGGGGTGGTTCTGTTTCCGACTGGCTAGGTGGCCCCAAGTGGCTTGGGTACCGGGTTATGCCGCTCAGCGACCATTGAAGCCAGTTCTGTACCTAGGGCTGCGCGTGATGCGGCCTGCCATTGGGATTCGTCAATCGGGTAGCCACGGAGATTGGCGATCATTCCGGTTGAGTTCATCTCAACGGCCAGCACCATCGGGAGCATGCCGCATGGTAGCAGTAGGTTCTGTTTGGCGCCGAGTTTGATGGCTTCTCCCACTGCTGCGGGATCTTCACTCCGAATAGCGTGTTCCAGCTTCTGCTGCAATTGTCGCCGTGTCATAGCGCGCCTCCTAACGGCTTTGCCAGGCTGCGATTGCTCTCTCTGCCCAATTGCGGAAACTCGCTGAGGTCTGGGTAACCGCCGACTATGAGGAGTCGGCTCCAACCATCTGGCCCTCGTTGATTGATGGGGCAATGTCGAGCAGCAGACGTGCAGCATCCAGCATGAAATCCTCTGACGTGATTACCAGACAGCCCCGCTCATATACGAGCAGGTAGATCTTCTTCCCGCGAATCGAAATAAGCAGTGGGCAGCCACGGACTTCGTTGCCGAACCAAGTGGCAGTTAGCTCTGGCCCGACTTCCTCGCAGGGAGGGATTGGTATCATGGTCCGATCCTTTCGATGGTAACTGCGGAGTGATCGTCAAGTTTTTTATAACACAAAATAAGCTCAAATGTCAATGAATTTGAGCAAAATAATTTAAGATCCTGAATCAAGCCCACGGGGTCACCTACGGAAGATTCAGGATGACAAAAGACGATTATATTGCTTCGGCACAAATGTCGCGGTATGGGCAATATTTACATTGGAACATGTCTGGCTTGGCAGAGAGCTCTTTGTTTCGAATCCCCTGCTCAACGTCAGCTATCATTTTTTTAGTATTTTCTAAATCGTTCTGGGAAAAAATTCTCTCACCCTTGAGCCCCGACTCAATAAAATGTAGGGTTGTTTTTGGTATTGTGCCATATTTACTTTCCCAGGCTAGAGCATAAATCATCATTTGAGTTGAGTCTTTGATCCGTCTTTCAGCATCCTTTTGCTGGCGAACATCGGAGGTTTTAAAGTCTCTAATTTCTGCTAGTTCTCCACTTCGATAAACCAGATCAAATCGCCCATTTATTTTTACGTCACCTATTAGGAATTCAAATACTTCCTCAACTTTACTAGGCAGGGTTGAGTCTTTTTGATCTTCATCAAAGAAGCGAGACAAAGTATCAAGTCCCTGTTTAAATCGCAGTTCCTCTTGCTCTCTGGTAATAAAGCCAACATTATGAAAAGCTTGACGATAATCGGCCAGAAGTTGATTTAGCGTTAATTTTTCGCCCGCAATTTTTCTAGCAAAATAATGATCAAGCGCGGCATGGATTGCTGTACCGTACATTAATTGTTGATTCTCCAAAAGAGGAATTTTTATAATGTGGGCGTAATAAAATTTCTTTGGACATGAATAATAATCATCAATTTGTTGACGTGAAAGTTTCAGGACCTTATCGGAAAATTTATTTGGCAGGCCCTTTATTTCTTGTGGCAGTTGTTTGAATCTTTCGATTTTTTCAATAGCAGAAAGCTTGTGTTTTAGTTTTTCCGGTTTGGGTTGATCAAGAAGTTCAAGCGCAAATTGTGATATTTTCTTTGCTCGTTTGCCGCCGTAGTCCTCGGCCGCTGTTAAATATAAATAGTTTTTCGCCCTAGTTGCGGCAACATAAAAAAGTCGCCGCTCTTCTTCTAAGTGCCAGTCCCCTTCTGGCAGTCTTTCTTTGATTAGCTCCTCGGAAATTGGTAGTGGATCACGTCTTTTCCTGGACGGAAATCTGTCGGCTACACAGTTGGCGATAAAAACTACTGGCCACTCCAAACCTTTAGAGGCGTGAACGGTTAAAATATTTACAGCGTCAATGTCCGGGTCGATATCCGAAGAAACAATTTCGTCGCCGACGGAAATAATCAGCTCCAGGTTTTGCAAAAATGCTAATACTCCCCGCTCTGAACTTGCGTGATTAAAAGAGGAAATTCGATCAAAAAATTTGGCAATATTAACAATTTTTGCTTCATCTAAGGCTGACGGATTGCTGCTAAGCTTCTTTAGATATTTTTTTTCGGTTAGAAAATTATACAGCAGTTCACCGATTGGTTGATTAATGAGTTCGCGGTATTTTTCGATGTCGCGAATCATCTCTGACAAATTTTCAAAATCCTCAGTTTTCTCGGAGGTCTCCTTGATAACATCAAGAATACTGCGATTCTCTCTTTTGGACTTAGTGTAGTGTTCTGACAAAGTGCTGTGGGCGACGTTATAAATTTCCGATGTTGCCAGTTGGTGGAGTGCTAAATTGTCATCGGAATATACAATTGATTTCAAAAAAGCGATTAGCATTTTTATTTCTGGCTGGGAGTAAAGTCCCGAGGCGCCAGAAAAAATTGACGGAATTCCGGCAACGTTTAGAGATTGAATAAAAGGTTCAGAGTGAATATTGGCGCGAACTAAAATGGCGAAATCATTATTTTTAAGCCCTTGTTTTTTTAAATCCTGAATTTTTTCAACAACGCTATCTGCTTCGCATGAGAGTGTGTCACAAAATATTAGTTCGGGCGCCAGACCATGTTTTTTGCTGGTTAGTTTTTTATTGATACCGTTTTTAACTTCCAGCCGATCCGGGTTATTATTTTGTATGAGCTTGTATGAAGCATCAAGGATTTCTTTTGTCGACCGGTAATTTTCCGTTAGAACAATTTCAGCAACATTTTTATAATACTTTTTAAAGTCCAATATATTTGAAATTGCCGCGCCGCGGAAACGATAAATTGATTGATCGTCATCGCCGACCACGGTAATGTTGCCATCTTTGCCCGACAAAAGTTTGATTAGCTCATTTTGTGCAAAATTCGTATCTTGGAACTCATCTACTAGAATATATTGAAACTTTTCATGGCATTCAAAAAGTACCCTGGGGTTTTCTTTTATCAGTTTGTAGGTTAAATAAATTTGATCGCCAAAATCCAGGTTTCCCGACTGTATCATCAGCTCCTGGTACCTTGAATAGGCATTGGCGAGTTCTAGAGTTTTTTCAGCCTCAAGTTTCTCATCGGAGCTATTAGCTTTTAGCTGTAAGCTGTCAGCAAAATTCAAATAATCCTCAGGAGAAATTAATTCATCTTTTAGTCGCGAGAAATGAGTTAGAAGTTCTTGAAGATGAGAAAGCGGATCAGCAATTGGCCGAAAATGCTTAAGGTCGAAAGCGTAAATATTTTGGCGCATAAAAATTGCTTGTTCTATTGCGGTCAGCACCTTAAAATTTGCCGGCAAACCCAAATTGATGGCATAGTCGCGCAAAAATCTATCGCCAAAGGCGTGAAAAGTTGAGATCCACATATCGGTGTAGCCATATGGCGTAAGCTCGTCAACGCGAACTTCCATTTCGGCAGCGGCTTTTTCTGTGAATGTTAGGGCCAATATTTCCGATGGTTTGGCCCATTTTTTTTCAATAATATGAGCAATCCGACGGGTAATAACAGCAGTTTTTCCTGTTCCGGCGCCGGCGATAATTAAGAGCGGTCCGGTTTTGTGAGTTACAGCCTTGTGTTGCGCAGTATTAAGCCCGGCCAAAACATCTGGTTTAGTATTTTCGAAATTTAGTTTAAGTGGTTTGGGTTGCATTGTTCCCAAAGTATAGCGCAAAAGTGTTTTTTAAACAAAAAAAGCCCCGAACCGCGTGAAGCACGTTGCGGTTCGGGACAGGTTCATCATTCTGGCATCCGCGGATAAAGCGGAGCCCGGGCAGGGCGCCGTTGGCGACCTTTGTTCGAAAGATGATAGTGCCCATCGTTCCACAGTCTCGCATAGTGTAGGCCTGCCATCATGATGACGGCGAAGACCAGCGCTGCGATGAAACGAGTAGCGTCATCCTCCTCCCCAGCGAAGAAGATAGCGAATCCGAATCCTCCGCCGAGGAACAGTACTGCCAAGAAGCCGTAAAGCTTTGTCATCTTGAGCCACGTCCTTTGCTATGATGTATTCTGTGAGCGTTGCTACGTTGGACATGCGACTATCTGGGTTTGGATCTCATTATCGCTCTGGCCAGCCTTCGTCTCGGGCAGAACCAGCGCGACAGGAAGAAAACAATGCCTCCTAAGCAGAGTAATAGACCTACTGTCTTGAGGCTAACAATGGCTTCGGTGAAGTTACTGTCAGCTAGCGGCACTGTTAATGTGACTATCGCAAGACCAACAAAGATCCAGGACAGCCATTTTAGCAGATTGCTAAGCTGAAGCAGACTGGCCAGAGGTGATGTTGATGTCACCCAACCACTCCTTTCATGCCCCTGAAAGAGAAAACCCTGAAGCGAACTCCAGGGATTCCTCATTTAAAGGGCTTTGACTCTAAGGGCAATTTTTAATACCCTCATCGTCAACTTCTCCATTGTAGCACATAAGTTTGTTGTTGTCAATACCCAGGCATTGTCATTCCCGCGAAGGCGGGAATCTACTAATAGTGGATCCCCAACTAAATTGGGGATGACAGGATGAGTAGCAGCTATTTACTGACTTTTTTGATCATCGACAGTAGCGCCTCTTTGGGAACAGCGCCAACCGTTTGACCAGTAACCTTTCCGCCATCAAAAATTAGAAATGTTGGAACGCTCATGACATGATATTTCTCGGCAACCTCAGGATGATCATCGATATTTAATTTGCCGATGACAACATCTTCCTGTTCTTCTGCCAACTCTTCAATTGTCGGCCCCATCATTTGACATGGTCCGCACCATGGAGCCCAAAAATCTACCAGTACCGGTTTCTCACCGGCAATTATCTCTGCAAAATTTTTCCCCGTTAACTCTTTTTCTGACACACAACCTCCTTGATTAGTAGTTTTCTCTGGGCCGCTATTTAGTGGCTCCAGTATGTATTATACCACATGCTGTTTGACAGCGAGCTTCGAAACTGACTTTTTTGATGCTATATTCCTTGCGAGTAAGATCGATAGCTCCATTAATCCGAAGAAAGTTCCGACATAGAATAAATCACCAGCTATTGTGTTGCGGAAAAACGGCAGTGCTAGAACATAGCAATTTGTTATGCCTTGCAGTGTGTGAGGATAAATAGAGTGAGGAATAACCCACATGGCAAAGTTTGTAAATATGAAAAACAAAATTGAGCCGGCAAGGGTGCCACCAATAACATTTGGCAAGGTTTTGTGATTTCGAAGCCAAAGACCAATTAGGCCAATAAGCAGGAAGGAGCCATATACCGATACCAAAATGTATGGGTTATAAAATCCAATAAAGTAATCTGCGATCAGCATTGCTGCAATCGGAACTATCAAGGCATATTTCTTATTCAGATAAACGCCGCCAAATAGAGCAATTGCAGCAATTGGAGCGAAGTTAGGAATGTGTGGTAAATATTTAACCAGCGGTGCTATTGGTGCCCAGTCATGGAAACGAGTCGCGATTCGAAGTAATACTCCCAGAAAAATCATAAATAAAGCCATGTTCCTCCCGTATTATTTATATTAGAAACTCGCAAGTTGCCAAAAGATGCTATCACCTTGCTGAACTGGTTGATCCAATGCTCCAACGTTGCTGAAAGCCCCGTTATAATAAAAGGCCCAATATTGGTTTCCTGTTGGAACAATACCGCCAATACCAGTGACGAAGACGCCAAAACTGTAAGTGTCATATTTCAAGGCAAAGTTGTTTTGTGATGCTGCCCGTTGCAAAATATTAAAAGCGTTGTCTCCTGATTGTAAATCCACTTTGTAGGAGCCGACATTTTCGATTGTGATAGTTGCCTGATTTAGGACTACTAGCCGATCAACGGTTTGGGTAATGGTTTTGGTGATTATTGTCGGCGCAGAAGCGGTTTGAACAGCTGGTTTCGCCTGCAACCCAGAAATTTGTTTCTGTGCTGCTGATAATGATTGCTGCAAATTATCATTTAAACTTAGTGTCTGATTGACCTTGTTTTGGATCTGGCTCAGTTGATTTTGCAAATCAGCCAGGCTGCTTGATCTTGCTTGGTTTTCTTTTTTCAATTCTTTGGCTTGATTGTTCAAGCTGGCTATTGAAAGTCCACCGTAAATCAGGGTGACAATCAACAAAGACAGAGCCGGAAACATTAAACTTTTAAATAATTTATTCATAATTTTCCTTTTTAAAAAAAGTAAAAAACAGCGATTGGTCGCTGTAATTTCGCCCTAAACTAGATGCTGCGCATCAGTTCAGGGTAAACCTCTCGACCGAAGGGTTTTGTCAAATCTTGGTTTTCTGGCTCCCCCGAATTATCGGGGATACAGTAGCGGGACTGCGTCGGCATTAAACCGACTTACCCAAGAAATGATTTTTAGAAATATAAAGGTGCTAACCCAATATAACTCATAAACTTCTTAGTAATCAATACCTTTTTTGGCCCCAATTCTTAGTTTGTACGGGTGCTTAATCTCTTTCATTTCTGTAACTAAATCTGCTTTGTTCAACAATTCCTTTGATGCTCCCCTGCCGGTGAAAACCACTGTCATTCCCACCGGCACAGCGTCAGTGAGCTTTATGATCTCTCCTGCCTCCACAAGACCATAATGAACTGCATTATTTATCTCATCCAAGATAACTACATCATATTTCTTACTTTTGATGATTTTTTCTACCAATCTCATTGCATCCGCTGCTGGCTTTTTGTGCTCCTCTCGTGGCTTGCCTATCCCGATTTTTTCGTCTTCAAACGTTTGGAATATATCGATTTCCGGGATTCGTTCTATAATTTTCCATTCTCCTGTATTTTTGAAACCTTTAATAAATTGAATTATTGCGACTTTTTGACCCCAGCCAGCTGCTCGAAACGCCAAGCCTAGGGCTGCGGTGGTTTTGCCTTTTCCCGATCCGGTATAGACAATGATTAAACCCTGATCTTTTTTCATCGCAAAATTGTTATATGGTTAAATTGTTTTATTGCTAAAAAACCAACAATTGAACAATAAGTGAGCAAAGCGAACAACAATACAGCAATTGATTTATTATCCGCATTTTGAATAACCACAGCCATGACAGACAAAGCAGCCACTTTCGTATTCAATTTGTCCACCGCACTCAGGGCAAATTTCGGCTAAAAGCTGATCTTTGTCAATTGATGCATGTTCTTTCGGTGCCACGGTTGGATTAATATTGGTATTAAATTCCAGATTCAACTTTTTTGAGCGTTCAATATAGCGGTCAATTGCTTTGCCAATGGCATCCGGACAGGACAATATTAGCTCGCCATTTTGCCAAACTGGGCTCGAGCCGCGAATGCCTTTTAGGTGCTTTGCCAGCACGCTCGGCTCAACTCGAGAGCGAAGAGCAATCGATATTAGTCTGCCAATTGCTTCATTCATAGCCGTGGCTTCACCGCCGGATTTTCCGTGGCTGACAAAAAGTTCGCACATTCCCTCTTCATCTTCGTTGATAGTAATGTACATGTCACCTAGTCCGGTTGGGACTTTTTCCGTTGTGCCAACTACGACTTCTGGTCTTGGCCTCGGCTTAATTTTTGTCTCGTAAACAATTTCCGTTGAAACAGTGGCTGGTTGATCATTTTTTGACTTTCCGGTCGACAGCACTTGTTCATTTCTGGATCCGTCACGATAAACAGTCACGCCCTTGCAGCCGGTTTTATATGCCAGCATATAAGCGTCGTAAATATCATCACGTGTTGATTGATGTGGAAAATTAATTGTTTTCGAAACTGCGTTATCGGTATATTCTTGGAATGCGGCTTGCAAATTAATGTGTTGTTCCGGTGTGACATCGTGGGCCGTAACAAAAAGATCTTGAATATCCTTTGGAATTTCTTCAAATTCATGAATGTTGCCGGCACTGGCGATTCGCTTCATTAGCTCAGCAGAATAGAATCCGCGGTCTCTGGCAATTTTTTCGAATTCAGGGTGAACTTCAACTAAAATGTCGTTGTCCATAACGTTTCTTTGGTAGCAAACGGCAAACAGTGGTTCTATCCCAGAGGAAGCGTTGGCGATAATACTAATTGTGCCTGTTGGAGCAATTGTGGTTGTTGTTGCATTTCGAATTGGCTCCTCTCCCCTTTTGGAGTAAACCGATTTATCAAAATTTGGGAATGGCCCGCGGATTTTGGCCAAGATTCGTGACTCCTCTTTTGATTTATCATCAATAAACTTCATAATTTTTCGCGCCAGCGTTACCGATTTTTCCGAGTTGTAAGGAATTCCAAGCTTAATAAGCAGATCAGCAAAGCCCATAACACCGAAGCCGATTTTTCGATTAGCCCGAGTCATTTCGTCAATCTCTGGCAGCGGATAATTGTTCAAGTCAATAACATTATCAAGAAAATGAAGCGCATCGAAACACAGCTGCTCGAGCTTGTCCCAATCGATAGATGTTTTGCCTGCAGCGTCATGCTTAATTACCTTGCCCAAATTAATTGATCCTAAATTACATGATTCGTATGGCAGAAGCGGCTGCTCACCGCAGGGGTTAGTGCTCTCAAGTTCGCCAATTTCCGGAGTTGGATTGAATTTATTCATTCTGTCGATAAAGATAATACCCGGTTCTCCGTTGCCCCAAGCGTTGTCAACAATTTTGTTAAAAACTTCACGAGCGTTTAATTTGCCAGCCGGCTTTTTGTCCCTAGGGTTTATTAAGTCATAGTCAGCATCTTTCTCTACGGCTGCCATAAATTTATCTGTTAGGGCAACTGAAGTGTTGAAGTTCGACAAATCGCCTTCAACCAATTTTGCATCGATAAAATGTAGGACATCGGGATGATCAACGCGTAAAATACCCATGTTTGCGCCGCGCCTAGTGCCCCCTTGTTTAACGGTTTCGGTGGCGGCATCAAATGCTCGCATAAATGATATTGGCCCGGAGGATACGCCGGAGGTGCTTTTTACTCGGTCACCCGACGGTCGTAGGCGCGAAAAGGAAAAACCGGTCCCGCCACCGGATTTATGAATCAGCGCGGTGTATTTAACCGCATCAAAAATCTTTTCCATGTCATCTTCTACCGGCAAAACAAAGCAGGCCGAAAGCTGGCCAAGGTCGCGGCCGGCATTCATTAGCGTCGGTGAATTTGGCATGAATTCAAAGCTCGAGATCATGCTGTAAAATCTTTTAGCCAGTGCATCTGTGTCAGCGTTTTTATCGTAAGTTTTGTCGGCTTGAGCGATCGTCGTCGCAACGCGCATAAACATGTCTCTCGGCGTTTCGATTAGCTTGCCATCTTCGTCCTTTTTCAAATATCTGCGTTCCAAAACCATTCTGGAATTTTCGGAAATTTCCGGTTCGGGAAAATTATCACTAATTTCTGGCACATTTTTGACCAGCGTTATAGTTTCTTCAATAACTGTTTCAAACAAGGCGTTTTCAACCGTCTCTTTTTTTGCTCCAACTTTTTCAATCATTCTTCCTCCCTAATATTTTTTTCGCTTCGCTGGCAAAACTTTTCGCTGACGAAAATGATTTATATACTGAAATAAAACGTAAGTAAGCGACATCATCAATTTTTCGCAATTTCTTTGATACAATCTCCCCGACTTCAATGCTGGCAACGGTTTTTTTGTCCAAGGAGACTATTTCGTGCTCAATGTCGTCTAGAAGTCCGCAAACATTGTGGTCATCGATTGGTCGTTTCTCCAGCGATAGCAGAATCCCAGCCTTAATTTTTTCTCGGTCATAATTTTCCAGGCGGCCGTCGCGCTTTTCAATTCGAATTATTGGAATTTCGATTTTCTCATACGTAGTGAACCTGTAGCCACACTTTAAGCACTCCCGTCGTCGACGAATGGTCTTTTCGTCATCACGGGAGTCAATGACTTTGGTGTCGCCTTTTTTACATTCGATACATTGCATAAAATCAAATCCTAAATTCTAATATCTAAACTCTAAACAATTTTCAAAATACAAATGCTATATTGTTCAAAATATTTGGAAATTTGATCACTTGAGTTTGTCTATAATTTAGAGTTTAGGATTTAGTATTTAAGTAACCATATCTAGTTACAACTACCATTGTCCTCTACCAGATATAGCGGCGTCAACCAGGTGTCGAGCGTGAAAAGTGGTATAGTTATCCACAAACAAAAAACACCACCTTGGCAGTGGAAAATTAGCTTTAGTTCTACAATTTGTGTGTTCCAGAGTAGCTAGATGGTAGATGTGGTATGCAATAAAAAAAGAGACCACCTCGTAGGCATGGAAGCCTTTGAATTGGTGATCTCTCGGTCATGGGTGCGGTGACATCAGTCGGCGTGTGGCACGTTGCCAGGCGCCAAGTGAAACTCCAGGACGTATCGCAGGCAGTAGCCGCTAGAAGGCGATGTTTTGCCATCCTTTACCCAGCTGGCTTCTTCTGGATAAGGCGCCCGTATTAGCATGTAATCCTCGTCGGAATCGACATCATGGTAGATGACATGCCTTGAGACATTGTATTGACCTCGGACACGGTTCGGCGTGCAGCCATACACGCTGCGGTTGACCTCGCCTCCGTCTCCCTCTCTGACGTAGACGAATGACGGTTCGCCGCCATCCAGGTACAGCATGGTTATTGGGATCCGGATTGGCAGGCGAGCAAAATCTGCCCTGGTTGCCTTGATCTCGGATCGCCTAATTGCGATAGCCGCGATGGCAATTGCCACCACGAGCAGAAACAAAATCCCGTATAGTGCGCTGTTCATGGGTAATCTTCCTCTCAATGGGTGCGGTGAATACATCGAATATTATATCAGGCTAACAGTTTTATGTCAAATAACCAGCCGCCTCCAAATAAAAAACCGTCTGCGACGCGATGCGTTGCAGACGGTCGACTATGGGTGAACTGGCAAATGGCCGGAACCGCCGGTTGCTATTAGCAGAGCTACCCCTGCGGCGATGCAGACGGCCAGAAACCACATCCATGCTTCAACATACCAAGGCATTTTGTCACTCCTGCCTATTCTTGATGATTGTGTCTTGGCCAGACAGCTTGTTGCGTTGTCTCATCTGGGCATCTCAATTTCAGGTGGGCCCAGCATTACTGTGCCTCTCCCCCTGAAAACCCTCGACGGGATCAGCAGGTTATCGGTCACGGTCACATCGCTGTCGGGTGTGAACAACCTGACGGATATATCCGTATCAGGCTCTGGCGAACCCGGAATGGCATTCTCTTTGATGGATCTGACTCGGTAGCCCTCGACCACGTTTGTGACACGCAGAAAGGTATCCACATAGCAGTGTCTAGTCTCAGGCACTGCGTCGATAGCATAGAGAGTCAGAGTGACGTGACCATTCCGAGTCGTTCCGCGCCAGATCTCGTCGCCTTTTGTGATCCATGGCTTGGCCTTCTCTGGTGCGACTTGAGCTGAAGCAGTCTTGGGCATGTGTAGCGAAACCCACTTCTGCTGGTTGTTCGCAGCGATCAGTCCCAAGATGACGACGAAAGCGATCAGAACGACGAGTGATCTAGTGCTCATCTCTGCTGCCTCCTCCATTGGCGGTACGGTGATTGTGCTGAGATTATATCAATTAGTAATTGTTTTGTCAATCAAAAAATCACCTCCAAATAAAAAACCGTCGCGCTGAGTTGCGGACGGGTGTGTCGGCTTGGCCTAGAAGCCTGTTGAAGACGATGGGGTGCGGCGGTCTACCATGGACACCTTGTCGGTGAAGGCGGCGTTGGCCAGCACCAGCCAGGAGTGTCGTGTCCGATAGCACGGAGGTAGGAGCGGCGCGAATGCGTCCATGATCTTCTGGTTGCGCTTGTCCTTGTCGGCCGTCCTTGACGGGAAGTCCATGGCTTCGATGCGCAGTTCTGCATCGTAGCGCATGATGTCCAGCGGGCCGGGAGTCTCGACCTTGACCTCGATGTCGGTCTGGATGAGCTGCCCGTTTGGATCATCGCAGTTGAGGCATTCGGCGATGATTGCCGGCAGGGCCTGGACCGCCGACTGAAGTACGCTGTAATCACTGGCGTCGGTTGGAAGGAATCGCACTTTCAGGTTGGCATGGGGCATGGAATTAGCCTCTCTCTCGTGAATTCAGATGCGGTGAAATTATATCGAAATATTCATTGTTTGTCAATACAAAAATCACCCGCGTTTCCTTGGGTGATTTTTTTCTGTCATTCCGGGCTTGATCCGGAATCTAGATCCTGAAACAAGTTCAGGATGACAATGGAATATTAGCGGAGTTTGCGACGTATGAATGCCGGCACTTCTAGCTCGCCGTCATCTTTTTCGTCTTTGTCGTTTCGATCATTATTGCCATTATTGTTCCTATCATTTCGATAATCTTCGCGTACTTCTGGCCTTGGCTCCTCGACTCGTGGTTCATATGATCCGAAATCTGGTGTATCGTAGCTTCGGCGATCTTCGCGTGTAACCATTTGCGATTGTGGAATCTCGTTGCCGCCAATTGGTCCAAAGCTTGGTCTTTTATGAAGTTTTGTATTGTCAGTTTCAAATCCGGTAGCAATAACAGTAATTTTGACTTCGCCTTGCATTGCTTCGTCTATAATGGCACCGAAAATGATATTGGCATCCGAGTCAGCGGCTTCGGTGATGGCCTTAGCGGCTTCGTCAATCTCGTACATCCCAAGATCTGGTCCGCCGGTAATGTTGAACAGAATCCCTTTTGCGCCATCGATTGAAAGCTCGAGAAGTGGTGAATCAATTGCGGCCCTGGCGGCTTCGATTGCTCGGTTGTCGCCTGATCCACGGCCAATTCCCATAAGGGCAGAGCCGGCATCGGCCATAATAGCCTTAACATCTGCAAAGTCAACGTTGATTATTCCGTGCAAAGTAATTAAATCTGCAATACCTTGGACGCCTTGACGTAGAACGTCATCGACAATACCGAAAGCATCGAAAAGTGAAGTCTTTTTATCGATAACTTGAAGCAATCTGTCATTTGGAATTGTAATTAAGGTGTCAACTTTGTCTTTCATTTCAGCAATGCCAAGTTCGGCAAGCTTCATTCGGCGCTGGCCTTCAAAAGAAAATGGTTTAGTAACAACACCAATTGTTAGAGCGCCTAACTCTTTGGCAATTTCGGCAACAAAAGGTCCGGCACCTGTTCCGGTTCCGCCGCCAGCGCCAAAAGTAACAAAGACCATGTCAGAACCTTTGAGCGCCTCGTAGACTTCTTCCTTGTTTTCTTCTATTGCTTTGCGACCAACTTCCGGATCGGCTCCGCTTCCTAGTCCCCTGGTAGTTTCTTTTCCAATTTGAATTTTTACTGGAGCTTCATTGAAGGCCAAGGCTTGAGCATCTGTGTTAACTGAAACAAACTCAACACCGCGAAGTTTTGAGTTAATCATTCTGGTTATGGCGCTGCCGCCTGAGCCGCCAACACCAACAACCTTTATCATTGCGAAGCCTTCCATCTCGGACCTTTTATCCATTGTTGCTCCTTGAAGTAGTATATTCGATCATTAAGTCTATTTTTGGTTATTATACCAAAGGTGTCAATAGCTGAGAAATTACGGCAAAAAATGCTTGAAGGCGTCTTTGACTTTATTGACCACTCCTCCTAGTTCCGGTGCGGACATTTTCTTTGGTGCCGCAACGCTTCCAGATTCAATTCCCCACGTCATGAGTCCAGCACTTGTAGCATATACTGGGTCATTCAAGTTGTCAACAACACCGGTAAGAGGCAAAATTGGTTTACCAATCTGAGTTGGGAGACGCAAAATATCTTTAACCATTTCGGCCATACCTTCGAGTTTTGCTCCACCACCAGTCAAGACAACGCCGGCTGGTAGCATACCCTCTCGATTAATTTCTCGAAGTTCATCTCTAATCAAGACAAAAATTTCGTTAAGTCTGGCTTCAATTATTTCGGCGATGTATTTAACACTAGCGGTCCCAGTTTCTGTTTTGTCGAAGGTCGAAAGATTGATTTCTTCTTTGTCGTCAATTTTTTCGGGTGACGCGTAGCCGTATTTGATTTTAATCAATTCAGCCAAATTTATATTTGTGCGCAGACCGATGGCAATGTCATTTGTAATATGAGCAGAGCCGATAGCCAAAACTCCGGAGTGGACCAAATCGCCTTCTTCAAAGACAACATATGAGGTTGTCCCGGCACCAATATCAATTAAAATAACACCAATTTCTTTTTGTTGTTTGGAAAGCATGATTTTAGCGGTAGCCAGTGGAGAGAAAACCATATCAGAGATTGCGAGTCCAGCTTGTGAAGCGCAGCGAGACACATTTTTTATGGCGGCTAGCGAACCGGAGATTACATTGGTATCGACTTCGAGTCTGATCCCAGACATGCCAACGGGGTCAGAAATTCCCGGCTGTCCATCGACGGTAAATGTTTTTGGAATAACGTGAAGAACTTCTCTGTTGGGTTGATTTGGGACTGCTCTTGCAGCGTCTATTACTCTCATGGCGTCAGCTTCGGAAATTTCACCGTCGTTTTTGGAAACAGCAATAACTCCGCGGCTGATTGTGGATTCGATATGAGAACCGCCAACACCAACAACCACGCTGTCAACTTGGCAGTCACACATTCGCTCTGCTTCTTCCAGGGCTGTCGAGATGGCGGTAACGGTTTCTTCGACATCAACAATAACGCCCTTGCGAACGCCGTTACAAACAGATTTTCCGAGCCCCAAGATATCAATATTGCCGTCTGATATTGTGCCAATACAAACAGAGACTTTTGATGTTCCAATATCAAGGCCGCAAGAGATTAGTTTTTTTGACACTAGCCCTCCAAGAGCGAAAATTAATTATCTACCAACCTATTTTATCAGAGTAGAGCACATTTTTGCAAGCGACAAAATTTGTCATTCCCGTGAAGACGGGAGTCTACTATTGGTGGATCCCCGACTGGATCGGGGATGACAGAATGGTCAAACAGTTCGTCAATTATCCGACTAACTTGTCAAAATATGGGAAAAAAATTAGAACGCTAACCACCACAGCGATAATAGAAGTGATAAGCACAGCACCGGCCATAGCATCTTTGATAAACTCGACTTGCTTGCACTGCTCGGGCTTTACAATATCTAAGAGTTTTTCAATTGCGGTATTGATAGTTTCCATAGCGATAACCAGGGTTACGGCGAAGAAGAGAACAATTGCTTCAATTCTCGAAATTGATAGGATATATGCCAAGGTGGCAACGACAATTGCGTAGATTAAATGGATCCGGGCATTTTGTTCACTTTTTAATAGATTGACGATGCCACGAGAAGCATACATAAAGCTGTTAAATAGTTTGGCGATACTCCATTTGTTGTAGCTCATAGTGTTTTAATGCCGGTTTTTGCCTCGGCATGCTCCCATTTTTTTATGTTTGTTTCGTGATCATAGCCTAAAAGATGTAGAATGCCGTGGGTAAAAAGTTCTTTGCACTCAACGCCTTCATTCTTTGCAAATTCCGGAGCAATGAATATAGTACCTAGTGTTTGTTCGTTGCCAACCGGGAACTGCTCCTGCGGGAATGATAACACATCTGTTGCTTCATTTTTGTCGCGATGTTTTTTGTTTAAGTCCTTGATTTCATCGTCGGTAACTAAAAAAACCTCAATAATACTCTGAGGTTTTTTTAAATCAAGTTTATCTAAAATATTATTCGCAATAGATTCCAATGACTCGGCGTCAAAACTACAATCACTATCAGTCTGGATTGTTAAATCTATTTTCATATTAGCTCAACAGCTCTTTGACTTTGGCTGAAATTTGTCCGCCATCGGCTCGGCCGGCAACCTGCGGCATAACATTACCCATGACTTTGCCCATATCGGCCGCCGTTGTTGCGCCAGTTGTTTCAATTGCGGCTTTTACGATAGAAGTTAACTCGTCATCCGATAACTGTTCTGGCATATATGCTGAGAGAAATTCTATTTCAACCTTTTCCTTATCAGCTAACTCTGTTCGACCACCTGCAGCGAAAATCTCGATTGAATCTTTTCGTTGCTTGATTTGGCTTTGAATGACTTTGATAATTTCTTCATCTGAAAGATCGTGACCGATCTTAATTTTCTCGTTTTGCAAAGCTGACTTCAGCATCCGAAGAACGGAAACTTTTTCAGTTTCTTTGGCTTTTAGCGCGGCAATATAATCACTTTCAATCTGATCGATTAGAGACATATTTTCCTTTCAATCAAAGTTCTAAGCTCTAAGTTCTAAATCCTAAACAAATTCTAATTTTCAAATTTTCCAATATGTTAGATATTTGGTCATTTGGATTTTGATATCGTTTAGAAATTAGATATTTGAAATTAGGATTTGGTTGTCTTAATATCCTTGCTTAATTCGTCGTCGAACTGTTTTTCTAGTTGCAGTTTCGCGTCGCATAGTACGATTTGGTTCTTTTTCAAAATATCTATCTTTTTTGGCAATAGTCAAAATACCGCTTTGCTGGATTTCTCGGTTAAAGCGGCGAAGCAGTGACTCAAAACGTTCTTGTCCTTTGCGTTTTACTTCTATCAAGTGTAATCACCTACTCTCGAAGATATTTATCGGAATTAGCTCCGAAATCTGTATTCACTATACCGCAAAGCTTGTTATTTAGCAAGCTGTAGCAGCACCTTGTTGACATAATCGATAAAATATGATAATATGTTAACACAAGTTGATACACAGACAATACCAGGAGATCGTGCCATGAGAAAACTTCCCGTGCTTCAGCCCCACCACATCCTCAACTTCTTGGACTTCTGGCCGGCGCGCATTAGAGCATTGCAACTGGCCAATGTGGATCCCTAAGTGGTCCGCGTCTTGACCAACATGACCAAATCGTACTGCCTGGGCTATGAAGATGGGCGTATCCGCCCGGGCAGACTGGGCCAGTGGGACGTTTATCGCAACGCCCATAACTGGGGTTTGACCGAGGATCAGTGCATCTTGATCTCCGGTCTCCCCGCCGATGAGGTCGGCACCGAGAGCGAGAAGGCCAAGATCATCCTCACGGGGTTCGATCCCGACGACAATGACCAGGTCGAGGCCTACAGGTATATGACCTCCATGACCCTGGCCGAGGCTTACCGTAGGCTTGCGGAGGAGTAGAAACAAGCTGAGACGTTATCAGCAGCAGCCGATCGGCAATTGTGGCAACATAATTGCCGATTTTTTATTTCCATACAATTTTATATCTAATTTTAGGTTTACGAGTCGAAGGAAAGTTTTGATCTAAATACTTCTGCCAGTTTTCTTTCATCCACTTTTGCTCTTTACGTTCTAGATCCCCTATCCCGCGAAGTAGAAATTCACGCCGAATGACATTACCCTTGTGGGGGCTTTTGTGTTGTTGTGGCAGCGGAGAATTAAAACCATGAGCATAGTGTGCCATTTCGTGGACAATCACCGCATCAATTACATACTCCGGGATTGCTTCATCCTTGAATAATCCGTTAATAACAATAATAGTTTTAAAGTCTTTTTTGAATCGATCGGCCAATGTTTTTGGTCGCTCT
>Ga0194044_10000091_pt1 | contig 34984 bp, 34 predicted proteins | sample JunL4417m_MetaG_FD_155460 | JGI IMG/M metagenome (GOLD analysis project Ga0194044, IMG submission 155460) | Anoxic zone freshwater microbial communities from boreal shield lake in IISD Experimental Lakes Area, Ontario, Canada - Jun2016-L442-17m | ecosystem: Environmental > Aquatic > Freshwater...
AAGCCTACTACTAAAATATTTGCTGATGTCTCACAAATGAAATATGATGAAGATTAATTTAAATAGCATGTCGCCAATATACGAAATGGAGTTTTTTGTGAAATCAGTAATTCAACGCATGTATTTTTTAACTGGTATTTTTATCGCCAGCGTATTAGTAGCCTGTGGTGGCGACAGCACTAGCAGCTCTTCAACAACTATTACTTATACAACCCTGAATAACCCTATAGCAACTTCAGCAAATTATATGAGCCTGACCGGTATTCGTGGCGTTGATAATTCAACTGATGTTTACATCACCGGAGCAACCATAGTCGGAGGAGCATATATAGCGCAGCTCTATAAAGGCCCGCTTACTGGAGGCGGCACATACTATACGATGCCCGTCCCATCTTCTGCTGGAGCTACTATTACCAGCACTAATTCTTATAGCGCTGCCAATCTTGCAAATGGTGCAGTGAACTTAGTTGGTAGCTATACCACTGCTCAAAATGCTAATCAACAGGGCTATATTTATACTGGACCAGTTACGAACAATCCTACTTCTGGATTTGTGACGCTGAGTTACCCGGGCGCGCGTCAAACCATTCCACATAGCGTTATGAATGATTTGGTGGTTGGCGGTTATGAAACGCCACTGGGTAAATTGCGGGCTTTTATTTACCAAATTAGTACCGGCCAATTTACAGATCTTAAAGTGGTGACTGATGCCAACAATGCTGTGACGGCTTATGGGGTTTGGCACAATGGCGGTACCAGTTACACCATTGTGGGTGGCTATACCGATATATCTACCAAAGAGCAGGCCTATATCCTCGATTACGATTCAAGCTCAGGGGATATCACGAATACGACCTCTTATACCTACAATAACCAAGCTTCTGCCTTAACCCATTTTGAAGGTATTACGACTAATGGCAACGGTGGATATTATTTGGCTGGTTTTGGTCAAGTAACCTCAGGAGGTCCGGTTTCTTGTGCTTTGGTCAATATGACTAGAACCGTTTTAGGACCCTTAAAAACAGCTGGTTTTACAACTACGCCAACATGGGTGCAAGCAGTTTTTCCTGGAGCCACCACCCAATATGCTAATACTGTTTACCAAAACAATCTTTTAGGAACCTATTTACCGGGCCCGATTGCATTAAATGGTTATGTTGCCAATATTCCCACAAGTTTAATTAAATAATATCTATACTAATTACAGCAATGCGAAGGCTTTATTTTTCAGCTTTATTGCTACTGAAGGAGTAGATGAAGGCATCGTTTGAAAATTCTTATTTGGAGGAGTTAACGTGATTCGATGTATCCGTTTATGGACAGGTGAAGACAATAACTCTTATTTTGAAGAGGGCGTCATTGATTTGAATTTAAAAAATAATCGCGGTGATGAACTTTCATCAGCATTTACAGCTCAAACGATTTCATTTCAAGAAACAAGTGAGGGGGGTAAATATGATTGGCATAATGACCCTGTAAGGCAGATTGTAATTACCTTAACCGGCACTTTAGATTTTGTCACGCGCAATAATGAACACTTCACCATCAATCCAGGTGATATCTTGTTGGCCGAAGATTCAACCGGCACAGGACATTCTTGGAAATTAATCGGCTCTGCACCATGGAAACGTGCCTATATTATCCTTGCACCAGGCGCAGCGGTTGCCTTTAAAGCCAATAAAGCATAGCAGTAAAAAAAGATGGAGCAGGCTTGAATATCTAACTTGCTTTGCGATTTACCAGGGCAGCCTTTCTCCTGAATAAGAAAGAAAACTGCCAGAGTCTTCTTTGCTAGCGCTTTCTAAGACATGAAACATATCCTGGACGGCATTATCTGCATCCCTGCCAATTTCTTGGCCACGAAATGGTTTCGATAGATTAGAATTGACAGTACCAGGATGTAGGGCGATTAAAGCAACGTTAGGTTTTGTTCTTCTCAATTCAATGGCCGCAGTTTTGATGAGCATATTTAATGCTGCTTTAGAGGCGCGATAGCTATACCACCCACCAAGACGATTATCTTCAATGCTACCCACTTTAGCCGAGAGGATTGCCATCACACCATTTTGAGAATCTAGCAGATTAGTAAAGCACTTGATGGTTAATGCAGGTCCAATGGCATTGACATTCATCAGCTCATTTAATTGATCATGATTTAAGTCGGCTAATTTCTTTTCGGGCATATATTTTTCTGTATGCAATAAGCCAATCGTATTAATAATGAGCTGAAAGGGCCCTAGAGTAGCAAGACTTTTTGCAGAAGATTCAATTGTCTCTGGGAAGCTAAAGTCAATTGGGTGATCAGAGCGCCGATTAATGCCGACAACCATTGAGCACGAAGGATTATTTTCAAATAGTCTTACAAAGGCGGCGCCGATCGTGCCAGAAGAGCCAATGACTAAAGCACGGAAGGGTTTTGGAAGTAATCCCATAAAGTCCTTTGGAAGGTATTAATTTGTTGCCCAGCTGGAGCTTTAAAATTGCGGTAAAGGGGTAAATCAGTTACAGTAGCATAAGAGGAAAAAGCTTATGGCGCAAGAAAAAAAAGTCATACGTCACAATGCATTTAAACTAGGTGTTGTGAAACAAAAAGCCGATTATTAGAATCAATTTAATTGTTATTAACGAAGTCAACAAAGAAAGAATGGAATGAATTTACTGAAAAAGTACTTGTTTTTAATCTGCATCGCTGCCATTGGATTGGTGGCTGGCTGTGTAACTCAGCAAAGTTATAACCAGCTTGATGGCGCCTATAGTCAATTGCAACAGGCCTATCAAGGTGATGAGGTAGAAATTCGCAAATTACAAGGTGAATTACGGATTACCATTAAAGATAAAATTCTCTTTCCAGAGGGCGGATTTAAGTTGAATAGCAAGGCCGACGCAATGTTGGCTAAGATGGCCCCAACCTTATCAGGCTTTAAAAATACCAAAGTTGTAGTAAGGGGATACACTGATAATGTGCCAATTGGAGCCGGCCTCAAAAAAGAAGGCATAGCAACTAATCTTGACCTCTCTTCTAGGCGTGCCGACAATGTAGTTGATTACCTTATTAAAAAAGGTGTGAGTCCCAGTCTAATTTCTGCACAAGGTATGGGCGAATCTAGCCCTGTGGCAGCAAATGATAGCGCTGATGGGCGCGCTCAAAATCGCCGTATCGAAGTTATCTTAGTTGGCCCAGGTACCTAATCTCCAGTTTTTTCAATTAAGGATTAAAAATGAATTATCAATTTAAGATGTTGGCTGCTGTAGTTATAAGTTTTCTTTTAGCTGCTTGCTCAGGAATGCCGGATGTTAAAACGCCGTCTGCCAATTTTATTAAAATAAATAATGGTATCTTGACCAGTAGTTATGGCAAAACTGTCTATACTTTTGATAAAGATCAGATGGGCTCAGGAAAATCTGAATGCGTAGCTACTTGTGCTGATAACTGGCCACCTGTGTATGTCGAGTCTGGCATTAAAGTTTCAGGAGATTTTTCAGTTATTACTCGTAATGATGGGCAGAAGCAACTCGCTTACAAAGGCAAGCCTTTATATTTCTTCGCTAAAGATAAAAATCCTGGGGATAAAACCGGAGACGGAGTAAATAATGTTTGGCGTGTAGTAACCCCTTAAGGTGTTTAGTAATCAATTAAAAAAAGTATTCGCTTAAACTGACCCTCTTTGTTGGAAATTGCATCCAACTAAGGGGGTTTTTTTATGAACAAGATTTATTTTTATAATGACATATGAATTCATCACCCATTAATGACGAACTATCTCCGCATATTTTAGTTTTAGGTATGGGGGGAACGATTGCAGGGTTAGCGCCAAGCCCCGAACTTAATCCATTGGCCTATAAAGCGGGGCAAGTTGGAGTTGGCAAGCTATTAACGAAGATTGAGCAAATGCTGCCTGATGGCCTCAATATTATTTCTAGGCAGGTAGCAAATATCAACAGCAGTAATTTAAGCGAACCTTTGCTAACGGAGCTAGGGCAGCAGGTCAAAAATGCCCTTGCAAGTTCCGCACTAATCGGGATCGTCATTACTCATGGCACCGATACTCTCGAAGAGACGGGTTTATTTTTACAGGCTACGTGTGGCAAGTACGCTGAGAGTCTTGGAAAGCGGGTGGTACTAACTGGGGCGATGTTGCCAGCGAATGCGATTGGCGCAGATGGCCCTAAAAATTTACTCGATTCGATTCAATGGGCAAGCACTGCTATTGATAATTGTCCAGGGGGCATATTTGCAGTTTTTGCAGGCAAAGTCTGCATGGCGCGCGATTTAGCAAAGCGTCATAGCAGTAATATAAGTGCGCCATTAATGGATTCACCGTCTAGTTCCGTATCTTTAATTAACCCATCATGGCTATCTCTTGTAAAAGCAGCGCAAGCCGCTTTACTAGAAGACTTACCAATTCCTCAAGCTGATGCTTGGCCTTGGGTGGAGATTTTTACGAGTCATGCAGGCGCTCGCACCGAACTTATTCAGCAGTCAATTAACGCAGGGGTAAGCGGTTTAGTCATTGCAGGAACAGGTCAGGGTGGATTTAATAGTGTATGGCAAGAGTCGGTCGATCAAGCAATTGCAGCGGGCATTGCTGTGGTTCGCGCTACTAGAACTGGGGCGGGTATTGTACGGCCCAATATTCCCGACAAAGATCCTGTAGGGTGCATGGCTGCGGGTGTCTTATCTCCTCCTAAAGCAAGGATTGCACTACAGCTTGCACTAAATGCTGCAAAAGAGAGTTCGCTTAGGGGAACATCTTTGCCGCCAAGATGGCAAGAGTTCTTCGTGCCCCAGACCTATCAAGACCTTACGAATACCTCAGCTTAATACGAGCTAAGAGAACTACTACCCGCGTTCGGGATCTGATTTCTGAAGTCATCATCCATACCGCCTTCTTTACTAAAGTTGGTCGCGCATCCCACTAGCAGGAAGGCAAAAATTAAGGCAAGAATTATTTGACGCATATAGATTTCCTTTAACAGTTTATTTTTGTATTAACTCATCGATAAAAATTTGATAACGCTGAGTCTTGGGTTTACTAATATCATCTGCATTAACATATTCAATCGATGATTTTCCGCCAATAAGTGCTTTGGGCAAAATCATGACTCTTGCAAATGCTGAAGCTAATACTTTATCGGTTTCTGCATAAACTGACTCAGGCCCAGCCTCAAACCAGGCACCCTGGGGTTGATAAGCATGGATATTACCCATCGTATGAATTTGTATAGAACCAAACAGTAAACAACGAATACCACCACCCTGATGTTTGTGAGTCAGCGCCTCTCCATGGGGAGGAAAATCAACCCTATCACAGCGAATAATATATTGAGATAAATCACCTAACGCTATTTTGGCCGCTAAAAGTAAGGTACTTTGTTTAGATTGAATTTCATTAGTTCTATCGACTTCGTCAACCAGCTCCCAGCGCAATATGGTTGCTTCAACGCTGCCACCGCTTAAGGTAAATAATTCAGGAATAGATATGGCGCTATTTTGTGAAAGGGTTAGTCTCGTAGAGGTTCCATTTTTAATAGCTAAACTACCCTCAGCTATATAGATAGCCCGAGCATAGGTTTTTTTCAACTCAAGCGGAGCTGACTTTGCAGTTAGCTGATCAAGATAAAGGCGTATTTCGTAATTCATTTTGCAGCTTCCAATTGTTGTTGGAGCCAAGATGCAAAAAAGGGCGCGGGTTTTAAGATACGCGTTTCTTGAACTAACATCAGGGGGCGAATTTTAGGTAGATAAGCTTGCCAATGGGGGTCAGCGGCTAAAACACCGCGTCTTTTTTCCCGCTCTGCAGCATCTAGGTAAGCCCAAAAGTGAATCACTGTGTTTTGCGGTCCAGTATCTACTGTGTAATAGCCAACATTGCACCCTAGAATTTTTAACTGAATTGCGCGACCTTCTTCTTCATATAGATTAAGGTACTCGGCAACTTTGCCGTGATGTAGTGTATAAATTCGCTCTTCAACAATCATATATATTCCTTTTAATGCTATTCATCATTACCGTTTAATTAAATCCATACCGCTATTTTGAATAGGAGCAGCTGCTGCAGGAGAAGTTAAAAATTGAATTAATTTTTTAGCCGCTTCAACCTGTGTAGAGTCTTTCGTAATAGCAATTGCAAATATCTGCAAAAGCTGAATTTCATTTGGTAGGCGCCCAATAAAATCGATGCCTGTAACGTTGACTAGCTCACTACTCGGTTGAATTGCCATAGCAGCTTCCCTTGTAGCTAATAGTGAGGTTGCTTGACTACCGCGTTCAGTTATTTTTATCGAGATTTTTTTGGTAACACCTAACTTCGGAAAAAGTTCTGTTGTGAGGTAAATGCCGCTCGTACTGCCAGGGACAACAATCGAGTTAGCCTTTAATAAGGCCTCTGTGAAACTAGCTACAGTACTGATATCTGGCTTGGTGACTCCCAAGGGAACTGCTGCACCTAAGGGTGCAATGGCGAGGTCGGTATCTGTGCCCGGCATAATTCTCCCCAACGCAACTAATTCTGCCAACCCTTCGCGAGAGAGTATCACTACATCAACAGAGGCGCCTGCCTCTAATTGTGCCTTAATTGTTTTAGGTCCCGTGCCTTGAGATGCTCCGGATAATGTTTTTACTGAGATGCCCGTATTTTTTTCAAATTGGGGCAGCATTTGCTGGTAGGGCGCACTAAATCCACCAGAAATAATTACTTGCAGTTGTGCCATGGAAGATGTACTGATTAGAATTGCGGTGATACTGAAGTAAATAAATTTCAAGGATGTCGCCCCATCATTATGCTGCGGAAGATACCTTATCTGCTAAGGTAGTGAAAGTATATTGTTTTTAGCTTGCAGGTGGTAAATTTGCGCCAATTGAGGTGTAATCTGTTGAAATTGAAGCGTATTTTAGATTCAATTTATTCTAGTGGTATCTACCGAATATCAATTTAGTGCAGTCTGCTATATGCTTTTAGTTTCAGTACATTATTTTTAAATATGACTTATTCAATATTCAATGAGCAAGACTAAAAATATCCTCATCTCAGGTGGAAGTGGTGGAATAGGCAGAGCCATTGCACGAAGAGTAATTGAGGACGGCTATCACGTTATTAATTTAGATCAAGTGCCTCCAAAAACCTTGTTGGCTGGCGAAACATTTCATTCAATCGATTTAACTGATGCTCAAGTAACTCAGGGACTTATCGAAGAGCTACTCAGAACTACCAGCATCTTGCGCTTAGTAAATAATGCGGGAATTATTCGTCCTGGCGCTCTAGAGGCGGTAAGTCTCGATGACTTTGATGCCGTCATGAATTTAAACCTTAGGGCGCCGATGTTATTGGCGCAAAGTCTTATACCCGCCATGCGTTCTGCCAAATTTGGACGCATTATTAATATCGCTAGTAGGGCAGCACTAGGTAAGGAAGAGCGCACGGCTTATGCTGCTAGCAAAGCGGGGTTACTGGGGATGACACGTACCTGGGCGCTTGAAATGGCATCCTTTGGCATTACGGTGAATGCGATCGGACCAGGGCCAATAGCCACTGAATTATTTACCTCTGGAAATCATCCCGATCATCCTAAGACGAAAAAAATTATTGCTAATATCCCGGTACAGCGAATGGGCGAGCCAGAAGATGTTGCTCATGCTGCTGCCTTATTTTTAGATGACCGCGCTGGCTTTATTACTGGCCAAGTACTTTATGTTTGTGGTGGCATTACCGTTGGCTTGAGTAACGCAGCTTAATAATCCTTAAAAAAGAAGAGTTATGGAAGAAAAACGGATTCCAATTCATTCAAGTTAAGATTTGGCTATAGCAGATAGCATTATTAACTCAGCAATTAAAATATGCGTAGATAAGGGTATTTTGCCACTGGCGATTGTGGCCCTCGATGCATGCGGGCAACTTGTAGCATTTAAACGTGAAAATGGCTATGGTGTTTTGCGCTTCGATACGTCCTATTTTTCAAAATACTTTAGCAATTGCATCTGATGGGCGCTTCATTACAGTACCTGGAGGCGTACTAATCTTAAATCAGCAGAGAGTGGATATAGGAGTTGTCGGCATTAGTGGCGATACCTCGGACAAAGATGAGTATTGTGCAATTGAAGCGATTAAATTATCTGCGTTGCTCGCTGACCCATCCGAGCCATCAACTGAGTGGAATAGTAGTCAACTCTAATTGAGAATCAATATGAACTAAAGTAAAGTTTTTATTTCAATACTCAGTTTATTTATGTTGAGTGAATTTTTTTATTCGACACCTCGAAAGCACAAAATACGTATCCCGCCAAACCAATTCGTTTAGTTGTGCCATTTCCAGCTAGCGACCCAACTGACCAGTTTGCAAGGTTATATGCACAATCGCTTGGGGCCCAACTTGGAGTTACGGTAGTAGTTAATAACAAAAGCAGTTTTAGCGGTGCAATTGGATCGCTTGAAATAAAAAACAGCAATCCCGATGGGTATACATTATTATTTGGTACTGCCTCAACGCTTTTGTTTTATAGCCTAATCAATCCTAAGCCCCAATATGATTTAATTAAAGATTTTACTGAAATTGCTGTGGTTGGAGACGCTTTCCGATCCGGCCTTGATAGAAAAATTGGCCACTATTTCAATTCAGCCAATTAATAGTGCTACCGGGGTAAAAGCGACAGCATTTATTGCTAAAGAGTTAGTGAGCTTGCGCCCTGTTATTCAGGCAGAAAACCTGAAGAAAGAATAAGTTCAACTTGGTTGGCACAGGGATTGCGATTACTTTAGTGTTTTTAGCTTACCCATTATTAAAAAGTAATAAATCTAGTTAATTATTTGATCTAGCGCAAAGGAACCATGTTTTTTAGAGGGTGTAGACCCTATACTCAAGGGTAGTTCTATAGAGCTATTTCATTTCTCCATTAATAGGTTGAGAATGCTGGCATTGCCAGTAATGCCGTGGCGCGGTAAGCTTATTTATAAAATTGATTGGAGTATATAAGGTGAGAAGCAGAACTCCCCCAATTTTTTCCTTAGGGTTTAGACCATTCTATTTATGTGCCGCCTTGTGGTCTGCGCTAGCCTTATTTGAGTGGCTTTTAGAGTTAAATGGATATAGCTTACGGAGGCAGCAATTGATAGTGGGCATGCAATGGCATGCTCATGAAATGCTGTTTGGCTTTGCTGCCACTGTCATTGCGGGATTTTCTTTAACAGCCGTTCGAGCCTGGACTGGTTTAGAAACCCCCAAAGGCCTCTCTTTGGCTTTGTTAGTTCTTTTGTGGCTTTCAGGACGCATTGGCCCTTTTCTAAATCCATTTTTTGCTATTTTTGACATCGCATTTCTTCCGGTAATTGCAATTGTGATTGGGCGGTTAATTTATCGACGTCGAATGCTTAGAAATCTTTTTCTCCCGATGATTCTTTTGGCATTAGGTTTTTTGAATGGAATTTTTTATTTAGCAGCTTTAGATTACATAGCAATCGATCCAAATCCTTTACTTTTTATTGCCTTGTATTTAATCACCATGATTGAAGTCATGATTGGCGGCAGAGTTATACCAAGTTTTACTGCAAATGCGATTCCTGGAATTCAGCAATTTCGTCATCCTACTATAGCCAAAGCAACATTAATATTTACCGCGATATCATTTTTAACCCTAGCATTTTTTACACCCAATATTATTTCAGCTGTCTTATGTTTTATAACTGCCACGTTACATGCCATTTTGCTGTGGGGCTGGCGACCACTTGAAACTAAAAATAAACCAATTTTATGGATATTACATATCTCATATGCTTGGCTTGTGTTTGGCTTTTTTTTATTAGGAATGTACTCGCTTAAATTAGTCTCGATCTATCCTGCCTTGCATGCTTTTGGAATTGGGGCTACTGGGGGTTTAATTATTGGAATGATTACGCGTACCGCACTTGGCCATACTGGCAGACCATTGGTTGCTGGAAAGATCGAGCATGCATGTTACTTATTAGTGCCTTGTGCAGCCGCTTTTTGGTTAATAGCGCATCTGGCACCAAGTAATTTATTTAATTCATTACTGATTATTTCAGGTGCTTGTTGGTGCCTAGCTTATTTTCTGTATTTGTATAAATACACTCCAATGATGTTTTCTGTAGACTTCATTAAAGCTACAAAATGAATCCCTTAATACCGCAATTATTTAATCAACTGCTTGATTCAAGCGGACTTAAAAGCTTGACAATTAAAGGTAAAACTATTCTACCGATAGTACAGGGTGGCATGGGCGTCGGGGTTTCAGCCCATCGCTTAGCTGGCGCTGTTGCAAAAATTGGTGGCATGGGGACTATTTCTTCAATTGATTTACGCCGCTTACATCCAGATTTAATGGATCTGACCCAACACCTTCCCCCTTCAGTAGAAAGTAAGAAGGCTATAAATCAAGCAAACCTTGAGGCCCTGAAAAGAGAAATTAAGATGGCTCAAGAGGGTTCGAGTAGTTTCGGACTTATCGCAGTTAATGTTATGCGCGCTGTTAATGAATATGAGGCTTATGTTGCTTGTGCTTTAGAGAGCGGTGTTGATGCAATTGTGGTTGGCGCAGGGTTACCGCTTGACCTGCCAGATTTAGCTGCTGGTTATCCAGCTACAGCATTAATTCCCATCTTATCGGAGGCCAGGGGTGTGCAAATATTGGTAAAAAAATGGGATAAAAAAGGACGCTTGCCAGATGCAATTGTGATTGAAAACCCTAAATTAGCTGGAGGACATCTGGGGGCTTCTTCAGTAGCTGACATTAATAATCCTAAATTCGATTTTGAAAATGTTATTCCTCAGGTAATGGATTTTTTTAAAAGGATGGGAATAGAGGGGCAAATTCCTTTAATTGCCGCTGGTGGAATCAGTAATTTACAGGACATTCAAAAACTACAGTCCATGGGAGTGTCAGGGGTTCAGTTGGGCACAGCCTTTGCGGTAACGTTAGAGGGAGATGCAGACGAGGCATTTAAAAAAGTACTAGCTGGCTCCAGGCCTGAAGAGCTGGTTGAGTTTTTAAGCGTTGCAGGCTTACCTGCAAGAGCAGTAATGACGCCTTGGTTAAAAAATTATATGAAAGCCGAGGCCAAGTTAAAAAATAAGGCACGTAAAAAGCCAAGATGCACAATGGTATTTGATTGCTTACATGATTGTGGTTTAAGGGATGGTAATGCTGCTTGGGGGCAATTTTGTATAGACAAAGTTCTCGGGAGCGCATTTACGGGAGATACCCAAAAAGGTTTATTTTTTAGAGGGGCTGGAACATTACCCTTCGGCGATCAAATTCGTTCAGTGGCTGATTTAATTAATTGGCTGTTATCAGAAACAGGAACTAAGATAAATAATTATGCAACAAATTAGCATTGATGTTTTAAAGGAAAAATACCTTAAGCCTGGCGAAGAGGATGCTGAGGCTATTTTTAAAAGAGTAGCTATGGGTTTGGCCGCTGTTGAATTACCAGCTTTACAAAAAAAAATAGAAGCCTTATTTTTAAAAAATATGCTAGCAGGAGCAATTGGCGCTGGTCGAATTATGAGTACTGGCGGAACCGGTATTCAAGCAACCTTAATTAATTGTTTTGTGCAGCCAGTTGGCGATTGCATTCAGGATTTTGATGAAGATGGTTTTCCGGGAATATATGAGGCCTTAAAACAAGCTGCAGAAACTATGCGGCGTGGTGGTGGAGTTGGCTATGATTTTTCGCGCATTCGGCCAAAAGGTGCCGAGGTAAAAGGTACTGCATCATTTGCTTCTGGGCCTTGTAGTTATATCAATGTATTTGATCAATCTTGTTCTACTGTTGAAAGTGCAGGCTCGCGGCGGGGCGCACAAATGGGAGTTCTAAAAATAGATCATCCCGATATTTTTGATTTTATTAATGCTAAGCGAACCCCTGGGCGCTGGAATAATTTTAATATTTCTGTGGGCGTTTCTGATAAATTTATGCGCGCAGTTGAAAGAGACGGCTTATGGGATTTAGTTCATAAAGCCAAGCCAAGTAATAAAAATATTACCCAAGAAGTTCATCAACGTGCAGATGGACTTTGGGTTTACCAAACAATCAAGGCAAAAGAAATTTGGCTCCTAGTGATGGTATCTGCATATGATTTTGCCGAACCCGGGATTTTATTTTTAGATAATATTAATAGTGATAATAATTTAAGTTATTGTGAATCTATTGAAGCTACCAATCCATGTGGCGAACAGCCCTTACCCCCATATGGATGTTGTGATTTAGGTCCAATAATTTTGCCTCGATTCGTTATTAATCCATTTGGATTTGCTGGAACTGCATCGTTTGATTACCCTGGATTTATTGAGGCAGTAAAAATTCAAGTGAGAATGCTGGATAATGTTCTAGACGTAACCTATTGGCCTCTAAAAGAACAAGCTATTGAGGCCCAATCGAAACGTCGTATTGGTGTTGGTTTTACGGGTCTTGGTGATGCCTTGATAATGCTTAAATTAGCTTATAACAGCAGCGCAGGGAGATCTGAGGCAGAAAATATCGCAAAACATTTACGAGATGCTGCTTATCAAGCTTCAGTTGATTTAGCAAAAGAAAAGGGCGCTTTTCCTGCTTTAGATATTGAGCGGTATTTAGGTGGAACAAATTTTGCTAGTCGCTTAGATAGCAATTTAAAAACTGAGATTCGTAAATTTGGTATTCGGAATAGTCACTTACTTTCAATTGCCCCAACTGGAACAGTAAGTCTGGCATTTGCTGATAATGCTTCCAATGGAATTGAGCCACCATTTTCTTGGACTTATCAGCGCAAAAAAAGAGAGACTGATGGATCAACCAAGGAGTATTCGGTAGAAGATCATGCTTGGCGAGTATTTAAAGAAATGGGAGGAGATATAAATGCTTTACCAGACTATTTTATTACCGCCTTAGCAATGTCTGCGGAAGATCATATTGCCATGATGGAGGTAGTGCAGCCTTATATTGATACAGCCATATCAAAAACAGTTAATGTCCCTGCCGATTATCCGTTTGCAAGTTTTGTAAATTTATATTTTAAGGCTTGGCAATCAAATTTAAAAGGCCTGACAACCTATCGACCGAATTCAATTTTAGGTTCAGTTTTGCATGTGATTGAAGCTCAGCCCGAAGAGTTACCAATAATAACCAAAAATACATCCAATCTGGGAGGTAATCCATCTAAAAAAGTAGTAGATCGCCGACCCAATGGTGAGTTACCAGCTGTAGCTGAAAAAATTAATTACTGGACTCAGGATGGGCAAAAAACTCTATATTTAATTATTTCATTTTTAAACGTACATGGGTTTATTAATGGAGAAGAGGTTCAATCTGAGCGAGCCATTGAATTTTTCATGCCAGTAGGCCAAAGTGGTGAATCGCAACAATGGATTACTTCAAGTATGCGTCTCCTTTCATTGGCTGCACGCGGTGGATTTCTAGTAAGAGCGCTAGGAGATATGCGTAAAGTTGCATGGGATCGCGGCCCAGTTCGCCTGGGAACTAGGAAAAAAGATGACGGTATCGAGGTACCAATGTGGCATGACTCTGAAGTATCAGCAGTTGCATTTGCCATTGAAAACATTTTGATAAGGCGTGGTGTCGCCGAATTTAATGCGCCTACATATATTCAGAGCAGCAATAAGACAACAGTATTAAATACCCCAGGAATTATGAGGGGTAAGAAATGCCCAGAATGTGGTGCGCATGCATTAATTAAAAAAGATGGCTGTGAATATTGCACTAATTGTGGATTTATCGGGGCCTGTGGATAGCTTAATTAAGAAAATGCGAAACGAATTTACCCTCAAACATAAATTAGTCATTATTGGTACGGCACTCTTGGTGCTAGCCATGATATCTATTAGCTTTACCTTATGGGTAACTTGGAAGCTTGAAGGTGGTGCAGCAGCAATAAATGAGGCAGGTAGAATGCGAATGCAAACCTATCAGCTTACTCTTTTAATTAACGAAAATAAGTCAAAGTTAGCTGCGCAACTAGAGAAAAAATTTGACGAAAGCATGCAAGTGTTGAGGCTGGGAGATCCATCTAGGCCTTTATTTGTACCTTGGAATCAGGCAAATACTAAAGTTTTTTTAAGTATTCAAGCGCAATGGAAAGATATTAAACATGGCCTTGCTTTACAGCAGGCCAATGTACTTTCCGTACAGAATATCGATCAGTTTATCTCTAGCATTGATCGCTTTGTAGGGCTGATAGAGGAAGAGGTTGATTACTGGACTGGGCTATTGCATTTATTTCAATTTGCGATGTTAGCTATTTCTTTGGTGGCAACTTTAGTCATTATGTATGTTGGCTATTCTGTTATTTTAGATCCCGTTGCCAAGTTAAGAATTGGATTCGATGAAGTTAAGTCAGGCAAATTAAAAACCCATGTACAAATTGATGCCCAGGATGAATTTGGCGATTTGGCTCAAGGTTTTAATGCTATGACTGAAAATTTAAATGATTTATATGAGAGTCTAGAAGCAAAAGTACGCGAGAAAACTATACACTTGCAAGAGCGCCAAGAGCGATTAGCTGCATTATATGATTTAAGTTCTTTTGTTTCGAGTGAAAATAATTTAGAGAATCTGGCTAAAGGTTTTGCTAATAGAGTTTCATTGATTAGCCATGCCGCAGCAATTGCTATTCGGTGGACTGATGAAGCCAATAAGCGTTATTTTTTATTATCCGGAAAAAATTTACCAGATTCAATCTTGACTGGTGAGCAGTGTATGAATGCAGGTGAATGCCATTGTGGAAACGCTACAGGTATACAAGATATTAAGGTAATTAAATTTAACCTGAACGAGGAGAAGGATCGGTTTTGCGTTAAAGCAGGTTTTCAATCTCTTATTACTGTGCCTATACTTTTTCAGCAGAAGTTATTGGGTGAAATTGATTTATTTTATGCTGAATCATTCATTATTGATAAAGAGCAACATGCTTTACTTGAAACCCTGGCCAATCATTTGGCGGGGGCGATGGAAGCATTGCGAATCAAGGCTTTAGAGAAGGAGGCTGCTATCTCTAATGAGCGTAGTCTCTTAGCTAGAGAACTTCATGACTCGATTGCACAATCTTTGGCATTCTTAAAAATTCAAGCTAGTCTATTACGCGATGAAATATCAACATTGCAAATGCCAAATGTCAAAGCAATTTTAAATGAACTTGATGAGGGTTTGAGGGAGAGTTATAGTGATGTGCGTGAACTTTTATTGCACTATAGAACTAGAACAAATGATGAAGATATTGAATCGGCAATTAAGACTACGTTGCAAAAATTTGAGCACCAATTTGGCATTAAAGTAAACCTTAAAATGCATGGTCAGGGATTACCCTTGGCGCCTGATGTGCAAATTCAAGTACTGCATATTATTCAAGAGGCTTTATCCAATATTAGAAAGCATGCTAAAGCGAAAACTGTTACCCTAACCGTACAGCAAAATCCGATTTGGTCTTTTGAGGTTGTAGATGATGGTATTGGTTTTTTAATAGATTTAGACAAATTGGATAGTACCCATGTAGGGGTGAGTATCATGAGAGAACGTGCTAGTAAAATTAATGCCGAAGTAACTATTTCTTCCCCCCCAAATGGCGGCTCGAGAGTTTATTTATGTCTACCTAACTTAGCCTCGATGAGTGCTTAATTAAATAATAATTAATTGGAAAAAATTAGCATACTTGTAGTTGATGACCATACTCTTTTTAGAAGGGGGTTAATTTCTTTACTCTCTCAAGCCCCTGATTTTGATGTAATTGGTGAGGCAGGTGATGCAGTTGGAGCTTTACGAATTTGCGAGTCTTTGCATCCCGATGTGGTTTTGCTTGATAATCACTTGCCTGGTGCCAGCGGCATTCAATCTTTGCCAGATATTTTTCGCGCTGCTCCTGATGTAACAGTCATTATGCTTACAGTGAGCGAAGATGAGGCTGATTTAATTCAAGCCTTACAAAATGGTGCCCAAGGCTATTTGCTAAAGACTAGCGAAAAGGACGATTTACTTATTGGAATACGAAAAGCATTTAATGGCGAGTCTGTTATTAGTCAGGAAATGACCCATAAATTAGTTACTGCATTTAAATTTAGTAAAAAAGATAATTTAGCTAATAATACTAGCGAGTCTTTAGCTGCCAGTCTCTCACCTCGAGAGTTGCAAATCGTTTGTCAAATTGCTAAGGGCTCGAGTAATAAAGTAATTGCTCGTGAACTTGGCATTGCTGATACTACGGTCAAGATTCATGTGCAGCATGTCTTGCGTAAATTAAATCTTTCCTCGCGAGTACAGGTAGCCGTATTTGCAAACGTAGAGAGGCTCTGTCCTTAGAGGTAGTCAAAAAGGACTAGTAAAGGGGAAAATTCTAGTTCCTTTGCATTTCTAAAATATTCTTTTTGGGGGATATTCCTAGGTCAATTTAGTTTTGATAATGATTCATGAAAAGGGAGATTTTCATGAGTTCCATTACTCAAACAAATTCTAAAGCATATACGGTTCTAATTATAAGTACCCTTGCTTTTACTGTGTGCTTCATGGTCTGGATGATGTTTGGCGTGATTGGCATTCCTATTAAGAAAACGCTTAATTTAAGCGCTACACAATTTGGTTTTCTTACTGCAATGCCAATCTTAACGGGTTCTTTAGTTCGAGTACCTTTAGGAATATGGACTGATCGCTATGGCGGAAGAATCGTCATGCTTTCATTAATGTTAGCTTGCGTAATTCCAATCTGGCTGATGTCATATGCAACACAATATTGGCATTTCTTAGTAATCGGTTTATTTGTTGGTTTGGCTGGCGGATCCTTCTCAGTAGGTACTCCCTATGTGGCGAGATGGTTCCCAAATAGTCGCCAAGGCTTTGCCATGGGTGTTTTTGGTGCTGGAAATTCTGGCGCGGCAGTAAATAAATTTATTGCGCCTGCATTGGTAGTTGCTTTTGGTTGGACAGTTGTGCCACAAGTTTATGCGGCTGTCATGCTTGGTGCGGCTATTTTATTTTGGTTTTTTAGTTATAGCGATTCCACGCATCTAGTGACGACTAATACCTCATTTAAAGAGCAACTCAAGGCATTAAAAGACCCCAAAGTATTGCGTTATTGCCAGTATTACAGCATTGTATTTGGCGGCTATGTAGGCCTTAGTTTATGGATGGTTCAGTACTACGTAGGCGAGTTTGGCCTAGAAATACGTACTGCAGCACTATTGGCTGCATGTTTTTCATTACCAGGTGGGGTTTTACGCGCAATTGGTGGTTGGTTTGCTGATAAGTATGGCGCCCACCAAGTAACTTGGTGGGTAATGTGGGTAAGTTGGATATGCCTTTTTTTACTTTCCTATCCTCCAACTGAATTCATCATTCAAACGATTAATGGACCAGAAACCTTTCACATTGGTTTAAATATTTATTTATTTACCGCGCTGATGTTTATTTTAGGAGTTGCTTGGGCATTTGGAAAAGCAAGTGTCTTTAAATATATTGGCGACGACTATCCAAATAATATTGGCACCATTTCAGGGATTGTTGGCTTAGCAGGGGGGCTAGGTGGTTTTGTATTGCCGATCTTATTTGGTGCTTTGTTAGATATCACGGGTATTCGGTCGAGTGCATTTATGTTGATGTATGGAGTGGTATGGGTATCACTCATTTGGATGTATTTCACTGAAGTACGTCGTTCTGAACTAATGGGCGGTAAGGCCATTCCATCTGCAATTCAATAATTTACTATTAAGGAAGGGCGATTTATATGTCTTCTACTGTTATCACACGCTGGGATCCTGAAAATAAACAATTTTGGGATGGAATCGGTAAAGCTATAGCAAAACGAAATTTATTAATTTCAATTCCGGCGTTAACCTTAGCGTTTTCAGTTTGGATGGTTTGGTCTGTAGTAGTAGTAAATTTACCAAATGTGGGCTTTAAATTCTCCACTAATCAATTATTTTGGCTCGCCTCTCTACCTGCGCTTTGTGGTGCAACTCTGCGTATTTTTTATTCTTTTGCAGTACCTATTTTTGGCGGCCGTCGTTGGACTGCAATTTCAACAGCTTCATTATTAATTCCAGCTGCTGGGATTGGTTTGGCCGTTCAAAATCCTGCTACGCCATATGAAATATTTATCTTGCTCGCATTGTTGTGTGGATTTGGAGGTGGTAATTTTGCATCATCCATGGCAAACATTAGTTTTTTTTATCCGAAGGCACAAAAAGGGACAGCTTTAGGATTAAACGCTGGATTAGGTAATTTGGGAGTATCGATTGTGCAATTAGTTGTACCGCTGGTCATTACAACGGGAATATTTGGTGTTTTTGGTGGCGAACCTCAAATAGTAATTAAAGCAGGCAATACTTCTTTGCTTTGGTTGCAAAATGCGGGATTTATTTGGTTACCTTTTATTGCTACAGCATCTATTGCTGCTTGGTTTGGCATGAATGATTTAGCTGAAGCAAAGGCAACTTTCGCAGATCAGGCGGTAATTTTTAAACGTAAACATAACTGGCTAATGTGCTGGCTTTATCTAGGCACATTCGGATCTTTTATTGGCTATTCTGCCGGCTTTCCCCTACTAATTAAAAGTCAATTTCCGGGCGTAAATGCCTTGAGCTATGCCTGGTTAGGCCCCTTAGTTGGGGCCCTAGCTAGACCTATTGGAGGATGGTTATCTGACAAGTTAGGGGGAGCCAGAGTCACTTTTTGGAATTTTATTGCCATGAGTGTGGGTGTATTTGCTGTTTTAAATTATTTACCCAGCCATGGAACAGGCGGAAATTTCTTCGGTTTTTTAATTGCTTTTATGGCTTTATTTGCTACCTCCGGTATTGGTAATGGCTCTACCTTTCGCATGATTCCTGTTATTTTTCTCACTGAACGCCAACGTGTCGCGAGTCAAACACAGTCAGGACAGGATCAGGCAATACGTGATGCCAATAAGGAGGCTGCAGCTGTGCTGGGTTTTAGTTCCGCAGTCGGTGCTTATGGTGGTTTCTTTATACCTAAAAGTTATGGCTCATCAATCGCCGCAACGGGCGGTCCAGAGGCCGCTTTATATGCATTTATTGTTTTTTATGTTACGTGCACAGTGATCACTTGGTGGTATTACAGCCGTAAAAATGCCCTAATGCCTTGCTAAGAATTCATTAAAGGATAAATATGAGTCACTTTTTAGACCGCCTGAAATTTTTAACTGTTGATTCTGAGAAATTTTCAAATGGTCACGGTAAAACAGTTGCAGAAGACCGCACCTGGGAAGATGCCTATCGTTCTCGCTGGCAGCACGATAAGATTGTGCGTTCGACGCATGGCACTAATTGCACTGGATCTTGTTCATGGAAGATTTATGTAAAGGGTGGAATAGTTACATGGGAAACCCAGCAGACAGATTACCCAAGAACTCGATCTGATTTACCCAATCATGAGCCGCGAGGCTGCGCACGGGGGGCAAGTTATAGCTGGTACATGTATAGCGCGAATCGAGTGAAGTATCCGATGATACGAGGACGCTTGCTTAAACAATGGCGCGAAGCAAAATCGATTGCTAAAAGCCCTGTTGATGCGTGGGCCAATTTAGTAGAAAACCAAGAAAAACGTAAAGAGTGGCAGGCACAACGTGGAATGGGTGGATTTGTAAGGGCCTCATGGGATGAGGTAAATGAAATAATTGTCGCCGCAAATATTTACACCATTAAGCAGCATGGACCTGATCGTATTATTGGCTTTTCACCCATCCCTGCAATGTCAATGGTAAGTTACGCCGCAGGCTCGCGATACCTGAGTCTAATTGGTGGTGTTTGTATGAGCTTCTATGATTGGTATTGTGATTTACCGCCTGCCAGCCCTCAGGTATGGGGAGAACAAACTGATGTCCCTGAGTCAGCCGATTGGTATAACTCAACCTTCATTATCGCTTGGGGTTCAAACGTACCGCAAACACGCACACCTGATGCGCATTTTTTTACCGAAGTCCGATACAAAGGTGCTAAAACCGTAGCCATCACTCCAGACTACGCAGAAGTTTCAAAGTTAGCTGATATTTGGATGCATCCGAAGCAAGGCACCGATGCTGCTATCGCTATGGCAATGGGGCACGTCATTCTTAAAGAGTTTTATTTTGATAAACGTACTGCGTATTTTGACGATTACGTACGTCGTTATACCGATATGCCAATGTTAGTCATACTAGAAGAAAAGGTCATTGAGGATGGCAGGACGATTCTTGTCCCTGGCCGTTATGTTCGTACGAGTGATTTTGAGGGTAAGTTGGGGCAAACCAATGGCGCTGATTGGAAAACGGTAGCATTTGATATTGGCGGTAAACCAGTAGTACCCAATGGATCGATTGGCTTTAGATGGGGTCCGGATGGGCGCAAAGATTTAGGCAAGTGGAATTTAGAAGCAAAAGAAGCGCAATATGACCGAGAAACAAAATTAAAATTGTCCCTCATGGAAGATCAGTTATTGCATGAGATTGTGCCAGTTGGATTTCCCTATTTTGGTGGAATTGCCACACCTCATTTTGATGGCAATAAACAAACCGATGTATTAGTTCGCAATGTACCTGCAAAAAAAATTAGCCTAGGTGAAGAAGATAATAAAAAAGAAGTTTATGTTGCCACAGTCTTTGATTTATTAGCCGGAAATTATGGCATTAATAGAGGCTTAGGCGGCGAAAGCGCAAAATCATATGATGACAATGTGCCTTATACACCCGCATGGCAAGAATTAATTACTGGAGTCAAACAGGAGCAAGTAATTGCTGTAGCTCGCCAGTTTGCTGACAATGCTGAAAAAACGCAAGGTAAGTCAATGGTGATTATTGGCGCCGCCATGAATCACTGGTATCACTGCGATATGAATTATCGCGGTATTATCAATATGTTAATGATGTGCGGCTGTATAGGACAAAGTGGCGGAGGATGGGCGCATTATGTAGGTCAAGAAAAGTTACGTCCGCAAACAGGATGGACTCCATTGGCTTTTGCCTTAGATTGGATTCGCCCACCGCGTCAACAAAATTCAACCAGTTTTTTCTATGCACATACAGATCAATGGCGCTATGAAAAGCTAGGGATGGAAGAAATTCTTTCACCCTTAGCCAATAAGGTTGACTATCAAGGTAGTATGATTGATTACAACGTTCGTGCAGAGCGAATGGGTTGGTTACCTTCAGCGCCACAGTTAAAAACGAATCCATTAGATGTAGCTAAAGACGCTATCGCTGCAGGAATCGATCCCAAAGAATATGTGGCAAAGAATTTGCAGGCGGGCTCATTAAAAATGAGCTGTGAGGATCCTGATCATCCCAATAATTGGCCGCGAAATATGTTTGTCTGGCGCTCAAACTTATTGGGATCTTCTGGTAAAGGCCATGAATATTTCCTCAAGCACTTACTGGGTACCTCTCATGGAGTGCAGGGTAAGGATTTGGGTAGCGATGAGGCTAGGCCATCTGAGGTAGCTTGGCATGAGCATGCACCCGAAGGAAAATTAGATTTATTAGTTACGTTAGATTTCCGCATGAGTACAACCTGCTTATATTCTGACATTGTTTTGCCTACTGCAACTTGGTATGAAAAGAATGATTTAAATACCAGCGATATGCACCCTTTTATTCACCCTTTATCGACCGCGGTAGATCCAGCATGGGAAGCTCGCAGTGATTGGGATATTTACAAAGGGTTTGCCAAGAAATTTTCCGAAGTTTGCGTTGGTCATTTGGGTGTAGAAAAGGATATTGTTTTAACACCATTAATGCACGATACGCCTGCTGAGCTTGCTCAGGCGTTTGATGTGCATGATTGGAAAAAAGGCGAATGCGAGCTGATCCCTGGAAAAACGGCACCTCAAATTACCGTAGTTGAACGGGATTACCCTAATACTTATCAGCGGTTTACAGCCTTAGGTCCACTAATGGATAAAGTTGGCAATGGGGGTAAAGGTATTGCATGGGACACCAAAGATGAGGTTGAGCAGCTACGTGATTTAAATGGGCGCGTCAAAGAAGGAGCTATGAAGGGGATGGCTAACATTAATACAGATATTGACGCAGCAGAAGTGGTTTTAATGCTTGCCCCAGAAACTAATGGTCATGTAGCTGTAAAGGCCTGGAATGCCTTATCGAAAATAACCGGTCTTGAGCATGCGCATTTAGCCTTACATCGTGAAGATGAAAAAATTCGCTTTAGAGATATTCAAGCGCAACCTAGAAAAATTATTAGTTCACCAACATGGTCTGGCTTGGAAAGCGAAAAGGTTTCTTACAACGCTGGATATACCAACGTGCATGAATATATTCCATGGCGAACCTTAACTGGCCGGCAACAGTTTTATCAAGATCACAAATGGATGCGGGCATTTGGGGAAGGTTTAGTGTCGTATAGACCCCCAGTTGATTTAAAAACAATTAATGGTATTAAAGGGATTAAACCTAATGGTAATAAAGAAATTGTCCTGAATTTCATTACGCCACATCAAAAATGGGGAATCCATTCTACTTATAGCGATAACTTGATGATGTTGACCTTAAACCGCGGGGGCCCAGTGGTATGGATCAGTGAAGATGATGCGGGTGATGCAGGAATTGTAGATAACGATTGGGTGGAACTTTATAACGCTAATGGTGCTATTGCTGCGCGCGCAGTAGTTAGTCAACGCGTTAATCCTGGGATGGTCATGATGTACCACGCCCAAGAAAAAATTATTAATACTCCTGGCTCAGAAATTACGGGTATGCGTGGTGGTATTCATAACTCGGTAACCCGTATTGTATTAAAGCCAACCCATATGATTGGTGGTTATGCGCAATACAGTTACGGCTTTAATTATTACGGCACTATAGGCACTAATCGCGATGAATTTGTCACCATTCGAAAAATGCGCAAGATTGATTGGCTAGATAGTGAAAATAGGAACGCTATACAAGCGTAACAAGGAAAATAAAAATGAAAATTCGCGCACAAATTGGCATGGTATTAAACTTGGATAAATGTATTGGTTGCCATACTTGCTCAGTAACCTGTAAACAAGTCTGGACTAATCGTCCCGGCATGGAATACGCCTGGTTTAATAACGTAGAAACAAAGCCTGGTATTGGTTATCCTAAAAATTGGGAAAACCAAGAAAAGTGGAAGGGTGGCTGGACTCGGAAAAGTAATGGCAAGCTTGAGCCCAAGCAAGGCGGTCGATCAAAAATTTGGATGAATTTATTTGGCAATCCTAATCTACCTGAAATTGATGATTACTACGAACCTTTCACCTTTGATTACGAGCACTTACAAAATACTCCAGAGTCTAAGGCAACCCCAACTGCGCGGCCTAAAAGCTTAATTACTGGGAAGCGAATGGAAAAAATTGAGTGGGGACCTAACTGGGAAGAAATTTTAGGTGGTGAATTTTCTAAACGGAGTAAAGATACCAACTTTGATCAGATGCAAAAAGATGTCTATGGGCAATTTGAAAATACCTTCATGATGTATATGCCAAGATTATGTGAGCATTGCTTGAACCCTGCCTGTGTAGCTTCATGTCCGTCGGGGTCAATTTATAAGCGCGAAGAAGACGGCATTGTCTTAATTGATCAAGACAAGTGTCGCGGCTGGCGGATGTGTGTTTCAGCCTGCCCTTATAAAAAGATTTACTATAACTGGAAGAGTGGTAAGGCTGAGAAGTGTATTTTTTGCTACCCACGCATCGAGTCTGGACAGCCTACCGTTTGTTCAGAAACTTGTGTAGGTCGAATTCGATATTTGGGTGTCATGCTATACGATGCTGATCAAATTGAACACGCTGCCAGCGTTGAGGGAGAAAATAATTTATATGAAGCCCAATTAAAGATTTTTCTGGATCCACATGATCCAGTAGTACAAAAGCAAGCTTTACAAGACGGCGTGCCGCAAAATTGGTTAGATGCCGCTAAGAAAAGTCCAGTCTACAAAATGGCAATGGACTGGAAAATTGCCTTGCCGCTGCACCCTGAATATAGAACCCTGCCCATGGTTTGGTATGTGCCACCACTTTCTCCGATTACTGGCGCAGTTGAGGCGGGATATGTTGGTGTGAATGGCCATATTCCTGATGTTAGGCAATTGCGCATTCCAATTCAATATTTGGCAAATATGTTAACGGCGGGAGATGAGGCTCCAGTAGTTGCTGCATTAGAAAAAATGCTTGCAATGCGAGCTTGGCAACGTGATAAACATGTCAATGGCACTGAAAATCATGCCGCTTTAAATCAAGCCGGAATTTCTGCGAGTCAAGTTGAAGATATGTATCAAATTATGGCAATTGCAAACTACGAAGATCGTTTCGTGATACCCACTACGCATCGTGAATATGCAGAAAACACATTTGAGATGAAGGGAAGTTGCGGTTTTACATTCGGCAATGGCTGTTCAGATGGGGATTCAGAAGCTAGCCTCTTTGGTGGAACTAAGCGCCGCACGATTCCAATTAACCTAAGCGCTTAAGGGGGATGCAGATGAAAGATTTATTATCGCTACGTGCTTTATCTAGATTACTTCAATATCCCGATGCCGAGCTTCGTGAAAATTTATTAGAAATGAAGCCTATAGTTATTGCGTTGCCGAAAATAAGCAAGTCCGTAGAAATTGGATTAAATGAGTTAATACAATATTTAAAAACAACAGATCTTTATGTACTGCAGGAGGAATATGTAGAGTATTTTGATCGGGGAAGGGCTACCTCCTTGCATTTATTTGAGCACGTGCATGGCGACTCACGTGAACGTGGACAAGCGATGGTTGATTTATTGCAGACCTATAAGGCAGGTGGCTTGATACTTGCAACCAATGAATTACCAGATCAATTATCAATTGTGCTGGAGTTTGCTTCCACTTTAGAGCTAGCTCAGTCGAGGCAATTTATCGCAGAAATGGAACATATTTTAAATTCAATTTATAGCGCATTAGTAGCCCGCCAAAGTAGGTATGCATGGGTAATCGCTGCTGCAATTGAATATTCTGGAGAGAAAGTAAAAATCCTTGACCTCAAGATTAAAGACGAATCAATTGACGAGACTTGGGCAGAACCTCCTGCATTTGGGGGATGCACTACTCAAGGCCAAGGCAAGCCGGGAAATGAACAGCCACTTCATTTTATTCAGCGTGCTAAAGATAAACAAGGAGTTCAAATATGAACTATTTAGAGGTATTTATTTTTGGAATTTATCCCTACATATGTCTAACGATATTTTTTTTAGGCAGTTTAATTCGATTTGATCGCGATCAATACACTTGGAAAAGTGATTCAAGCCAGCTATTGCGTAAAAAACAACTACGCTTAGGTAGTATGTTATTTCATATTGGCGTGTTATTTTTGTTCTTTGGGCACTTCTTTGGGATGCTCACCCCCCATTTCTTTTATGAGTCTTTTATTGCTGCCGGTGAAAAGCAACTTGTTGCCATGATAACGGGCGGTATTGCGGGCATCTTTGGATTAGTTGGTTTAAGTATTTTATTGTATCGGCGTTTAATGGATGATCGTATTCGGCTTACTAGTAAGCCTAGCGATATTTTACTTTTACTTATTTTATGGATACAACTGGTACTTGGGTTAGCGACAATTCCATTATCGGCATCTCACTTAGATGGTTCGATGATGCTGAAGCTAGCTGGTTGGGCGCAACATATTATGACATTTCAGGGCGGTGCAGTTGAGTTATTAAGTGGAGTTAATTGGGTTTTTCGCCTACATATGTTTTTGGGGATGACACTGTTTCTAATTTTTCCCTTTACCCGGCTGGTGCATATTTGGAGCGGCTTTGCCTCTATCACCTATTTATTCCGCCCATATCAAATTGTGCGCAGCAGACGTCTTGGTATTGGTAGAAAATAGTCAATACTTAGCAATGAATCACGGGAAATAAAAAAATGGTCAATAGCCAATTGTGCGAAACAATCCAAACTCTAATTTCAACTCGCCAATCCTTTTTGCCAAAACGTTTATTTCAGCCTGGCCCAACTCAGGGGCAGTTAGATACCCTATTTTCAATGGCGGCAACTGCACCAGATCATGGGTTAATCCGTCCGTGGCGTTTTGTGATATGCCCGCTCGAAAAAAGGGGGGAGTTAGCCCAAGCATTTGCTAAATCGCTATTAGATCGAGACTCTTCAGCCACCGACCAACAAGTTCAAGATGCGATGGTTAAGGCACATCGGGCACCATTTGTGATGCTACTGGTCGTTAATGCAAGGGGTTCTGATCATTCAGTGCCTTTAAGTGAACGCATTATTTCTGCTGGGTGTGCTATTCAAAATATCTTTCTTATGGCACATGCAATGGGCTTTGGGGCTAGTCCAACGAGTGGTAAGTCGATGTATATGCAGCCCATTCGAGATTTATTTAGCCTTAGTGTAGATGAAGATCCTTTATGCTTTATCAATATTGGCACACCGGATCGGTCGACGCCACAAAAACCGCGAATGCTACCTACAGAGTTTGTCTCAATACTGAGTTAATCTTGCTTAAGAAATCATGCTGCATAAATAATATTCTGCATTTCAGTTTACAATTATTTTTAATAAAGATTAATGGTTAACCTTGAGGTAATGAGATTATGGAAATGAATATTACCGCAGAAGGTGAGCGCCTCTATCGTCAGCTTTTAGCTGAAATTACTGCTCGTAATTGGCCGACCGTAGAAGCGATGTTTGCTCCCGGATTTCAATCAGTTCATTCTGATGGAGCCCGCGATAGAGCTACCGAGATTCAAATGATTAAAAATGAAAAGATTGGTAAATGTACAGTAAGCGATTTTAAGGTGACTCAGGCAGATGATTGCCTAGTCGTCACAAATATGCTGGCCGTTGAAGAAACCATTGACGGCAAAAGACTTCCAGCCAAATCTTTTGCTCGTCTAAGTGTTTGGAAGCAAAATCAAGGTACTTGGCAGATGATTAGTATCGCCAATTTAAGATCACTTTAATTGGGTTTGCTGCACGTCTCTGGCTTAATTTGATCGGGTTTTTCTTGACCCAGATAAACCCCAATAATTTTTGTCGGTTGATTTCCAACGGCTTGAGCAATATGGCACCATTCAATTGCTTCTATGTAGGCAGCCCCAGCTTTAAAAGTACGCTTACCTTTGCTGCCATAGTCAACTATCATTTCGCCGGAAACAACATATACAAATAGCGGAACCGCATGTTTATGCAGTGAAGTTTTCTTGCCTACAGGTATATTAATGTTGAAAGCATTAATTAGTGGTGTGCCACTCGGATATTTAAATGATTGCCCCAAAATGGTTTTAGGTCCATCCACTAAAGGAATGACCGTGGCTTCGATGTTTTCATAGGGCACTTCTCCGCCTACGTGTGAAACGGCCAGCACATTAGCGCTTGCAGTAAATAGGGCAATTGCTATAAGACGGTCTAATGAAAGATATTTTTTGAATAAAGGAATCATTTTTCGCTTTCAATCAATATAAGTTAGTGGGAAATAATTATTAGTTCAGCAAGCAGTATGCATTAGTTTCTACCATACTGACTCTTTGCCTGGAGTCGAGGTAATTTGATGAATACTTAAATCAGCGCCAGCATGTTCTTCTTCGGGGCTAAGTTTTAGTCCCATCATACGCTTCAGAACGCCATACACAATAAACCCTCCAACAAGTGCGATTGTTACCCCAAGGGCTGAGCCAATTAACTGGGCTGAAAAAGATATACCGCCTATTCCACCCAAAAATTTTTGGCCAAAGATACCGGCAGCTAGTCCGCCCCAAAGGCCACACAAGCCATGTAAGGGCCACACTCCCAGTACATCATCAATGCGCCAGCGATTTTGTTCTAAGGTGAAGACTTTGACAAAGAGTGCGCCAGCAACTAGCCCAACCACTAGGGCGCCTACTGGGTGCATTAAATCTGAGCCAGCACAAACGGCAACTAAACCAGCTAGTGGCCCGTTATAGGCAAAGCCAGGGTCATTCTTACCGACCATCCATGCAGCCAGAGTGCCGCCAACCATAGCCATCAGGGAGTTCATTGCCACTAGGCCACTCATCTTGTCGATTGTTTGTGCGCTCATCACATTAAAGCCAAACCAACCTACTGTCAGAATCCATGCGCCTAAGGCAAGAAACGGAATGCTCGAGGGTGGATGCGCTGAGACCTTGCCATCCTTGTTGTACCGACCATAACGTGCGCCTAATAAAATAATTGCAGGCAAAGCAATCCAGCCGCCGACAGCATGCACGACGATTGAACCAGCGAAGTCATGAAATTCTTCCCCGGTGAGGCTTTTGATCCAAGCTTGAATACCATAGTTTTGATTCCAAACAATGCCTTCAAAAAAAGGATAAAGAAAGCCTACCAAAATAAATGTGGCGATTAATTGCGGATTAAATTTAGCGCGCTCGGCAATGCCGCCAGAAACAATCGCGGGTATTGCAGCAGCAAAGGTGAGTAAAAAGAAGAATTTAACTAATTCAAAGCCACTTTTTTGTGATAACACAGTGGCTGAATCCCAAAAACCAATGCCATATGCTAGCCCATAGCCAATAAAAAAATAGGCAATTGTTGAGACCGCAAAATCAATCAAAATTTTGACCAAGGCATTAACTTGGTTTTTTTCACGTACAGTGCCAAGCTCTAAAAAAGCAAAGCCGGCATGCATGGCTAAAACCATGACTGCACCCAACATAATAAAAAGCGCATCGATAGCTGGCTTCAGATTTTCCATATTCCCCTCATTTTTATAATAATATTGAGCGCTAATATAAACGAATTTTTAGTTCAACTTAGGGCGGTACCTGTCGAACGCCCGCTGACTTGGTACCTCTGACTTGTGGCTAAGACACTTTCCTTAGGGTTTAAGCGTTGCCAAGAAGCTTTTAATGACTTGATTTTGTAAATCGTTTTCTTCTTTGGTGGCACCCGCGCCAGAGTAGTGTCCCATCGGTAAGCGATCATTAATTGCAATATATTTCGCATTAGGAATGAGCTTGGCAGTTTTCAGAGCATCTGCTTCTGGATTAAGCAAGTCGCCAGTGCCGGCAAGAATGAGGGTTTTCGCTTTAATCGAACGCAGTGCCGCAGAAGTATCACCATTAAAGCCAGCAGTTTGACCAACATCGTGGCGGTCGTATGCACGCGATTGCCAAATCCAATCATTCGCATCCATCCTCTTCCATCCTGCATCTTGAATTTTACGTAGCGCTTCAATTTCAGCTTCAGGCGAGTTATGCAATTGATTTTGGTAAGCAGGAGTACGCACAATGACCCCACTAAGCCAGCCAGACCATAGACGCATTCCTGCCTCGAGAGGCTTATCGTATTGACCATCACGGTAATTTGGATCAGACATAATGCTTTGGCGCAGCATTTCTAAAACGCCCGTGGTCCATGGCGGCGTTTTTGCAAGGGGCACAATTGGAATAATGGCTTGCATGGCATAAGGGTAAGACACGCCCCATTGCAAGGCTTGCATTCCACCCATCGAAGCACCGATGACGGCTACCAATTTAGCAATACCAAAATAATCGCTAACAAGACGATATTGCGAGTTGACCATATCGCGAATATTAAATTCAGGAAAACTCGTATTGGGTTGTAATTTACTATTCGATGGAGAGGTTGTGAGACCATTGCCAATCGCATCGGTAGAAATAATGAAATATTTTTCAGGATCTAGCGCCTTGCCTGGACCAATTAAATAATCGAGGCGATGATGATTGCCACCAATGGCTGTGACCACCAAAATAGCGTTACTTTTATCTTTATTTAAAGTACCTTGCGTGGTGTAGCTTAAAGAGAACACGCGTATAAATGCACCGTTTTCAAGGGGCAAATTCCCTTCGGGATATATCTGATGCTCGGGTTCATTAGCGCGATGGGCAAAGGTGTTAAATGAAACACACCAAAGTACGCAGCTCAGGCCATAAACCAATGCACGGATACCTCTAAAACGCATGCTGCACCCTCCAAAGACTAATATTAGCTATATTTATAACAGGAATTAGCGGCTCTCCTATGAATATTAAGATAGCCAGCATTGCCGCGGCTAATTAGGTGATAATTAAGAGATGATTTTAAAGGGTTAGAAATGAAGCTATCTATACTAATATTGGGCATTCTTTTTTCCTTTAGCGCCCACGCTAAAGGGGTTCGGCTAGTCTGCGCTGAGGCCAACTCAGCAACTAACTTATTGATTCAAGTGCACCACCAAAAAGGCCAATGGGTCTATCAAATTGATGAGTTAGTAATGAAGGATGGCAAAGCTGATGCTTTGGGTGGTGTTGCTCGGATCTCGAAAAATAGCGGTATTTACACTATTAATTACAAAAGTAATACTAGTGAGTCAAAGACCTTGATTAATCCCAAAACGGGTTTAATGACAGTCCAAGATCTTGCTAATGGCAATAAAACGACCGAATATCAATGCAAGCCTAGCGATTACAAAAAGTAAGAGCAAGCTTCGCTAGCCTATTGGCCAATCATCTAAAAAAACTTAGTGATGAGCTCACTTAGCCGTTCTGAATTAAAAATTTTGAGCCTATCAGCGCTCGGTGGTGTGCTCGAATTTTACGACTTTATTATCTTTGTTTATTTTGCCACCTCTATTGGCGCATTATTTTTCCCTGCCAATATGCCCGACTGGTTGCGTCAATTACAAACCTTTGGAATTTTTGCGGCAGGATATTTAGTACGCCCTATTGGCGGTATTGTGATGGCCCACTTTGGCGATACGCGTGGGCGCAAAAAAATGTTTACGCTCAGTATATTTTTAATGGCCATTCCCACTCTGGCTATTGGGCTCATGCCCACGTATGCTGATATCGGAATTTATGCACCGATTATTTTATTGTTTTTTCGGATGATGCAAGGCGCAGCTATTGGTGGTGAGGTGCCGGGGGCATGGGTTTTTGTTGCAGAACATGTTGCTCCGCGTTACGTCAGTTTTGCCTGTGCTGTTTTAACTGCAGGATTAACGGGCGGAATTTTATTGGGCGCCATTGTGGCCGTTTTAATTAATACTTTTTATACTCCTGAGCAAATTTTAGGTGGCGGTTGGCGAGCCCCTTTTATATTAGGCGGCGTTTTTGGAATCATTGCAGTATTTCTGCGGCAGTGGTTACATGAAACCCCAGTATTTAAAGCCATGCAACAACAATTAAGTAGCCAAGAATTACCTTTAAAGGTAGTTTTACGCGCGCATCGCCCAGCAATCGTGTTAACTGCATTAATGACCTGGATGTTATCAGCAGCAATTGTGACGATGATTTTGATGACCCCTACCTTACTACAAACTTTATTTAAGGTCCCCGCTAGACTGGCACTTGAGGCCAACATTTTTGCCACTCTATGCTTAACAGCAGGCTGTTTAGTTTTTGGCGCTTTAGCAGGAAAATTCAATGCAGGACGCGTCATGCTGATTGGCTCAATGGGGCTCGCAGCTACTTCAATTATTTTTTACCAACAGTTGGCAATTTCAGCTGAACATCTTTTTCTTCTCTATGGCCTCAATGGATTTTTTGTTGGCGTTATCGCCATTGTTCCTGCAGTTGGGGTAATGGCCTTTCCTGCGGCAGTTAGGTTCTCAGGGCTATCCTTTTCCTATAATGTCGCTTATGCAATTTTTGGCGGGCTTACCCCAATTTTTATTAGTCTGTTAATTCCCTTGAATGTAATGGCACCCGCATACTACGTTGCCGCCTTAGGTGTGTTGGGGTTTTGTATCGGCCTTTATTTATTGAGAAAAAAGCCTGCGCTTGAAATGATGAATTGAGTATGCCAAAAATTGTCGCTTCCAAAGCCTTATCCCGCTTTCGTGTGCTTGATTTAACCCGCGTTCGCGCTGGGCCAGTTTGTGTGCGCCACTTAGCTGATTTTGGTGCTGATGTGGTCAAGATTGAAAATCCTGATCCCGAAGAATATGCTGGCCCTCGTGATGCTGCTGATTTTCAAAATCTGCATCGCAATAAACGATCAATCACTTTAAATTTGAAGACACCAGAGGGGAAAACTATTTTTGAGCAATTGGCAAAAACTGCCGATGTCGTTGTCGAGAATTATCGACCTGATGTGAAATTTCGCTTAGGGATAGATTACGAGTCATTAAAAAAAATTAATCCCAAAATTATCTTAGTGAGTATTTCGGGGTATGGCGAAGATGGCCCCTATAAAAATCGCCCTGGTTTTGATCAAATTACCCAAGGTTTATCTGGCTTAATGTCGGTTACAGGAGCGCCAGGGGATGGCCCTATGCGTGTAGGCGGTGCGGTCACAGATGTGACAGCTGGCCTATTGGCGGCAATGGGGGTAATGACCGCCTTACTTGAGCGGGATGAAAGCGGGGAAGGGCAGTGGGTACAAGCCAATCTCTTGCAAGCGGGCTTAACCTTATTAGACTTTCAAGCAGCCCGCTACACGATGAGTGGCGAGGTAGCCAAGCAAGTTGGTAATGATCACCCCACTTTTATGCCAACCTCAGCTTATAAAACCGAGGATGGATATATTAATATCGCCGCTACTGGCTTAGGCGTGTGGGAAAAATTTGCCAGCGCGATTGAGCGTGATGATTTGCTAATCGATGAGCAATTTAAATCTGCTAAAGGCCGCTCTACTGGTAGAGCAAGACTTAATGCTGAGTTAAGCAAAACTTTAATAAATAAAACGAGCGCTAAATGGGTAGAATTATTATTAGAAAAAGGTATTCCCTGCGGTCCAATTTATGCGATGGATCAAGTGTTTAGTGACCCACAGGTACAGCACTTAGAGGCCATTGGGCGGGTCACACATCCCATACTAGGCGAGCTTTCATTGTTAAACCAGTCGATTAAATTAACTAGAACGCCATCTCAGATTGTCGCCAGCTCACCTTTGCGTGGTCAGCATACTGCTGAGATATTGACTGAGTTAGGCTATGACAGTGCAATGATTGATTCTTTGACAAAAAACGCAATTATTTAGGCAAATAAAATACTTATGGCAGAACTCATTATTCGTAAAACTGGGGCAGTAGGCTTCATTATTTTTTCTAACCAAGAAAAAATGAATGCAATGACCTTCGAAATGTGGGCGAATTTGCCCGCTGCGATGCAGGCCTTTGATGCTGACCCCGCGGTCCGCGTTATTGTGGTTGCAGGTGATGGGGAGAAAGCATTTATTTCTGGGGCAGATATTTCTCAATTTGATAAATTAAGAGGCACTGCTGAGGCTCAGGAACAATATAACAATGCGGTCTTAGCAGCCTATGCTGCACCGATAGCCTGTTCGAAACCTGTGGTTGCTAGTATTCGGGGCTATTGCTTTGGCGGCGGATTGGGGTTTGCTTCCTCTTGCGACATTCGACTATGTGCAGAAGACGCGCAGTTTAGGATGCCCGCTGCACGTTTAGGTCTTGCTTATAGCCCAAAAGGAATAGCGCGTTTTATTAGCATCATGGGGCCAGCTAACACCGCCGATATATTCTTTAGTGCACGCCGTTTTAATTCAGCAGATGCATTACAAATGGGGTTTGTGTCCAAGGTTCATAGCATTAATACCTTAGATGCAGCAGTTTTGGCCTACGCTGAAGGGATCGCAGAAAATGCGCCCTTAACGATTGCTGCAAGTAAATTTGCGATTCAGCAAGCGTTGGCTGAGCACAACCAACAAGATCATGCCCGGGCGATGGCAATGGTCGATGCCTGTTTTGCCAGTGAGGATTACAAGGAAGGGCGAAAAGCCTTTGCAGAAAAGCGGACCCCTATTTTTAAAGGTAAATAAATGATGTTAAGAAAGCTAATTTATGCCTTGATTGTTGTTTGTCTTGCGCACACTACTGCGGTCATGGCCCAAGGTGTTTATCCTGAACGGCCAATTAAATTAGTCATTGGTTATCCCCCAGGTGGAGCGGCTGATTTTGTTGCCAGAATTAGTGCCGAGCAAATTTCTAAGGAAATTGGTGTGCCCGTGAATGTTGAGAATAGGCCGGGTGTCGGCGGCGCTATAGCCGCTGATTTAGTTGCTAAAGCAGCACCCGATGGCTATACGATTTCGATGTCGGGACCGCATGCACAAATTAAAGCGCTTTTCCCGAAAATGGCCTTGGATCAACAAACTGATTTTATCCCCGTGGGCAATCTTGCTAGTGGCTCAATGATTATTTGTGTTAACCCCAATGAACCTTATAAAAATTTACAAGACTTAATTAAATTTGGTAAAGCAAATCCAGGCGTTATTTTTAATGCCTCATCGGGAAATGGTTCAACACCCCATTTAGCCACTGCTTTGTTTGAAGGTGTTACACAAGTGAAGTTCACCACCATTCAATTTAAGGGCGGCAGTCCGGCGGCAGTTTCCACTATTGCTGGAAATACTCAGGTTATGTTTGCCACGCCGCCAACGGTGATGGGCTTTATCAAAAATGGCACTTTAAGAGCGTTAGCGTTAACTTCTGCTAAACCTTCTGCAGCCATCCCCGGAATTCCTGGTGCGGAAGAGAGTGGGTTAATGGGATATAACTCCACCTTTTCTTATGGACTTTATTTTCCTGCGGGAACCCCCGCAATCATAGTAAATAAAATGTTTGCAGCGGTCACCAAAGGGATGACCCAAGCTGGTGTTAAACAAAAGTTAGCTTCACAAGGCATGGATTTAGTCTTATCGAAGTCACCAGCCCAGTTTCAGGCGGCCTTAACGGCTGAAGCGCCAGCATTAGCTGAAGTAGTCAGGCTATCTGGCGCTAAGATGGAATGATTTAAGCGTTTATTTCACGGCTGTAAAACGTTGTGCCCGCTTACCCGTATCTACCTCTGAGGTATAAACACTGCCATCAGAGTCGACTGCGATGTTATGCACCCAATGAAAATCACCAGCGTTACGACCGCTGCGACCAAATGAGCCTAGTTTTTCACCAGTATCACGCACCACAATCGACACTTCATTATTTGTACCATCCGCAATCAAAATATATTTCTGACTGGCATCAGAAGGAATTAAGTCCCAGACTGATCCAGATCCCCGTGTATCGGTATCAAAGGCCATTTCACGGATAAATTTACCGCTCTTTTCAAATACTTGAATGCG
>Ga0194044_10000093_pt1 | contig 34686 bp, 33 predicted proteins | sample JunL4417m_MetaG_FD_155460 | JGI IMG/M metagenome (GOLD analysis project Ga0194044, IMG submission 155460) | Anoxic zone freshwater microbial communities from boreal shield lake in IISD Experimental Lakes Area, Ontario, Canada - Jun2016-L442-17m | ecosystem: Environmental > Aquatic > Freshwater...
GCGCGGCGGCTCCGGCGGCTGCGGCGCGGCGGGCGCGGCGGCTCCGGCGGCTGCGGCGCGGGGTAGTACGAAAAGGGAAGACAAGGATTCCTTAACTGTCGGGCCGCGTACGGCCTTCCGCAGGCTCGGTTGTCGGGGGGAAGATAAGGATTCGCCGGAATTCCTTATCTTCCCTCACAGTACTACCCCGCCGCGGCGGCTCCCACGGCTGCGGAGAGCGCGGCGGGCGGGCGCGGCGGATCCCGCGGCTCCGGCGGACGCGCGGGCGGGCGCGGAGAGCGCGGCGGACGCGGCGCCCCATGTCCGCCTTCTCGCGGCCGTCGATCCGGAGGCTGAACGCGCCACCGGACGGAAGGGGATGGTCATGTGGCCGGAATGCCGTAGAGCGCGAGGATCGCCCTCACCCGGCCGCGTCGCGCCCGCATCCTGCGCTTGAGCTGACGACGGAAGGCGGCCACGGCGGCGAGATCCTCTTCCGTCGCCGCCCGGCCACCGAAGAGCACCGCCTGGATGCGGTCCATGAGCGGGCCGGCGTCGAGCTCGAAGGAGCCCATGAGGAAGCGCGCCGTCTCGTCGAGCGTCTGCGACGGCGGCACGAGGACGCCGTAGTCCCTGAGATCGGCGTAGGTGAGCGCCAGAGACGCCCGCAGGCGCCGTGTGCGGCTCCCTCGCCGCAGGCCGCGGCGGCGGACCGCGGCGCGGCCCACCGGCCAGGCGACGAGCGCGAGCGCGCCGCCGAGGGGGAGCCAGGCGGAGATCCCCGATTGCTCCACCGTCCCGGAGGAGCCGACGCCGCCCGCGGCGGCGCGCTGCTCTGGCCTCAGGCCGCGGGAGCCGGCCGTGGACGCGGCCGGGACGGCGGCATCGTCCGGCCCGCCGGCGGCGCTGAAGGGGTCGACGAAACCGGCGCTCGCGGACGAGACGCCGGAGCCGGGGATCGTCCGGCCGGGCGTCGGATCGAACGGCATCCAGCCGACGCCGGGAAAGTACACCTCGACCCAGGCGTGGGCGTCGTTCCTTCTCACGTCGAAGGCCCCGTCCTTGGCTCGCTCGCCGGGCGAGAACCCGACCGCCACCCGGGCCGGGATCCCGTTGAAGCGCAGCAGCACGGCCATGGCGCCGGCGAAGTGCTGGCAGTACCCGGTCTTCGTGCGGAAGAGGAACGCCGCGTAGGGCGACGCGAAGCCGTTGCGCGGCGGCTCCAGAGAGTACGTGAAGCCCGAACGCAGGTACTCCTCGATGGCCAGGGCGATTCCATAGGGATCAGTCGTCGTACCGACGATGTCCTCGTTCATCCGATACAGGCCGAGCCATTCTCGATCCGTGGCCGCGTGGCTCATCTGCACGCGCCACGCGGCCTCAGGCGAAGGCCCCGTGAAGTCCGAGCGTCGAGGGAAGGGCAGCGCGGCGTACTTGCCGACGACGTCCGTCGGGTAGTCGGCGCCGCGATCGAGGAGGTCCGCCGGCGTCACTTGCGGGATGACGGCCTCGATCGAGTAGTCCAGCGTCGGGCCGAGAGCCTGGTCGATGCGCAGCGCGCGCGCATCGGTCACCCAGAGCGTCGCCTGTGGTGCGAAGAGCAGCGACCGCGGAGAGCCCCCGGTGAAGAGGTGATCCGTGTACGTCGAGACGATCTCGAAGGACTCCTTGACGAGCCTGCCGGGGGGCTCGGGGTAGCTTGGCGGCACGGTGTAGACGCTTGTGCCGGGCGCCTCCGCGTGCGCGAGCACATCGCCGTACGAGGCGCCGCCGAACCAGACGATCCCGTTGAAATCACCGAGGGTGTTGGCCCGCCAGTACGAGGCGACGGGCGACCTGACGCGCATGACGCGCGCGTCGCTCAGCGGATCGAGAAGGCGCGCGTAGTTCTCCATCCAGTTGAAACCAAGAAGCGCGCCGTCGCTGCCGGCGAGCCCCCACGTGCGCCAGTCCTGGAGCGGCTTGCTCGCCGCCACCGACGTCGCCCCCACCAGGGAGAGAGCGAGCAGCGCCGCGAGCGTCGCGGTCGCGGCGCCCGCCAGCGCGTCCGTCGCTCGCCAGCGCTCGCGCCCGAGGGAGCGCGAAAGCGCCAGCATGCAGCCGGCCAGGAGGAGGAAAGCGAACGGCGTCCAGACGACCCTGGCCGTCTCGTCGGTGGTGAGACCGAAGCCCAACAGCGCGAGGACGATCACGATGGCGGGGAGCGCCTTGCGCAGGCTCAAGGCAAAGAAGGCGGCCGCCCCGAGCGCCGCGTAGACGACCAGCGAGAGGAGGACGCCGACGCCGGTCCCCGCGGCGAAGTCCAGAGGGAAGTCGTCGTGAGAGTACGCGCTCGCGCCTGATCGCGCCTGCTCGAGGTAGAAGCCCATCTCCTGCCCGACCCCGTGGACGTGCGCGGGGATCGGCAGTTGCAGGCGCAGGAGCAGATATGCGCCCAGCGGGAGCAGCACGAGGGCGACGGGCCACGCGCGCCGATGGATGAGCCCCGGGGCGCCCACCAGGGCCGCGGCGACGAGCGCGGCCAGGAGAAGCGGGGCGATGGTGGGCGCGCCGATGCCGGCGATCGCGACGACCGCCGTCGCGGCGAGGCCGACGAAGCTGAAGAAGTAGAGCAGTTTTCGCGAGCTCTTCATCGGGCGCCGGCGCGACGGCCCTCCGCCTGCATCGACAGGGCCGCGCCAGGATCGTCGCCAAGGCCCATGGCGAGGTAGTGGACGCCGGCCGCCGCAAGGGCGCGCCGCAGGCTCGGGCCCTCGGCGTCGGAGGCGGCCGCGAGAGAGCCGTCGCCGACGTGGACGACAGAGACGGGCAGCCCCCCCTCCTGCAGCGCCACCACGGAGCGCACGAGTCCGCGGTCGAGCGCGAGGACGACGAGCGTCAGGCTGCGCGTCCGCGCGTTCGTCCGGGCGCCGGCGACGAGCGTCCGCAGCGAGGCGCCCAGATCCGCCAAGCCGCGCGGAGTCGCCCCGGCGAGGATCGCCAGCAGCCGCCGCCGGCTCTCCGCGTCCGACGACAGATGGATCGGCCGCCACTCGTTGTCCGGCAGCAGCAGGGTGACCGGGTGACCGGATCGCAGGGCGAAGTCGGCGATCGATCCGGCCGCCTGGACGGCCATCTCGAAGGTGGTCTCGGGGGGCTCACCGACGACGCACGGAGCCGCTCCGTTGAGCAGCACCGCCACGCCGCCGTCGGTCGCGTCCTCCATCTCGCGCAGCATCAGGTTGCCGGTCTTGGCCGTGGCCTTCCAGTCCACGCGATTCAGCGGTTCCCCAGGGTTGTGTGGCCGGATGCCGCGGAGCTCCGACGCGCCGACCGTGGGCAGCCGCCGCCGGCGCCCGGCGCGGCGCACGCCGACGCCGGCGTACAAAGCGCACGAGGTGAGACGCGCGAGCCGCGGGGAGACGGTGAGGTTCAAGGTGTCGCCGAGAAGACGCCGCGCGCGCACGAGGCCCAGCGGGTCCTCCGCCACGACGATCTGCGCCGGGAGGTGGTGGATGCCCCGCCGCGCGGGCCACGGCCCCGATGTGGCCACCCGCGCGGACCGCGAACCCAGGCTCTCGACCTCGAGGAACCGATCGCCGCCGGCGAGATCGCCGGTCGCGTCGACCAGGGTGACCTGCAGACCCGGAAGGAGCGAGCGGTTCTTCACGCGAAACGAGAGCACGAGGGGGTCGCCGGCGACAGGCTGCCCGGGAGTGACACTGCGCACGACCTCGAGATTCCGTGCGGTCGCCAGCACCAGCGCCCAGCAGAGTCCGACGGCGGCAAGGAGCGCGAACGCCAGGAAGTAGAGCTCCCATGTGCCGACGATCCGGGCCGCCAGGTAGGTGACGACGGCCACGGCCAGAAGCGCCGTCCCCCGGGCGGTGGGCCGCACCATCGTCAGAGACCCGGGACCGGGACGCTCTCGAGAAAGCGCGCGATCACCGCCTCCTCGGCGCGCTCGTCCAGAGCCGCGTCCGGGGACAGGATGATCCGGTGGCTCAGCACTCGCCCGGCGAGGTCCTTGACGTCCTGCGGCACGACGTAGTCCCGCTCGCGGAGGATGGCCAGCGCCTTGGCGGCGCGAAGAAGAGCGATCCCGGCGCGAGGGCTGGCGCCAAGGTAGACGTCCCTGCTCGCGCGCGTGGCGGCGAGCAGGTCCACGACATAGCCGCGCAGCGCCGGCGCGACCGCGACGCGGCTCACCGCCTCCTGCATAGCGAGCACCTCGGCCGCGTCGAGCACCGGGGCAAGCGCGGAGAACGGGTTTCCGGACGTCTGCGCATCCAGGATCGCCTCTTCGGCGGCGCGCGAGGGATACCCGAGGCTCAGGCGCATCATGAAGCGGTCGAGCTGAGCCTCGGGCAACGGGTAGGTGCCCTCGTACTCGATGGGGTTCTGCGTGGCGACGATCATGAACGGGGCCGCGATCGCGTGCGCGACGCTGTCGATCGTGGCCTGCCGCTCTTCCATGCACTCGAGCAGGCTCGCCTGGGTCTTCGGCGACGAGCGGTTGATCTCGTCGGCGAGCACGATGTTGGCGAAGATCGGCCCGGGGCGGAACTCGAAACCCGCGGTCTTCTGGTTGAAGACGCTGACGCCGGTGACGTCGCTGGGGAGGAGATCGGGAGTGAACTGGATGCGCGCGAAGCGACAGCTTACAGAGCGCGCGAGGGCCTTGGCGAGCAGCGTCTTGCCGACGCCCGGATAGTCCTCGATGATGATGTGCCCCCCGGCAAGCAAGGCGACGACGCAGGCCTGGATGACCTCTTCCTTGCCGAGGATCACCGCCGCGATGTTGGCCGCGATGCCATTGGCGCGGCGCGCGACCTCTCTCATCTCATCGTCTTGAAAGACGGGGCTGCTGCGAGCGCCTGTCGGCATGTGCTCCTCGCGAGTCGTGGGGCTCAGGTGCGCGGCCGCCGCGGCGACCGGTCAGAGGCTGGTGGTCAACGTCGAGTGGTCGGATGACGGCCCCGAGCCCGCGGCAAGATACCTCTGCGAGAGGCATGCTGGTCGGCACGCGGGTCCGCGGTGCGCGCTGTCCGATGGTGCGTACGAGGATAGCGCCGCGACCGGCGTGCGGCAAACCGCGCGGCTGAGAGGCCTCTGCCGCGGGCATGAGGCGCCTCGCTCGCGATCCGTCGGCGCCGAACTACAGACTGCCGGCGCCGGCGCCGATACCTCTGGGGATACCGCAACGCCTGATCTCAGCCCCGTGGGGCTCGAGTCCACCGAAAGGAATGCCCTGTGACACCATCACACGAGGGACACCAGATCGCTCCCAACGTCACGACGACGCTCCAGAAGACGATCGTGCCCGACCCGATCCCCGCGGACGCGGAGAAGGTACTACCCTACGAGCTCGCCAGGTACGAGCAGAACGGCTACGGCGCGTGGAGCTACGGACCAGGTCTCGACCCCGTGAAGCGGCTCGACCTGATGCCGGCGGGCTATGACGGCGCCTCAGCCACCGCCGCTGCCAGGCTCCTGCGCTTCTTCGCCATCACCGACATCCACATCACCGACGTGCAGTCCCCGGCCCAGGCGATCTTCTTCGGCTACAAGGGCTTTCTCTCGTCGGCCTATTCGGGGGTCATGATGTATACGCATCACGTCCTCGATGCGGCCCTGCGGACGGTCAACGCCCTGCACAAGGAGGAGCCGCTCGATTTCGGCATCTCCCTCGGCGACACCTGCAACAACACCCAGTACAACGAGCTGCGCTGGTATATCGACGTTCTCGACGGCAAGCGCATCGACCCCGATTCCGGCGTCAAGACAGACCCTCCCGGAGCTCGAGCCGGGTTCCTCGACGCCTACGAGGCGGCGGGGCTGGACAGGTCCATCCCGTGGTACCAGACGCGCGGCAATCACGACCATTTCTGCACGGGGTTCCTGCGCATCGACGACTACCTGCGTCAGACCTACATCGGCGCCGAGATCCTCGACCTCGGGAACATCTTCGAGGATCCGCTCGGCGCGGACAGCCGCGGCTTCTACATGGGCTGCCTCGACGGACGCACCCCCCATGGGGACATCTTCGGCCTGGGGCCGGTGGCGGACTTCGCGACCCCTCCGCGGGCGCTCGCCGCCGATCCGGACCGCCGGTCGCTTTCGAAAGCAGAGTGGATGAGCGAGTTCTTCGAGACCTCTTCAAGCCCGCCGGGACATGGATTCCCTCTCTGCAGCGTGGAGATGGGATTCGCCTGCTACACCTTCGAGCCGAAGGCGGACGTACCGCTCCGCGTCATCGTGCTCGACGACACCCAACGCGACGACGAGCCCTACGACAACGGCTACGGGCACGTGTCTCTCGACAAGGAACGGTATGACTGGCTCGTGCGAGAGCTCGACAGGGGCCAGGCCGAGAACAAGCTCATGATCATCGCGGCGCACTGCCCGATAGGCGTCGAAGCGGCGGGTTCGCCCATGGGTTGGGGCTCGAGCGCCCATGGATCCGAGGCGGAGCTGATCGCGAAGCTGCACACCTATCCGAACCTCATCCTGTGGATCGCGGGGCATCGCCATCGCAACCCGGTGACGGCGTTCACGTCACCCGACGCCGACCGTCCCGAGCTCGGCTTCTGGGAGATCGAGACCTCGTCGCTGAGGGACTTCCCTCAACAGTTTCGCACCTTCGAGATCGCGCGCCACGGCGACGACACCGTCTCGATCCTGACGACCGACGTCGACCCGGCCATGGAAGACGGCTCGCCGGCCGCGATCTCGCGGACTTACGCCGTCGCGGCTCAGCAGATCTTCAACAATCCGGTCGGTCTTCTGCCGACGTGCTCGTACAACGCCGAGCTCATGGTGCGCCTGAGCCCCACGATGCAGGCGGAGTTGAATCGCCAGGGAGCCGGCGCATGACTGAGCAGCCTGAGCCGGGCCAGAGCATCGCCATCCCCTCGGCGCCGAATCTGCGCGACCTCGGCGGCTGGCCGACGCGCGACGGCGGCACGGTGCGCAGCGGACTCGTGTATCGCTCGACCGCGCTCAACAGGCTCGCGGGGGCGGACATGGCGGCCTTCGCGGCGCTCGGCATCCGCGTGGTCTACGACCTGCGCACCGCGGCCGAGCGCACCGCCCAGCCCGACCGGCTGCCGCCGGGCGCCGAGTACGTCGTGGTCGACGTGCTCAAGGACTCGGCGGATGCGGCGCCCGCCCAGCTTCTGAAGGTGGCGACGGATCCACGAGCCGCCGAGGAGCTGCTCGGCGGCGGCAAGGCGGAGCCGCTCTTCGCGCGCGGGTATCGCGAGATCGTGAGCCTGCCCAGCGCCTGCGCGGCATACCACCGCTTGTTCTTCGACCTGACCGCGGAGGAACACCGGCCGGCTCTCTTTCACTGCACGACGGGCAAGGACCGCACCGGCTGGGCGGCGGCGGCGCTGCTGCTGCTGCTCGGCGTCGCCGACGACCTGGTGATGAAGGAGTACCTGCTGACCAACGCGCAGCTGCTGCCGGCGGAGCAGCCGCTCCTCGACCGCTTCCGGGCGCTGGGCGGCGACCCCGAGCTGCTGCGCCCGGTGGTCGGCGTCGCCGCGGCGTACCTGGAGGCGGCGCTCGACGAGATGCGCCAGGAGTTCGGCGCCATCGAGAGGTACTTCAGCGAAGCGCTGAAGATGGACGACAGCGCCCAGAAGGCCCTGCGCGCCGCGTTCGTCGAGAGCGTCTGAGCGCGGACCGTCCTCAGGCGTCGCCAGGCGCGAGGGCCGACTGGCTCCCATCCCGGCGCCGGCCGGCGACAGCGCCGCCGGCCCTCGGTCCCTGGCGCCTACCAGGAGCCGACAGCGACCAGGAAGACGACCACCAGCAGGAAGAGCACGCTCACGACGGTCATCACGGCGTTGACGATCAGGCCGGCCAGGGCGAGGCCGCTGGGGAGCCGCTCGCGCACCGCCTGCGTGTAGCCCGCCCACGACAGGGCCAGACCGACCCACCACAACGCGAGCACCGGGAAGATGAAGCCCGCGATGGCCAGCACGAAGCCGGCGACGGCGGTGCCCGGCGGCGAGGGCGGCCTGGTCACCGCGAAGGACCGCGCGTCCGCGGCGTAGCCATAGGCCAGGGGGGCCGTCGCGCCGGCAAAGCTGCTCTGCGCCGGGAAGCCGCCCGTGGCCGGGGCGGCCGTCGCGCCGGCTGCCACCTGGCCCACCCACTCGCGCAGGCCGTCGTACTCCCAGGCTATCTGCCCCTGCTGGTCGTACCGCAGCACGTCCTCGGCGACGAGGGGGCCGTAGCCCTCGAGCGCGAAGCGCTCGTTGTCGTAGGTGATGGACCTGCCGGCCCATCCGCCGGCGGCGGTGAACCTCGCGACGATCATGGCCCCTCCAGTTCGGTCGGCGGACGTCGGTGTATCGTACAGGACGCGCCGGGCGCCGGGTCTCCAATGCGGTGGACATGAGCCCGCTCGAGACGCGCCGGGCGCCGGGTCTACAATGCGGTGGACATGAGCCCGCTCGAGGTCAGAGTACGCTGATGGCGGCAGACTCCGCGCCGCCGCGCGCACCAACGGTCACCGTGCGCATCTTCGGCAGCCTGCGCCCGCCGCGGACCGCGCGGGGGCTGCCGCACACCCTTACCGTCGAGGTTCCCCAGGGCGGCGTCGCGGCACGCGATCTCGCGGTCTCGCTGGAGCTTCCCCCCGAGAAGATCGAGGGCGTCTTCGTCAACCATGTCGTGCATGGGATCGCCGTGCACGTCTCACCGGGTGACCGCGTCGCGTTCGTGCCCTTCGACACGCCGGGACCGCATCGCGTGTTCCTGGGGCTCTACGCCGCCGGCAGGGAGGAGAGCGCCGCGGCTGAGGGCGGCCGCGACGCGAGCGGCTAGTACCCCCGGGCGGTCGGCGCTTCAGCCTCCGCCGATCTGCGGGAAGACCCCGAGACGGTCGCCGTCGCACAGCGGTTGGTCGGCGGCGGCGTGGCGGCCGTTCACAAACACCACGCGGGTCACGTCCGGCAGCCCGAGACCGGCGATGAGCGCGCCCACGGTGGCGCCGTCAGCGACGTCGATGGCGCGCGCCTGGCAACCACCCAGCCCGTCGGGCTGATACTTCGAGAGGCTTGCGAAGAGCGCCAGATGGATGGTCATGGCATCAGCCGGAGCGGCCCCCGTGCCGCGCGTGCGCGCTCCACGGCACGGGGGCACGGCCGGCGTCCTACTGCTGCAGGCCCATCTGGGCCGCGGTCGCTTCGACAAAGTCAAAGACCGCATCGAGCTCCTCATCGGAGACCGTGAACACGACGTCGTGCGGCGGCAGCTTGTCCTCGTAGAAGAACCTGGGCAGCCGGTCGTCGGCGGCGGTGAAGCCGACGCGCTTGTTGTACAGACGCTCCATGGTGAGCACTTCGCGGCCGAGCTGCATGAGCTCGTCGGCGCCCCACTTGTCGCCGGTGTGCGCCTCGACCATCTCGTGGATGGCCGCGAACGCCTCGGGGATGTCGAGCACGGGGAAGGCCACGAAGATGCAGAAACCCAGGCTGTCGAGCATCGCCGTGGCGATCTGCAGGTTCGCCGAAAGCGCGGCCTGGCCCTCGGGCTTCAGCGGGTCGACGCTGCCGCCCACGCCGAGGATGTTGGCGGTGATGGTGTAGCCGGCCGTGTGATCGGCGCCCTGAGGCGTGGTGGCATAGGTGACGCCGATGCCCTGGACCGGACGCGGGTCGTAGGCGGGCAGCGCCTGGTGCTTGACCACGGGGATGCGCGCCACGCCGAAGTGCTTGCCGGTCGCCTCGGCGCCGTCCCACAGCACGCGCAGCTCGTTGTCCGGCTCGAGACCGGCCTTGAGCGCCGCAAGGGCTCCGGCGGCGTCGCCGAACGCGAGGGCGCCGGAGTCCATGTAGACGGCCATCGTCGCGCCCATCTCGATGGTATCGAGACCGAAGTCGCCGCAGGCGCGATCGAGCGCGGCGATGCCATCGAAGTCCGCGATGCCGCAGTCGGCGCCAAACGACCACACGGTCTCGTACTCAGGACCCCTGGTCACGTAGGCGCCGTCCTTGTCGACCCAGTAGCGCGAGCACTGGATGACGCAGCCGCTGAAGCAGGCATGGCTGACGTCGCCGCCGCGCGCGAGGATCGTGTCGCGCTGCGTCTCACCGCTGAGGGCGTCGGCGGACTCGAAAAAGCCCGCCGAGAAATTGCGGGTCGGCAGGCCCCCGGCCTCGTTGAGGATGTTGGTGAGCACGTTGGTGCCGTACATGGGGAGCCCGGTACCCGATACCGGATGCTCCTTGAGCGCCTTCGAGAAGCGCCTGGTGGCGGCGGCGAACGCTTCCTTGTCGGCGTGCCCCAGCGAGCTCGTGCCCGCATACGAGACCACGATGCCCTTGAGGCCCTTGCTGCCCATCACCGCGCCGAGGCCGCCACGGCCGGCGAAGCGGTTGGGGTAGCCCTTGGGGTCGGAGATGGCGATGCCGGCCGCCTTGGCGAACGCCTCACCCGCCGGGCCGATCGAGATCGTGGCGTACTTGTCGCCCTCAGGCCGCATTGCGGCGATCCTGTCGGCGACCTCGTAGTTGCCCAGGCCGGCCCAGTCGTCGACGCGCTCGAGGCGCGCCGCGCGGTCCGCCTCGATGACCAGCACGTAGCGGGCGCTCTTGTCGGCGGGTACGTCCTCGATCACGACCGCCGAGAGGCCCACACGCGCAAGCGCATGGGCCGCCTGGCCGCCCGAGTTGGACTCCTTGATGCCGCCGGTGAGCGGGCTCTTCGCGCCCACCGACAGCCGGCCGCCGTTGGGGGCGGAGGTGCCGCCCAGCGTGCCCGGGGCGAAGACGAGCTTGTTGCCCGGACCCAGCGGGTCGGCGTCCGTGGGAACCTCGTGGTAGACGATCGCGTCGGTCAGCGCGCGACCGCCGTACTTCTTGACAAAGAGCACTGCCCAGGCTTCGGGCACGGGTTCGACGGTCACCGAGAGATCCGCCATGTTGACGCGGAGCAGGTCCTTCATTTCCATGCGTTTCCTCCTTCGGTTCTTGCGGGCGGGCCTTCGCGAGACGTGGACAGTCTATGCCGAACGCGGGTGCGATGACGGTGAGCTTTCCGGACCGGCTCCGCGTGACGCCTTCAGAGCCGCGTATGGTGACGGTGTATCCCCATGCGGTGTCCAGTTCAAGCGTTTGGGGATGGCGGCGCGGCGGGGCGCGGCGGCTACACTCGACAACGTCCTGTCGCCGGCGGCCAAACTGCTGCCGCGGGCGGCCTAGAAGAGCCTGTCCACCTCTTCGTAGACGTGGAGGTCCGGGACCTGGTCGGCGTTCCAGTGCGCGATGCCGGCGCGGATCGAGGGATCGTTCATGAAGCGCTCGGCGCCCTCACGGTCGGCGAAGTAGTGCACCACCGTGACCGAGTTGGGGTCGTCCAGGCCCCGGTAGACCACGTACCCTTCGGCGCCCCAGGCATCCCTCGCGGTTGAGTACTCGTCGAAGATCTCCTTCCAGTGACCGTAGTCGGTGGCATGGAACGGAATGATGACGTAGACGGACATGTGCCCTCCAGTGGCGAGCTCCCGCGGTACGGCGACAGAATACAGCCGCCGAGTCCTCCCTGTCACACCGTCCGGTTCCCAGCCGCCGGGACCGGCGGCCGCGGCGCCTGAGGGCCGCTTGTCGGCAGCCCTGGAGCGCGTCGTCGCAGCCGGCCCTTCGGGAGGTCAGGCGCGGGGAGCCGGACCCTTGTGGCGGTCTTCCGCGTGCGACGTGCGCGGCCGGCATCCTGGCGCTCGTCGGCCTGATGGGGTGCGGGTCCGCGGCCAAGGAGAGCCCGCTCGTGGCGCTGTTCAGCGACGTCGGCGCCGCGGACTACTCGCTGGCCCAGCTTCAGGGCGACGTCCACGCCGGGTTCCCCGCGGCCAGGGTGGTGTACGGCGCCACCGACATGCCCGCCTTCGACGTGGCCGCGGCCGCCTACATCATCGACCTGGCATCCGGCCCGTACCCCGAGGGCACGATCATCGTCGGCGCCGTGACTCCCGGAGACCTCCCCGGCACAAGCTGCCTCGCGGCGGTGAGCAAGCGGGGGCACGTCTTCGTGGCCCCCGACAACGGCCTGCTCACACGTGTCGCCCGCGACCCCGGCCCGCGGGCCGTGTACCGCATCGAGGAGCAGTCGCTCTTCCCGCGACCCTTGAAGGACGCCTCCGCGGACTGGGCGCTGGCGCGGGCGGCGGCGCTCATCGCCTCCGGACGAGCGCCGCGGGACCTGGGTCCGCCGGCGAGCACGATCACGACGCTGGACCTTGCCGACGCCCGCCCGCAGGACGACAGACTGACTGGTACGGCCGTCTTCATCGATCGTTTCGGCAACTGCCTCACCAACATCCCCGCCGGCCTCGCCGGCGAGATGGGGCTGCGGACGGGCGACTCCGTGACGGTCTCCTGGGCCGGGGGCCGGGCGACCATGAAGGTGGCGGGCGCCTACGGCGACGTACCACTGGGGGCGCCCCTCGCCCTCAGCGACGGTGGGTCGCCGCTGCAGCTTGCCATCAACGGGGGCAGCTTCGCCGAGAAGTACGGGGCCAGCGCCGGAGCCGCGGTCACGCTGACCCGCGCCGGCGACCAGACCCGCACGGGGCCGGCGCCGGAGCCGCGGTCACGCTGACCCGCGCCGGCGACCAGACCCGCGCGGGGCCGGCGGCGACGCAAGAGGCCGTGCTCAGCCGGACGTTCACGGCCGTCGAAGGCTTCCCCGGGGTCGACCTCGCGTACCCGGTCCTGCGTCCAGACGAGACCCTTGCGGACTCCGTCAGCGCCCTGCTCGAGGTGGAGGTGTTCCTCGGCGGCCTGATCGAGCCACCGGCCGCTGACGCGCCGCTCGACAAGGTGTGGCGCCTGGATGCGGACGGCGTCATCCTCTACGACCCCGACGCGGCTCAGGTCGGGACCACCCTCTTCCTCGACCCGCTCTGCCGGCCGTACCCGGACCTGCTCACGCTGGGGCGGCGAATCGCGCGCCGGCCCTCGGGCTCCGGCGGCTACGAGCTCCCGGCCAAGAGCTCCGCCGAGGTCATCGTGAAGGACGCCACCTGGATGAGCGCCGGCCTGCACGGCACGCCGTGGCGTCTCGTGGCCGCGTTTGCGGGGCAGGATCAGTCGGAGCAAGCTCCGGCGTAGCGCGAACGGGCTGGTGGACCACAGGGGCGTCGAACCCCTGATCTCCGCCGCGTTGCTCGCCGCGGACCGTACACGGGGCCAGGGCGACTCCAACTCCGCGTCGGTCCTCGCGATTCTGTCCCCAGGGTCGCTGCGCGGCGGCGTCGAGGTGCGTGGGCGGCGATGAGGCTTGGCCTCCGCTCAGACGATTGAGACCACCGGGTACGGCGGCGAGCCGCCCGAGGCGGTCGTCCTTACGACACGCTACCGGGGGCCTCCGCCCACCTCGACCCGCTTCCCCTGCCTTCCGCGCAACAGATCGCGCGGGCCATCCATGCGTCACGACCATCCCCGTCGCTCAGGCGCCGGTGAACCACGAATGGGGGGCGCCGGCGGATGCACGGCCGGTAGCGCTCCCGGCGGGCGCGACCGGCGGCCGCGCCGGCGGGCGCGCCGACCCCGGCGGCTCCGGCGCGGGGTAGTATGAAAAGGGAAGACAAGGATTCCTTAACTGTCGGGTCGCCTGCGGCCGTCCGCAGGCTCGGTTGCCGGGGGGAAGATAAGGATTCGCCGGAATTCCTTATCTTCCCTCACAGCACTACCCCGCCCCGACGGCTGCGGCGGCTGCGGCGGCCCCGGCGGACCGGCGCGCGGCGGCTGCGGCGGCCCCGGCGGACCGGCGCGCGGCGGCCAGCGGGCGCTCGCCGCCTGCGGGCCGCCGGAGGCGACGGCCGCGGCGCGCACGCGGCGCGCCATGTCCGCCTTCTCGCGGCCGGCGAACCGGAGGCTGAACGTGCAACCAGACGGACGGGGATGGTCGTGCCATGCGTTTGCCGTTGACAGATAGTGCGGTGGAACACACTAAAGCGGGAACGGCGTACGTTTCGTGACCGCAGCGACGCCCCTGCCCCAACGAAAGGCCGAACGTGTTTCTCGTAGTGCAACATACCGTGCGCGACGACAACGCCTGGAAGGCCGTGTACGACGCGCACGAAAGCGTGCGCGCCAGGTACGGCACTCCGGGTCACACGATCTACCGCGAAGCCGACAAGCCGAACGACGTGACCGTCTTCAACCTGTTGGAGTCGCGCGCGCGGGCAGAGGAGCTCGCGCGCGATCCGTAGCTGCCCGAGGCCATGGAGCGCGGCGGCGTCACCAGTGAGCCGCGCATCATGTGGGCCGAAAAGGCGGACAAGTCCTTCTACGCGGGTCGTCGCGCCGCCTGACGAGGCCGACGGCTTTGTCCAGCGCGCCGGGCACGGCCCGTCACCGGGCCCCCGGCGCTTGTCACCACAGCCGCGCGCGGGTCACCGTGAGTCCCGGCGGCCCCACCCGGACCCTTCATCCAAACGCGCGGGCTTGGGTCGCGGGTGGGCGGCGGATGGTTCGCCGGCGAACGTGCGCCTGGCGCCGCGCATGATCGGAGCGTCAGCCGCCGCGCTGCCGAGGCCGACCGCGCGGGCGCTGCGCCCCCGGCGGCCGCGCCTTGTCCCACTCCGCGGGGTGGCCGTGGCCGCGCCGGCGCAGGTGAGCAAACAGGTCGCCGCGGCGCGCGAAGGCCTCCCCGCAGGTGGCGCAGCGAAACGTGATCGGGGCGCCGAGGCGCGCGGCGCCGCATTCGTCGTGAAGCAGGCACATGTGGTTGTCGAGATCCCGCTGCGACTTGAGGGCCGCGCCGCAGACCCCGCAGTCGAAGGTCTTGAGAGAGGTGAGCGTGCGCACGTGTCATCGTCCTCTCGATGACTGGCCGCGTCGGCCGCCGGGTCTGCTCTCGCCGCCCCACGACGCCACGGCCACTTGACCGAACACCCATGTATTCCCCCAAACGGGGAATAGCGCACCCGCGGCGCGGGCAGGATAGCCGGCAGTCGAACACGGCCGGCGGCCGATCATGGCCGCCGGCCGTGTTCCTTGCGCGGCCTCAGGGCGCCGGATACACCGGCACGAACTCTATCGGCACCGTCTTGCCGGCCTTGTCCAGCAGCTTCTGCAGATTCGGCGAGATCGCGGAGTACTCGGCGATGAACGCCTTCGCCGCGGCCGCGTCGCCCTCTCCCTCGATGGTGACGAGCTGGATCAGAAGTTCCTTCACGGCCAGCGTCATCCTGGCCATGTTCACGTCGTAGCGCCGGCCGGCCCGGTCGTAGGTGAGCCCGCCCTTCTCCACGAAGAAGTTCCACGACGCAAGCCTGATGACCCCGTAGGCCGACCCCTGCCCGAAGCGGATGGAGCGCAGTCCATCGGACAGATACCCCATGTAGTGCGAGCGCAGCGAGCCGGTGATGACGCCGGCGCCCTGCAGATACGGGATGTTGTAGAGCCCGCCGATGTCGGCCTTGCCCTCCTCGATGGGCGTGTACGACTCGCCCAGGGCCTGGCGGACGGTGACCTCCTGGCCGTTCTGGATGACCGTGCGCGGCCCGAGGGTGTGGGAGATCTCGTGCATGAGCACCCAGTCGAAGTAGGTCTGATAGGCCATCGACTTGACCGCCTTGGGGGCCATGACCACTTTGCAGAGCGGCACCAGAACGGTGGTGCGTCGGGCCTTGAGGTAGTTGCCCATCATGACCTTCTTCGCGCCCTTTGCCGCCCACACCTTGGGGTCGTTGGGCAGGCTGAAGGCGACCGGCTCCATGACCGCCCGCCCCTGGCCGCTGCGACGGATGTCGTCGGCCAGCTCGATGGGGGTCATGGTCCCGGTCTGATCGGGGCGGTACTCGGCGGGCACGGGCAGGTTCTTCTGCAGGTCGGGCACGGCGGCCTTGAACTTGTCCAGCGTGGCCGCGGATGACTTGTCCACGAGCAGCAGGTTGATCTTGTAGAACGCCTTCTGGCCGCTGAGCTGATCGTCGTAGGTCTCGAGCGGGCCGATGCTGACGTCGAGGTTCGCGTCCAGGTCGAGCCAGGCGATGTCGGCGTCGAAGTAGTCGTCGGTGCGCAGCGCCTGCGCCCTCAGGTTCAGGTACGTGGTCAACGATGCGTTCTGGCTGAGAGCCGCGGCCTCATCCAGCAGGTCGGCGGTCGGACCCACGTAGGCCGCGTACACCTCGTGATACGGCACGGTGACCAGCGCGTCCCCGGAACGACGGACCACGGTGTAGGGATCGAGCAGCTTGGCCTTCTCGTCGGGGTGGGCGGCGATGTAGGCGTCCAGCTCTGCTTTCGTCAGATCAATGGGAAAGACGTAGGCGCCCAGGGGACGCGGCTGGGCGCCGATGAAGGGGGCGAAGTTGTCGAAGCGGTCCCACACGCCGTAGTTGGCGTCCATCATCTTGCGCGCCGACTTCTGCGGCTCGCTGGTGGCGCCGGCCAGAGACTCGAAGATCGGCAGACCGTCGGGGGCGACCTGCTGCCAGAAGGCCTGGTCCATGTAGACGGCGGCCTGCTTCAGCTTGTCCACGACGGCGAGCTCCCAGGCGGCGAGCCCCGCCTCAAGCGAGCTCTTCGACATGTCGATGTACTTCAGCTTCGCCGCCCGCTCGACCACGTCGGGGGCGATCGCCGTGGGTGCGATGGTCGGGGTGGCGTTCGGCCCCGGCGTGCGCCTTTCGCCGCCGCCGGCCGGCGCCGGCGCTATGCCCACTGCCGTCGCAAGCACCGCCGCGGCAAGGAGAGCCGCCAGGAGCGCGCTCCGCGCGACCGCGCCTCGTCTCGATCTCAACTGCTCCATGTGTCCTCTCCCCTGCGTCGTCAGGCGGCAGCCGCCGCCCGTACCTACCGCATCGGTATCGGCATGCCGCGAGGCGAACTTGAGGCGGCGGGAAGTCGGCCGGCGGCGGTCGCCGGGCGGTCAGCCGGGGCTGGAAGAAGCCACTCCCCGACCCAGAGCGTGAGCTTCCACCCCAGCCACGCCCCCGCGATGCAGCCGACGAAGCCGCAGATGAGGCTCACCCAGGAGAAGGCGCTCACGTGGAACAGCACGACGGGCAGGTGGCCGCCGATGATGCCGCCGACCATCCGTCCGATGTAGATCGTCAGCTTCTCCACGCGCGGGGCCTGCTGGCGGCCGGCGGCCGGCGGCGGCGCCGCCGGCACGATGCTGAGACGCCCGACCCCTGGACCTTCATATCGTAGACGATGCCGGGGTCGAGGCTGACCACCCTGAGCGGCCAGTCGGGGATCCGCTGGGGCAGGCCGGCGCCGTCGAGATAGGCGGCGGGCACCGGAAGCGCCACGCCGTCGGCCAGGTCGGCGAGGATGGCCTCGTCGCCGACCCTCGCGATGTCGGCGCTGGCCCAGGTCTGGGCGAAGCCGTCGAAGCCGGTGACGACGACGCTGTAGCCCTTGGCGGCGAGCGCCGCGTTGAACGTCTCCCGATCGTTGTCGTCGAAGTAGCCGACCAGCGTCTTCAGCAAGACGCCCTGGTAGGCGGGGCCATCGACGATGGTCACGCGGCGGTGCTTCCTGGCCGCCCAGGCGGCGTGGACCGATCGTCCTGTCGGCGCCGCCTTGAGGGATCCCGGGGCCGCTGGGACCGCCGACCGATCAGGGTTGGGCGTACGTGCCGGTCTCACAGGCGCTGCTGTACGCAACCGTGCCGGCATAGCAGTCGGCGGCTCCCGAGCCGCCGCCGACGACGGCGCCGGCCTCATCGTCGGTGAGCGGCCCGTCGCCGCCCAGGGGTGTGGCCTCGGGCTTCTCGTAGGGGGGATTCTGGGCGTCGGTCATTCTGCAACCTCCTCGTACGTTTGAGTGTGAGCGGATGCCGGGGCCGGAGCAAGCCCGGAGCCGGCGTCGGTCGGGTAGAGCCGGCTCTCGGGGAAGAGGCCGGCGGCTACGGCCGCCTCGCAGTACCAGTGGGCGGCCCAGAGATCCCTGGCGGCGTAGTAGTTGTGCGCGATGCAGCCGGCCAGGCAGACGCGCTTCATGAGGCAGCGGCCGCAGACGCCGCCAAGCCGCTGCGGCAGACCCTCGCGCAGCTCGTTCAGCACGGCGGCGTTCTCCCAGACCTCGGCGAGGGGGTCGCGGGCGGCGTGCCCGAAGACCATCTCGGGGGCGAAGGCGCCGACGCCGCAGAGCGCGTAGGAGCCGTCGGCGAGCAGGCCCATCATGCCGAGGATGCCGCAGCGCCCGCAGCCGTCGCTGTGCTCGTCGTGCCCGTAGAGGCGGCCGAGCGGGCGGAAGGCCGGAGGCTGGTGGTAGAAGACGTGCACCTCCGCGGCCGGGACGAGCTCCTCCTCGACCCAGCGGCCGGTGGCGACGAGCTCCGCGATGCCCAGCGTCTCGCCGCTCTCGTGGAGGGCGGCGCCGCGCTGCGCCGGCATCACGACGTTGAACTTGAGCGAGCCGGCGCCGACCTCCGCGGCGAGCCGCACCATGGGCTCCATCTGCGCGCGGTTCGCGCGCATCACGCTCATGATGAGTTGCGGCCGCAGGCCGGCGGCGACGAGGTTGCGCACGCCGGCCAGGGCGGCCTCGAAGCTGCCCCTCACGCGGCGCACGTGCTCGTGGGTCGCCGCGTCGATGCCGTCGAGGCTGACGCTGACGAAGGCGCCGGGCTCCGCGGCGAGGAGCGCCGCCACCTGCGGCGTGCAGAGCACGCCGTTCGTCTCGACGATGAGGCGCAGCTCGTGCTCGCGCGCGACGGCGACGATGTCCGCGAAGCGGGGGTGGAGCAGCGGCTCGCCGCCGGTGAGCTTGACGGCGGTGAGGCCGAGCTCCTTGCCCTGGCGGACGACGTCGGCGAAAAGGCCGACGTCGAGGCAGGGCTGCACGAGCTCCGCGCCCGGCTCCCACGCCGGCGCCAGGTAGCAGTGGCGGCAGCGCAGGTTGCAGCCGGCCGTGAGGTAGCAGTAGAGCTGGGCCAGGCGCGGCGTCGCGGCGGGCGGCGAGGGCGTCATGCCGGCGCCGCCTGCGGCAGCCGCCCGCCGTCCTCAAGGAAGCGCCGCAGGCAGGCGTCCGGGCTGGGGCGGTAGGCGTCGCCGGTGAGGACGGCGCCGGCGCCGGGGCAGTTGCCGGTGCACGCCGCGATGTACGGGCAGCCGGCGCACTCCGCGAACTCGGTGAGCGCGATGGTGTGCCGCCGGCGCAGGCGCGCGAGCTCGGGATGCGTGCGCCAGAGCTCGCCGAGGTCGTCGCGTGCGATGTGGCCGAGCTCGATCTGCGGGAGCTGCGTGCAGGGCGTGACGACGCCGTCGGCGCGCACCGCCAGCTTGGCGCCGCCGACGCCGCAGCCGTTGAGGCGGCCGCCGCGCGGGGCGCCGGAGACGCCGTCCGCGGCGCCCCCTTCCGCGGCGGCCACCATCCCCGCCCAGAGGCGCGCCTCGGCGAGCGGCCCGGCCATGGCGCCGATGCGCCCCGGGTACCGGTCGCTGAGGCGCAGCAAGGTTTCCATGGCCGCGCTGCGCTCGTCCGTGGTGAGCATGACCGCGGCGGCGTTGCCGCGGCAGAGGCCCATGTAGCCGGCCGCGTTGGCGCCGAAGGACGGCAGCTCGAGGTCCTCGAGGAGCAGGCGGGCGGCCGCCTCGAGGTCGTGCACGTTGCCGCGGTGGATGGTGAGGCGCACGGCCACCGGCACGCCGGCCGCGCGCAGCGCCTGCAGGCCGGCGAGGGCGCGTTCGAAGCTGCCGGCGCCGCGGCAGGCGTCGTGGGCCGCGGCGCTGCCGCCGTCGAGGGAGACCTGCACGTGGTCGCAGCGCCCGCTCGCCGCCAGCATGCGGGCCAGCTCAGGCGTCACGAGCGTGCCGTTGGAGAGGATGCTGAAGCGCAGATTGGCGGCGACGATGCCCTCCACGAGGACCGGCAGATCCTCGCGGATGAACGGCTCGCCGCCGCTCAGGGTGACGTCGAGCACGGCGTGGCGCTTGAGCTCCGCGAAGAAGCGCAACCACACCGCGGTGGGCAGGTCGTCGGGCGTGTCGGCGGCGCTGGCGAAGTGGTAGCAGTAGGCGCAGCGCAGGTTGCAGCGCCCCGTGACGTCGATGTCCACGGAGCGCGGCGTGTTCATCGGCGCACCCATCAAGATCCGGCAGGCTCGGCAAGGCCCGCCTCGACGAGCCGGCCGACGAAGTCGCGGACGTCGTCCTCGACGTCGTCCGGCACGTCGCGAAACGCGGCGCGGGCCACGTCCGCGAGCTCCGGCACGCGGCGCGTGCCGTCAAGGCGCCGGCACACGAGCAGGCTCACCGGGTTCAGGATCCAGGAGCGCGGGCCGTCGGGGTCGACGAGGATGGCGTAGCCGTCACCCTCCTCACGGACGATCATGCGCGCGGCCAGGCTGACGGGCCTCTCGCAGGGCGGCTTCTCGGCGCCGGTCATGCGGGGATCTCCTGTGTCCGATTGCCCTGATACCGCCATGCGCCCGCGCCGCTCAGCGGGCGCGCATCTCCTCGAGCGCCCGCAGGCCGTACTCGAGCACCACGTCGCGGCCGCGGGACTGACGCAGCACGTTGGTCCACGTCATGGGTACGCGCACGTTGGGCGTGACGCCGCCCCTGCCGTTGCGCGCGTCGATCTGGACCACCTTGCGCGCGTCCAGCGAGCGCCCGAACGGCCACTTCACCTCGATGTCGAGCGGCATGAGCACGATGTCGCCGGCCATGCCGAACGAACCGTTGGTGCCGTGGAAGCCGGCGACCCTGCCGTTCGGCAGCCGCTTGATGCCCATGGCGAGCCCCTCGCCCGAGCTGAGGCAGCCGTTGTCGACGAGGGCGACGACCGGCCCCGCGTACCGCCTGGCAACCGGCTCGATCCAGATGCCCTCGCCCGCGGCGATGGGCGCCGCGGTCAGGGGGTCCAGGCGCCAGATCTCGAAGCTCCCCGTCACCGTATTGAAGACGTCGGAGTACTCGTAGAGCGCCGGCGGGGCGAAGAACGAGCCCAGGATGTCGGCGGACGTCTGGTCGACGCCGCCCGAGTTGCCGCGGATGTCCACGATGAGGCCGGCGACGCCGGCATCGATGAAGTCGTCCATCGCGCTGCGAAACAGCTCCAGGGTCGGGGTGTGGTCGCCGGACTGCTCGGCGGGGAGGTCCGTCTCGAGGTACAGGCGCACGTAGCCGACGTTGCCGGGCAGGATCTCGTGCACGACGAGCTTCTCGGGCCAGCCGTGCGCAAGGATCGAGCGCTCGTCTGTCCTGTCGAGCGTGACGAAGTCGTCGTCGAGCGCGCGCAGCCGCACGGTGCGAGGGGCGCCCGCGCCGCGGTTGCGGAAGGTGAGCGTCTTCACCGTGCCGACAGGCGCGCGCACGAGAAAGCGCAGGCGCTCGCGGTCGCGCCGGCCGTTGGTCGCCTGGCTCGGGCTGAGAGCGGTGGAGGTGCGCGTCAGGGCGGCCTCGACCGGGCGGCCGCCCCAGGCGACGATCCGCGCGCCGGCCCTGACGCCCGCGCGCGCGGCGGGTCCGCCGGGCTGGAGCCACGAGGCCACGACAACGCCGCTCTCCAGCCGCGTGTCGACCAGCCCGAAGCCGCCGCCCGCCCGTGCCTGCATGGCGGCGTCCATCACCTGCTGCGCTTCCGCGCCGAACGCCGCCGTGGAAGCGTGGCCGTCGCGCAACTCGTGGACGTAGCGGCACAGGGTGAGGTAGTAAGCCTGCTCGTCGCCGGCCGCCCGCGCCTTCACGATCGCCGGGCGGTACCTCGCGGCGAGCGCCGGCCAGGCGATGCGCTTCCACCCGGTGAAGGCGTACTCGCGCGATATCTTGGCGTGCAGCGCGTCGAAGGCCTCCGTCCAGGAGAGGCCGCTGAGATCCTCCCCCACCGGCGGCGAGAACGCCGTGCCTGCGGCGGCCGGCGACGCGAGAGCGGCGCAGGCGCCGAAGGCGACCGCGAGGAGGACAAGTGAAAGAAAGCGGCGGGCACGTACGGTCATGGCGTTTCTCCCCTGGGGCGCGGCAGGACCGTTCCCGTGCGGTCCTGTGCCCCCGGCGCGAGTTGCGGACTACTGGCCCGTCATGCTAGCGGATGCGAGCAGCATGGGCGAGCCCGCCGCAACCCCAGTTCGCGGGTCCCCGCGGTCGCCCCGCCCACCGCCGAGGCTGCCTCCCGGCGTCGCCGGGCATCCTTCCCTGGACGGTTGTCCCAGTGAGGCTCGCCCCCCGTTGGCCGATACCCTGGACCGGAAGAGGACGAAGAACGCCGAGGCCTGCCGGAGCCGACCCGCGCCGCATGTATGATGGACGCCGACGAGCAAGGGTCTGCGAGGAGGTCACCATGAACGGACGGCTGTCCCGGGCGAGCACGGGCCGCGCGCCACTGCTCGTCATCGCCACGATCTGCCTGCTCGCGGCCTGGGTCGCGCCGCCCGCTCTCGCAGGCTCGCCGGTCACGGGCGGCGCTATCACCCTGCTCACCGACCCGCCGCAGTCGGAGGCGCTCTTCGTCGGCGGAGTGGCGCCGTTTTTCGTGGCGCCGGCCACTCTGCACCTTACGGGTGACGCCTGGCGCTTCACCTTCCCGATCGCCGGGGGGAGCCTGAGCGCGACGAGCGGCGCCGGCCGCGTCCGCTCCCGGGGCGGCCTCGTGTTCTGGGGTCGGGAGACGATGAGCTCGTGGACGGAGCTCTCGTTCACCAAGCCTGTGGTCACAACCGGCGCGCATGCGGTGCTGAGCGGCGTCTACGGACCGCAGGGAACCCGCCATGTGCTCGCCACGCTCGACATGTCCCACGTCGCCGTCTCGCGGTCGCACAGCGGCGGTCACGACTGGGTGAGGGTCGGCAACGTGCCGGCGCGCATGTCGACATGGCTGCGGAACCAGATGACGAGCGTCTTCCCACGCTATCAGCCGTCCGCGGACCGGCTGGGAACCGTGACCGTGAAGGCGCGGCTGAAGTAGCCGCGGATACGCGCGGCCGGCGAGACGATCCCGCGCCCGCCGAGGGCTTCGAGGGTGGGGCTCACCGTCCGGCCGCCATGCGCTACTGCATCCGGGCCGCACGACGGCGAGGGCGCCGGCTGCCGGCAGACGGCGCCGGTCATTTGCCCAGCATGATGGCGGGAGTCCACCGTGGTCCCACCATCCGGGCAGGAAGGTAACGATGAAGGATGCAGGTCGGGGGTGGCGTGCGCCGCTCGTCGTCGTGGTCGTGTAGTTCGCGCTTGCCGGTATCGTTGCGGGCTGCGGCGCCTCGAGCGGTGGGGAGACGTCATCGCCGAGCGCGTCTCCCGATGCCGTGAGCGAGCAGCAGGTCATGGACCTTGTCGACCTTGCCCGCGCCGCGCTCGAGAACGACACGCCCGGCACGCTGAAGAGCATCAACGCCGGGCAGGAGCCTTTCGTCGACCCGGCGAAGCCGCAGCTTCACCCCATGGTCTACGACATGAATGTGAAGCTCGTGGCCAACCCTGATCCGGACGTGAGCGGGCAGAGCATGAAGGGCAAGCCGGACGCGGTCGGCAAGCTCCTCCGCGATGAGATCGTGGCCGGCGCCCTCGATCGGGGCAGCGGCTGGGTGACCTACGTGTACGCGCAGCCCGGCAAGGCCGGCCTCTTCCAGAAAGCCGCCTACTACAAGCTCAGCGAGGGCAGCGACGGCAAGCTGCACGCGGTCTGCGCCGGGCGCTACCTCGGACCGTTCGCGGGCACGCCGTCTCCCGGCGCGACCGCGGCGGCTGCGCCCACGCAGGCCGAGGTGCAGACCTTCGTGAAGAAGGCTCTGGCGTACGCGCAGGAGAACGGCAAGGCGGCCGCGCTCAAGGCGTTCGCTGCGCCGGGCGGGGAGTTTCACCAGGGCGAGCTCTACGTATACGCCTACGACTTCAACGGCACGGTCATCGCCAACGGCGGCGACCCGGCGCTGGTCGGCGCCAATCGCTGGGACTATCGCGACGCGACCGGCAAGTACGTGGTTCGCGAGCTCATCGACGTGGCCCGCGACCCCGGCTCGGGTTGGGTGGACTATGAGTACGCCAACCCGACCCAAGAGGGCGCGGTCCAGCCGAAGACGAGCTACGTGCGCGGTATCGACGGCGCCTGGCCGATTGCCGCGGAGACGTTTCGGCCGCAAGAATGAGAGCGGCGCGGTCCGGCGCGGCGCGCAGACGCGTGTCTCCGCGTCAACGCGCTGCGCCCGTGCTCGCCGCGCAGCCGCTCGGCGCGTACCCTCAGCTCACCACTTCTCGCCGTTCGCGAACCAGGCCGTGAAGACCTTCGTCGCGAAGTCCGGATCGTAGTTCGGGTCGGGGTCGCCGTTGGGGAGAAGCTCCCTGTCGCTGATCGCGACGATGCCGGGCAGCCCGTCCGGGTCGTACGACGCGGAGGGGAAGTAGGGCGCCGCGTCCGGCACGAAGAGGGTGAACGCCTGGCCGGTCTCCTCCGCGTAGGCCTTGGCCTCGGGGTGGAGCACGGCGCGGATGATTCCCGCCTCCGAGACCCAGCGCGCGAACTGCAGGCTGGGCCACCTGGTCGTGCCGTCCGTCCCCGTCCCGAAGGAAATGTCGAAGAACGTGTCCGTGCCCGGCTCCCCGCGGGACAGGTCCAGGGCGCTCGTGAAGGCGATCGAGTCGATGGCGATCCTCATGGTGTCCACGCTCACGCCCGTCCCGCTCAGCGTGTCCACGTTCCAGGCCTTGTCGGCGAACTTGAGGATCCGGGAAGGGGCGTGGAAGTTGCCGTGGTGCGTGTGGCCGTGCGCGTGCAGGTTGAGACTGATGCCGCCCCCGGCGCACTGGCAGTCCCACATGCCGGCCTTGCCGGCCTCCCAGTCATCGACGACGCCGTCCCCATCCTCGTCCAGGACCATGAGCTCGGCGAGGTAGCCGCTGTCGCACCCCAGGGCGGCCAGGGTCAGCGCGTCCGTCGCCCGCGCGTGGGCGAGCATGACGGGCTGGAGGTCCCAGAGGATCTTGGGGACGTCGTAGTAGAATTCCTCGGTCACGACGTCCTCGAAGCGCCCGTCCCTGACCCTGCCGAAATGGCCGTCCAGCGTGACCAGCGGGAGGGGGCCGCCGGACGCAGCATCCGAGGCCGTCATGTCGGTGCCCTCGACGTGGTAGTCGAGCAGCCCGAGCCCGCGGCCGGCGCCGTAGGCGAACAGCCTGGAGCGCGACACGCGGGCGTCCATGACGCTCTCGTCGGCGACTATCGCGCCCATGGCCTCGTCGTAGCGGGGGATGGCGAGCGGCCGCTCGAACGCGGCGGGAGCGGCCGGATCCCTCGGGACGTTCTTGAAGAGGTACCGCGCCGAGAACAGGTCCACGGCCACGGGGTCATCGGACGTGAGAATGAGGCCTTCGTCCAGGGCCACCCCCGTGCCGCTGCCGCCGTGCTCGATGTTGATCGGGCGGATGGCGTCCACGACGTGCAATGTGAGGGGGATTTGGCTCTTGATGGCCAGGTTGATATCCACCATGGTCCCGTCGAGGCCGTGGTTTGGGGTCTCGGCGATCTCGAGGGGCATGCCTTCGGCGTTGACCTTCTTCACGTACCAGCAGGTGTGGTAGACGCCGCCCTTGTTGGGCCCGCCCGGCACGCCGCCCTTCATTCCCGGAGGGTCGGCGTGGGGAAACGCGTAGAGCCAGTCGTGAGAGCTCGGATCGTCGCCGTGCTTGGCGCGCATCGGCCATCCGCCGATGCCGAGGTTCTTGATGGCGCTGGTGATGACCGCGTTGCAGTGGACCTTGAGCACCGGGCAGTTGACCAGCACGCTGCCCGGGTAGCCGTCTGGGTCGTCCGGGTCGCCGACCAGCGCCGTGTGCAGAATGATGCCGTCGGGATAGTTGTCGCCGCCGTCGGGGACGGGCACCAGGCGCCCCCGGCCGGGCTTGTCGGCCTGGTTCAGGTCGTACATCACGAGCTTGCCCCGGCGGGTGGCCTCACCGGGCGTGAGGTACGTCCCGCTCACGCTCTCATCGTAGCCGGCCATCGGGTCGTCGAGATCGTCGAGCGCGGCCGCCGCCTCCGCCAGGTACTTCCTCACAAAGTAGAAGGGGTAGCCCACGCAGGTGACCTCACCATGGGGGCGCACGATGCGCCCCTCCAGCACCGCCTCCGCCGGGCACTCGAGAATCGTGGCATAGGCCCCCGTGGTCACGCCGGCTTCGCCCACGGCCATCTGGCAGAAGCGGATGCCGAGCTCGTCGTGGAAGAACCGCAGGAGCGCGGCCATGAGCGTCCAGTTGGTGGCCGCCACCACGCCGGTCGTCAGTCCCGGAGTGCCGTCGCCGGGGAAGTCGAGGACGTTCGCGGCGACGATGTTCGGCTTGAAGAACAGCTTTCTCCCCGCCTCCACCTCGGCCGTGATGCGCTGCCGCAGGTCGTCCTTGTTCAGCACCGGCGCCAGCGCGTACCCGAGGTGCTCGTAGACGTAGTCGATCCGTTGCTTGAGGAGCGCCCATGCCGCGGAGTCGTCCTGCTGGATCGTGCGTTCAAGCAGGCCCGGCACATCCGCGTAAGCCCGGGCCGTGTCGAGCCTGACCGCTCCGATCAGCGAGCCGTTGGTATCCCAGGACATCGCAGGCCGCCTCTCAGTAGTAGTTGCCGCCGGTCTCGTAGGCCTTCCGGCGCTCCTCCGCCGTCCTGCGCATCTCGGCGTCCATCTTCGCCGGGTCCGCCCAAAGGTCCAGGTACGAGTCTCTGTAGAACTTCGGGAAGACGATCAGGCCGTCCTTGCGCTCCACGCCGGCGAGGATGATCTCGGCCGCCTCCTCTGGGGTGATCGCGTCCGGCGGGGGGGCGGCGTCGCCGAAGATGGCCGTCGCCACGTTGCCGGGGCACACCGTGGAGAAGGCGATGCCGCGGTGCTCGTGTTCGTACCGCAGCGACTCCGTCATGCCGGCCACGGCGAACTTGGTCGCGCAGTACAACGCCTGATACGGGACCGGAAGAAGGCCGGCGATTGACGACGTGTTGACGATGTGCCCCGAGCCTTGCTCGACCATCACCGGAAAGGCTGCGTGCACGCCGTAGATGACGCCCCAGAGATTGAGGTCGACGATCATCTTCCAGTGCTTCATCTCGATCTTCTCGTACGGCGCTGTGCCGCCCACGCCGGCGTTGTTGAACAGGTAGTCCAGGCGGCCGCAGGTCGCGACCGCCTCGTCCACCATCGCCTTCACCGCGTCCCAGTCGGTCACGTCGACGAGGGAACAGCGCGCGTTCTCGTAGGTCGCGAGCGTCGCGCGCGCCGCGTCCACGCTCTCCTGCGGGAACCCCACGGCGCTCACGAATGCGCCGCGCTTCAGGAGCGCCTCCGTCACCGCGAGGCCGATCCCCGACGTCCCGCCGGTCACCACGCAGGACTTGCCTTCAAACACGTCAGCCATGGTACGTTCCTCCTCCGTCAGACGAGCTCGCGGGCGAGATCGCCGCGCAAGTGAGTCACCATCTTCGCGTAGACGCCCTCGCGATACTCAACGACCGGCAGGTCGGCAAGGGCGGCGATGATGTGGGCCTGCAGCGGGTTCTGCACGTACTCCATCTTCGTCCACTTCACCGTGCCCGCGCCGGTGCCCCCGGACAGATATGTCACGTCCACCGGATAGAACGTCGCGTGAGACAGAGCAGCGCCCGGCCTGCCGATGTTGCCGATGTGGCGCCACCCCATCTGGTTGATCCTGCCGGCGGCGTTCCGCGTCACTATCTCCTCGACGGTGAGCTCCTTGTCCATCTGCAGGTCGAGCTCCAGAAAGGCCCTGCCCTCGTAGCTCACGTGGGCCGTGGCGCGGCCGCCCAGCAGATGGTAGTCGGGGATGTCGGCGAAGATCTTGGGGATGCCCGTGTCTTCGCGGCCGCCGAGGATGGGGGCGGCGTCGTTCTCCCACACCACCAGGGCGTAGGCGCCGTCGGTGCCGGAGCTGAGGTGCCGCACGGGGGTCATCACGGCGACCAGGGTGTACTGCCCGCCGCCCATCCACTGGACCCCGCAGCACTTCTGGTACTCGATGTTCACCGACGGCTCGACGATCGCGAACGCATCGGGCACGTACTGGGCCAGTTGCTCTTCGTCGGTCAGGTAGCTGATCGCGATCGAGGTGACGTCGTCGTACTGCAGATCGTGCAGGTCACCGCCGTGCACGCCGCCAAAATGCGCCGGCATGCGATAGGTGAAGTCGTCGTCGAAATGGAACATCTCCACGCCCCTCCTTCAGGTTGATGTCAAGTACCGGCGAGCCGCTTGCGACTCACGCTGGCTGCACGGCGACCTGCGCGTCGCTCTGCAGCTTGTCCAGCGTCACGAGGATGTGCAGCAGATACAGGAGTACGCAGCCGTTGGCCGCCAGGACCGCGCCGATGACCGCCAGCGGGAGCAGGCCCGAGAAGAACATCGTGGTACCGAACACGATGGTCAGCGCGTTCATGACCACCGTGGCCACGAAGAGCTTGACGAGGATCGGCGGCTGCGGCTCACGCGGCGCCCCGCGCCGGCTGAGGCGGGGCAGGAAGGACTTCACCAGCACGAGCGCCCCGCCGAGCACGTTCAGCGCGCCGACGAGATACGTCAGCGTCGGCGCCAGCACGTCCGGGATGATGCACGACACGATGCCGAGCGCCGCGAAGAGAAAGCCGCCGCCGACCATCAGCCAGGAGCGCCGAAACGCGCCCAGCGGCGTGCTGCCGGAGGCGACCATCTGGATGGCGATGATGATCATCAGCAGGCCCAGCTGGGCGCTGCCGGCGAAGGGCAGCTTGCCGCGGCTCACGGGGATGAGCAGCAGGCCGAGCAGCAGCATGAAGACGCCCATGAGCAGCAGCATGGCCTTGTCGATCGGCAGCGCAGCATCCCCTGCGGGCGGCTGTGCCGCCTCGGGATACCTGAGGTAGACGACGCGCAGCACGAGGGCGAGGTACACGATGGCCGCCCCGTAGAGCAGGACCACCACGGCCGTCAGCGTGGTCGTGAGCAAGCTCGGGAACAGGATGAGCCCGCCGACCAGCATCGAGAGCACGTAGACGGACGTGCAGGCGGCGATCAGCTGCCGAAAGAAGCCGCCGTACTCAGCCCAGGCCCTGAGCTTCTGCTTGTCGAGGATCATCTGCAGCAGAAGCAGGAGCCCGCCTGGGCCGAAGCAGACGAACAGCAGGATGCGGGGAGCCTCGCTGAACAGGTCGGGGATGAAACACGTGACGATGCCCACGGCGGCGATGAGCACGCCCACGACGAGCGGCAGCTTCGACGTGCGCAGATCGCCGAACGGCGTCTTGCCCAGGGCGATCATCTGCACGGCGAACATCACGAGCAGCAAGCCGTACAGGCCGTTCTCGTAGTACGCCAGCGCCCCTGTGGACACCGGGAAGAGCAGGACGCCGGTGATCAGCAGCGTCATCCCGGCGATCAGCAGGATCAGCGCTTCAAGCGGAAGATCCGCTTCCTTGAGTATCCTGAGCTTGGTCATGCGGTGAGAGCTTCACACAACTGGAGGCGGTCTGCCAAGGTCCAGCCGTTCGCCATGGCGTCCAATGAGCGACGCCCGGAGGTTCCGCGATGGCAGCCCCGCTCGGGTGGATCATGGTGATGAGCGTGTCCGAGGCCCTGCGGATGGGCTCGCACAGGCTGACCCGTCGACCTCCCTCGCATTGACGCCATGCGCGCGCGGCAGGTAGCGTATCTCCGGGCAAACTGGCAGTCCCGCCAGGCAGAGAGGAGCACAGGTGAAGACTTCCGGCACAAGGGCCGCCCTGCTGGCGGCCGTCCTCGTCGCGGTCGTCCTCGGCGCCGCACCGGCCGCTTTCGCGCAGAGCTATCCGATCCCCGCGGTCGCCATCCCGGGCCAGAAGGGCGCCGAGCCCGTGGAGCCCTTCATCGGCGCCGCGGCGGTGGCCCACCCCGTCATCGCCCCGGCGATCCCGCAGAACCCGTTCCTGCTGCCCGGGCCCTGGAGCAGCATCCACAACGACACCTACCAGAGCGACACCTACCCCGGCGCCGGGCCGCTCGGGGAGTCGCCGGTGACGTCGTCGACGTGGCTCGGCACGCAGACCGATCCCGTCGCCCTGGTCGTCGGGATGACCTTCGACACGGCGGGGAACATCGTGGCCGCGGCGATCGTGAGCGATCTCGCGGCGTCGCAGGCCACGGTCCAGCTCACCCTCATCGACCCGGACACCCTCGCGACTCTCGCCGAGCTCGACATGCCGTCGGAGACCTACTACCCCGGCTTCCGTCCAGCGGGCACGTACTTCTACTCCGACGAGCAGGACCGCATCATCATCGGCACGGTGGAGCGGACCATCTGGGTGGTCTCGCACACGCAGACGGCGGACGGCTGGACGTTCTCGCACGACGCGACCTACGACCTGACCCCCGCGATCCCCGAGGGAGACGCGATCGAGGCCCTGGCGCCCGATTTCGCGGGCCACATCTGGGTCACCAGCAAGGGTGGCGTGGTGTGCACCGTCGACGCGAAGACGGGCGCCATCCTCGGGATCAGCAAGGACCTCGCGATGCTGGGAGAGACGATCGCCAACGGCCACGCCGTCGCCGCGGACAACGGCGCCTTCATCGCCTCTCAGAAGGCCATGTACCGCTTCGACGCCGACCAGTTCGGGCGGCCGTGCACGACCTGGAGGGAGCCCTACACGGAGGGCTACAACGTGAAGCCGGGCCAGGTCGAGCTCGGCACCGGCACGACCCCCACCCTGATGGGGACCAGGTACGTCACGATCACCGACAACGCCTCGCCGCGCATGCACGTCCTCGTGTATCTCCGCGCCAAGCAGATCAAGGGCAAGCGGCTCACCGCCTCCGTGCCCGTGTTCAAGGCCGGCGCAAGCTGCACCGAGAACTCGCTGGTCTGCACCGACAGGTCCATCATCGTGGAGAACAACTACGGCTACCGCAGCTCGAGCCAGGACACCACGCAGGGTCGCACGACGACGCCGGGGATCACGCGCATCGACCTCGACAAGAAGGGCAAGGGTCACGTGGTCTGGACCAACAACACGGTGAGCATCCCCTCGCTGATCAGCAAGATGTCGCTGGCCAACGGGCTGATCTACACGTACACCAAGCCCGCGGGCCCCGGCGCGACCGACCCCTGGTACTTCACGGCGCTCGACTTCCGCACCGGCAAGACGGCGTGGAAGCAGCTCTCCGGTACCGGGCAGCTCTACGACAACTTCTACGCCGGGGCTTTCCTCGGTCCCAACGGGACGTTGTATGTGGGCGTGCAGGGCGGGATCAGCGCGATGCGCGACGCGCAGTGAGTTGAGCACCACGTGGCGGATGTGACGTGACGTCGATCCGCCGCGCGGGGCCATCCCGGCGCCCGGCCGCCCCACGTTTCGTCACCGCCCACGCGGGCAGGCTCAGGGCACCCCCCGTACAGGAGTGTCCCACATGGAGTCTTCGCGCAGCAGCAAAGAGATCCACCTCGTCGCCCGGCCACACGGCGAGCCGCGAGAGAGTGACTTCGCCCTTGTGCAGGCGGCGGTACCCGATTCCAGCCCCGGCGAGATCCTCGTCCGTAACCGCTTCCTCTCGGTCGACCCCTACATGCGCGGTCGCATGCGCGACGCCAAGTCCTACGTGCCGCCCTTCGCGCTGGGCGCGGTGATGACCGGCATGGCGGTCGGCGAGGTCGTCGCTTCGCAGTCGCCCGACCTGGCCGTCGGCGACGTCGTTCTGCACGACCTCGGCTGGCGCGAGTACGCGCTGGGCACGGCGACGGCGTTTCGCCGCGTGCCCGCCGGCGACGTCCCTCTCAGCGCCTGGCTCGGCGTCCTCGGCATGGTCGGCCTGACCGCGTGGGTGGGCATCCTCGAGATCGCGGCGCTGCAGCCCGGAGACATCGTGTTCGTCTCGGGGGCGGCCGGCGCGGTCGGCAGTCTCGCCGGCCAGATCGCCAGGTTGCGCGGCGCGGCGCGCGTCGTCGGCAGCGTCGGCTCCGCGGCCAAGGTGCGCTACGTCTGCGACGAGCTCGGCTTCGACGCCGCCTTCAACTACCACGAGGGCTCGCCGCGCCGGCTTCTGGCAGAGGCCGCGCCGGACGGTATCGACGTCTACTACGACAACGTCGGCGGTGAGCATCTGGAGGCGGCCATCGGCGCCCTGCGCGTGCATGGCCGCGCGGCCCTCTGCGGGGCGATCTCGCAGTACAACGCCGTCGCACCGGCGCCCGGGCCGCGCAACCTGGCTCTGATGATCGGCAAGCGGCTCACGCTGCGTGGCTTTCTGGTCAGCGACCACGCCGATCGCCAGGCGGCGTTTCTCGCCGAGGTCGGCGGCTGGCTGGCCGAGGGGCGCATCCGCCTCGCCGAGACGATCGTCGATGGCGTCGAGAACGCGCCGGCCGCGTTCATCGGTCTCATGCGCGGCGAAAACGTCGGCAAGATGCTGGTACGCGTCGGCGACGACTGACCAGCGCGGCGGCGCAGACCGACGCGGGGTGATTGAGGGGGCTGCGGGCGGCCGCGTCGTGCAGAGCGGCCGGCGGCCGCCGCGGCCCTCGGGCGCTCACCCGGACTTGTGCTCATCCTTCGGCGGCCGTCGCCACAGCCACACGGCTGAGAGCACGCCGATGGCGACGATCGCCGCCGCGTAGCCCCAGAAGAACGCGAGGTAGTCGCTGGACGTGCCCATGGGCGGCGCCCCCGGCAGAGCGTTGCGAAAGGCGGTCAAGGCGAAGAGCAGCGTGGTGAAGAACGCGACCATCGCGATCTCGGTCTTGCGCCCCCCGAACACCACGGCGAGCGTCATGCCGACGACACTGGCGATGAGGATCCACGTGAGCGCGACCGAGAAGTAGACCACCATGGTCGTGGCATGAGACCGGGTCACGGCGATGTCGAGCTGCCTCATGGGATTCCAGCCGCTGTGCCAGTCCGGGGCCCAGTCCGAGGCCGTGGAATCGATGTCCAGCCCCGGCCAGGCCCCGTAAGTTTGGAGCCTGATCGGGATGGGGTCCGGGTCGAGTCCCTGCGCCTGCCTGGTCGCGCTCAGCCAGAGACTGGTCGTGTGACGGTCCCCCGGGTACTCCTCCACGTTCCCGTCCAGATCGAGGTACGCGGTGGTGATGGCGCCCGTGTCGCCGGACGGGATGGTCTTCTTCTGCTCCGTACCCGCCGCGGACACTCCCAACGTGAGCACCAGCGCGCGCTTGAGATGCCCACCGTCGTCGACCAGTGCGTCGCCCTTCGGGATGCACTCCAACTGGAGGCCAACGGTCTCCTTGTTGAGGTCCAGCGCCACGATCTTGACGAGCACCTCCAGATAGTAGTCCCCCACGGGGACCGGCTCGCTGAACGCGCCGACGTCGGAGGCGACCGACTTGTCGTGGATGGCTCCCATGGTCACGACCAGGCCGATCGCCGCCGCGATGACCAGGGCGACGATCGTCACGACCAGGCCGAGGCGTTTCACTGGGACTCTTCTTTCTGGGTCGATTCCGTCCACGGTCCTTCCCGTTCGTCTCGCCATGCTGTGCTCAGCATAGCGCGCGCGCGGCGGCCGCGCCCTGGCGCGGCGCCGGGTCGCGCGCGCGCCACGCGGCCGCCGCACGGCGTGCCCACACCCTACCGGGCTGGGCCATGCGAGTGAGCGGGAGCGGAGGGATCGGCCGCTCTCGTCGCAGACGGGCGTGCCCGCGCGCGGATGCTTCTTCGACGGCAGAGGAGCAGGCGCCGAGTTGCTCCTGATGAAGAAGGTCGGCTTCGCGCACGTCCAGCCCGGCATCGAGTCGCTGTGCCCGAGCATCCTCAAGGCATTCAGAAAGGGTGTGTGCGCCCATCGGAACATCGCCCTGCTGCGCGAAGGCCGGTCACGGCGCCTCGACGTGACCTGGAACTGCCTCTTTCGCATCCCCGGGGACGACCTCGAGGAGTATGCCGCGCTCGGCCGAGCACGTTTACGGCGGGCGAAACCAGCGCGCAGCCGGTCGCTCGCGACGCGAAGCTGCGCATCCCGTGATGTGGCAAGGCAGTCCCGCCGCGCCTCGTGGGATATGGTTGGCGACGCCGGGCGGGTATCGCCTGCGGGGCTCCTGGGTCAGAATGGAGAGAAGATGAGTCGCAGCAGGTCGAACAATGGACAGCCGGCCGGGCAGGGTTCCGGCCGCACATCACGCCCCAGGACGGACGCCCCATCGATCCGCACCGTCAGCCTGCTGCTGCTCGTGGGCGTGGTCTTCGTCGTGGCTGTGCTGATGGTCATCTCGGCCGTCGGGTTCGTGCTCGATCCCGACCCGGCGGTGAAGGCGGGTCCGATGTACGTGACGCTCACCCTCACCACAGGCGCCGCGCTGCTCATGCTCTTCGCAGCGCTGAACATGTCGTTTCTGCCGTTCATGTCGCGCCAGCGGGCGCGCGACGTCCAGCTCGTCATGTGGGCGATGGGCGTCACCGGAATCGTGACCGGCGTGTTGACGCTGGGAGGAGAGGTCAGCTTTGTCGTGACGCGCCTCATCCTCGGCAGCGTCGCGTTCATGTTCATCACGCTGCAGAACGCCCGTCTGACCCGGGCGCGTGCGGCTGCGCCTGGGGGGCAGGCGGGTCCGCCCGCCTCGCAGGCGCAGCCGCGCGCCCGCAGCCGGCAACGGCGCGCAGGGCGTAAGCGCTGACCGTGCCCGTGACGGCGCCAGGAACGTAAGGGCCTATCCCGTTAGGTCTGCACATACGGATGCGCCCGTGGACACATCGCGGCTGCGGCCCCTCCCCGGATCCCCACGTAGCTGGGCTACGAGGGAACCGTCTCGTGACCGCCCCGCTCGGTCCACGAACGCCCCGCACGCACATCCCTGGCGGGATAGGCCCTTAG
>Ga0194044_10000094_pt1 | contig 34459 bp, 26 predicted proteins | sample JunL4417m_MetaG_FD_155460 | JGI IMG/M metagenome (GOLD analysis project Ga0194044, IMG submission 155460) | Anoxic zone freshwater microbial communities from boreal shield lake in IISD Experimental Lakes Area, Ontario, Canada - Jun2016-L442-17m | ecosystem: Environmental > Aquatic > Freshwater...
TGCTACGATTGAGTATATCGCCATGGAATATGTTCCTGGTGGTTCATTGCGGGCAACCATGCCGGAAGATGGATTTTTTCCAGACGAAGTCGCAGTCAGGAACTGGTTAAGAGATTGCTTCATGCTGGTACTGGAAGGTGTTCTGGCGTTGCACCGTATCGGAATCGTGCATCGTGATCTGAAGCCTGAAAATATCCTTATGGATCATCAAACCCCGAAGATTGCGGACTTTGGCCTGGCGCGCTCACACAGACTAAAGTCGGTCACGCAATCCATTGATGTAAAAGGCACACCTCAATACATGTCTCCGGAGCATTTTTCCGATTTTAAAAGAGCCGATCAAAGGGCCGATGTTTTCTCTCTCGGCAAGATCCTCTACGAAGCTGTTGAGGGAAAAATCAAGCCAGGAACGATTCCGTTTAAAAGCGCCAGGCTGAACCAAACCAGCGATCCATTTTTTCAACAACTGGACCTGATCATTCAAAAAGCTACAGCGGAGGACCGCAATGAACGGATAGCATCCGTGCAGGAGTTACTTGCCCGGATTGATTTAGTCGTTCATACAGTTTCAACCCTTGAGCGGGTGGATGTTTCAACAGAACCGAAACCAGCGTCCACATTTTCCAGGTCCAAATGGATTAGGACTGGTGTTGCTATCTCTGCAGTTTCGGTATTGCTCATGATGCTCTGGCAATTTATGGGTGAATTCGATATTTCGATTTCCAGGGAAAACAGTCCTGCGATTGTTGACAATAATAAAAAAGAAACGGGCTCAGCGATTCAGTCCCACGACCGCAGATCGTTATCAAACGCGATGATACAAGACACTATAGAGTATGTTGGAAGGCAGCAACGCATTCCAGGCGGCAGGATGGTCCTGCCATCCGGTTTTGGATCATCCTCGGGCGAATCGGTTGAAGTCGCAGAATTTGATATGGATGTTTTTTTGGTAACTAACCTGCAATATGTCGGTTTTTTGAATCAAAACCGTGCGCGGATTATCATTGAAAATGGTGTTGTGAAAGGCGATGGTGCAATTTGGTACCTGCTGGGCGCGGTATATGATGGTTATGAGCCAATTGAGTATCGCGACAATGAGTTTCATGTCAGCGATGCTGCAATGGCATCCAATCCCGTGTTGCGTGCGACAGGTTACGGCGCGTCAGCTTATGCAAATTTTTTCGGCAGACGGTTGCCCACCCAAACGGAGTGGTTGTACGTACTGATCGAAGGAGCCAATCGGCTGCAATCCAACGGAAAAAACATCCCGACCAGTCCTGCACGCGACCTAAACGAACCAATGTCCGCCGCTTTTTACACTCCAAATGCATTTGGTATTCGGGGTATGAACGAAGGACCTGCCGAGTGGGCGCTGCGAGTATTGACCGATCCTTCCAGAGATATGACACATGAAAATCGGCATGTCGTTATCGGAGGGATGGTCGGCGAGCCCAGAGACGGGGGCCCAATTCCAGCAGTCCTTGATCGTTTTCCTTTCGAGTCGTGCGCGGACACTGGATTTCGAACGGTTATGGGCCTTGCAGAGAACAAATAAAAAAACAACACATGAGAGGGGCCGTTTTGGTCCTAAGCTCAAGTATCATGGTTTACCGGGCCGAAGCGCACCTAATTAGTGCCTGAACTTAAACCACTTAACAATTTGATAATATTTAGGATATTCACCATTTTTTGAAATAAATATTTTTAACAAGCAAAACTAATGCCAAATACTAACATATTGATTTTACATATATCTATTTTTTCGGAAATTATAAAAGTAATAATAGCCACTAAAAACCACTAAATCCACGTTTTTAAAATCAAACGCTATGTCATTTATTATCAAATAGTTAGATGTTTCAGTTCAGATACTAATTACCATCAAAGTGGAGTATATAAATCAATTTTGGCTGAAAAAAATGAGCGAAATGTAAGTTGTAAAGAACTTAATCCCTTTAAAAATCCACCGTTTGGAGGCTGCCGATGAAAATCATGATGATAACCAACGAGTACCCACCTCACATATATGGAGGCGCAGGTGTCCATGTGGACTATCTCTGCCGCGAACTGGTACGGCTGGACGATGCCCGGCATCGACTGAAGGTGCTGTGTTTCGGCGATCAGCAAGAGTCCGGCGCAAATTTTGATGTGACAGGGATTGCCGATATGCCGGATCTTTTCCGCCAGGGGGAGGCAAATGAAAAGGTTATTGATGTTCTGAGACGCAATATCGCTATTACCGGCCTGGCAGGAAATGCCGACATTGTACACTGCCACACCTGGTACGCCTTTCTGGCGGGCTGCCTGGTCAAACAGTTCATGGAAATTCCCCTGGTCATTACCGTCCACTCTTTGGAGCCGAAGCGCCCATGGAAGCGGGAGCAGATAGGAACCGGCTACAATGTCAGCGGTTGGCTGGAGAAAACCGCCATGGAGAATGCCGACGGGATCATTGCTGTGTCGCAGGGCATGAAAAGCGACATTATGAACTGCTATCAGCCTGATGCTGAAAAGATCAGGGTGATTTATAACGGCATTGATACCGGGCAATACCAAAAGACGCTGAACCCCGACATACTTGTTGCCTACGGGATTGATCCGCTCAAACCGTATGTGCTTTTTGTCGGCCGCCTAACTCGGCAAAAGGGGATCATTCATCTGGTACATGCGCTGCCTTACATCAATGAAGGGGTGCAGATCGTTTTGTGCGCCGGCGCACCAGATACGGAAGCGATTGCGCGTGAAATGCGCGTTGAAGTCGAACGCGCTCGGGTCGGCGCCCCCAACGACATCATCTGGATTCCCGATATGGTGCCAGTGGAACAAATTATCGTACTCTATAGCCATGCGACATTGTTTGTCTGCCCATCGGTTTACGAACCCTTCGGCATCATCAACCTGGAAGCCATGGCCTGCGGCGCCCCGGTGGTTGCAGCGGCCGTGGGGGGCATCCCCGAAGTTGTGGTTCACGGTCAAACCGGAATCTTGGTCCCCTTCGATCCGGTAAGTAGCGCCGATCCGGAGCCATTAAGGCCGGAACAGTATGCCAGAGATCTGGCGGCAGCCATCAATGAGCTGTTGCGTGCACCGGAGAGGCGACAAATCATGGGAGACGAATCCCGACGGCGGGTTGAATCGCACTTCCGCTGGGAAGCCATTGCGCAGCAGACGCTGGAATACTATGAAGAATTATGTGAAAATTTGAAAGGTGTCAAGCGATGAATTTGAGTTTCGTGTCAGTTTAGGTTGTCGCCCAGTAGTTGACAGATCCCGCGCAGCGGGATTCCAACCCAGTCCGGGCGATTATTCAGTTCGTAGGACAGCTCATAGACCGCCTTTTCAATGAGCAGCGTTTCCAGAAGGACGCGCAGCTCATTGCGGGTGGCAGGAATAAACCGGCTCTCGCCAGCTTCCTGAAGATAACTTTTTAGAAACTCAGCGCTCACCCAGCGATACCAGAACTCCGCCCAGTGCTCCAACTTCGCAATGGCCTCGGGTGGAGTTACGTTTTCATGCCGATGCAGCAGAACGGCATGGGCGGCGTAGTGGAACGAGCGCAACATTCCGGCCACATCGCGCAGAGCGGAGCGCTTGATGCGCCGTTCCGTGATGGGCCGGGCCGGTTCGCCCTCGAAATCGATGATGACAAAATCGCTTCCCGTGAAAAGCACCTGCCCGAGATGGTAATCGCCGTGACAGCGGATGCGCAGGGTGACGATTTTGATGTCAAGCAACTCCTTGAAGCGGTTCATCAGATATTTTTCGTGTTTCATGATAGTAACCGCCAGCGGTCGCAGACCCTCTGACAGCCGGTTGAACTGCCGCCGCAGCAGTAGCAGGGTTTTGCCAACCTGAGTGCGCATGGACTGGTACAAAGCACGCTGGTAGAGCTTGGAAAACGCTTCAGGCTTGAATTCCGGCAAGCTCTGTTCCGATGCCAGGCAGACATGCATTTCAGCGGTGCGTCGGCCCAACAACCGGGCTGATTCCAAATAATATCCAATAGGTTCAGCCACCTCGCCGGATGGGGATACGTCCAGCAAATCGACGGGGAAAGCGGCCGGCAATGTTCCAGGGGGTTGTTCCATGGCCATATCGAAGTAACGGCCCAGGCAATCCAGGGTGTAACTCCACGCATCGCCCTGATTGGTCACAAACCCTTGCAGGATGGCCAGGGTCATCGGTTCGTCCTGGTTTAGCCGAAGCTCGATTCCACCTGCGGTCGGTGCGCAGTGCGGAAATCGTTTTTCGGTGAGCAGCCTACCGATTTCAAAGTCCGGATTGATCCCTGGTGAGAGCTTGCGGATGAGTTTGAGAATCAGAATATCGCCGAACCGGATTGATGTGTTGCTCTGCTCTATATGCATCTTGGTCGGTGAGGGCAGGGGGTGGCCGTTTGCAAGCAGAGTCTGGAATGCAGGCGTTGTGGAACCGCGCATCTGTCCGTGGCGCCCGCTAATGGATTTTTTATTGGTCATAACATCCAGCATCGCTTCGCCAAAGGCGGCATCCACCATTGCATCATACAGCAAAAAGGTCGATTGCCTGCATTTGAACTTGAGTTTTGCAATGACTGCCTCGGGATGTTCCCGCCACAGGTGATCGGATTGGTTCTCATCCGCCAGCGCCATGGGAACGGCGTACACTTCCATATTGCCGGAGAGGTAGTCCACCTGCACCAGGGCGATAGCCCACCGCCGGGATTCTTTCGTCAATAAAAACATGTCCAGGATGCCGACCTGTTTGAGCGGTCGCGCTTTGCCGCTGAACCACCGGCTGCGGGTAATAAAACCTGGCAGAACCGCCTCCAGTTGCGCAGTGGCCTTGCTGTTGAAAAAATTTTCTTCTTCACAATCTGACTCCACCACTGGAACTCCTGTTTCTCCGGCCCGAGGTATGGTCCCATCAACAACCGTTTGGGCCGGCGTGAGGTAGAACCAATAAAAACTGTGGGGACCGAGCGACAGGAAATAAGGCGTTGTTTGGATGATCGGAAAAGGGGTCCGTCCGAAAAGCTCCACCGGAATCATCCCAAGATATGCGGAAAGGTCAAACTGAACATGTTGGACAAACCGTGACAGATTGCAGACAATCAGCAGCTTTTCCTTTTCATAGCTGCGAGTGAAGGCCAAAATACGATGATTGTCGGGTGTGAGAAATTCGATGGAGCCGCGGCAGAAGGCTTTGAATCGTTTCCGCAGGGCGATCAGGCGTTTCATCCACCACAAAGTGGAATGTGGATTGGCTAATTGCACCTCTACATTGACAACTTCGTAGTGGTATTCCGGAGAGATGATCACCGGCAGAAAAAGCTTTTGAGGGTTGGCGCGTGAAAACCCGGCGTTGCGATCCGGACTCCATTGCATCGGCGTGCGCACGCCATCACGGTCTCCGAGATAGACGTTATCGCCCATGCCGATTTCATCGCCATAGTAAATTACCGGTGAACCCGGCAGGGAGAAGAGCAGCGCGTTTGCAAGCTCCGCGAGACGGCGGTGATTTCCGAGCAGGGGAAGAAGTCTCCGCCGGATCCCGAGATTGATCCGCATGCGGGGGTCCTGGGCATAGAACCGGTACATATAGTCTCGTTCTTCATCGGTGACCATTTCCAGCGTCAGTTCATCATGGTTGCGCAGGAAGATCGCCCACTGACAGCTATCCGGTATGGCAGGGGTTTGATCCAGAATATCCAGAACCGGAAACCGGTCCTCCATGTGCAGCGCCATGAAAAGCCGCGGCATGAGCGGGAAGTGGAAGGCCATGTGACATTCGTCGCCGTCGCCGAAATAGGCCACGGCATCTTCTGGCCATTGATTCGCTTCACCCAGGAGCATGCGGTTTTTGAACTTGGCATCAACATGCGCCCGCATTTCCTTCAGGAACTGGTGCGTGTCCGGGAGGTTTTCACAGTTGGTGCCCTCGCGCTCGAAGAGATAGGGGATGGCATCTAATCGCAGTCCGTCAACGCCCATTCCGTACCAGAAATCCAGAGTGGCGAGGATCGCCTTGCGCACATGGGGATTATCGTAGTTGAGATCGGGCTGATGGTAATAAAAGCGGTGCCAATAATAGGCCCCGGCCACGGGATCCCATGTCCAATTGGATGTTTCAAAGTCCTGGAAAATGATTCGGGCATCCATGTAGCGTTGCGGGGTGTCGCTCCAGACATACCAGTCCCGCCAGGCGCTGCCTGGCTTGGCGCGGCGGGCGCGCTGGAACCAGGCGTGCTGGTCGGATGTGTGATTGACTACCAGTTCCGTTATCACCCGCAGGCCCCGGCGGTGAGCCTCAGTCAGAAATTTCCTGAAGTCACGCAGGGTGCCGTAAGCGGGATGGATATTGCGGTAATCAGCGATATCGTAACCGTCATCACGAAGGGGGCTAGGGCAAAAAGGCATCAGCCAGATGGCGGAGGCTCCCAGATCCTGCAGGTAGTCGAGTTTTTGGGTAAGGCCTTGAAAATCGCCGATGCCGTCATCGGCGCTGTCGAAAAAACTTTTAACATGCAGTTGATATATAACGATGTCTTTAAACCAGAGGGGATCGTCGTTCATCCCTGCAATACCCCGGGAGATATTGTCCATAGCCATTCCTTTACAAAAAGAGTTCAGACTCAGACTCGCTGAGAAGCTTCAGATGGTACTGTCCATCATCAATTCTTGGTAAAGAGACAAATAGTTCTGTGCTGCTTTTCCCCAGGAAAAATCCATGGACATGTCGTTGGACTGAATGCGCCTCCAGATCAGTGGCATCCGGTAAACGTCAACAGCCTTTTTAATAGCAGAAAAACAGTCGGTGGAATTAGCGTGCTTGAATGTAAAACCTGTTCCCTCGCCGGTACGCTCGTTCACCTCGGATACCGTATCATTCAGACCGCCGGTGGCGCGAACCACAGGAATCGTCCCATATTTCATGGCATAAAGTTGGGTCAAGCCGCAGGGTTCATAGCGGGATGGAATCAGAAGCATATCGGCCCCGGCCAGAATCCGTCTGGCCCATTCTTCGTCAAAGCGCTGAATGAATGCGAACGCGCCCGCGTAGGGTTCACCGGCCTGTTGAAGGCGCTGTTGCAATGCGCTATCGCCGGTTCCCAGAATGACCAAGCCGACATTCAGGGATTCAAGCAGTTCTCTCAGTATCGGAATGATCAAATCGATCCCTTTTTGGATATCCAGCCGGGATACAATGCCTATGACCGGACGTTCCATCAGGGCCTCGTCCAGTTGACATGTCCGAATCAGGGCGGTTTTGCAGATGCGTTTGCCAGATAAGTCGCCAGGCGTGTACCGAGCGGGAATCAAAGAATCCGTCTCTGGGCTCCACTGTTGATAATTGACACCGTTCAGAAGCCCGAACACGGAAGCCCGCCTGTTGCGAAGAACGCCTTCCGGGCCCTTTCCATATTCCGGTGTTTGGATCTCCTGCGCATAGGTCGGACTGACTGTGGAGACAGCCCGGCTATAAACCAGCCCAGCTTTCAACATGCTCCACCGCCCGTAAAATTCCAGTCCGTTCGGCTGATAATGCGATGAATCCAAACCGGTCAACATGAATTTGTCACTTGAAAACAATCCGGAATATCCCATATTATGTACGGTAAAAAGGGTTTTGAATCGACGAAACGCCGGTTCAGATTGCATGTACAAAGGAATCAGACCGGTATGCCAGTCGTTGCAGTGGATCACATGGGGGGTAAAGTCCCAGGAATGAATCAGCGAGGCAACGGCTCGACAGAAAAAAATGAATCTTTCGGCATTGTCGTAATAGTCACCATCGCCATTGCCGTAAAGGTTGGGCCGGTCAAACATATCTTCCCTGTCGATGACATACAGCGGGGCGGCATTCTCAACCAACAGTTTGCGTACCTGAAACGTTAATCGTTGAGAACCAAACCATGTATGCAGGTTGGGACAGACCAGCTCATGACGCAAACCGTGTTCAAAAATCTGTCGATAACCTGGAATAACCACGCGAATATCCACGTTCAATTGACGCAGCGCATCGGGAAGACTGCCTGCGACATCGGCCAAGCCCCCGGTTTTGGCAAAGGGAACTGCTTCCGATGCGATGAAGACGACGCGAATCGGTGACATTTTTGCTCCATAAACGTTGTTATGTTTGTTCCATGTCTGAATCAGATGGTACTTCTGAACTTCAAACTTCTGTGCCTGCTCTTTAAAAAAGGGTGTCGTCTTCGATAACGTGGGCAGGTTGTTGACAATTATTCAGGTAATGGCCTCCATTACATATATCTGTGACTCAGATATAAACGACGATGGATTCCTTAATTACATACAGGTGGCAACGATTATTGTCAAGATGATAACTCAGATAATCAATTGGAAAGATAACATTTTCATTTATAGAGTTGCCCGGTGGCTCGTTAACATTTGAGGCAAAATTTGGAAAAAGCTTGACTATCTGAGGGCGGTTTATTAACGATATAATAAAATTCATAACAATTCCGATGACGAATCTGGATGACTCTGCATTTTTTTCTTGCTTTCATTGGCTTGTTTGTAAAAAGACAACTATTCAACTTTCAGTCTGTATGTCTGTATCGTCGCCGTCAAAAGTAGTTCCTGTCGCTTTCCAGATACACGCCAACATGAGGCATGACCAGAAAATTATGATAACAATTTGGGTGGGTGGATTCTCTGGGCTCCATTCGCAAATGTCAATCACGGTGCAGCACCACAGAAAAACAGTTGAATAAGACCCAGATCGGCTCTCCATTCAGAAGTCCCAGGCGATTGCCGCTTTCCCGGGTAATGACAGAGCACAGTTCCGTCCCGTCCTCAAGACGAACCGCGTATTCGGTCATGATCTTCCCTTCCGTAATTCTGGCGATGGTTCCCTGAAACCGGTTTTCAGCCGTACAGTCCGGTTCATTATTGCCTTTTTTTAAAATCACCCAGGGGGCTTTGACTTCCGCAGTGATCAGCGATCCGATTTTCAGACCCAGCCTGGCCAAGCTGTCATTGGTAATCACGGCGGTCACCGTGGCGCCTGCGATGGTGAGCATGTCGATTTTCGATTGAATGTCGCCAGATTGGATCGCACGGATTTTACCGAAAAAAATGTTGCGCGCGCTGGTTTTTCGAAGCGACTCTTTTTCAATAAAAAATCGGCTTGCCTGCTGCATGTCCTCATCGGAAAATTCAACATAGGAGGCGGCCAGGTTGGGCGTTGAATGTCCCAGCATCCGCTGTACAACCTGCAATGGCATGTTGTTCTGGATCAGCTCCGCTCCCCGGGATTTCCGGATGGCATCCGGAGCGCCATGCGCTGGAAGAAAGCCACAGGATACAGCGCGTTCGTAGAACTTACGGCGGACGTGTCCTGGATCCACCTGAAACCAATGACTCGGGAGCGATTTCAACAAAGGATCACTCAGAACAGTATTCATCTCATTGGAAAGGGCTTCAGACATCTGAACTTCACGTATTTTATGACCTTTCTCAGTCCCTGCTTTTCCAAAACACACCACCTGACGGTGAAAGTCAATATCACAAAACGGATTCAACTCCAGTACCTCATTCAGCCTGGCGCCTGTATAACGGATTAAAAGAAAGATCAGCAAGATACGTTTTCGGGATAAAGAAATATCGGATCGCTGCGAGCTTTTCGCCCATTCTCGGTAGGATTGTTCCAGTTGACTCAATTGCAGCGTATTCAGACAATTGGTCTCATTCGTTGTAAATATAATACTTGTTTGGCCGGGTCGGTTCGTTGTTGAAAGCGTCATAATGGTCACCTGTTGGGCTTGAAATTCAGTTTTTTTTGGATTCTCTTGATCATTCCATACATTATCTTCAGAACACCACTTCTTTTAGTATATCCGATGATTTTTGCAAGACAACCAAAACTTTATTGACAGCGCATAAAATTTGTTGATATTAATAAACACGATAAATTATAAAATCGTGTTTATTAATAGGCAACAACTTTCCCAAAGGAGGTTCTGTCATGTTTTTTCAAACCGCCGGAATTGAAGTCTCCATCTGGATTCCTCCCGTGGTCGCTTTTTGTATTTCCTTTTTTACATCCATGGGCGGTGTGTCCGGAGCCTTCCTGCTGCTTCCGTTCCAGATGTCATTTCTTGGGTATGTCAATCCCTCTGTCAGTGCTACCAATCAACTTTTCAACATTGTCGCAATTCCCAGCGGCGTGTATCGTTACTGGCGGGAAGGCCGAATGGTCTGGCCTCTGACCTGGGTGGTTGTCATCGGAACCCTGCCGGGTGTTCTCATCGGGGCCATCGTTCGCGTGGCCTATCTTCCGGATGCCAGAAATTTCAAGGTTTTTGCCGCAGGCGTACTGCTTTATATCGGAATCCGGATGGTTCTGGACTTGACTAAGAAAAGCACGGGCGCCAATGACAAAGCCGCCGCCGAAAAACGCTTTCAGGAGCTCGTGCGCAATTACCGCAAAAAAAGTGATCCGTCAAATCCGTCAAATCCGTCAAATCCGTCAAATCCGTCAAATCCGTCAAATCCGTCAAATCCGTCAAATCCGTCAAATCCGGAGGCCCTCAAGCCCATCACCGGCATCCATTTCAATTTCAGGCGGCTGGGGTACACCTTTTACGGCGAATCGTTTGATGTGTCTTTCTGGGGCATATTCTCACTCAGTTTCATCGTGGGAATCGTGGGTGGCATCTACGGCATCGGCGGCGGCGCCATTATTGCCCCGTTTTTTGTCACATTTTTTGGACTTCCGGTTTACACCATTGCCGGCGCCGCGCTGATGGGGACATTCATCACCTCCGTGGCCGGGGTCGCTTTTTACCAGGCCATCGCCCCATTCTATCCCAATCTCTCTGTAGCGCCGGACTGGCTGCTGGGCATTCTGTTCGGCTTGGGTGGAATGGCTGGTATGTATTTGGGCGCACGCTGTCAGAAATTTGTCCCCGCTCGCACCATCAAATGGATGCTTGCGGGCATCATTATTTTTACCGGAACAAAATACGGCCTGGCTTTTTTGGGGATGTAACGCAACCGCACCTGACTTGTCGAAAGGATGTAAGATCGGAATATGCTTTCAATGCATTAAGGAAAGCAGTGGAAATATCGATAATAAAACGATCCATGTGGGGAAAATCCCAGTGAACGTTCAAGGCAAAGCGGATGGTGACCGTAAGAAGAAGCCCAACAAAAGAACAGAGAATACCGCCGATAGCCATGGCAAACCATGGGGAGGCGCGAAGCCTGTCAAAATAGGGAGCAACACCGAGCAGAATCAGGAAAGACGGCAGGAATATGGCTACAGTGGCAACGATCGCTCCGAGAAAGCCATGGACCAGATAGCCGACGAAGGTCGCCGTGGTTACGATGGTCAAAGGCAACTGAGTGAAAGCACGGCCCCCTGATCGGATTACACTTCTTGAAATCCTGTTCGCAGCAGCGCATCCCGGCTGACCAGGCCCATGAACTTTCCGGATGCATCCAGCACCGGAAGGCGTTTGAGAGATTTGTCAACCATCAGCTTCAGGGCTTCATCCAGCGGCGTGTTTTCCTGAACGGTGATCAGATCCGTTTTCATCACCTCTCCGGCGGTTCGGATCTGCAGGTGCGTCGTGATGTTTCGATGCTGCTTTGCTCTTTCCATAAAGGGGATATGGGTCACAAAAAAGTCCCATATCCCAGGGTGATCATTGGAGAAAGCGATCAGCAGATCCTGATCCGAGATCAATCCGAGGAAAATGCCCGCTGAATCCACTACAGCCACGCGCTGAATATCATTGGAGTCAATCATCTGGATCACATCTTCCACGGATGTGTCCGGTAATACCACATGCATGTCCCGGCGCATGACATCTGAAATCCGCTGCAGATTTCCCACCTGGATATGCTGCCTCTGAAAGGCGCTCCAGTCCGGCGATTCATTCATGGCGGTCCGGAAAATGTCCAGCCGCGAGAGCATGCCGACCAACTGTCCATTTTTATCAACCACCGTCAGCCGTTTCAGCTTTCGTCGAATCATTCGGCCCACCGCTTCTGAAACCATCGCGTCTTCTTCGATTGAGATCGCCGGACTGGACATGATCATTGCCACCCTTTTGGAGGAAAGGGATTTTAGAACCGCATCCTTTTTTTCCTGACTGGAGTGCGCCAGCATGCCGATTCGCATGGGCATCCCAGCGCGACGGATGAGATCGCCCTGGGTGATGATGCCGATGGGGCGGCTCTCTTCATCCACCACCGGTATTCCGGAAAAAATGGAAGACAGCAGCAGCGTAGCCACATCACTGAGGGGGGTGGTGAACATAACGCTTCGGGGCGAAGGAGTCATGATATCCTTGATCTTGAGGTGACGGGGCAGGAGCTGTTTGCAGATATTATGAGATCGAATTACGACTTCTCTGCACAACACAATGCCTTCGCAGACCATCGCTTCCAGGGCCGGAAGTACTGCCGCTGATTCCGCGGAGGGCAGAATCACCTCAATTTTAATGGGCATATTGTAAGAAAGGACTTCAATGTTCCCGGTTGCGGTCTCGCCATTTTCATAGCATCCGGAAATCCCTCGGGTGACAATACACCGCGCGGCAAGTTTCAACTTCAGAAGGTGCTGCATCACAGCATCGGTTAATGGTTTGCCGTCATGCCTGGCTTCTTCGCTGCTATATATTTCGATCACACTATAAGGGATCGCCATGTCAGGTTTCCTCCATTTGTCTTGATATTTACTGATTATAATGGATTGGGGGGATTTTAATACGCTATTTCGAAAAATGATTTGAAATATATTGTCCAATTGCTATTATTTTTATTATAAATACAATAGTTTACTCTTATCACGCAAATTGTGCGCAATAAATCGACCATACTTATAACCTATTGAAAATACAATCAACCCCCAAATCCATTATAATCAGAAAATCTTCAGTTCATAATTTTCGAGCAGCATGAGGCGCCTCCTGGGTGCAATATTTGCTTGGATTCAAAATTGTCTCGCGACGGATTTGGGGGAGTTTGTTGACCAGTTCAACGATTTGCGGATCATCTTCCAGCCAGCGCTCAAGGCTGTCGATCTGCCTATTCGCATATTCGCTCTGAGCGCCGTCGGACAACCGGTAGTTGATCCACAGCCCATCCCGGGAGGATACCACCAGCCCGGCGTTTTCAAGCAGTTTAAGGTGTTTACTGGTCGTTGACTGAGCAAGACCCAGCGCAGCCTGGATTTCGCAGACACACAACATCCGCCGCTGGAGCATCTTAAGGACTTTTACCCGGCTGGGGTCCGAGAGGGCTTTCATGACTTTGATGAATTCTTTCATGGCATATTCATATATCGCTTTTTATCGATATATAAACCTGCCCGTGTTTCGCGTCAAGCATAAATATTGGGTTGCGTACGCTGACAATTGTCAACTTCCCAGCGACTGACCCTGTTTTTTGAGCGCATTCAGCATTTCATCCACGGACTGGCCACTGGAAAGCGTTGCCATTCCGAAGGCGGTACATCACCCCCATGTCTGTCCAGACATTGGCTTTTGCCTTGACATCTTAAAAATGCAGTGCCATTATTATAAATAGCTAATTTGCTAAATATGATAATGACATCCTCTATTTGTAGTGCTCCGAATAGCGGAAAATATATGACAGCTTTAGATTACATAATCGAAATCACAAGGCCGGATGACTGGGAAAAACGCCGTATCCTGCGGATAGATAGCAATGATTGGCCATAAAAAGGGCTTCACTCTGATAAACATTTATTACAAACTTATCGAAAGGAATTGTCAAAAATGAAAAAGTCAGACGGACAGTAAAGGAGAACCGATCATGGGCAGAGCATATATGGGAATTCCCCGAGAAAAAATCCCCTGGCATCCCGAAGTGGATATGGAAAAGTGCATCGGCTGCGGCCAGTGTCTGGAGACATGCCCCCAATGGCGTTTACATTCTGGATGCGGAAATAGGCAAGATAGTGGTCGCGGAACCGGACAACTGCGTTGTTTTGTGTGATAAATGCGCCGGATTCTGCGCTCAGGAGGCAATCTCATTTCCTGACAAGGAAGAAACCAAGCGACTGCTTGCAAGGCTTCTTCGTGAGAAGGGATGGAAAGAAAACAAGGTAAATCTATGGATCAAGTACTCAGTATCACCAAAGCCCTTGCAGATGGCAGCCGTATGCGTGTCATCATGGCGCTGACAGACCATGGAGAACTCTGTGTCTGTCAGGTTACGGAAATGCTCAACTTGGCCATGCCCACCGTTTCCCGCCACATGAGTGTCCTGCAGAATGCCGGTCTGGTGAAAAGCCGCAAAGACAGTCGATGGGTTTATTACAGGCTCTCAGAGGTGTTTCCGCCTCTGTGTCTGAAATGGCTGAAGGAAGCACTGATGAACTCGGAAAATATCGCAGAGGATAAAAAAAGTATGGAGACCATCCTGTCCTGCGATCTTGAAGAATTGTGCAGAACACAAAAACAGCGGCATATGTGCAGTGCCGAGAAAATTAAAAAGGAAAAAGAACAAAGGAATACCCCCCATGAAAAATACATGCATTCGAGTATATGAGCAGGCCGCCTGCTGTTCGGGCGGTGCGTGCGGAATCAATTTTGAGCAGAAGTGGTTTTTGGAGAATCTGGACTGGCTGAAGCAGCAAGGGGCCGATGTTGAAAGAATCATCCTGCCGGATGCGGTGAAAACCGCGCTGAAAATAGGAGATAGCGAATCTTTTCCCCTGATTGTCATCAACGGCTCGGTTGTCAGCAAAGGCGTTTATCCATCGCAGGAAACCCTGGCCAAGCTTGCCGGAATCCCTTTGATCAAGCCCACGACTGAAGCGCATCGGGCAAAAACGGAATCCATATCCAAAATCACTGTCCGGCTTTCATTTCTGGACCGCTTTTTGACCTTATGGATATTTCTCGCCATGGCTCTGGGCGTCGGATTGGGTTATTTTGTCCCGGCCGTTCACCAGTTCATCAGCCGGTTCGATGTGGGAACAACCAACATTCCGATTGCTGTCGGGCTGATTCTGATGATGTACCCGCCGCTGGCAAAAGTGAAATATGAACAGATGGGACAAGTCTTTCGGGACTGGAAAATACTGGGAGTCTCGCTGGTTCAGAACTGGATCATCGGCCCCATACTCATGTTTGTATTGGCCGCGCTTTTTCTGCACAATCACCCGGAGCTGATGGTCGGACTGATCATGGTCGGCATCGCCCGCTGTATTGCCATGGTGCTGGTCTGGAATGAGCTGGCCAGAGGCAACAGTGAGTACGCCGCGGGTCTTGTCGCGCTGAACAGCGTGTTTCAGGTGCTTTTCTATGGACTGCTGGCGTGGGTGTTTGTAACCATCATTCCGGCCAAGCTGGGCATTGACCTGTCGCTGGTCCAGGGCGCCGGGGGCAAGACGCTTCAGGACATCACCATTGGTGAGATTTTCTGGAGCGTCATGATCTATCTGGGCATCCCCTTTGCCGCCGGCATTTTGAGCCGGGCCATTCTGCTGCCCACGATGGGGCGGGACTGGTACGAGAAAAAGTTTATTCCCCGCATCTCCCCGGTAACCCTGATCGCGCTTCTGTTCACCATCGTGGTCATGTTCAGTTTCAAAGGCGATAAAATCGTGCAGTTTCCCATGAAGGTGCTGTTGGTGGCCATTCCCCTGACCTGCTACTTTGCGCTGATGTTTCTGGTCAGTTTCTGGATGGGGAAAAAGGCCGGCGCCGATTACAGCAAAGCCGCCACCCTGGCATTCACCGCCGCCGGTAACAACTTTGAGCTGGCCATCGCGGTTGCCATTGCCGTCTTTGGCATATCATCGGATGTCGCGTTTGCCACGGTCATCGGCCCGCTGGTGGAGGTTCCGGTATTGATCGGGCTGGTCCACGTTGCCCTGTGGTTTCAGCGGAAGTTTTTTCTGGAAACTGCTTGAATTCGGCAGTCAGTGATCACCGGTTCTCCAAGGACAATGCCGTGGATATCGCGCATGCATTTATCCAGAAACCCGGGAATCACTTCGTGTTTCTTCATGTCAGCGGACTGGACGAAGTTGGCCCGGTAAAAGGCTGGCTTTCACCGGAATACCTGGAGGAATTGTCTTTTATCGATGAGATGCTCGGAACTCTGATCGACACCGTCCGGCGGAAGGGCGATTATCTGATCGTCATCACCAGCGACCACGCCGGGCACGGAACGGTTCACGGCAGCAATCATTCCGATGATTTCAAGCTGCCGTTTGTGATCGTTTCGGACCGGATCAAGCTGAATCGGTTTCAGAAAATCCCCTACAGTGTCGTCGATCTGAAGCCCATGATGGAAGACCTTTTAGCCCCGAACCCAGGGCACCCATCAGCTCAATAAAAACGGATTATGCATTCGACACTTATGTCGAATTGCCGGATGACTGGATAATAATTCGCCCAATGATCCAACATCTTGAATCCGCCAGCATTTCGCAATTATGCTCAAAATCCATTCGACATTTATTGCCGCCAAGGAGTTGTAAGCGCTTCCGGGATTCGGATGCCTTTTCCCATAGATAAAATTATCTTTACAGCGTGTTACAAAAAATCTGTCCGAACTGGCACGAATACTGCTTTAAAAATCGGGCGTACCCATGGAGGCTGTGCTGTAAACTGATTGTTGGGTGATGGATTTTAGGGAAACTGTTTTTCAGAAGGAAGTGAAACATGTGGATAGTCCGACTCGCATTACGCCGGCCCTACACCTTTGTGGTGGCGGCGATGGTACTGCTGTTGCTGACACCGTTTGTGCTGCTACGCACCCCAACGGACATTTTTCCAGAGATCAACATCCCGGTCATCAGCGTGGTCTGGGTGTATAATGGTTTGAACGCCAAGGAAGTGGAGGAGCGCATCGTCTATAACCACGAGCGCATGATCAGCACCCTTGTGAACGATATCGAACACATTGAGTCCACAGCTTACAATGGCGCAGGGGTTATTAAGGTCTTTTTCCAGCCCGGCGCTTCCGTGACCGATGGATTGGCGCAGATCACCGCCAGCGGACAGGCGGTGCTGCGCATTCTTCCGCCGGGGATTAACCCGCCCTTCATCATCCGCTACAACGCATCGAGTGTCCCAATTTTGCAATACAGTCTGGCCAGTCCGAAAATTTCCGAACAAGAACTTCAGGACATGGCCATGAACCGCGTCAAGGTGGGTCTTGCAACCGTAAGGGGCGCATCCGTGCCTTATCCGGCCGGCGGTAAGACGCGGGTTGTCGCCGTCGATATTGATCTGGCGGCCCTTGAATCCAAGAACCTGGCCCCTCAGGATGTCGTCAATGCATTCAATGCGCAGAATTTCATGCTTCCCAGCGGCACGGCCAAAATCGGGGAAACCGAATACAGTATTGCGTTGAACACCAACCCGGAAATGATTTCGGCATTGAACGATCTGCCCATCAAAACCGTGGGAGGCGCCGTGATCCGGATCGGTGATGTGGCCCAGGTACACGACGGCTATCAGCCGCAGCAGAACATCGTCCGGTTAAACGGCGTGCGTGGCGTGCTGCTCACCATTTTAAAAAGCGGCGCGGCCTCAACCCTCAGCGTTGTGGACGGAGTGAAAAAAGCCATGCCACAAATTTTAAGCGGCCTTCCTCCTGAGTTGGAAGCCAAAGAGTTTGCCGACCAGTCGCTTTTTGTCCGCGCCGCGGTAAATGGCGTGGTCAAGGAAGGTGTGATCGCGGCAGCGCTCACTGCCATGATGATTCTGCTTTTTCTGGGTTCCTGGAAAAGCACATTTATCATTGCCCTCTCCATTCCCCTTTCGGTGCTCACATCCCTGGCCTTGCTCAGCGTGCTTGGCGAGACCATCAACCTCATGACGCTCGGAGGACTGGCTCTGGCCGTCGGCATCCTTGTGGACGACGCCACTGTTGAAATCGAAAATATTCACCGGCAGATGGCGATGGGAAAACCCAATATCCAGGCGATTCTGGACGGTGCGCAGGAAATCGCCTTGCCAGCGTTCGTCTCGATGCTTTGTATCTGCATCGTTTTTGTACCGATGTTCTTTCTTACGGGTGTGGCGCGCTATCTTTTCGTGCCTCTGGCCGAAGCAGTCGTCTTTGCCATGCTGGCAAGCTATGTGCTTTCCCGGACCCTCATCCCGACCCTGGTGATGTGGTTTTACCGCAACAGCGAAGGGAAGCATCCGGCTGGCACCCGAAAAACGCCACTGTGGTTGCGCCCGTTTGCCGCGCTACAGAGGGCATTTGAGAACGGTTTCGACAGATTCCGGGAAGGTTACCGGAACCTGCTGGGTGCGGTGCTTTCCCATCGCATCATATTTACGTTTCTTTTTCTGGCCTTTTGCGCTGGTACCTGGATGCTGGTCCCGCAGCTTGGGCAGAATTTTTTCCCGACAGTGGATGCAGGCCATTTCCGTTTGCACGTCCGCGCCCCCGGCGGAACCCGAATCGAAGAAACCACCCGACTTGTGGACCGCATCGAAACCGTGATCCGGGAAGTGATCCCCGCCAGGGAACTTGCCGGAGTTCTGGATAACATCGGTATCCCCAGCGGCGGCATTCCGCTGACTTATCTCGATAATGGTGTAACGGGAACCGGCGATGCGGATATTCTGGTTTCACTCAACCGGGAACACCGGCCCACGGATGATTATGTTCGCCTGTTGCGCACCCGCCTGGGACGTGACTTCACCGGATCGACATTTTATTTTCTGCCGGCCGATATCGTCAATCAAACCATCAATTTCGGGTTGCCGGCCCCGATTGATATTCAGATCATGGGCCGGGATCGTGAAAAATCGCGGGAAATCGCGGCAAAACTGGCCGATAATATCCGTAAGGTACCGGGCGCCGTGGATGTAAGGATCCAGCAACCGGCCAACCAGCCCGAGCTGCACTTTGCCATCGACCGCACCAAGGCATCCCAAATCGGACTGACCGAGCGCGATGTGGCAGGATCGGTGTTGTTGAATCTTTCCGGCAGCAGTCAGACTCAGCCCAATTACTGGCTGAACCCAAAAAACGGCATTCAATACCTTGTCAATGCACGAGTTCCGGAACACGCTATTGATTCTCTCTCGGCGCTAAACGCCATTCCCCTGAACGCCGGTAAACCCGGAGGCGCCAGCCCCCAGATTCTGGCCAATGTGGCCTCGGTTGAGCGAAAAATCGGCTCTCCCATTTATTCCCCTTACCGTACCGTTTGATTTCAGCTACGAGATTGATCTCTGGGGACGGGTCAATCGCTCGGTTGAAGCAGCCACAGCCCAGGCCGAGGCAAGTGCGGACGATGTCGAATCCATCAAACTTTCCCTTCAGGCCGAAGTTGCAGCCAATTATATCACCTTACGCACCCTGGATGCAGACAATGCTCTGCTGCTTTCCAGCATCGTGGTGTATCGCAAATCGCTGGAACTGGTGCGAAACCGCCGGGCAGGCGGCATGGTTTCTGATCTGGATGTGGCGCAAGCCGAGACCGTTTTGAAAACCGCGGAAGCCCAGGTACCGGATATCGCCATTCAGCGGGCCAAATATCAGAATGCCCTGGCGGTATTGACAGGAAAAACCGCATCCCTGTTTCAACTTCCGGAGCGGCCTCTGGATATGCCACCACTGGTCATCCCCGCCGGATTGCCGTCGGAGCTGCTCGAACGCCGGCCGGATATCGCCGCAGCCGAACGCCGCATGGCAGCCGCAAACGCCAATATCGGCATCGCGACCGCTGCATTTTTCCCAACCGTCAAATTGAGTGGTATTGCCGGTTTTCAAAGCGGGGGCCTGGATATGCTCTTTGACTGGCCCAGCAATTTCTGGGCCGTTGGCCCTTCCGTGACCCTGCCGCTGTTCCAGGGCGGGCAACTGAATGCCACGCTTCGCCAGACAAAGGCTGTTTATGAGGAAACCGTCGCCAAATACCGGCAAACGGTACTCTCCGCTTTTGCAGAAGTGGAAAACAATCTGGCTGGCGAGCATCTTCTGACCGATGAATATGGGAAGGTGTTGGATGCCTTGAAGTCTGGACGCCGACAGCAGGAAATCGCCGGCAACCGTTACAGCGCAGGTCTTGCAACCTATCTGGAGGTGGCAATTGCACAGAATGTAGCGCTGGGTATCGAACGCACCGGCATCCGTCTTCGGGGCCAGCAACTTGTATCGGTTGCGGCCCTGATCAAATCGCTCGGAGGCGGATGGCAGGCGCCGGAAAGCGGCGCCAATGACTCCTGATTCCCGCAGGGGGCTGCGGAATTATTTGTCTGCCGCTTGATCTCATATTCACAATAAATTTTATAACTTTTCTCAATATCTTTATTGACATGGAATATCAAAATATCTATATTCGTTAAAATGAATATAAAGACCAGCATGGATCAATTTGTCAAAATCATGAAAGCCCTTGCCGACCCCAGCCGGCTGAAGATCATCAAGATGCTTCAGCACAAGCCTTTATGCGTATGTGAAATTCAAAAGGCTTTGGATATTCCTCAGCCAACCGCATCCAGGCAGTTGAAAATCCTGGAAGACGCCGGACTTGCCGTCGGCCGGAAAAGCGGGCTTTGGGTCAATTACAATCTTGCGGACGGTTTGGACAGCCCATACTCCGCCATGCTGCTGGGAGGGCTTCGGCACTGGCTTGAGGATGATCCGGAAATTGTCCGGATGGTCAACAAACTCCCTGCCATAAAATATTCTGGCCGCAGGGAAGATATCTGCAAAGAATAAGGAACCAATATGAAAGATATCACTCCTCAATCCTGTTGTAACGTAATGCCGGACAACACAGGGACTCCCACCGATTCGGAGAATAAACCCAAGGCTCTTCGGTATGTCCTGTACATGATTCCTTTACTGGTTTTATGGGTGCTCATTTATCAGGAACTGGCGAACTTTTCCCATCTGATCACCTATACCGTACTGCGGCTACAGGAAGGTAGTCATCTGAGTGGCGCCATTGAATTTTTTATTTTTGAAACGCCTAAAGTCCTGATGCTACTGACCCTGGTGGTGTTCGGTGTCGGCATTGTTCGGTCTTTTTTTTCGCCGGAAAAGACCCGGGCCATTCTGGCCGGCAAACGCGAAGCCATCGGTAATGTGCTTGCCGCGCTTCTGGGAATCGTGACCCCGTTTTGTTCCTGCTCAGCAGTACCGCTTTTTATTGGATTTGTGACTACCGGCGTTCCCTTGGGCGTAACCTTTTCGTTTCTGATTTCAGCGCCCATGGTGAATGAAATTGCGCTGGTGCTGCTCTTCGGGCTTTTCGGCTGGAAAGTCGCTGCTATTTATCTCAGCACCGGACTGTTGATCGCCATGATTGCCGGATGGGTCATCGGAAAACTTCACATGGAACGTTTTCTGGAAGACTGGGTGCTTCAGATTCATGCAAATGGCGGAAGCACATCTGAAAAAACACTATATTGGGCAGACCGGATACAATATGGTTTGGAAGCGGTCAAAGACATTGTTGGAAAGGTCTGGATCTATGTGATAGCCGGAATCGCCGTGGGCGCCGGCATTCACGGATACGTGCCCGAAGGCTTCATGGCTTCCATCATGGGAAAAGGCGCCTGGTGGTCGGTTCCACTCGCGGTTGTGATTGGCATCCCCATGTATTCCAACGCCGCCGGGATCATTCCCGTGGTTCATGCACTGATCGAAAAAGGCGCGGCCCTGGGAACGGTGCTTGCATTCATGATGTCCGTGATTGCGCTCTCGCTGCCGGAAGCGATAATCCTCCGTAAAGTATTGAAACCCACGCTGATTGCAACCTTTTTTGGTGTGGTAGGCATTGGCATTGTGATCGTCGGGTATCTGTTCAACTTTCTGATGTGATCCTGGAGGAACGCAAATGAGCAGCCAAAATAGTTCCATCAACGATAAGCCGGAGCAGACAGACGAACAGAAACTGAACGTACTGTTTCTATGCACCGGCAACACCTGCAGAAGCCAGATGGCCGAAGGACTGACAAGGCACCTGAAATCGGATATTATCGCGCCGTATTCCGCTGGCGTGGACCCCGGCGAAATGAATCTCCGTGCGGTTAAATGCATGGCGGAAATCAGCATCGACATATCCGGCGGCTTTCCAAAGACCATCGAAAGTCTGAGCAATATTGCCTTTGATTACGTGATTACCTTGTGCGATCAGGCCAATGAATCTTGCCCGCTGTTTCCGGGAAAAACAAAAAGATTGCATTGGGGCTTTGAAGATCCGCCCAAACTGGCCGAAAACGCCGCAACCGAGGAAGAAGCCATGAGCCACTACCGCCGGGTGCGCGATGAAATCAAAGCATTTGTGGAAAAACTCCCGGATGTTCTTAACGATTGAACTGTTTTATACAAAGAAGAAATATTTACCTGAAAGGAGATCGTGATGGAAATCAAAGTACTGGGTCCCGGCTGCCCCAAGTGTCACCAGACCGAAAAAGTGGTTAAGGAAGCCGTTGCCGAAGCAGGCATATCAGCCGAGGTTGAAAAAGTGACGGATATGATGAAAATTGCAAGTTTTGGCGTGTTCGGCACCCCCGCCGTGGTCATAAACGGCGAAGTCAAAAGCGTTGGCAAGATTCCCAAGAAAGACGAGATCAAAAAGTGGCTGGCTGCCGCAAAATAAATGGAGGCGAATTATGTCTGGAGATTGCTGTTCAAAGGAAGCTGTTAAAAATCTGTTCGGCAGCGCAGCGTAATTTTATGTGATTGTCAGGAATTAACCCATTAACAGGAAATATCATGAAAAATCATTACATGAAGACACAGGCTGGATCACTGATTATAGCGGGACTATTCTTTTTTCTTTTCAGCTTTCCGCAGGTCCCGGTTTTCTTTGGCATGGCATCATCTGCCGCTCAGGCGGCGGAAACCAAGGAAATTCCGACCAAGGGAATGGTCACCATGGTGGATCTGGGAGCCAAAAAATGCGTTCCCTGCAAAATGATGGCGCCCATCATGGAAAAAGTGGAAAAAGACTATCAGGGAAAAGCCGTCATTCATTTCTATGATGTCTGGGAAGATCGTGAACCGGCTACACGGTTCGGCATTCAGGGCATTCCCACCCAGATTTTCTTCGACAAGGATGCCAAGGAAGTTTATCGGCATGTAGGATTTTTGAGCGAAGAAGCCATTGTTAGCCAGCTTACCAAAATGGGCGTGAAGTAAGCCAGGCTCCGGGAGACATCATGATCGAATCTTTTTTTCTGACAGTGAACCAGTGGATGACCGACGGCGCATCCCTGGCCCTGCTGGGGTGTTTTTTGTGGGGGATGGTGAGCGTACTCTTCAGCCCCTGCCACCTGGCCTCCATTCCGCTGATGGTCGCATATATCGGTGGACAGAGGGAGCAGCCCAGACCCATGCAGGCCATGCAATACTCGATTATATTCACCACCGGGTTATTTATTAGCATTGCTGCAATCGGCATTATCTGTGCGATTTTGGGCCGCATGCTGGGCGATGTGGGCAATTACTGGCAGATACTGGTGGGTCTCGTGCTGGTCTGGGTCAGCCTCGGCATGTTCGGAGTCAAAGGATGCTCTATGGGCGGCAGTTTTCTCCACCGCATGAAATTCAGGGGACTCTGGGGCGCGCTGGGCCTGGGCGTGGCTTACGGCACGCTTTCCGGCTCCTGCACATTCGGATTTATTGCGCCGATTCTGGCCGTCATTACGGTTCAGCAACAGATTGCCAGCGGAATTCTGATGATACTGCTGTTTGCCGTCGGACACTGCATTCCCATTGTTATCGCCGGAAGCTCGACAGCGCTGGTGCGCCGTATTCTGGAAAACAGCGCTTGGCAGGGCGCCGGGAACTGGTTCCGGAAAAGCGCCGGCGCACTGATCGGCCTTCTCGGGTTATACTTTATCTTGACGCCGCTGGTTTCATAATGCTTCTTTCCGGAATCTGGGTGTCCTGCGCTGTCCTTGGGGTAAATCTCTTAATGGTCGTGTTCCTGAGCGCTCTTATCTTCAACACGACCAGGGGTCTTAACATTTCCTGCGGGTGTTTTTCCACTGAAACAACTTCATCCGGACTTTCTGGGTGGACTGTCTTGCGGGATGTCTTCTTTTTTATCCTTTCGGGTTATCTGCTTTTCGTCACCACTCAGGTGAATAGACTAAAAAAACAGTCTGAAGGTGTTTAAGCCCAATGCAACGTTCCGCCACTTCCAAAGGAATAGCGACTATCATCAGATGCCTGATTTTTCTGCTGCTGGCATCCGCGGTCTCTGCAACGGATATCACGGAACTGATCAGGACGGCCAAGCACCAGCCCGATATTCAGGATAGCGAACTGGCCGTCACCGAAAGTGGTCTGCAGGAAGATCTGGCCTATGCCGCGCTTTTTCCGAAAATTGACGGTGTGGCGCGGTATGAAAAATACAATTCCCCGACCAATTTAAGGCCCCTGCCACCCACTGAGGTGACTTTTCGTGATCCGATTCCGTTTTCAAACGATATCTTCAGATATGGGGTGACGTTTCAAATGCCGGTCTATGTTCAGCCAGTCTATACCCTTGCCGGAAAAATGAAACTTCTGAAGGAAAAGGCAGGATTCCAAAAACAGATTGATGTCGTCAAAAAAGAGGCCGCCATCGTGTCGCTGAACAGCACGATGACTTATCTTGACGGTGTCCAGAAAGCCATTTTATCCCGAAAATCGTCTCTTGCCGAAACCATTTCCAGCCTGACGATCAAGGTTGATACCGGCAGAACGGCAGAAGCCGAGCTTATGAAAGTTCAGAAGCTGATGGCGGATCTGGAGCGTCAGGAAAACGACATCAGCCAAAAACAACTTGAAATTACCCGGGACATTTACAAGTTGACGCAGATAGATATCCATGCTCCCCTTCCCATGACACTGAAAACCGCTTTGGTTCAGGACCGCTTCATCGCGATCCAGGCCATTGAAAAAGATGTCGCGGCAGCCGAAAAGGACGTTCAGCGCACCAGAGAGCTGTTTTATCCGTCCATCTATCTGGAAGGCTTCCTGTCTGAAAATGAAGGCACTGCCTATAACACCGACAGTCATATCGACAGAACCTACAATGGGATCAGCCTCATTCTGAAAATCCCTCTTTTTGAAAAATCCACATATATATCCAAAGAAATCGCCAATATCCGGTTGAAACGTAGCCAAAAAAGCCTTGAAAAAACCCGGATCGAACTTGAAGCGCTTGCCGGATATCTAAATCAGAGGCTTCCTCTGATTGAAACCGCCATTCGCTTGGCGGAATCGTCCGTCGGCCAGTCTGAAGAACTTCTCAAAATCGCGGCAGTGGCGTACAGAACGGAACGGATCACAACCGAAGAGTACCTTCGCTATGAGGCAGATGTGCTGCAGGCGCAGTCCGAGACACACCGATCCCTGAACGACAGATGGCAGGTCATTGCCCAGCAGGCTGTTCTGTACGGAAATGACCTGGAAGGAGAAATTCAGTGAAAAAAATACCCCTGATCGCAACGGTTGCAGCGATTGTTCTGGTGTTGGCAGCAGGCGGCATTATTTTGAAAAAAAGAAAGGCGGCCGCAGGCAATGTCGCACTGCCGGCACTGGTTCCGGCAGTCGTGGACACCCTTCAAATTGAGCGCAAACCGGTGACCCTGACTCTGCCGGCCCTGGCGGAGGTGACCAGCGACACATCGGCGATTCTGGCTTCAAAGCTTTCCGCAAGAATCATGACCGTTCACAAAACCGAAGGAAGTGCTGTAAAAAAAGGCGAGCTGGTGGTGGTGCTGGATGATGTTGATCTCAAATCTCGGACATCGGCTTTGGCGATTCAGCAAAATTCCATCGATCTGGATGTGCTGGCTAAAAAAGCGGCGATGGGCGCTCTGGAAGTCAATCTCACCAACCTGAACCAGTCGCATGGCCGGACCCGGGAGCTGATGCAGGTAAAGGGCGCATCCATCGAACAGTTTCAGGATGAAGAAACCCGTATCGCCTTGCTGAAATCCCAGATCGAAAGCACGAAATCCGCCGTCGCCATGCTGAAAAACAGCCGGGATGTGGCGCAGGAAGCCATTCGGGAAATCGGCAATTCCCTGTCTTATACGCGCCTGGTTTCGCCGATCTATGGAACCGTTTCAATCATTTATGCGCATGAAGGCGAGCTGGCCCAGCCCGGCAAGCCTCTTGCCAAAATCACGGGAAAATCCGGCATGGTATTGAATGTCCGACTCCCCGCGGATATTTTGTCCCAAGAAGTGATCTTTGCTGACCGGCGGTTGGCGCTGGCTGCTAAGCAGATTGCAAACGTCGGTGGCCTGCGGGAATACCGGGCGATTCTTCCCACTGACCTACAGGCAACCGAAGGCGATTATGTCAGGATCGAGGTCGTCACCTTCAGCGCAGAGGCGGTGATCATTCCCTTCAGCGCGCTGCTCAGCATCAATGACGGCAATAGCGTTTTTATATATGACGGCAAAACCGCGACCCGGCTGCCGGTGAACCCAATGTTCCGGGGAAGCCAGGGAATCATTGTCAAAGAGGACCTGGCCGGTAAAACTCTTCTTTCCGCCATGCCGGATATTCTGCTGCGGGTGTCCGCGGGCGTGCCGGTTACGGTGAAGGGTCATGGGTGAATCGCATGTTCGATTTTTTCTTCAAGCGACCCTATCTGCTCTACAGCCTGATCGCCGTATTTTTTGTCATGGGCGTTATCGGGCTGGTGGTCATGCCCAAAAACCTTTTTCCGGATTCGGACCGTCCCAGCATAATTGTCATCACCCAGGTTCCGGGAACCTCTCCCAATATTGTGGCAACCGCTGTTTCCCGGCCCCTGGAACAGGAACTTTCCAGCCTGTCGCTGATTCGGAAAGTCAGTTCCATCAACCTGGCCGGCATGTCCGTGGTGACCGCGGAATTTGAATACGAAAAAGGACTCGAAGGGGCCGCCGTCGATGCCACAAACGCCGTAAACAAGGCCCGGTCCGTTTTGGCGCCTGATCTCAATCCCCTGATTTATACGGCAGGCTCTTTTACCCTGCCGGTGGATGTTTTTGCGTTAAGTCCAGCCAATGACAGCCTGACGCCGGCCGATATCCGGAAAATTGCGGAAAGCGATATCAAGCCTGCGATTTTAAGGGCCGGGAATATCGGCAATGTTGAGATTTTTGGCGGGCACCAGGCCGCCATAACCATTCAGATCGACCCGCTCAAATCCAAGGCCCTGGGTGTGGGGCTGGATAAAATTGCGGCGGCGATCAGCGGGGCGGACCGGGACATTCCGGTGGGTTTTTTAAAAGACGATAACCGCTATTACACGCTGATGGTGTACGGGGAAAGAAGCAGCGTGGAATCCTTGAAACAGCTTCCGGTTGCCGCCAATGTCAGGCTGGCGGATGTGGCGACGGTTCGCTGGGGAAGCCAACCCCGGTTTTCCGCCTATATCGGCAATGGGAAGGAAGCCATTGCCGTAGCGGTTCAGCGGGCTCCGGGCGGCAGTGTTCTTGCGGCCAGCAAGGCGGCCAGAAAAACGGTTCAGGAACTGGAAAAGCGATACACCAATATCCATTTTGAGATCACCGAAACCCAAAGAGATTTGATCGACACCGCCAACACCAACATGCTGGAGGCGCTCCGGGATGCCATCATTTTTACGCTGATCGTTATTTTGATGTTTCTGGGAAACTTCCGGGCGGTGGCGGCCGCTTTGGCTTCGATCCCCATGGTGTTTTTCGCCACCATCGCCATTACCTGGATTTTCGGCGGAGAGCTCAACATCGTAATTTATACGGCCATCATTCTGGCCCTGGGGATGCTCGTTGATGACGCGGTGGTGGTCCTTGAAAACATCGAGCGCCATTTGATCGAGCTCAAAGAAGACCTTCAGACCGCAATCGAACGGGGAACCCGCGAGGTCATCCTGCCGGTGTTTGCCGGAACCATCGCCACCATAGTCATCATGTTCCCGTTTCTGTTTGTCGGCGATTTTCCTCAGAAGATTTACCGGCCCCTGGTTTCAACACTGATCATCGCCCTTCTGGTTTCATTCTTTCTTTCCATTACTTTTATTCCGGTGTTTTCTCTTTTTCTGTACCGGAACGGGTCCCGGAAAACCGCTGTGGAAAAATGGCTGGAAAGGGCTTATGAAAAGAGCTTCGGGCGGCTGGTCGTCCCCTATGTTGCCATCCTGAAATTTTCCGCTGGTAGGTATTCATTTTTTCGGAAACTCTTTATGACCGCGCTCATTGTTCTGCTGCTGGTTGTGAGCATGAAGCAGATCATGCCAGTGATCGGACGGGACCTGATGCCGCCCATGGACACCGGCATCATCAAGGCCCACCTTAAATTCAGCGCCAATGAAAGCGTGGAAACCGCCGTGGAACGGATAAAGCCGTTTACGAAGTGGCTGCATGGCCTGCCCGAAACCCTCAGCAGCTCCATCACCTTCGGCAGTGAGCCGGGGGTGCTATCGCTCGGGAAAGGCTCGCTGCCCACAGAGGCCATGATGACCATCAACTGCGTGAACCGCTTCGAAAGGAAGGAAACCATCTGGCAGATCGAGGAAAAAATCCGGACCCGGTTGATGACACTGAACAATGTCAAGGTGCTGGATGTCTATGATTTCGGGGCCACCCCGCTTTCCAGCATCAAAGCCCCGGTGGATGTCCGCCTTCTGTCAGAAGACTATGACCGTCTGCCAGAGCTTGCCAGCATCGTCGCCCAAAGGCTCCAGAATGTCAGGGGCCTGACATCGGTCAATACGAGCTGGGACAAGGACTTTACCGAAATTCAGTTGGATGTGGATGAAAATCGGTGCCAGCTCTACGGCATAACCCCGGCCCAGGTGGCCTCCCAGTTGCCGCTGAAAGGATTTTCACCGGTCATTGTCGGCAACCTGGTATCGGTTCAGGCCCAGCCCGTAAGGCTTTACCTGACACCGCCTTTTGACGGCAGCATGGAAAGCCTGTCCCTGATCCCCATCCAGACGCCAAAAGGCCCGATTCCCCTGTCTTCCCTGGCCGCCTTTCATTATGGCCTGACCCCGGCCAAGGTGGAACGGGACAGCATGCTCTACAGCATCGACATCAATGGCTACCGCTACAAAACTCCCATCACGGCTTTGCAGGACGATGTTCAGTCCGCGCTCAAACCCATTGATCTTTCCGGAGTCCGGGTCAGCCAGGAAGGCGATATTCAGCAGCTCAACGACAGTTTTTCGCGGATGATCCGCGCCATCGGCGTGGGAGTGGTCCTGTTGCTGATGACCCTTGTCGCCATTTACCATTCCGTGACCCTGGCCGTTGTCATGATTCTGGTGCTGCCGCTGGCCATGATTGGCGCATCCTGGGGAATGCTCATCTTCGATAAGCCCAGTTGCATGCCCAGCCTGATGGGAATTCTCCTTCTTTTTGGCATCATCATCAAGAATTCTGTTCTGCTGATTGATTTTTATCAGGATTTCAGAAAACAGGCCGGGCCGCTCGAATCCGCCATAGAAAGCGTCCGGGTCCGGCTCCGTCCGGTGTTCATGACGGCCTTTGGCACCATTGCGGGCATGATTCCCATCGCCTTTGAATGGGCCGTCGGCCTGGAGCGCCTCTCCCCCCTGGCGGATGTGGCCATAGGCGGACTTCTGGTGGGAACCCTTCTGACCCTGATTTACATTCCCATGTTCGCGTTCTCTCTGGATCGGAGCCCCGTAACGGCCCAGATACATGATCCCAACCCCGCAGGACGATAAGGCAAAACGATGTATACAGAAAACATTTTAAAGGCGCCGTTAAATGAGATGGTTTGCTATTGTTCGAAAGTCACCAAAGGCCGGATCATTTGCTCGCTAAGGCCTAAAAGCAGGGCCGCCTGCGACTGATTGAAATCCGCTTGATGCATTGCATCTTCGATCATCCGGCGCGCTATACTCCGGCGAGAGCCGCGCAACGCTGCTGGGTCTGCCACGATCGTAGGAATTGCCCTTCTTCCTGCATCGATCATAGGTGGATTGCTTTGGGAGACAGATGGCCGCCTACGTCGGGCTGAAGGTCAGGCTGGATATCCTCTGGGTAGTTCTTGCGGGAACCGCTATTTCAATCCTTGTTTTTTAACAGCTAATCTTGTTTATCCTTCGCCTTGGCATTAGTGAAGTCAATCTTTACTGAACAATTGCACGAAGTCAAATTCCCGTGGAGAGAGACGGGAATCATTTGTCTGCCGCTTAATCATATTCACAATGTATTTCATAACATTTCTTTAAATCTTTCTTGACAGGGAATATCAAAATATCTATATTCAATAAAATGAATATAGAGACCATCGAGGATCAATTTGTCAAAGTCACAAAAGCACTTTCAGAACTGGCTTGAGGATGATCCGGAAATAGTCCGGATGGTCAACAAACTCCCTGAAATCCGCGGGGAAGATATCTGCAAAGAATAAGGACACGTTATGAAAAATCTCATGCCCCAATCCTGCTGTACGGTGATGCTTGACGTTCCAGGAACTCCCGTTGATGCGACGGAAAAAAACAGGGCGCTTCGGTATGTTCTGTACATGATCCCTTTATTGGTCTTATGGGGTTTCATTTATCAGGAACTGGCATATTTCTCCCGCCTGATGACCTATTCCGTTCTGCGACTGCAGGAAGGAAACCATCTTAGCAGCGCCATTGAATTTTTTATTTATGAAACGCCAAAAGTTTTGATGCTGCTTACCCTGGTGGTGTTTGGCGTCGGGATTGTCCGGTCTTTTTTTACTCCGGAAAAAACCCGCAAAATTCTGGCTGGCAAACGCGAATCCATCGGCAACGTGCTGGCAGCGCTTCTTGGGATCGTAACCCCTTTTTGCTCCTGCTCCGCGGTGCCGCTGTTTATCGGATTTGTCACCACCGGTGTTCCGCTTGGCGTCACTTTTTCTTTTTTGATTTCTGCGCCCATGGTAAACGAAATCGCACTGGTGCTGCTCTACGGCCTCTTTGGCTGGAAGGTGGCCGCCATTTACCTTGCCACCGGCCTGCTGATTGCAATGATTGCCGGATGGGTGATCGGAAGGCTTCACATGGAGCGGCATCTCGAAGAATGGGTGCTTCAGATCCAGGCCGGCGGAAACGGCATGGTTGAAGAGGGTCTTACTTGGGCAAACCGTGTTCAGTATGGCCTTGATGCAATCAAGGATATTGTCGGAAAGGTCTGGATATATGTGGTGGTCGGAATCGCCGTGGGTGCCGGAATTCATGGATATGTGCCCGAAGGTTTCATGGCTTCTATCATGGGAAAAGATGCCTGGTGGAGTGTTCCCATCGCGGTTCTGATCGGCATTCCCATGTATTCCAACGCCGCCGGCATCATTCCCGTGGTTCACGCTCTGATCGAAAAAGGCGCGGCGCTGGGAACGGTTCTGGCTTTTATGATGTCCGTGATTGCACTCTCGCTGCCGGAAATGATCATTCTACGAAAGGTGTTGAAACCCACGCTGATCGCCACCTTTGTCGGCATTGTGGGCGTTGGCATTCTGATCGTCGGATACCTGTTTAACTTTCTGATTTAATCAATTTTCTGATACCAAGCGCACGTCTCACACATTCGAGCTGTTCAGATTGTTTAACTTTCTGATTTAATCAATTTTCTGGTACTGGTCAGTGGCTGGACCGTATGGCGAAATGCTGGATTGTCTGTTGAGATAGGAAATTAAAGACGTTGAGAAGTTGGGAAGATAATATGGAACAGACTACATTGACTCAAGACATCTGTAACTGTGAAAAGCAGATGCCTGAAAACGGGAAGGATTGCAGCGCCCGTTCAGCGGAGCATTCCAACGGCTGCTCGCACCATCACTCTCTTTCGGAGAATTCCACGGGCACAAGGCTTCTGATCACCCTTGCCCTGAATTTCATTATTCCGGTGGTACAGGTTATCGGCGGCATTGCGGCTCACAGTATGGCCCTGATTTCCGATGCCACGCATAATTTCAGCGATTTTACGGCAATTCTGATTTCATACATCGCCCTCAAAATCGGCAAAAAAGGCGCATCCCTTCAAAACACCTTCGGATACCGAAGAGCCGAGATACTGGCCGCCATGTTGAATGTGGCGATTCTCTTCGGCGCTTCCGCAATCATCGTCTATGGCGCATTTCAAAGGCTTCAGAACCCGGAGATCGTTTCCGGCGGCCTGGTCATGGCGATTGCCGCCATCGGCGTTATCGGAAACGGGTTTTCAGCCTGGCTGCTTCACCGGGACGCCAAAAACAGTGTGAATGTGCGCGGAGCATTTCTCCACATGATGGGAGATATGCTGACATCCGTGGTGGTGCTTCTGAACGGCCTGATTCTGGTCTATAAACCCTGGTACTGGCTGGATACGATCCTGTCCGTGATGATTGTGATATTTATCGTGAAGAACTGCTGGAGCATTTTAAAAGAATCCACTGCCATTCTCATGAACGCTACCCCCTGGAGCCTGGACATCCAGGCGGTTCAAACGTTTTTGCAGAATTTTCCGGACATTTCCGGCGTTCACTACCTCCATGCCTGGAGCCTGGGATCATCCGGCGTGGCATTTTCCTGTCATGTGGTTGTCGAAGATCAGCCCATCAGTCAAACCCAGCAACTACGAGAAAAAATCAGCCACTCGCTCTTACAGGAGTTTGGCATCGACCATCCGGTCCTGCAGTTTGAAACCAACGCCTGTGGTAACGGGAATCTTTTCTGTGAAGAAATCTGCGCAGCCGTGAGCTTATCCGATCCGCACGAACATGGCGACAACCGGACTGCATGGATGAATAAGGCGTGGCCCCGGCGTTTTGCTATTGCGGCAAGACTGATACTGGGCGGGGTGTTTATTTATGCAAGCTGGGACAAGATATTTCACCCGGCCGCGTTTGCCGAGGCTGTATTTAATTATCAGATTCTTCCCTTCCAACTGATCAACCTGATGGCCCTGATACTGCCCTGGCTGGAGCTGATCCTGGGCGTGCTGCTTCTTTCCGGAATCTGGGTGTCCGGCGCTGCCCTCGGGGTAAACCTCTTAATGGTCATGTTTCTGGCCGCCATTATCTTCAACACGGCCAGGGGCCTGAATATCTCCTGCGGGTGTTTTTCCACCAAAACAACTGCTTCCGGACTCTCCGGGTGGATTGTCTTGCGGGATGTCTTCTTTTTCAGCCTTTCGGCTTATCTTCTTTTTGTGACCGCTCATACGAATAGACTGAAAGAACGGCCTGAAGGTGTTTAGGCTGCGTCTCCACCCGCTTTCATTAACTATATAACCGTACTGGTTCAGGACCGGTTTATTGCTATCCAGACCATTGAAAAAGAGGTTGCGGCAGCTAAAAAGGCCTTGAAAACCCGCCGGATCGCATTGCTGAAATCCCAGATCGAAAGCGCGAAATCCGCCGTCGCCATGCTGAAAAACAGCCGAGATGTGGCGCAGGAAGCCACTCGGGAAATCGGCAATTCCCTGTCTTATACGCGCCTGGTTTCGCCGATTGATGGAACGGTTTCAACTATTTATGCCTGTTAAGATGCGAATAGTGTAACGCCTAAAACCTGTTTTGTGACGAAATAGTGTAACCGTTCACTCTCTCCTCCTTTTTCAAAGTCATACATAATAAATCAGTTTGTTATAACACTTCCACTTTTGTTCCTTGATTTTTTATGCTAATGGTCATACTTACACTGGACCCCAAACTGAAATAGAAGCTTATGAACCCCCTCATTGCCGTCGTATCGCACACAGAAATCAATCGCTTTGGCGTTTTAGCCAATAATATCTCGGTACTCTATATCGAAGCAGTGGAAAAAGCCGGTGGGCTGGCCATGATTCTACCCTTTACGCAGAACATGGATGTCATTCCCCTGATGGTCGAAAAGGCTGACGGGTTTCTTTTCGCTGGCGGGATAGATGTCGATCCCGCATTTTACGGCGAAAAGGGGATTGCCGGGCTGGGATTGGTCAACACCGAACTGGACCGGTTTCAGATGGCTGTCTTAGACGCGGTCATAACTTCCCGAAAGCCGGTGATAGCCATCTGCAGGGGGATTCAACTGATCAATGTGGCCCTTGGCGGATCACTTTTTCAGGACATTCTTTCCCAGTTTTTAGCGCCAACCCTGAAACATACACAGGATGTGCTTTCCTTCGATGTGGACCATCCTGTGACCATAGAGCCAGGCTCAAGGCTATTTAACCTGTTCGGTCCCACGATCATGGTTAACAGCCGTCATCACCAGTCCATCAAGAGCCTTGGCAAGGATCTGATCATTACAGCCAGGGCTCCAGACGGGGTGATCGAGGCGGCCGAGCACAAAACCCTGCCCATGGACCTGGTGCAATGGCACCCGGAACTCCTGCTGAGGAAAAACAATGATATGCTCTGTTTTTTTGAATCTTTTATCAAACGATGTCATTGCTGATGGATTTGATATATTCTGATTATAACGGATTTGGGGGTTGATTGTATTTTCTGGCTCCTCGCTGTCTACAGTGGGTAAACCCATTGAAATATGATTTGAGTTGTGTTACTTTTATACACTATGAAAGACACCGAATTAATCCAAATCGCGTTGATGC
>Ga0194044_10000095_pt1 | contig 34266 bp, 28 predicted proteins | sample JunL4417m_MetaG_FD_155460 | JGI IMG/M metagenome (GOLD analysis project Ga0194044, IMG submission 155460) | Anoxic zone freshwater microbial communities from boreal shield lake in IISD Experimental Lakes Area, Ontario, Canada - Jun2016-L442-17m | ecosystem: Environmental > Aquatic > Freshwater...
CGTCATTAACGACGTTCGTTATAAAGAAAAAGCTTAAATAAACCTTAAATGAAAAATAGGACTAACTAGCTCTTGTTCTCGTATTTACGTTATTCGCTGCGGCTTGTTGTGCTGCGGCTTGCTGTGCTGCGGCTTGTTGTGCTGCCAAGGTAGCTGCAGCAGCCTGTTGTGCTGCCAATTTTTTTGCTGCTGCCTGATCTGCGGCTAATTGAGCTGCAGCAGCCTGTTGTGCTTGTTTCTTAGTAAGTGCAGCATCTGCATTTTGTTGAGACGTCTGTTGTGTATTAGCTGGCGCTTGTTGTACAATAGTTTGTTTTGCTTGTGTTGCTTGCTGTGCCGTCAATTGATCTATAGCTTGCTGTGCTTGTTGCTGAACAAGCTGCTGGGCCGCTGCTTGTTCTTGAGCAAGTTTCTGAGCAGCCTGTTCTTTGGCTAATTGATCTGCCGATTGCTGTTTTTGTAAAGCCGTACATTCATAAATCCTCACTCCAGTACATATATTACGCGAAGAGATAAACGACATAGTATAAATGAATATACCAGTTATGATAAACACACTCAAAACGATTCAGATTTTTTTCATAGAGATAGCAACAACAATTAAAATACTTCAACATAGACATTTTGATATCATTTTGCTTTCAAAAGTTTAATTTGTTCAGTAACCATAGCAAGATTTCAACAAAGATAGAATTCAGTAGTCAGAGGATAATCAGCAGTACTAGCATCTACCCTACCATGATGATATCATGTCACTTCTTCTTGAGAGACAAACAACTCAAGCTGTAGATTTTTATATCCACGTAATTTGTCGATATAATAGAATTCAGCTTGTGTAGCAGCTCACCAAAGTAAGGTATTGGTTGAAGAAGATGGAGTATGGAGTATCATATTATACAGAGGAGAAAGACCGGTTCATGTAGCGACAAAAACCTTCGAATTAGGCGTAGTTTTTAAGACAAAGTTTCCATATACTCATTTAATCTTGAGTGTATCTCAGACTTTCAAACTTTTAAGCGTCCTTCATCACCTTCAAATATCTCTTATTTTGATTCATAACTTTATGGTATCTCAATCATTTTCTACGACAGAATACGCTCTCGTAAATTCGCCATCAAAATCCTTCAAGGTAAGCAATATATATTGTCATGGAATGATTGTAAGAGGAGTATCGACTTTTAGGGTAAGCTCCAAGACATCGACAGTAAGCATTACATATCATACTATCTTTGATAAATATCAGGAAAATACTGCCTGAGGAGTTTCATAATAGGGTTCAAAACTCAATTTACTGACACCACAGATAGGACATACTCGAGAATCCGGGATATCCTCAAATTTCGTTCATGGTTCCAATCCCCCATCAGGATCACCTACCGCTTCATCATAGATATATCCGCAAGGGATACAGATATACTTGGTAGTAGGTCAGCTTTGCGGTTTGTTTTTTTGTGCAAGATACGATGATGATCTAATAAAGACAAGCCGGATCACAAGTACAATATAAAACACATCAAATCTGGATGAGAATGCAACATGAATAGATGCGAGCAAGAACGCCGGATATGCCAAAGATTGGACCTTTTTCCATAGATTTCAGGAAAGGACTTTCATAGAGAATCTATTAGAAGTCAGACCAAGGAAAAGCATCAATACTCATGCAACAACTCAGGTGGAAGCATCTAACCTGACAAGGAAATTCTGTCGTATGTAAGACCGATATCAAAGGACAGGAGTATGTTGTACAGCAAAAACATATTCCATAGAAAAATATTCGAGTCCATGTTTCAAAAAGAAGACAAAGCTCAAAATTCAGACAATCTTTCTCACAACAATCAGTATATCTGAGAGCTTTTTATCTTTTACAAAAGTAAGGATAGGAGAAACACTCAAGGCAAGCACAAGGTAAAGAAAAGCGACCTTGCCATATGATCTAAGATATAATCCGGTACCTCACAAGGTTCACAAAATGAAATAATGGACAAGCCATACTGCAGGCAGCACAAGAATGCACATAAGGAATATGAATTGGAATGTTGAAAACCATTCTTGTTTGATAAGCACATTTTTAAATTTCAAACGTTTACATACCAACAATCATATTGCGGAAACTATAAAATAGACCACATAAATCAATACATAGATTTGGAACAGATTATGTTGATAGATATTTTCCGTATTGACCAAGGCAAGGACCATGAGCAAAGGAAGTGTTGCGAAAGTAAGCAGTATTTGAAGGAAAGCCATACAAAAAGAATTTATAGGATAAACAATTAGTCATCTTCTTGATCAGATTCGTTTTCTCTATCAAAAGAAGCATTTCAGAGTATAGGACCAGAAGAATCAGGAGGAAGTGTCTGATCTGACAATTGAGGTGATGGTTGAGAAGGTAATTGGTCTGATACTTTGGGCAATACGACAGGAACATCATCTACACTAAGTAGCTGAGTACGCTGATCTAATCATTGAGCGATAGAAGAAGAGGTAGCTAAAGAAGAGGTAGATGTCTTGGAAGAAGGTATTCATCGAAGCATTTTATCCAGTGCCTGAGGTCAGATATCCTGGATAACATTGATATCATCACCATCATGCTGTTGATTACGTTCCAACGGTTCATCAAAACCACACCCACTCAAAAGCAAGGAAAAGGAAACGAGGAAGAGAAGATATGATTTTGTCCTCATATGATACAAAAGGGAGTAAATAATAATGTATATTTATGTAATCAAAACCAAGATTTTTGCAAGACGTTTAATTGAGACACAACCCCGAATGGTTGGGGTGATGTCGAAATTATGCCGGCGATTTTTGATTCATAAAGTACGAATACCAATGAAGTAATTTATGTTTTCAAAAACAGTCGGTATTAATGTTTACTTAAGAAACAAATTATATATGCTATGGGCTATACAATTTAAAAAATATTTTAGATAAATACCGTAGATATGGAGCATTCCAAGACAAAATTTTTGATGGGGACAGAAATAACAATAACGATATTTTGAGAAAAGAATCCCAATCAGGATATCGAAAAGGTATTTGATATCTTCCATAATTTGGAAGAGGAATTTTCTAGATTTAAATCAGAATCAAGTCTGAGTAGAGTAAATAGAGAAAGAACAGGAGAACTCTCAGATACTTTCATCGACATACTCAACAAATGCAAAGAGATATATTCAGATACCAATCATTATTTCAACCCGCTCATCAACGTAAGACAATTGGGATATAGTAAAGATTTCCATAGCAAAGAGTTTAAGAAAGAAGATACCGAGCTTACAGTGAACCTAGAACTAGAAAAGATTGAAATCAAAGGGAATAGCGTAAATCTTCAAGAAGGACAGAATCTAGATTTGGGAGGAATAGTCAAATGATACGGTGTAGACAAAGCTAGAACATATCTAGACGATGTAGGATACAAAAATTATATCGTAGATGCAGGAGGAGATATCTATACCTCAGGGACAAACGAAGAAAGAGGAAAAATAGTAGTAGGAATCGATAGTCCCTATACCAAAGACCATATTTTTGCCACTATAGACGTAGAAAATATAGCGATAGCAACATCAGGGAACTACAAAAGAAAGCGGACAATCGAGAACCAAGAATATACGCATATCATTAATCCGATAAATTCAAGCAATAACAACGAGATTATAAGTATAACACTACTAGCCGATACCTGTTACCTAGCTGACGCTTATGCTACCGCATGTATCGCCATGGGATTACAAAAAACTCTGGAATTTCTCAAAAAAAATCACCTAGAAGGGGTAATTATGTGTACTGATAAAAAAATATATGCGACAATAGGAATGAAAAAATACAATCTACAATACATCTAATTATTTTACTCTCTCGCACTCAATTCAAACCATCTATATTCTTTCTGTTCAAGCTGGCGAAGAATAACTCATAAAGCTTCAGACAAAGTTTTGATATCATCATACGGAACATCTTTCTGGTCAAAGATACGGCTAATTTCGTCTCTCTCTTTTTCCAAAGAAACAATATCTTTGGTCAACTGATCCAATTCACGTTTTTCCATATACGAGAGTTTTTTGGTATGCCCTACATCACCCCCATCACTCATCTCTTGTTCCTGGTTCATCACCTCTTGTCCCTGAATCCTGGTTCCTAATCACGGAGCCATAGTTCCTTGTTCTTTATAGTCCGAGTATGTTCACCAGAAATCTTTTACGACACCATTACCTTCAAAAATAAATAAGTGATCAGTAATCTTGTCCATAAAAAATCTATCATGAGAAATAACAATCAGACAACCAGTATAACTCATCAAAAAATCTTCGAGAACACCGACAGTCACCAAATCCAAATCATTGGTAGGTTCGTCGAGAATAAGAAAATTTGGACGAGTCTGTAAAATGGTGAGCATATATAATCTCCTCTTTTCTCAGCCACTGAGATTTTCAGCAAATACATGCTGTTGATTTGGCGGAAAAAGAAATTGTTCAAGAAGATTGCGATCATGGACGATATCAGATACTCTTTTGTCTTCAGGAAAATGAATCTCTTGTTGTTGGTAATGTCAAAATACAACAGTTTCCCCGGTTTGGATAACTCATGAGTCTATTGGTTCTTCACCGATAATCATACGGACAAATGTCGACTTACCGACACCGTTCTTGCCGATGATACCGATACGTTCATTATGTTTGAATTCATGAGAGAAATCAGCGAGGATTTTTTTATCGCCAAAAACCTTTTTGATATGTTTGAGTTTGAGAATTTTACCTCCCAATTGTCTAGATTGCATAGACAAGGTAAGTTTTGCCTGTTCGTTGAAAACAGTATCTTTCAAGACATCATAACGGTCATTGATAGCATCGAACCTCGTAGATCTGGAATCAGATTTTGTCTGTCTTCCGCTTGGCGCTCTTCTAATCCAGCTCAATTCTTTCCTATACAACTGTTTGAGTTTGTGGACTTCTATCCTTTCATTCTCTTCACGAATCGCTTTATGTTCAAGATAATAAGAGTAATTTCCAGGAAATATGATAATTTTGCCCCTATGTAATTCAAAGATATGAGTACATACCCTCTCGAGGAAATATCTATCATGTGTCACCATCAATAAAGTTACACGCTGATTTTTGAGATACCGTTCAAGCCGTTCTATCATATCCAAATCCAAATGATTGGTAGGCTCATCGAGAATAAGCATTTCCGGATTCCCCATCAATGTTTTAGTCAATGCAACACGTTTCTTTTCTCATCCTGATAAAGATCAGATAACCTGATCAAGATAGGGTTTGATACGAAGTTTATTGATGGCAATATTCAGCTCTACTTCCTGCTCCCAATGGTGTAATGTATCAAAATCGAATAAGAATTCACGCACAGTCTGAGTATCATCCAAACGAGTATCCTGGGAAAGGTAGCCGATACGAGTACCCTCTCTTCGTTCAATCGATCCATCACTTACATCAATCTGTTTCATAAGCAGTTTAATTAAGGTGGATTTTCCAGCTCCATTTTTGGCGACCAATGCAATTTTCTGTCATCTGGAAATAGTGAAATCGACATGATCCACAAGGATTTTGGAGGTATATGATTTAGCAAGATTAGTGACTTTGAGATACAACATAACTATTAAACAAAGGACAAATATCCGCCTAGGCGGATGACAAATAATTGCCTAATATGGACCAAAAGAATGTATGTAATTATCATCAGCAATCTTTCGTCAATTTTTAGTCTATTTTTTATTTTTCGGCCATTAATGTTTCAATGTATTCCAATAATTTCTCCTTCCCCCTTTTGGTAACATTTGACACAGGAAATATCTTGGGCATATGAGTAACAACCGTAGCAAGTTGCTGTTCAAGTAAACGGGTATGGAGACTCAATGACTTCTGCGTAGCTTTATCTGTTTTGGTCATAACGATATCAAAAGGGATATTTTTTTGATCAAGACTATAGATAAAATCGAGATCAATATGTTGGGGAAGTATATTCCCATCGACAAGGACAAAAACCCTTTTGAGTGATTCCCTTCCGATAAAATAATCATGAGTGATACCTATCCGATGCATCCTATTTTTCTTTCAGGTCTTAGCATATCCATATCCAGGCAGATCCACAAGATACCATTCTTTGTTCATGAGAAAATATCCTATCAGCTTAGTCTTACCAGGATCGACAGAGACCTTGGAAAGTTTGCTATGATTGGCAATGGTATTGATAAGTGATGATTTGCCGACATTTGATCTTCCAATCATCGCAAATTCAGGAAGATTTCACTCAGGACATTCACTAAGTTTTGATGCACTCTTGAGAAAAGTAGCTGTACGAATAAGCATAGGCTAGACGAAAAAATAAAGTATAGAGAGAATATAGAAACGCTTACAAATAAACAGAGAAAATATAATGAATAAAAAAAATATTTTTATAGATTTGCTCTAGTATATATGCCAGAACTACTTACTCTAGACAAGAGCTTCGTATTTGAGACAATATCAAAAAAATACGTCCAATCAAACAGATAAAACATATTAAGAAAGAAAAAATGTTCTTATTCTTGAATATCAAAGCTACTTTTGTATACTCACTTCCTGTATTTTATAAAAAATTTAATGTAATTACACATGGCTTGAAATCAAAACCCAGTGATACTTCGTTTCGATGACGTATCTTTCGCATACAATGACGGAAAACATCCTATCCTCGTAGAGAGCGATTTTTCAATTCGTGAAAATACGAAGATAACCATCATGGGACAAAACGGATCAGGAAAAACAACGATATTTAAGATGATTCTGGGAGAATTAACTCCACAAAAGGGGAAGATAAATATCGTCCAAGGCAATACTATCGCCGTTGCAAGGCAGGTTATGCAAAAGGATCATCTACCTCTTTCTATCAAAGAATTTTTTCAGACGGCATTTGCAGAAAAGGATTATCAGATAGATAGAAAAATAGATGAAGTACTCAAAGCGGTCAATTTTAATGCACCGATGAATAAACCCATAAAAGAATTCTCCGGATGACAACAAGCGAGACTTTTGCTGGCCTACGCATTAATACAACATCCTGACATTCTTCTGCTTGACGAACCAACGAACAATCTTGATGACGTAGGAATTGGAGATCTAATAACATTTTTGATGTCCTACGACAAGACCGTAGTTGTCATTAGCCATGACGCAGACTTTTTAAATCTCTTTACGGATGGGGTCTTGTATCTCAATAGATGAACATGTAAAGTCGAACAATATCGATGAGATTATTACGATGTAGTAGAACAGATAGCAGCTCAGATAGAAAAAGATCAGATGGCGAATGCGAGAGCCGAGAAAAAAATAGCCGACGCAAAAGATAAAATCAACTTCTTCTCCAATAAATGAGGTAAAATGCGTAAATTAGCAAGCAAGATGAGAGACGAAGTAGAAGAAGCAGAAGATAATAAAGTAGAAGTAAGAAAAGATGATAAGACTATCACGGCTTTTACAATCCCATTTGAAAATTATGTAGGCCCCATAGTGACGATAAATAAAATAGGACTTATGAATGCCACCCATGAAGTAGTAATATGCAAATATCCATTAGTCATCAAAAAATACGAAAGATATATGTTTGTAGGACCAAATGGTATCGGAAAATCTACACTGCTCAAAAGACTGATGATGATTCATCAACACAAAGAAAATATTATGAAAGAATACAACGCACTACTCAAAGACAAAAACAAAGACGGTATGATCAAAGAACCAGATACAAGACATCCAGAAGAAGAAATAGCAATGATCCACAATAAAGTAAAAGTAGGATATTATAGCCAAGATTTTGATGCTTTGGACATGAACAAAACCGTTCGAGATACTTTAGAAGAAGTAGCTGAAGAAACAAGCGACCAAGATATCTATCGTGTAGCAGCTCAGTTTCTTCTTACCAAAAATTTATTACAAAACACCGTTGGATCACTTTCTGAATGACAAAAATGACTCCTCTGCTACGCAAGATTTGTACTCCAAAAACCGCATCTCCTTATACTCGACGAACCAACAAACCATATAAATTTCCGTCATCTTCCTGTTATCGCTCAATCACTCAATACATACGAATGAGCAATGATTATGGTCAGCCATGACAAAGGATTTACCGATCAATTAGAAAATCTCCATGTAATCGATTTAGGAAAAATATTGAAATAGTTTTTTTATAAAAAAAACCAGTATATAAGGGCGAATAGTATTCGCCTTTTTTTATATTATTTACCTATGTCTAGGTTTACCAACTCCTCTAAATGATCCTTGTGATGAAGATGGCCTTGTATCACTCCTCGTTGCCCTACCATCAGGACGTTTTCATTTATATCCACCAGTTGACGGTCTATCGTTTGACCTACTTGCTGTTGCGGGCCTGCGTTCACCTGCACCGGACGAAGCTCCAGTGTGTTGTTTATGATTGGGATTACTACGATAATTATTTTCTGTCCTCATAGCCTTTTGTTCATCAGAAGGATATATCTTACTATAGGTCTTCGTGAAACTTTGACGTTTGGGTGCTTGTGGCCTTTTCCCTCATTTTTTATCGGTAGATCTATCCAAACGAAGGTTGCCATATGATCACATTTTATCTTGTTGGACAAGATGCTCTGATGGTTGTATTCTGATTTTATGTACTTTCTCTATTTCTCTAAGTAATGGGGCTTCCAAAGGTGAAACCAACATAATAGCCTTTCCACTCGCTCAAGCTCTTCCCGTCCTTCCAATCCTATGGATATAACTTTTGGGATCAGCAGGCACATCGAAATTGATAACAAGTCAGACATTTTCCATATTAAGGCCCCTAGCAGCTACATCTGTCGTAACCAATATTTGCGTTTCTCATGTTTTGAATGCATTGAGGGTAGATTGTCTCTTTCCTTGAGCCATATCTCAGTTCAATACACCGGCTTTGAATCCATCTCAGATCAAAATTTGATGAATAGTTTTGGTATTTCTTTTGGTATGCGTAAAAATAAGGACCTTATCTTTTGAATGAGCATTAATGAGTTTGATAACATTATAGAGCTTTTGTTCATGCTCTATAGGGAGGTATCTATGATGAATTTTATCTACTGTCACTCCTTCACCTATCTTGATAAATTCATAGGTAGAGATATGATCTTTGATGATAGCTTTCATCTCATCATTCATAGTCGCAGAAAAGGTATACGTCTGTTTAACATTCCTAAGTTGAGCCCAGATTTTTTTGATATCACGGACAAATCACATATCTAGCATCCTATCGACTTCATCCAGGATGAAATATTCAGCGACACTGATATTGATGACTTTCTGATTCATAAAATCCATCAATCTTCCTGGTGTTGCAATAACAATTGCGGGATTTTTTTTAAGGATATTCTTTTGAATAAGCGGACTTGCTCATCCATAGAGACAAGCGAAAGTTACCCCATAAAACTTAGTAAGATTTCTTATTTCCTCACCTATTTGGACAACAAGTTCTCTCGTAGGAGCAAGAATCAGTGCTTGTAATGTCTTCTTATTCGTATCAATCTTATTGAGGACAGGAAGAAGAAAAGCAGCAGTTTTACCAGTTCATGTCTGAGATTGTCAAACAATATTCTTTCCACTCAAAGCTATTTTCATAACCTGCTCCTGGATAGGCGTAACTTCCTTATAGCCCATACTTTCCAAAGATCTTAATAATCAATTTTTTAATCAAAGTTCACTAAATAGCATAGTACATTTTTTATATCTAAAAAATTATATTTCATTGCAAGTAATGGTAATGCTTTGTCTACGAATGTCAAGCATTGCTTATAAAAGGATCTATCAAAAACTATCATTGATTTGACCAAATGTTTTGGTATAGTACTGCAAACAGTGATTTATCCTACAAGAAGACTAATGGTACTACAGTTCTTGATACTATGACTAGTGATATTTTTGGCACCACTCTTACCGCCTATTTTGAGTCCTTTAGGATTTGCAATGACTGGTGTATTGGTTGCACAAAAAGCCAATCCACGGATAGTATCGATGTTTACGGTAGGAATGACAACGGTGACAGCAATCATCATTCGGAAAATGCAGAATCATATCATTGAAAAACTCACCATCCAGGAAAAGATAGAAGGAAATAGTTTATTCATCCGTATAGTAAACAGAGTCAATAAATATTTCAAAAATCAAGAAAAGATAGGAACGATATCATTGAAACGAGAAAAACAGCTAGAGACAAAAACAGGAAGGATAGCGACCTTCCTTTTCGCGATATTTTGTTATCTTCCGATATTGCCAGATATCGTAGGCACGAGACTCTTATATAAAAAGATCAAATTTCCCTATTTTATAATGGCGGTTATCATAGGTAAAAGCATCTCGCATATCCCATTCATATTTGTCGGAAAAACAATCGTGCAACTCCTAAGTACACGATTAGCGTAATGCCTGTTTATCTTGCTATAAAGCAAGAATTAGATATAGATTACGTCTAATACATTTACCCGATATCATCTTCATGAAAGATACCGATAAGATAATCAACAAGACTGTTGATATCATAAAAAAATATTATGAACATTCGGAAAAAAAACCTGTCCTCAAATATAGAGCACCGAAGGAATTAAAGAAAGATATCGGGCTCACTATCGAGAAAAAAGGCATGAATATAGACAAGCTTTTTGGTGAAATAGAGAAAATAGCGCTCAATAGCCCAAAGACCAATAGTAAATGATTTTTTAATCTCCTCGTAGGGTGAGAAATCCTGCCAGCAGTGATGGCTGAAATGTTGACAGCAGTATTGAACAATACGATGCATACCTACAAATCAGCAGGGATACATATTTTGATTGAACAGGAAGTAATACATTTCCTACTCAACAAGGTTGGATATAAACAAGGCGACGGAATATTCGCTCCAGGATGATCACTGACCAATATGATAGCGCTCGTACTCGCAAGAAACGAGAAATATTCTTCAATCAAGAAATCAGGGATACGTGGAAAAAAATTAGTCGGATATACCTCGGATCAAGCGCACTACTCTACAGAGAAATTCATTAGTGTGACGGGACTCGGGAAGGATGCAATAAGAATCATCCCTACAGATAATAAAGGGAAAATGGATACAAAAGCGCTGGAAAAAAATATTATAACTGACCTTCATAACGGATATATTCCATTTTATGTAAATGCAACGGCATGAACGACAGTACTCGGGGCTTTTGACCCTATAGAAAAAATAGCGAAAATCGCCAAGAGATATAAATTATGGTTCCATGTGGATGCAGCATTAGGAGGTTGAGCATTACTCAGCAAAAAGCATAAACATTTGCTAAAAGGAATAACGAACAGCGATTCTGTATCATGGAGCCTACACAAGATGATGAATGTCCCACTCTTGGCTGCAGTCCTATTAGTGAAAGATCCAGATATTCTCTATGAAAATTTCCATGAAAATGCTGATTATCTTTTTCAGATGGATGAAAAATCACTTAATCCGGGAAACAAGTCCATCCAATGTGGCAGAAGAAACGATGCATTCAAGGTGTGGACAGCATTGAAATATCTATGAGAGGACGGATATGAAAAAAGAATCAATGCAGAATTCGACAACGCAAAATATGCGGTATCATTGATCAAAAAAGATAAAAATCTAACACTTGTCTTAGACCCTGAATGCATTAATGTCTGCTTCCAGGTACAAGGGAAGCCTGCAAACAAAATCTGTGAAGCATTAGACAAACAAGGACTTATCAAAGTAAGTTATGGCAAATGGAGATGACAAGAATTTATCAGATTGATGACCGTCAATGCAGATATGACGAAGAAAGATATCGACAATTTTTTTAAACAGGTCAAATCAGTAAAGATATAACAAATATATTTTACATGTAAATACTAGATAATATGTTGCTAAGACATATACTCATATCAGTAGTAGTATTCATCTCACCGGTATTCCCTCCGGCAATAATTCCTATAGCATATACACTGATAGGTATTAGATTGGTACAATGAGCAGGTCCTATAGCGATGTCATTTGGAACCGTAATCCCTGCAGCAGCGAGTAGCATCATAATACGATTACTCTACGGATACATGCATAGATGGATACTAGCATTCAAAGCAAAAAGGGATAATAAAGATCGAATCTCTCGTTTGGAAAATAAGTTTGCGACATATATAGAAAATAGAAAGAAATTAAATAAGCTCAACAACAAATTAACTGGATACTTAGAGACAAAAAACAGCAAACTAGTATTATTCTTGCTTACGATAGTAGCGATAGATTCAGCAATTCCTGATATCGTAGCAATAGGTATCATACGCAAAAGACTACCATTCCCCTTATTTGTCATCGCTGCAATTATCGGAAAAGCAACCGTATACCTTCCCGTAATCTGGTGAGCGAAACGAATTTTAAATATATTCTGAAATTAACATCATGATAAAAAATATAGGTCTTCGAATAGGAAAATACAAAAGATGGGAATTTCGACCAGGATATATTTTTGATATTCCAGTCTATATATATTTCTTGTATCTTGCAAGCAGAGCCAGACATCTCTGTTTTTTTTCCAACGTCAATCCAGCAATGATAGCAAGCTGATTTGTATGATACGGCAAACATGAAGATATGGATAAATTTGATGAAAAACTACTACCAATAAGCATATTCGTCAAAGAATGAGAAGAGAGTAATTATGTCGAGAAAAAAATGGAAGACAAAAAAATAGTGTATCCATGTATAGCAAAACCCACATTAGGAAGGACATGAAGAGATGTTGAAAAAATACACGATAGCAAAGAATTGAAAATGTATCTGAAACGCATGCACGAAGATATCCTGGTTCAAGAATTCATAGCATATCCATTGGAATTTTGAATATTCTATTATTGCATACCAGGAGAAAATAAAGGACATATTTCATGAATCGTAGAAAAAAAATTTATGTTTCTGCATGGGAATGGGAAGAATACCTTTGAAGAATTAATATACCATCATCCAAGAGCGAAATATTACTATCACCAATTCAAAAAGGAATATAAAGGAAGACGATGAGATATCTTAGCCGATGGAGAAGAAATTCAGCTCAATTATATAGGAAATCATTGCAGAGGTTCGGTATTTTATGATGTTTCGAATATCATCACGCCACAACTAGAGAAAACAATCGACACTATCAGCAAAAAAATCGATGGATTTTATTTCGGCCGTTATGATATCAAAGCAAAAAGCAGAGAAGCAATGGAACAATGAGATTTTAAGATTATAGAACTCAATGGAATGGGATCACTCCCAACACATATTTATGATCCATGATATGGCATACGAAAAGCATACAGAACATTATTTGCTCACCGAAAAATAGCATATCACATATCCAAAGAGAACAAGAGAAGATGATATGCATTCATGTCACTAAAAGAGATACTCAGAAGCATCAATACCTATGGTATATAAGATATTTTAGACCTAAAAAATAGGCATGAAAGATTTTAGAAGTTCAATAATTTTTACCCTCATAGCTATCATTGTGGCATTTTTTCTCTGAGCAGGGAAAATCATGGATATAGGAAGTGGGCTTCAGACAATATTCATAGTAATCATCCTATGAATCTTAGAAATTTCATTATCATTCGACAATGCCGTCGTAAACGCGACAGTTTTGAAGAAAATGGACGAGAAACGACAACATAGATTCCTGACGTGGGGAATCGCAATAGCAGTTTTTGGAATGAGAATATTCTTCCCATTGATAATCGTAGCTATTGTCGGAGGAATAAATCCAATAGCAGCGCTGAATCTAGCAATATTTGATCCAAATACCTATGCAGCGATACTCACTGGTTCACATATTACTATCGCTGGGTTTGGATGAACGTTCTTGCTCTTGGTAGCACTGAATTTCTTTCTCGATGCAGAGAAAGAGACGCATCGATTAGGATACATAGAAAAATATTTACAAAAAATGTGAGCACTAAAATCTATGGAGATCATACTTACCATGATAATCGTTTATATCATAGGAAGTTTTCTTCCAGCAGCAGAACATCTCTCATTTCTCGTAGCAAGTATGCGATGAATCATTGTATTTGTACTCATGGAATGACTCACCACACTATTGCAAACATCAAAATGAGGAATCACCAATATACATAAAGTATGATTATCATTGTTTTTATATCTAGAAGTATTGGACGCAAGTTTCTCTTTCGACGGAGTAATCGGAGCTTTTGCATTAAGCAAGAATATTTTCATCATAGCATTAGGACTAGGAATAGGAGCCATGTTCGTAAGAAGTCTGACCATAATGCTCGTAAAAAAATGAACACTAGCAAAATACAAATACCTAGAACATGGAGCATTTTGGGCTATATTTGCCCTAGCATCCATCATGTTTTTGGGAACACTATTTCATATCTCAGAAACGATTACTGGTATATTTTGAGCAGTATGTATATGATTAGCATTACGAAGTTCTATAAGAGAAAACAAAAAAACAATTAAAAGCGAATAGTTGAAAAAAAAATCAAAATAAGTAGATTTGATACGAAATTTTAATCAATTAATTCATGAAGATGTTATTAACTATAGGTCTGGAAATTCATATAAAATTAAAATCATCGAATAAGATGTTCTGCCAATGCAAGAACGAACAGAATTTCGATCAACTAGTGCCAAATACGAACATCTGCCCAGTCTGCACAGGACAGCCAGGAGCACTCCCTACCTTGAGCGAAGATGTTCTAGAAAAGACATTAATATTAGGAAAAGCGCTAAAATGTAAAATCAACGAAATTTCTACATTTGATAGGAAATCATATTTTTATCCTGATCTGCCTATGGGCTATCAGATTACTCAACTCTATCATCCGACCAATACCCAGGGACAAGTTTCCTTTTTTCTGGACAATTATACCAATGAAAAGACAATTCATATCCAAGATGCGCATATGGAAAATGATACCGGGAAAATGATTCACGAGGGCGGAGAAGCACTCATTGATTTTAATCGTGCAGGCACACCGCTCGTAGAGATAGTCACCTTACCAGATTTTAGTACGACAGAAGAAGTCATAGAATTTTTGAAAGAACTCCAGAGAATGGTGAGATTCAATGATATAGCTGATGCTGATCTAGAAAAGGGTCAGATGAGAGTAGATGTAAATATCTCTGTCAGAACATTAGACAAAGATCCTCTGGGCACGAGAGTAGAAGTAAAAAATATCAATTCATTCGGTATGATAAAGAGAGCAATAGAACATGAACAAACAAGACAAGAAAAAATATATGAAGCAGGAGAAATATTTACCCAACAAACAAGAGGCCGAGACGATGCCAAAGGCGAATCCTATCTCATGAGATCCAAAGAAGACGCTCTCGACTATAGATATTTCCCAGAGCCAGATCTTCCACCATTAAAACTCAGCGATGAAAGATTGAAACAATTAGATAAGGTAACCATCATCATACCTCACAATATTATCAAGCAATTCAAGGAGTATGGATTCAATAAGGAATATATCAATGCACTGATAAGTGATAAAGCAACATTAGAGTACTTCAATGCAATACTATGATCATGAGCGGAAACGAAGGATATAAATGATTTTGCTAAACTAGTAGCAAAACGAATAGCATGACCAATCGCTGCACGGATGAAAGAAAACGTCGCCGACATATCACAACTCAAATATTCAAAAGACCAATTTAATGAATTTCTAAGCAAAGCGCAAGCAGGATTACTCATGGAAAATCAGCTTAAAATAATTATGGACGACATGTTATCTATGGGAAAAGATCCAGAAAAAATCATCAAAGAGAAATGATTCGATGCACCTGCTATGGATAGCAACGAAATAGAACTTTTGGCTAAGGAAGTCTTAGCATGAAATGAAACCATAGTAGAACAATACAAAGGAGGAAAAATAACTACCATGGGATTCTTTATCGGACAATTAATGAAGAAAACCTGAGGCAAGACAAATCCAAAAATAGCACAAGATATTTTCGAGAAATTATTAAAATAAGATTTATTATCCAAACCATATAAGATGAAAACCAGAGCAATAAATTCCATATTTCTAAATCCTGGAAAACTCATAGATGATGATTTGGAACTTGTTTTGGTAAAAAAAATACCTGCTGATAAGGAAAAGGGATACTTCCCCATGTACGAATTCGATATGAAGAATACCGTAACTCACGAAAAGATGTGAGAGATTAATTTACGCATTGGATATAATGAAAATATTCACTACGGTGGACATATATGATATGGTGTTGATGAAAAATTCAGAGGACATCATTATGCAGCTCGTAGTGTAAAATTATTATTCCCTTTAGCAAAAAAACACGGCTTAAATCCTATACTCATAACATGTAATCCAGAAAATATGGCTTCGAGAAAAGCTTGTGAATATGCTGGCGGAAAATTAGTTGAAATACTTAATCTTCCAGAAGATAATGATCAATATCAAAAGGGTGAAAGACAAAAATGCATATATACATTTGATCTATAAAAAAATATATCATTATAAAAAAGCCCTCGTAATTGAGGGCTTTTTTATAGAAAATATATATTATATAGTAGTCAATACATATACACCCAATCCGAGCATAAGAATTCATACAATGAGATGAATCAGTTTGGTTTTGTCATGTTTGATCTTTGCAAGCTTATCTACACTCGCATATCAGAACGCTACCATAATAGCTATAGCCACCATAGGTAATACAAAGATGAGATTATAGACTATCAAATAGATATATCATCGCAGATTGAGATTTTGACTTTGAGAGCTCATAAATCACAAGATAGTGAAATACGGACCAGAAGAACACGGAAGAAGAAATAGACTAACCAATATTCCGACCAAAAAAGCTCATCGAGGTGAAGAAACGTTTTCAATCAAAGCCATCATCTTAGGTCTTCGACTGAATGGAACCTCCATTACAAACCATTTTCCATATCGGAAATAATCTTTTAAGTTAGCAAGTCAAACAACAAGTCACAATATTCCTACAACTAATTTGAGGATGAACGTATTGTTTGCACTGGCAAGAGCGGAAAAGAGTCCGACACCCATAGCAAGATAGGTAAGAAACACAGCTAGAGCAAATAATCCTCACGCAAGCAACGTCTTTCTTCTACTCTTATGTCTCGTAAGTATAGTCGAAAGTAGTAACAACATAACCGCAAATGCACATGGATTTATACTATCAGAAATAGCGGCAGGAAGCATAATTCAAAAGAATGATAATCTTTCTTTCAAACTTTTCTCTACGGGTTGTATACCTCACGTTGAAGCAGTATCCTTACATGCTGCAGCAGTGATTTGGGCTAATTTTCCAGAAAAATATTCTATAATATTGGTATCGCCATTAATATATTTACAATCTTCGCCACTGTTGATAATAAGGAAAGGTACACCAATCTTGTCGTAGGTGAGAGCATGCTTCTGGAGATACCCATTAAATTCCTTCAGGTTAGTCTTATTGAAAAATACTTCTTTCTGTATAAGACCAAGTTGTTTAGTAATACCATTATCCTTGATATATTGTTGCACTTTGGCACAATGAGGACAGCCATTTCCATAAAACAATAGATATTCCTGAGCACTACTCACACTTATCATCGCGATAAACGCAACAATTATTCCTATCACATATTTCATTAGTAGTATATACTTTAGAATTTAAAATTTACCTGTCCTCGAAGGAGGGGAAGTTGAAAATTAATTTTGATATTTCGTAGCTTCGATAGTCAATATTCATTCTTTATCGACGCTTACGGAAAGAAGAGAATCTATACTGGTTTCAAGAAGATCATGATTGACGTAGACAATTCATTTGGATAGACCAACAATATCCAGACCTGAAATATAGTCGATAGTGCCAAGTTTTGCAAGAGATTGAGCATCTTGGAAATTTTTGCTCACAAAAAGATGCGCCTTCTGAGCTATTTCCTTAGCCTGCTGCATAGCTATCTCATAGTTTCATTTGTACACCAATATCGTTGAAGTATATCCGCTTGCATCCATAATTTTATATGAAGAGAGTGATGTATCTATAGTCATATCTCTAGGCTCAGACATGCCAAGCTTTTTTGCTCGAAGAGGCAGTGAATAAATGGTGAACGATTGCTGATCAAAAGATTTTTGAATGATATCAAATCAGCTTTCGATGTTCTGCTGAGTAGATTGAGTAAGCTCAATATATTTTGTCTGAAGCGATTCTACAAGATCTTGAGCTTGTGGCAAAGACAAAGTTCAATCATGCATATCTTGAGATATCTGGAAGATAGCATCCTGTAAAGTGCCAAGATCAGATATAGTATTGATATCCGTCCCTTTCGATTCCTTGGACATACATCAAGCAAGAACAAATAAGACAATAGCTGAAATCAGGAGATATTTTTTCATGAAAAATATAAGAGTATAAATAAATGTGCAATGAAAGAGATTAACGGGTGAACATATGTTCATTCTTGAGTATCAGAAGAAGAAGAACGAACGTTATCAAGAGATTGAAAAGACTTCATCAGAAGCTTCCATATGATCTATATGAATATAATCCTACAGGGATGAAACTAATAAGTAAGAGCAATACAGACACTGAAAAGACAAGAATAGATAGTGAAATAACTCGTTTTTTGAATCTAATCATACCAATTCAGACAAGAAGGGAAAGTAAGGAGAAAAAAGCAGTCAAAAGGACATAGATCATGACACGAATGCCAAGACCTACTCACAAACTAAACATAAATCAGAGACCCGTCAATGAGATGAGGAATGAAAATATTCCGATAATTCACGTAATGAGCGATATCCATCAGACCACGACAAAGATGGTCTTGAGATACATATGCAAAGAATGATTGATATCATTGATGAGATGAGAAGCAAGAAGATCCTTAATTAGAGTAGAATTAGTGAACTTAGCAAATATAGATTTTTTCATAAGTTTTTCCATATTCTGATCGATTTTTTTCTCTACACTATCCAAAGCAGCTTCTTCACTGAAATGTTTTTTTTGATGTACGTTTTCCATAAGCAAGATAATGGTAAAAAAGCTAAAAAAAGAATAAAGACAATAAAGATATATAAGCTTATATGAAATATTTCTAATAATTCAAGAACTTCACAAAAAAAATCAGAAGTATAAAGATGCTAAAGTGACACTATCTTGAAAGTCTCTTTGGCTATCATAAGTTCCTCGTTGGTAGGAAGTACTATGACCGTAACTTTTGAATCCTTGGCAGATACAATCTTTTCCAGATGAAGAGTATCTTGATTAGCTTGTATGTCTAGAGTGATTCCCATCCATGATAATCTCTCCAAAAGCATAGTCCTTAGAATAGTTCTATGTTCCATAATGCCGGCAGTAAGGACGATAGCATCCACTCATCACAAAAGAGCGACATATGATCAGATATATTTCACCAATGAATTGATATACATTTCGACTGCAAGTCTACACTTTTTATCTCATTTTTCAACTCATGCAATAATATCTCTCATATCATTGGAGACTCAAGAGATTCAAAGCAATCCGCTCTGTTTATTGAGAAGGTCATCAATCTCTTGGGCAGTCATGGATTCATGAGTCATAAGATAAGTAACAATCGCAGGATCTATATTTCATGATCTTGTACCCATCATCAATCATTCCAAAGGTGTCATCCCCATGGAAGTTTCTACAACTTTCCCTCACTTGATTGCGGCTATACTGGCTCAATTACCGATATGACAAGTGATAACCTTTAAATTATTGATATCGGTATGTTTCAAGTTTTCAATCTTTCATGCTTTTAATCTTTCAATCAGCTGTTCATACACATATTGATGTGAAATCCCATGAAATCAGTATCTCCTAATTTTATAATGCTCATAATATTTATATGCAATCGGATAGAGGTAATGAGCCGGTTCCATGCTCTGATGAAATGCAGTATCAAAAACAGCAACCTGAGGGACACCAGGGAATAGCTCTTTACAAGCAAGGATAGGTGCAAGATTGGCAGGATTATGCAAAGGAGCCAAATCTGAACAATCATCTATTATTTTTATCACTTCATCGGTGATGATGACAGGATCCTTGAAATATTCTCAGCCATGCACTACCCTATGTCCTATAGCATCGATATCCATATTTCATCATGTAGCCAATATATCAGTTACAGAGAGCATAGCATCTTTATGAGTCAGGAAAGAAGATCATTCCTCTCAGATTTTTTCGATATCTCATCTCACTATGACAATATTTTTATCCATATCGAAGAGTTGATATTTCAGAGAAGAACTTCATGCATTGATGACTAATATTTTCATAAAAAGAATTGAAATAGTAAAAGAATTGGAGAGATGGAAGAGCGATTCCATAGAATAAACTATACGTTTTAAATCAAAAAAAACAATCAAAAAAAACCCCAAGGAAAACCTCGGGGATAGATATAATGTCATTGTTTAAGCTTACACAGCGATTTCAAAGTCGATTTTGGGATGGGAATCATACCCGATAAGTTCAAAATCAGTGTATTTCCAATCCCAGAGTGAAGTAAAATTGGTAATTTCAAGCTTTGGAAGAGCTTTTGGGTAACGAGAGATCTGTTCCTGTGCACCATCGATATGGTTTTCATACACGTGGACATCACCAAGCGTACCCATAAGGATACCAGGGACCATACCGACTTCTTTAGCGATCAGCAGAAGCAACAGTGCATAGCTAGCGATATTGTACGGCAGACCGAGCATAGTATCAACAGATCTTTGATCCCATTTTAGATTAAGGACTTTTTCCCCTTGATGGTTCAATGTGACAATCAATTGAAAATCATAATGACAAGGTGGTAAAGCCATCTGATCCAATTCAGCAGGATTCCATGCATTTACGATATTTCTTCTACCTGGAGATCCAAAGGGATCATTTTTGAGGATATCGATAGCTTTTTTCAATTGATCTATCGATTCTTGTTTGTAGAGACCTGATGGTTCATCTTTCACATATTTTTTCCAGTCTCTCCATTGTACGCCATAGATACGACCAAGATCATCTTCAGTCATCATCTTAGCTTTGCTTGCTTCATCATTACCATAGGGAACCTTTTGCGGATTACACCATTCATCCCAGATATGACAATTCCTTTCATGAAACTCTTTTTTGGAATGAAGTCCCTTGATGAAACATTCAAGCTCTGCAGCGATAGTCTTCATGCCCATTTTTTTGGTAGTCAGCAAAGGGAAACCCTCAGCCATATCATGCCTGATATCCCAACAGGCGATAGCATAAGTGGATATGCCAGTCCTATTTTCCTTTTTAGGAGCGGAAATAATCTCTCTTACGAGATCAGCATACTGTACATCAATGTGTTTGTTGTGCATACGACATATGTATTTAGTAAATAATTGTGTTTAGCTTTTTATTATTGTTGATTTTTTGTTATTGTCAATAAGCTAAGGAAATACACAAGAAAAACAACATGAAGTAAGAGGGTACTGAAAAGCAGTTCCTTGGGCTTGAAAGGACAGGCCGATTTGCTATATTCACAATTCAATTACCATAAAGACACAAAGAAACACATTATCATACGTAATCGTCAGATTTTTTTATCATCAGTAATCATAGTAATCATGAATCAGAAAGAATTAATCCAGAATCTCAATATATACCGAAAACAACATAATATTTTCAAGAAATCGCTTGATCAGAGGTCAGAAAAATTTCAATCTGTCACCTATGATGGTCCTCCTTTTGCTTCAGGGACACCTCATTTTGGACATGGACTTACTTCAGCGATGAAAGACGCTATTTTGAGATACAAGACAATGATATGATACAAAGTGAATAGAGATCGATGATGGGATTGTCATGGTCTGCCTGCGGAAAAGGCGGTAGAAAAGGAGCTTGGTATCGATGGAAAAAAAGATATCGAAGAAAAAATAGGCGTAGAGAAATTCGTAGAAGAATGCAGAAAATATGTCAGCAATACCAGTGAAGAATGGAAAAGTTTTGTAGACCGGATAGGAAGACGAGCTGATATGGACCACGCATATTTCACAATGGATCTCGATTATATGGAATCCGTGATTCGAGTAATCCAAAATATGTACAATCAGAATCTTGTCTACAAAGGATTTAATGTACAATGGATGTGTCCAAGCTGTGCAACTACCCTCTCGAACTCTGAAGTAAATGAAGGATATAAAGATAGACAAGATCCTGCCATAACTATCAAATTCCCATTACTCTGGAATAATGACAATCAATGGGGACTTACCACAGAAAAATATGAAACTACAGCAGATGGATTTATTGAAGTTGTAGACTGTATTATCAAACGCGATGGAAAAATTTTTATGAACTATAGTGTCAAAGGACAAAAGTATGTTTGTCCAGGTGGTAAAGTTGATAAATGAGATACTATGACATGAACAGTCAAGAAAGAAATAGCAGAAGAATTAGGTGTGATGGTTACAAAAATAACAAAACTTTGAAATATCAAAGAAATTTTACGCGGAACATTATGGAACCTCAATATGTTCGAGATAGAAATCGAAGGAGAACCTAAAATTATGGAACCAGAAAAACTTCCTCAGATGGTACGAGCAGAAATAATTCCTTCTGACAATAAACTCTGATTCTGAGTCAAAATAGACAACACCATCATCGATGATGATTTCGAGATAATGAATCAGTTTTATGATCTCTATCTCTATCACAATAAAATTTTCGAAAAAACAGATTCGGCTGCTCCTATGAGTGCATTAGCACGGACCACTACTCCACGGACATTGCCAAGCAATATGTTTTTAGCAGTTGGAAAACATATCCATTATAATATTGTATATGACCCAGCAGCAAAAGAGTATTTTGTCATAGCTGAAAACTTAATGAAGCAATATTATAAAAATACTGAAGAATATATTCTAATAAATACTATCCAATGAGAATCAATGGTCGGATTAAAATACGAACCATTATTCCCGCACATCGGAAAAAGCAAGATTGCTGATAACTACAAAGAACAATTTTTCAAAATTATAGCAGGAGATTTCGTAAGCACAGAAGATGGAACAGGAATCGTACATATAGCACCAGCATTTGGAATGGAAGATTACAATGCGGTCGCCCAATTTCTTCCAAGAGAAGATTCAAAGAATCGATTATTTCTGCCAGTAAACGAATACGGAGAATTCACTGACGAAGTACCTGAATGGAAAGGCATCAGAGTTTATGATGCGAACAAAGACATCATCCAAAGACTCAAGGAAGAGAAAAAATTGATTGGCCAAAGATCATATGAACATTCCTATCCACATTGCCGAAGATGCGATACACCATTGATATCCAAAGCATTGACTAGCCGATTTATCAAAGAACCTTCACTCACGCCCATCACTGTACCAAATGCAGAAAAAATTTGATTCGTACCAGAAACGGTCAAAAAAAGATTTATCGATGTCATAAAAACCGCACCAGATCGAAATCTGGCTAGGAATAGATATCGATGATCTCCACTGCCTATATGGGAAAATACCAAAGAACCAGAAGATATAATCGTAGCAGGGACATTAGAAGAGATTTATCAATGAACAAGGACAGGATCGAAGAACATCACCAAAAATGTAATCATAAGACACGCAGAAACCAAGAATAACGAGACCCACACGCATGATAGTTTCAGCAAGACAAATCTAAACAAAAATGGGCAAAAACAAGCGAAACAGATAAGTAAAGAACTCGAAACATTCAAAAAAGATGACTGGATTCTAATCATGAGTCCCCTGTCAAGAACGATAGAGACGGTGATGCCATTTTTAGAAAAGACCTTCCCTGATAGTATGAGTGCGATTGAATCAAGATACAAAGAGATTCAAAAGATCTATCAGGACTTATGGGCCAAGAAGGAAATACAATGATATCTCAAGAATCCGAAGACGGAAAAACTCTTCAAAATCAATGAAAAACTCTATGTAGATTTCAGGATGACTGATCTGATTCTGCCAGAGATACAGGACAAAATCTATCCGGAATGATTATCGACCAGCAAAACAACAAGTGAAAAACTCACACCAGAAGGAGAATGTATAGATGAGGTGATAGCTAGATGTAAAGCATATACGATAGAAATGAATGAGAAGTTCACCACGAAAACAATCATTACTATAACGCATAAGGATTCTGTTATTCTTATGCATCAGACGTTCAAATATTTCGATTATCTTACCAAGAAATACGAATATTCTCCGAACAATGGAAAAATTTCCATCCGTTATCGGGACAATGAGAGAAACAAGGAAATAGATCTGCACAAACCGTATGTAGACAGTTATCGATTCAAAAAGGGAGAAAAAGAATATCGCAGAATCCCTGAAGTCATGGATTGCCGATTTGAATCATGATCCATGCCATTTGGCCAAGCAGGATACACTGCTAATCATAGTACAAAACCATTAATATATCCAGCTGATTTTATCATAGAATGATTAGATCAGACAAGAGGACGATTCAGGGGTATGCATGTCTGCGGCAATGCTGTCATGAAAAAGAATTCATTCAATAACGTAATCATCAATGGAATGATTCTTGCAGAAGACGGAAAAAAAATGTCAAAAAAATTGAAGAATTATCCAGATCCAGAATATCTTTTTGGGAAATATGGAACTGACGCATACAGATTATATCTTCTATCTTCACCTGGAGTAAGGGCTGAAGCAGTAAAATTTTCCGAGAAATGAATAGAGCAAGTCTACAAAGATTTTACAGCATCCATTTTGAACGGATATAAATTTTTCGAGACCTATGCGAACGTAGACAAACGATCCTGCGATAATACGACAATGTATTTTATGAGACACGGAAAAGCCGAAGGAATGGAAATGGAAAGTCCATTGACCAAAGAAGCTATCCAAAAAATGCAGGAACCTACATTTATCAGCAATGTACTCAGAATAAATCCAGATATCATCTATGCTAGCCCATCCGTAAGATCAATGCAGACTGCAGACGAAGTAGCTAAGATAATGAAAATATACAGAGACAAAGATATAGAGATCAAAAAAGACGAAAGATTACGATCATGAAAAACTATGGATACTATAGGAATCTACGATCAATTGATACAGGAATGAACAGGAAATACTATCCTGATTATCTCGCATGATATCAACTTCAATGAACTCTGGACTTCACTCTATGGGAAAAAAGGAACAGTAAATACACTTGAAGCGTTGAAACTACCTACATATAAAATTGAGAATGAACTGGATAAACGGATACTTGCCGAACTCCATCATCTAGGCATACAAGTCCAACAAGAGATGGATAAATATTTCCTCGACACGAGCGCTAAATTGGTCTTATGATTTATCGAAAAACTCAATAATCGATTCATCAGAAGATCAAGAAGAAGATTTCGAGCCTCAGGAATGGATCAAGAAAAGAAGTCAGCATTCAATACGCTATTTGAAGTCCTACAGAGTTACATGAGCATCAGTGCTTCATTCGCACCTTTTATAAGCGAACATATTTATCTCGAACTGCAGAAATTCACGAAGCAAGGAAAAAGAGAAGGCGATTCGATACATCTCAAGCATCTTCCCATCTATTCAGAACAATATGTCGACCAGCAGTTGCTCGAAGAGATAGAGATAGTGAGAAGAATAATATCCCTTTGACTCTTCATAAGATCAAAAAATAAGATGGCAGTCAAACAACCGCTTGCAAAGATGGAGATAAGATTATAGCAGTAGTATAGGATAACAACAAGATAAGCCTCAAAAAAACATTTGCAAACTCTGATAGTTTGTATATAAGGTACATAACCTTTTTATACCTTTACATAGATATGTAATGCCAACAAAAAAACCTGTCAAAAAAGCGGCTGCTGCTCCAAAGAAAGTAGTAAGCGCTGTAGAAATGAAAGCAAAAGCTTTTGCTAAAGATGTAGAGAAAGAAGCACAAGTGATAAAAGCCGAAGGAAAAGAGATTTGAAGCAAGATTGGAACACGACGAGAAGTATCCACTACCGAAGAAAAAATCTATACTATCATCGGTATCGTCCTATTGATTCTTGGAATATATCAGATGAAAGAATTTATTTTCTGAATGCTTTTGGTTGTACTCGGTATATTATTTGTTACATGATTCTTCATCAAGAGAAGAAAATAATTATTATATATCTTAGTATAGTACATCCCTACCACGGTAGGGATTTTTTTAAAAAAAATAAAAAAAACCATATGAATATCGGAGTAATTTAAGAGCAATAGGCTTGATAATAAAGACTTTTTCCATAAATTTTACACTATACGATTTATCATATAGGAGATAAGAAATGACGAAACTCACCCCACGTAGCAAAGATTACAGCCAACGGTACAATGAGATTGCACAAGAATTGGCAGAAAATTCTGCAGTCAGATGATGTATGGTAATCAAACCGTACGGATATGCACTTTGGGAAAACATTAGAGATGTCTTGGATAAAATGTTCAAAAATACAGGACACGTAAATGCATATTTCCCCATATTCATACCAAAATCTTTTTTGAATAAAGAAGCACAGCATGTAGAGCATTTTGCAAAAGAATGTGCAGTGGTGACGCATTATAGACTCATGAATGATCCGAACGGTAAATGAATTGTCGTAGATCCTGATGCAAAACTCGAAGAAGAACTTATTGTAAGACCTACCTCAGAAACCATCATATGGAACAGCTACAAAGATTGGATACATTCTTACCGTGATTTACCTTTGCTCATCAATCAACGAGCAAATGTAGTAAGACGAGAGATGAGGACAAGACTTTTTCTCAGAAGCGGAGAATTCCTCCGACAAGAAGGACATACGGCGCATGCAACCGCACAGGAAGCAGACGATGAAGCAAGAAAGATGCTTGATGTCTACAACGATTTCTGTGTCAATTTCATGGCTATTTCCCCTCTCCTAGGACCGAAACCGGAACATGACAAATTCGCATGAGCGATAACGTCATACGCATTTGAGCCGATGATGCAGGATGGAAAAGCCTTGCAAGCAGGGACAAGTCATTACTTAGGACAGAATTTCGCAAAAGCTTTCGACGTGAAGTTCACCAACGACAAGAATGAATTGGAATATGTCTATGCGACCTCTCGAGGCGTATCGACAAGACTGATAGGAGGAATCATTATGGCGCATTCAGATGATGCCGGACTTATTCTACCACCAGCACTGGCTCCTCTCCATGTCGTAATCGTACCTATCGGCAAGACTGCAGAAGATATTCAACTAATCAAAGACTATATCCAGCCGCTCATCGAAAGATTTGAAACTACCAAACTCGATTTTCATTCCAAATATTTTCACGACAGTATGCCATTGAAACGGAAAATAGACGAAGATATGAATAAATCTCCAGGACGGAAATTTAACGAATATGAGCTCAAAGGAGTACCATTGAGAATAACTGTAGGAGCAAAAGACATTGCAAACGGAACGGTTGAAGTATTCAAAAGAGAATCAGGAGAGAAAGAAAACATCAAGATAGAAGATGTAGATCTGCACATAGATCAGTATCTCTACAAAGCACAAAATAATCTTTTGAAAAAAAATAAGGAGTTCAGAGAATCTCACACATTCATAGTAGATACGTATGAAGACTTCAAAGAAAAGATTCAGCAAGGATTTGTAATGGCACATCGGGATGGAACTACAGAAACGGCTGATAAAATCAAAGATGAAACTGCAGCAACTGTCCGTTGTCTTCCGTTTGATCTCAAAGAGGAGGAAGGAAAATGTATCTACACAGGGAAACCAAGTACAAGAAGAGTACTCTTTGCAAAAGCATATTAGAAAATTTATCTATTACTCTGAATATCATGGAATGAGTACATGTCCCTAGACCAGAGGAACCTCTTATAGATAGTAGTAGGTGTAAAAAAATACATTACCAAAGTAGTAATTTTCTCAATGGACTAAAAAAAATAAATGAGGATATAAAAAAATTATTAGAGAACAAACAACCAGATCAGGAAAAGTTATATGAAAGCTTTGATATCTAAATATATTATCATGACAAACATATACATAGTGAGACACGGACAAAATAAAGACAATGCCAATGGAATTCTCAATGGACATCGTGATTTACCACTCACCCAGCTAGGAATCGATCAAGCAAAAGAGTTAGCACAATCAATTAAAGAAGCAGACATACATATAAATAAAGCATATAGCTCACCATTACAAAGAGCATATATTACCGGAAAGATAATTACTGATAATTTAGGGATAGATGCTCCTGAAAAAATGGATATATTGATTGAACGTGATTTTGGTATCATGACAGGAAAACTCATCAAAGATATCGAAAAATTATGTTCACCTGATATTATCAAAACCGATATCATCACCTATTTCATTACCGCAGAATGAGCAGAGACATTTCCTCAATTGATTGAAAGAGCAAAAAAAGCCTTAGAATATATAGAAAACAAACATAGCAACGAAAATATACTCATAGCTACGCATGGTGATTTTGGGAAAATGTTATATGCTGCATATTATAATCTGGATCGAAAAGAAGTATTAGTCAAATTTCATTTCGGCAATTCAGAAGTACTCTTACTTTCACCAGAAACTACAGCAGACCAAGCACACATATTTCATACGAAGCAATATAATCATTAAAGCAAAAAAGCCCTTCCGGGCTTTTTTTTATTATTTTTTCACATTATTTTTCTTTCTGTCTGAATCTGTAAGGAATACTTTTCTCAATCTGATATTTTTGGGAGTAATTTCTACATATTCATCAGTACTAATATAGGCAAGTGAGTCTTCCAGAGTCAATGGAATAATCGGTTCTAATCTCATTGATTCATCATTTCCACTTTCCCTGACATTGGTCTGTTGTTTATTCTTGGTAAGATTTACCGTCATATCTCCAGGTTTTGAACTTTCTCCTACAATCATACCTTCATACATAGCAGCTTGTGGTAGGATAAATATTTTCCCTCTCTCTTGTAACTTCCAGATACTATATTTCATACATTTTCCATTTTCTTGACTAATCATAGATCATGTAGTTCTTTTTGGAATATCTCCTCTATATTCTCCGTAATGAGAAAATGAACTATACATAATTCATTCTCCTTTAGTAACCAAGACAAACGAAGATCTAAATCCAAGCAATCACCTAGTTGGTACTTCAAATTCTAATGTACTGATTCCATTTACGGTAAACATATTGGTCATCTGTCATTTTTTCTTAGCAATCATATCTATAACCGTACCAGATAATTTTTCATCAACATTGATAACCACGTGCTCTATCGGTTCCGTTTTTTTACCGTTTTCTTGTCTAAAAATCACCTGTGGCGCAGAAACTTGAAGTTCGAATCCTTCTCTTCTCATGGTCTCTATGAGCACAGATAAGTGAAGCTCTCCCCTACCAGAAACAGCGAATCTATTTCCTCATTTTTCGAAATTTATCTCCAATCCCACATTAGTCTGTAACTCTTTTGCGAGTCTTTCTTGGATATTTTTGGAAGTGACTAATTTTCCTTCTTTACCAGCGAATGGAGAATCATTGACAAGAAAATCCATAGTCAATGTAGGTGCATCCACATGAATAGGCGGGAAAGGTTGACATCATTCTATACCGACCGTCTCTCCTACATAGATATTGGGGATGCCAGCGATAGTGACGATATCACCACAAAGTGCTTGTTTAGTCTCTATTCTAGAGATTCCAAGTGTAGTAAATATTTTATTGATTTTTCATTTCCTTTTGATTCCCTCATTATCGAAAATAACGACTTCTTGTCATTGACTAAACGTTCATTCATATACCCTACCGATACCGAGTCTACCGATAAAATCATCATATCCAAGATTAGCAATCTGCATACGAAAAGGTTTATCAGAATAATCTGGTGCAGGTTGTACTGCCTTTTCTATCAAATCAAATATAGGAAATATATCTCCATGTTCTCTCGAATCTTCAAAATCCTTCATATCATCAAAAGCATATCATCCTTTGGCACTGCAATAAATAATAGGAAAATCTGCCTGTTTGTCAGTAGCACCAAGGGCAAAGAAAAGATCGAACAACTGGTTGATTACTCGGACAGGTCTTGCTGTTTCCTTATCTATCTTATTGATTACAACAATAGGATTGAGACCGAGCTCCAAAGATTTTTTGAGCACAAATTTGGTCTGTGGCATAGTCATTCATAGGCATCGACCCAGAAGCAAGACACTATCGACCATTTTCAAGACTCTCTCCACTTCACTTCCGAAATCAGCATGTCCAGGAGTATCAATGATATTGATAACATCTCCTTTATAATTGACTGAAGTATTCTTGGAATAGATAGTGATCCCTCTTTCTCTCTCTTGGTCATTGCTATCCATGATAAGATTCTGATCTTCCGCCAGTTTCATCGTACCTGACTGCGTCAATAATTGATCGACCAAACTGGTCTTTCCATGATCGACATGGGCGATAATAGCGATATTTCTGATTTTCATTAGCATACCTAATAATTAAAAAAAAGCCTTATAATAAAGCTTTGCTTAGAAAGCGCATCTTGATTAGTGGTATGTATATAGTTTTCCTAAGTAATTACAATCCTTGTTTCAATAATATAAATAGATATACTGAAGATATATATCTTTACATCATGTCATTGATACATGAAATCATCAAAGACAATAATAATCAGTGGAATTATTACAATTATAGTAATTATTGGCTTAGGAACAGTCTTAATACAAAACAATCAAGAAAAAGGTCCGACTATGGCAGAGCAGATAAAAGCCGATAGTGACACTACCAACATAGACTGGAATAAAGTTGCTGATGATATAGATACCGAGATAAACCAGATGGTTGACGAAATAGGATCTAATCAGAACACTGATACAGTAGACTGGAATAAAGTCGCTGATGATATAGATACCGAGATAAACCAGATGGTTGACGAAATAGGATCTAATCAGAACACTGATACAGTAGACTGGAATAAAGTCGCTGATGATATAGATACCGAGATAAACCAAATGGTTGACGAAATAGGATCTAATCAGAACACTGATACAGTAGACTGGAATAAAGTTGCTGATGATATAGATACCGAGATAAACCAGATGGTGAAATTAATAACATCAAAATCCACAAACAAAACCGCACAAACTAATAGTAATTCCAATAGTTGTATTGATGTCTGCACGAAATACAAAAAATGTGCAAGCTATACCGATGGAGCAACTATTGAAGATCAACAAGATGCCTATGATAGTTGTTCCGAAGAATGTAATAAATGGGCCGATAGTACAAAAATATGTATTAATAAAAAACCAATCAATACTACGATTGATTGTATGAATCTTTCTGTTTGTGCTATGAAAGAATATATGGGAAAATAATAGTTATTCAGTAATCAGCTTTGCTACTACCATGATCCTCTTGCTGTCCGTACCCAAGGGATAACATCCCATCAAAGTTATATAACTACCACCAGCATTCTGATAGGTCATGTACTGTGCATTGACCTGTTTTGGCGAAATTATAAAAAGATCAACAACTCTATATTCATAGAGATTTCATTTCCATAAAACTTGAATCAAAGTACGATCCTTGAGTTTAGGTAGATCCTTGAAGATAGTTCCATAAGGATTCGTTTTCCAGACAACATAACTGGTATGACCAAACAGCAAGGTATTACCTTCCTCACCAGGGGCAGGTGTTGTAGGATATTTTACAATTCATTGATTGAGTTCTTCTTCAAAATCCGCTTTAGCAAAATCGACAGCTTTTTTATTCTCATTACTAACAATCGGAACATCGAGTCCGAGTGCAGGAACGATAAGCCTATCAACCGGAGGTACAATATTGAATGAAAAATCATATCCCATCAGATGGGATTGTAGTGTTTCTTCAGTGGAAGGTGCCAAGGTAGTTGCATCTGCGGTCTGTTGATAGTGTTTGAGTAATCATTGAATCTCAGCATCATTCTTCTGAGCTGTATCTACAATAGTAGAGATACCATTGTCCTCAGAGATAAGCGAAGAAGTTATAGGAGCTGAAGGAATGATTCCAGGCTCAAAAAGCGAAAGAAAACTATAGGCGAAAAGTTGAAAATTGGTAAATACCAGAAGTAACACAAAAACAGCGACAAAAAATATCGCGAACGTCCTTATTTCACGAAAAAATGAAGGTTTCTGAGATCTATCCATATTATGCTGGTGCAATCAATACATACCTACAGATGATGTTAAAGTATAAATTCAGGTTCTCTATTATTATACTCCAAAAGAGTACAAATCCAAAATTTGACGGATGTTATGTTCGAGTATACATTGACTTTTAAAATTAATTATATAGAAAATTAAAAATAAAAACTATGAAACTATGAACAGCAACGATTAAAAAACACAGACCTGAAGGATTGGACACTGACAGACGCCTATTTCATGGAAGTATACCATGGAGGTTGGGGATGCTATCCTGTAATCAAAAAAAATACCAAGGAGATGGTACTCAGTAGGAATCGGGAACATTTTCGAACAATATGGTCCAAACTTCCCAGGACAAGCGTAAGCATAAGAAAAATCACCGTATTCGTGCACAAAGATGAACTAGTAGTAGTACATACTACCAATGAAAAAGCGGATTCCAAAAATTTCTTCCTTATTACCGACCAAAAGCTGGATGAATGTCTCAAAGACGAGCAATTCACCTATACACCAGGGATAATAAGCAAGCCTGTATCAAAGCTTGTTTTTTAAAAATATACCAAGCACAGGGAAGCCCATCCAACACGACAAGGAGAAGAACTTGAAAAACTGCCGGATTCCTATATTCTTCTTCGCAGAATCTATTTACCCAATAAATCGTAGAACGTGCTCAATCTGATAGCAGTCTCCTACAAAAATATCTGACCCTTCCAGGACAAGCTCCTGAGCGTCTTTTTCAATAGTGGGAAAATGCTCATCAAAGCGCCTATCGGATCAGGAAAAAGTTTCCTTTTTTTCGATGGACCCATCTACGGACTCTACAAATACAGCTCAAGAAACATCCTAAATACCAAATCCAAAGACGGATTCATCAAAATAATCTGCGAAGTGAACCAGACCACCTACCTCATCACGAGAATGATGAAAAAAGGAAAATCCAAAGACTCATGTGATTCTAAGGTATATATAGTAGAAGGGGGAAAGCCAGATTTTAGTAAACATACACCCATAGAAAACGATATCGATATCGAAAAATTACTCAGAAACGACAGTTGAATACACCTAGAGGAAATAGTGTTCAAAAATGAGACCGATCTCCAACAGAATCTCCAAGGATTCCTGCCACCGAGAGAGGTGATAATGAATACAATTTTCCTCATGCAGGATTCTGACAATATCTTCGAACTTACACCACTCGATAGACTTACTATACTCAAAAACGTCTTCAACCTCATGGGGATAGATGAAGCCAAAGACGTGTTGGCAGATAAAAAAAGAGAGATTCGATATAAAATTAAAGCCACAACAGACATTTCAAGATATGACGAAAAGCTCAAAATAAATATTCAAAACTATCTTTCCACATTCGATGCAACGATAAAATTATTGGGCAATGCAATAGAAACCGCATCTTACCAACAATTCTTTGATGAATGGAAGATGATAGAAGAAAAAATACAGATGACTGATTTTTCGCTCAAGGATTTTCCTGCTAATCGAGAAGAACAACTTCAGAACTATATTGATCAAAAAAAAACACAAGAACAAAAGCTTGATCACCAATTAGAGACCATCCAGAAAGACATCGTTCAAGAACAGAAAAAATATAAAGAACAGCAGACAATAGAAAAGGAGCTATCAAAGGGCATCGAAGCAACCCAGAAAAAGATAGCCGATATCGATGAAAAGAAAATCGAGACGATGAAGAAAGAGAGACAAGAGATAACGAGTAGGCAAAGCAGTATCGAAGAAAAAATTCCAAAAAATGAGATACGAAAATTTATCGGAAAGGAATGATGCGAAACAGAAATACGCTGAGTATGAGATATTACGGCAGTCACCGCATATCTTTTCATTCAACAGCTTATCAATCAATGAAAGAGAGCTAGCGAAGAAGTAAAAAACATACAATTACAGATAAAAAATGAAGAGTTAGTGGAAAAAAACGAGATAGATAAGCTACAAGCAGAAAAAAAACATCTCGAAGAAAAGATCCATGATCAAGAAAAACAAATGAAAAAGATTATGGAAACCTTGAGTGATCTGGAAAAAAATATCGAGAC
>Ga0194044_10000100_pt1 | contig 33983 bp, 34 predicted proteins | sample JunL4417m_MetaG_FD_155460 | JGI IMG/M metagenome (GOLD analysis project Ga0194044, IMG submission 155460) | Anoxic zone freshwater microbial communities from boreal shield lake in IISD Experimental Lakes Area, Ontario, Canada - Jun2016-L442-17m | ecosystem: Environmental > Aquatic > Freshwater...
CGGTGAGGGCGATGCGTCGCACGTCGTGCAGCGGGACGCGCGTGAAGAGCTGCACCGAGTCGACGGCGCCGAACGAGCTGATGGACACCTGCGGCAGCAGCGCCAGCTCGGCGGCGTCGCGGGCGAAGGCGATCGACGACGGCAGGGCCACGTCGATCGCCCCGCTCACGAGCATCTCGTTGAGCGCCGCCGGGTAGCCCTCGACGATGGTGGCGGCCACGCCGCGCGCCGACAGTTCGCGCTCGAAATGGTGGTACAGCGGAAAGCAGTTGACGAACTCGATGCGCCCGACGCGCACCGGGCCGGGGGGCGCGCCGTCCGCGGGCTCGTCCGCGGATGCGCCCGTGCGGGGCGCGCCGTCCGCGGGCTCGTCCGCGGATGCGCCCGTGCGGGGCGCGCCGTACGCGGGCGCGCCCGCGCGGGGCGCGCCGTCCGCGGGCTCGTCCGCGGATGCGCCCGTGCGGGGCGCGCCGTACGCGGGCGCGCCCGCGCGGGGCGCGCCGTCCGCGAGCTCGCCCGCGCGGGGCGCGCCGTCAGGCGTCGTCATCGTAGCGCCGCACGACGTTGTACAGCGTGTCGCGTTCCACCGGCACGCGGCCGGCGGCGCGGATGACGCGCACCAGCTCAGCCTTGCTGAGCTCCTGCCCCGTGTCGACGCCGGCCGCGTGACTGATCTTCTCCTCGACCACGGTGCCGTCGAGGTCGTTGACGCCGAACACCAGCGAGACCTGGGCGAGCTTGAGGCCGACGTTGATCCAGAAGGCCTTGATGTGACGGAAGTTGTCGAGCACGAGGCGGCCCACGGCGAGCATCTTGAGGTCGTCGAAACCGGTGGGGCCGGGCAGCTCGCTGAGGCCGGTGTTGGCCGGCTGGAACGAGAGTGGGATGAAGGCGTTGAAGCCGCCGGTGTCGTCCTGCAGCTCGCGCAGGCGCAGCATGTGGTCGGCGAGCTCCGCCGGGGTCTCGACATGGCCGTACAGCATCGTCGCGTTGGACTTGAGCCCGGCGCCGTGGGCGGCGCGCATCACGTCGAGCCACGTCTGGCCGCTGATCTTCCGCTCGCAGATGAGCTCGCGGACGCGGCCACTGAAGACCTCGGCGCCGCCGCCGGGCAGCGAGCCGAGGCCCGCCTCCTTCAGCGCGGCCAGCACTTCCTCGACGCTCTTGCCGCCGATCCTGGCGAAATGCGCGATCTCGCTGGCCGTGAACGCCTGGATGTGTACGTCGGGAGCCAGCTCCTTGAGGGCGCGCATCATCTCGAGGTAGTACTCGAAGGGCAGGTCGGGGTGCTCGCCGCCGACGATGTGGATCTCGCTGATGCCGCCGACGGCCAGGGTCTCGCGGGCCTTCTCCACGACCTCGTCGATCGACAGGGTGTAGGCGTCGGCGTCGCCCTCGTCGTGGCTGAAGGCGCAGAACAGGCAGCGGTTGCGGCACACGTTGGTGTGGTTGATGTGGCGGTTGCTGATGAAGTAGACCTCATCGCCGACGGCGCGGGCGCGGGCGCAGTCGGCGATGGCCCCCAAGGCGAGGATGTCGTGGCTCTCGAGAAGCGCCGCGGCCTGCGCGGCGTCGAGGCGGTCGCCGGCGGCGACGGTCTGCCAGATACCTTCGAGGCCGGCGCGCGCGGCGAGCGCCGGGATGTCACTGGGGTTCATGGGATCGACTCCAGACGTGTCAGCTGTAGCGGTCCACGACCTGCGCCGCGACCTCGGCGAGCAGGTCGCGCTCGACGAGGTCCGGACAGGTCTCGAGGACCCTGCGGGCTTCCTCAATGTATCCCAAAGCGACGCCGCGGGCACGCGCCAGGGCGCCGCTGGCCGCGACCGTCCGCAGGACGGTCGCCACATCGGCGGCGCCCCGGCCATTACGAGAGAGCAACGGCGCCAGCTCAGGATGGACCTCGAGGGTGAAGATCAGCGGCAGCGTGACGGTGCCGTCGCGCACGTCGGCGCCGGGGCGTTTGCCGGTGTTGGCCTCGTCGCCGCTGCAGTCGAGGATGTCGTCGAACACCTGGAAGGCCAGACCGATGAGGCGGCCGTACTCGCAGAGGGCCGCGGCCGCCTGCTCCCCGGCGCCCGAGAGCAGGGCGCCGAGCCGGCAGGCGGCCGCGAACAGATCGGCGGTCTTGCGTTCGCAGCGACGCTCGTACTCGGCTTGGGTCACCGTGGCGCGGTAGGCGTCGTCACGCTGCAGCACCTCGCCCTCGGAGAGGCCCACGGCGGTGGCGCTGAGCACGTCGACCGCCGCCGGGTCGCCGGCGCCCACGAGCTCCTGAAAGGCGCGCGCCAGCAGGAAGTTGCCCGTCGAGACGGCGATCGGCATCCCGTAGGCATGGGCCACGGTGGGCCGGCCACGGCGCAGCTCGGCGCCGTCGAGCACGTCGTCGTGGACCAGAGTCGCCATGTGTAGCAGCTCGACCGCCGTGGCGCCGCGGAGAACCGGCTCGCCGAGAGCCGCGTCGCGGCGCGCGCAGAGCAGCGTGAGCAGCGGTCGCACGCGCTTGCCGCCGGCGGCGAGCGTGGCGCGGCACGCCTCTCCGAGCGCGCCGGGATAGGCGTTCGCGACCGCCGTGAGCCGCTCCTCGACCAGATCGATGCCGCGGGAGTAGCGGCGCTTCTGCAGCGGCGAGCGCCAGGTCAGCGCCGGGCGGCCGCTCACCGCGCAACCCCGGCCGCCGGCGCGGCAGGCGCCTCCCCGGCCGCCGGCGCGGCAGGCGCCTCCCCGGCCGCCGGCGCGGCAGGCGCCTCCCCGACGTGGATGGCCACGGCCCCGAAGCCGAAGCGCCGGTAGCGCACGCGCCTGAGGCCGGCGGCGGCCATGATCGCCGCGAGCTCCTGGGCCCGCGGAAAGGCCTCCACAGAGGCCGGCAGGTAGGCGTAGGCGGTGGCGTCGCCGGTGACGAGGCGCCCCAGAAGCGGAACCACGCGGCCCATCCAGACGCGGTGGAAGCGCTTCCCGGCGCCCTCCGGCGCCTGCATCGACTCGAGGCACACGACGCGCCCGCCCGGGCGCGTGACGCGCCTCATCTCGGCGAAAGCGCGCGGCACGTCGCGCACGTTGCGTACGCCCCAGCCGACGGTGACCGCGGCGAATCCGCCGTCGGCGAACGGCAGGTCGAGGAGGTCGCCGCGCACGAAGGTCGGCGCGGGAAGGCCGCGGCGCCTCCGCGCCGCGGCCTTCCCGCGAGCGCGCTCGAGCATCCCCGCGGTGAAATCGAGCCCCACGACCTCGCAGCCGGGGCACTCATCGGCGAGGGCGAACGACAGGTCGCCGGTGCCGCAGCAGGCGTCGAGCACGCGGTCTCCCGGCGCCGGCGCCGCTGCTCGCGCGGCGAGGCGGCGCCAGTGCCCGTCGCGGCCGCCCGTCATCAGCCGGTTCATGAGGTCGTAGCGCGGCGCGATGCCGCCGAACATGGCGGCGATGCGCCGCGGGTCGCGGTCGACCGGCGGGTCGCGGTCGACCGGGAGAGCGCGCCCGTCGCCGGACGCGCCGGCGGGCGCGCCCGCGGGCGTCAGCGCCGGCCCCCGTCCCACGGCGGGAACAGGGTCTGCGCAAGGCCCTGCGCAACGATGGCCCTGCCGGCGGCGCTCCCGCCGACAAAGCCCGCGAACGGAGGCGTCCGGGTCATCGACGGCTCCCTGGAGCGGCGCGGGCCGCCGCCGTCAGTTGATGGAGCCTGTGTGACACTGGCCACCCCAGCAGCCCTGCGGGCCCGTGCCACCGTTGCCGTGGCACTTCATGCACATGCTGCCGCTGTTGTACACGTGGTTCGGGTGGTCGGCGACGAAGGCGCTGCTGTGGGGCAGCTCCACCCCGTGACACGCGGTGCAGAAGGCGCTGCTGTGGCACTTGGTGCAAAGGCCCGGTGACGAGGCGGCCGTGCTTGGATGCGTCCCCACCCAGCCGGCGGGATGCGGCATCGGCAGGCCGTGGCACTCGATGCAGCTGTCCCTGCCGTGGCACTTGACGCATTTCGCCTCGTGCTCGAGCGCGTAGCCGCCGTGCCCGGACAACCAGCTGTCCGCATGCGGCATCGGCAGGCCGTGACAGCTGATGCAGAACCTGGGATCCTTCTCGAGGTGGCACGATACGCAGATGCTCTTGCCGCGGTCGAGGACGACACCCCCGTGCTCCTTGTTCCAGCGCTTGGGGTGCGGCATCTCCAGCCCGTTGTGGCACTCGGTGCAGAAGATCTTCTTCTCGTGGCAGCCGCGGCACTGGTCGGCCGTGACCTGCAGCTTCATGGGCGCCTTGGGCGCGGTGGCCGGCACGCCGCTGATGTGGCAGGTGCTGCACGTGTCGGGCAGCTGCTTGCCGTCGTGACAGCGCGCGCAGATCGACATCTTGTTCTGGGAGGCGCGCGCCACCTCGATCTGCGTGCCCGGGTGCGAGATGTTGGCGTGGCAGGTGATGCACTGGTAGCCGGCCTCGCGCAGGCCCTTGTGATTGACGCGGATGCCGTCCACCACGAGGTCCTTCTCGATCTGGGAATTGGGGTGGCACTGCGCGCAGTTGTTGGAGCCCACGAAGGTGGTGAGCGGGCGCTCGTACTGGCCGGAGACGTACAGGATGAGGTTGCTGGCGCCCTGCAGGTTGCGGATGAAGTAGTTGAACACGCCCGGTTTGGTGTGGCACTTCTGGCAGCCCACGCCGGCGCGGTAGTGCGCGGTCTGTTTGTAGGTGACCACCTCGGGCTTGATGATGTGGCACGCCTCGCAGGTGTCGATGCGGTTCACCGCCGAGAAGCCGATGACGGCGACCACAAAGAGCACGCCGAGCGCCGCGAGCACGCCGAGGATCCAGCGGCCGGGGACACGCCCCTCCAGCAGAACGCGGCTCCTGGCGGGCTTGCGCGCCACGACTCACCCGCCCCCTATGATCGGCGACGAGGTCGGCGCCGGCGTGGGCGGCAGCGTGAACTTCGCGCCGCCCAGCAGCTTGTGAGCCTGCGGGTCGCCGGTCTGGTGCTGCACGTGACAGGCCTGGCAGTTGGCCACCACGTGGCAGTTGAAACACGTGTCGGAGCCCTTTACAGCGGTCACCGCGGGATGGGCCGGGATCCAGCTTGCGGGGTGCGGCATCTCCACCTGATGGCACGTCTTGCAGTACTCCCTGGTGTCGTGGCAGCTTTCGCAGGCTTCGTCGCCGCCGCGCGCCTCGACGTCCCTGCCGTGCTCGGACATCCACGCTTCGGGATGCGGCATGAGCACGCCGTCGTGGCACCTGGAGCAGGCGTCCTTCCCGATGTGGCAGGCGCTGCACGTGGAGAGGATGCCCACGGCGCCGTGCCGCGTGGCCCAGTCGTTCTCCTTGTGCGTCTGCGGGACGGCGCCGTACCCCGGCTTGGTGTGGCAGAGGTCGCAGCGCGAGGTGGCCACCTGACCGTCCGGCGCCGTGTACTCGTTGTTGTGGCAGATCAGGCACTGGTCCATGCTCGGGTACGTGCGAGAGCCCTCGGGCACGGCGTCGCCGTGGGCCTGCGTGGAGTGGCAGCGCATGCACAGGAACCCCGCCGCGATGAGGTGCTTGTGCTGCACGCGGATGCCGTTCCTGGACACCGGGTTGAACAGCAGGTCGTTGTTGTGACAGCGCCGGCACGACTGGTTGAGCACGTAGCCCAGGATAGGCTTCTCGTAGTCGCCGGTGATCTGGGCGATGGGCTGCTGCAGGGCCTCGAGCTTCGCGGTGAGGAAGAAGAACGGGCCCGGTTTGCTGTGGCACTGCTCGCAGTTGACGCCGTTGTGGGCCGATGCCCTCCACTCCTCCACGTACGGGATGTGGCTCTTGCAGGCGCCGCAGAACTGCGGCGTCGAGGTCGCGGCGAGCGCGACGCCGACGCCCACCACCACCACCGTGAGGAGGATGGCGGCGATCGTGAGGCCGCGCGAGGTGAGGCGGAAACCCACGCGTCAGCCGCGGATCTTCGGCACAGACGGCCGCGCGTTGTGGATGCTGCTCCTGTGGCAGAGCCCGCAGCCGTACCCGCCGGTGTGCCGGGCGGCGCCGCCGTGGCAGCGCAGGCACACGGAGTTGGGCGGCTGCCTCTGGGCGGCGTGGAACTTGCCTTTGTGGCATGTGCCGCAGCTGGTGATGCCGGAGCCGAGGGCGCTGGCGTGCAGCCTCTGGGAGTGGCACGGCGAGCAGATGGAGCTCTTCGTGACCGTAGCGGAGTGCTGCGCCCTGGCGGCCGGCCCCGTGCCGCTGCCCTTGTGGCAGGTGGCGCACTTGCTCTGCGGCACGTTCTTGCCGGCGTGCTTCCTGGCGTGGCAGGAGCGGCAGTCCTTCTGGGTGGTGGTCGTGGACTGCCCGTGATGGAGGGCGGCGACGCCCGTGTGGCAGGTGAGGCACGCGACCTTGCCGGCGTGCTGCCTGTAGCCGTCGCCGTGGCAGTCGGAGCAGGCCGGCGGCCGCGGCTTGGCGTTGTGCACCTGGGCGGCATGGCACTTCAGGCAGTCGGGCGTGCCGAACGTCGCGGTCGGGTGGCACTTGTTGCACGTGGCCGGCACCGGCGGGAGGTCCATGCCGGTGTGACATGAGGTGCAGGGATTGCCGTCGTGCGTCTCCTGCGCGACCGCGTCGACGCCGTTGTGGCAGTCCTCGCAGGTCGGCGGCGGCGTCTCGACGCCGCTATGGTGCGGGCTGCCGCCGGGATCGACGATCGAGATGCTGGTCTGGTGGCAATCGAGGCAGGTCTTGCCGAAGCCGGCGGCGCCGTCGTGAGGCAGGGCGCCGTGCGTGAAGGGGAGCGTGTAGTCGCGCACGGCCTGGTTCCAGAGATGGCAGCCCTGGCTGCAGGCCGAGCTCGGCGTGGACAAGGGCGTGGTGTCCTCGCCCGGCACGTGGCACGACCAGCACTGCTTGCCGGGGAAGCTCTTGTAGCGGCTGCCGTGACAGAACGTCGTGCAGGTGGCGTCGGTGAGCGGCTGGCCATTGTGGCAGGAGGCGCACGTGTCGGCGCCGTCGTGCGTCCAGCCGTCGAACGCCGCAGCGGGCGCGGCGGAGAGCGCCAGCGCCGCCGCCGCGCCGGCGCACAGCAGCACCAGGACGGCGATGGCCACGAGCACCTGCTGACGGCGACCGGCCACAGCCCTCACCTCCCGGCCGTCCCGAGGACGGCGTCGCGGACCCTCGTTGCCCCCGGCGGTCATCAGTCGAACACCGACCAGATGATGAACGCCGTCATGAGGATAGCGCAGAAACCGGCGAACGCGGTGATGATCCACCACAAGACGTCGGCCGCGTAGGTCCGCCAGGTGATGCGCTTCTCGACGAGGACCTTGTCGAGGGTGCCCTCGCGCACGCGCCGCGCGAACTCGAGCGGGCGCTCCGCCTTGTAGTGCTCGACGGGCAGCGAGCCGGTGAAGATGACCTTGTCGAGGGGGAAGCTCTCGGGCCGGGCGTGGGCGCTGAAGAAGTGGACGAAGATGAAGATGACGCCCATCGCCAGCAGCGCTTCGTTGGAGTGGATGACGAGGGCGATGTTGAGAAAGACGCCGGGCAGCACTTTCGTGAACCACAGCGGGAACCACATCATGAAGCCGGTCGCGCCGATGATGACGGTGCCCGCCATGAGTGACATGTAGTCGAACTTCTCCCAGTACGTGTAGCGGTCGAACTGCGGCTTGGGGCCCTTGCCGAAGAACCAGGCGAACATGCCGATCATGTCCTGCAGGTCTTTCTTGCCCGGCATCATCGAGCCGGGGCTGCGCAGCAGCCTGCCCCGGCTGCGCAGCACCATGACGACCATGAACGTGAACTCGAGCGTCCAGTAGAACACCGTGACGATGGCGGCGATGCGGTGGTACACGCCGGCCGCCGTGACGCCGCCGAAGAAGTCCATGGACCAGCGCGCCCACTCGGTGTCCTTGTACTTGAGCGGCATGCCCGTGAAGACGAGCACGGTGAAGCTCATGAAGACGAGGAAGTGCATCCAGCGGTGGAACACGTTGAACCGCCGGTACTCGATGCGCGTGCGCACCTTCCTGGGTGTGACTTCAGCTGTGACGATCTCGCCTGTAGAGGCCATCCTTGATCCCCCGGTAGATGTACAGGCCCGTGTGCACAAAGCCGAACGTGAAGACCACCGCGATCAGCATGATATAGAGGGCGTAGAACGTCCAGACCGCAAACGACGAGCTCGGGCTCTGCGGGTCGACGTGCACCATGAAGCCGGCGAAGTTCTGGTTGGCCCCGGGGTGGCACTGGCCGCACGTGGCGACGAGGTTCTGCGGGGCGACCATGCTGTCGGGGTTGGACGGCGGCAGGATCTTGTGACCGCCGTGACAGTCTGTGCAGACGGCGGTCTTGGCGTCGCCCAGAGCGAACGCCTTGCCGTGGTAGCTGTCCAGGTAGGTCTTGAGCTGTTCCGCGTGACAGTGCGCGCACAGAGGGTCGATGGCGGCGCGGAAAGCCGGTGAGTCCGGCGGCGTGATGTTGTGCGCCACGTGGCAGTCGGCGCAGACGGGCGCCTTGCCGCTGGATTCGCCGAACACCAGGTTGCCGTGGAACGAGCCGCGGTACATCTCGAAGACGTCGGCGTGGCAGTTGTTGCACGCCGTGAGCTTCGCCGTGACCAGCCACGCCTGCGTCTCCCCGGCATCGTGCAGGCCTGGCTTGAAGCCGATGTGGCAGCTCGTGCACGCCAGCTTGCCGTGGCGGGAGGCGTCGTACAACGCCCTGTCGACGAAGAGGCTCTTCTGCCGGCCATCGACCTCGATGGTGCGATCGATCATGTCCTGCTGGCCGTGACAGCGGAAGCAGTCGTCGTTGCCGGGGGCGCTGAGCGCCGACCCGGCGGTGGAGGTGGACGCGGCTGCCGGGCCGGCGTAGCCGCAAAGGGCAGCCGCGGCCAGGGCGAGCAGGAAGACGATGAGGCGCCGCCTGGTCATGGGGTCACGCCACTCTGCTCATGGCAGCGGTCGCACATGCCTTGCGGGTGGCACACGAGGCAGGCGCCGGGGTCCTGGGCCGCCACCGGCCCGTGCGCCTGCACCCAGGCGGCCGGGTGGCTCACGCGGTGGCACTGCTCGCAGAAGGTGCCTTCGTCGTGGCAGCCCATACAGCCTGACCGGTCTTTGGTGGCGGTGGGGCCGTGCGTGTAGCGCCACGTACCGGAGAAGTGATCGGGCGTGGGCTTCGCGTGGCACGGGTCGCAGAACTCCGCCGGGCTGTGGTGGCAGCGCGCGCACGACCCGGGGTCGGCGAGCGCCTGCGCGCCGTGCGTCTCGAGGTAGCCCTTCGGGTGGGCGTCGGGGGACGGTGGCGTGATGTGGCAGAAGCCGCAGTCGCTGGGCGCTCCCTGCGTGTTGTGGCACATACTGCACACCGCCATGGACACGCCGGTGGGCGCGCCGGGCTTGGGGTGCGCGACCTGGTTGTGGCAGTCGGCGCAGGTGAGGTTGCGCAGATCCACGTGGACGTCGTGAGGCATGCGGATGTCGCCGTTCTCGCTGGGGATCCCGTTGAGCGAGTGGCACTTGAGGCAGTTGGCGTTGCCGGGGCGTTGCCCCTTGCTGGGCGCGCGCGGCACGTTGAGATAGTCGGCCCAGATGTTGAGCCACTCGCGGCTGCGCCACTTGATGGCGTTGCCCAGACCGGGGGGGACGTGGCACGCGGTGCACGAGACCTTGGCGTGCGTCGAGGTCGCCCACGCGTGGCCGGCGGGCTGTGTGGCCTTGCACGACGTGCAGTACGCGGGGGTGTCGGTGGCCCACACGGGGATCACGAGAACCACGGCCAGCACGGCGATGAAGCCCACGACCACGAGCGCGGCGAGCCACGGCGCGCGGTACCATGGGCGGGGACCCGGCCGATATCGGTGACCGCGTTCGGGCAAACGCACGAACCCCTTCGGCTGCTTTCACGGGCAGGGCGACGATGGGAGGCGCCCCTTCCGCGGCCGCCCACCGCACGCCGCCATTGTACCATCCCGGGTATACGGCGGCGAGAGGGCATCGCCTGCACCGCAGGCTCGGCGGCTCGGCGGCGGCGGCGGCGGCGCGGCTGGGCGGCTCGGCGGCGCCGCCGAGCCGCCGGCCGCGACTCGGCGGCTCGGCGCCGGCGCCGCGGCATGCGCGGGCCGCTCAGCCCGCCAGCACGGCCACGATGACCACGGCGCCGTACAGCAGGCCCACGGCGCCGTTGACGGTCATGAATCCCATGCCCACCCCGCGCAGGCTGCGGCGCGCGATGTCGATGTGCGGCCAGGCGAGCACAGCGGCGACCAGCGCGAGGCCGAGCCAATAGATCCAGTCGAGGCCCGAAAGCAGCCCCACGGCGGCCAGGAGCACGACGGTGGCGACGTGGGACGCGGCGGCCACCACGAGCGCCCCGCGCTCGCCCACGGCCACGGGCACCGAGTGCAGGCCGTGGGCGCGGTCGAAGTCGAGGTCGAAGACCGCGTAGATCACGTCGAAGCCGCCCACCCACAGGCCGACGGCGAAGAACAGCAGCCAGGCCTGCGGCGCCACGCCGCCGGTGACGGCCACCCAGGCGGCCGCCGGCGCGAGCCCCAGGGTGAGGCCCAGGGCGTAGTGGCAGAACCACGTGAAGCGCTTCGTGTACGGGTAGAGCACGAAGGCCGCCAGCGGGATGGGCCAAAGGTACCGGCACGGCGGCGAGAGGTTGAAGGCCGCCAGCACCAACAGCGCCACCGCGACGACGGTGAACGTCCAGACCTCGCGGCGCCCGAGCCGGCCGGCGGGAAGCTCGCGCGCCGCCGTGCGCGGGTTGCGCGCGTCCAGCTCCGCGTCGATGAGCCGGTTGAGGGCCATGGCGGCGCTGCGCGCGCCCACCATGGCCACGGTGATCCACAGCAGATCGTTCCAGGACGGCAGGCCCGCGGCGGCGAGAAAGGCGCCGGCGTAGGCGAACGGCAGCGCGTAGACGCTGTGCTCGACCTTGATGAGCCGCGCGAAGAGCGTGGTCTTGGAGGCGGGGGCGCCGGCGGCGCCCCCGGAGGCGGGCACGGCGGCCGCTGTCAGGCGCCGGCGTCCGCGGCCGGCTCGGCGGCGTCGGCGGAGTCGGCCGCCGCCGCTGCGACAAACCCCGGTTCGTGGGCGAACTTCTCGAGGAGGAAGCACGCCACGGCGACGATCACGGCGAAGATGCCGATCACGAACAGCACGGAGTACACGAAGATGCCGGCGGGCTGGGCGATGCCGAGATAGGCGCTGATGGTCCAGGCGATGATCGCCACCAACCAGTTGGCCAGCGAGAGGATCAACAGGTTGCGCCGTATGTGCTTGTCTCGCACGTCCGCCTCCTCGCGGTCCCGATCGATCACCGTTCTCCCCGCAGTGTAGAAGCACGCCGCGCCGCCGTAAAGCGCTGGGCTGCCCGAGCTGCCGGCAGAACAGCGCTCCCGCGGCGCGCGAAGGCCACGGGCGCGGCGTGGATCCGGGCGTCATCGTCTGACGGGAGAACAGTTCTCCCGCGCGCGTTCTCACCGGCCGCGGGTCGCGTGCCCGCGAGGGAGATTCACGAGAACGGCAGCCCGAGCTCCTGCCAGCGCGCCGTGACGCGCCGCTTCACGGCCGGATCCATCGCGAGCTCGTCGGGCCACTCGCGGCCGTGGCCCTCCTCGGGCCACGTCCTGGTGGCGTCGATGCCCATCTTGGCGCCGTAGCGCGCCAGGGGGCTGGAGTGGTCGAGCACGTCGAGCGGGCCCGCGACGATCACCGTGTCGCGGGCGGGGTCGACGTTGTTGAACACCCGCCAGGCGACCTCGCTGTAGTCGTGCACGTCGACGTGCTCGTCGACCACCACGACGAACTTGGTGAACATCATCTGGCCCATGCCCCACACGGCGTTCATGATCTTGCGCGCCTGGCCGGGGTACGTCTTGCGGATGGAGATGATGGCGCAGTCGTGGAAGACGCCCTCGATGGGCAGGTCCATGTCGACGATCTCGGGCTGCACGAGCCGCAGCAGGGGCAGAAAGAGGCGCTCGGTGGCCTTGCCGAGGTAGGCGTCCTCCATGGGCGGGCGGCCGACGATGGTCGCCGGGTAGATGGGGTCGCGGCGGTGGCTCATCGCCGTGAGGTGGAAGACGGGGTAGTCGTCGGCCAGCGAGTAGTAGCCGGTGTGATCGCCGAAGGGCCCCTCGCGGCGCAACTCGCCCTTCTCGACGTACCCTTCGAGGACGATCTCCGCGTCCGCGGGGACCTCGAGGTCGACGGTCGCGCACTTGGCGATCTCGACCGGCGCGCCGCGCAGAAAACCGGCGAACATGAGCTCGTCGATGCCCGGCGGCAGCGGCGCCGTAGCGGCGTAGGTGACCGCCGGGTCGGCGCCGAGCGCCACGGCGACCTCCATGCGCTCGCCGGCCGCGCGGAAGTTGGCGGCGCCGTCGTGGTGGACGTGGATGTGCAGGCCGGTGGTCCGCCCGTCGTAGACCTGCAGGCGGTACATGCCGGCGTTGCGGCGGCCCTGAGCGTCCCTGGTGATCACGATCGGCAGGGTGATGAAGGGGCCGCCGTCGCCGGGCCACGTGGTGAGCACCGGCAGGCGCGCCAGATCGGGCGGCTCGACGACCACGTCGCGGAAGGCCGCCTTCTTGACGATCCGGGGGCCGTACGAGGCGAGCTCCCGGAGCTGGCCGAGCGCCTTGACCTTGCCGATGAGGCTGTGCGGCACCTGGAGCTCGACGAGACCGGCGATGCGCGCCGCGAGCTCGCCCAGCGGCGCCCCGAGGGCGAGCTCGAGGCGTCGGTACGAGCCGAACTGGTTCATGAGCACCGACGGGGCCGGCCCCGCCACGCCGGCCGGCCGCTGCGGTCGCTCGAAGAGCAGCGCCGGCCCGTGCGCCTTGCTGGCGCGGTCGGCGATCTCGGCGATCTCGAGGTACGGGTCGACCGCGGCGGAAACGCGCACCAGCTCGCCCTCGCGTTCCAGCAGCTCGATGAAGGCGCGCAGATCCACGGTCAGCTCCCGGCGGCGGCGGCCGGTGCGGCGGCGCTGGCCGGTGCGGCGGCGGCCGGTGCGGCGGCGGCCTCGCCGCTCAGCTCGCGCTCCAGGGGCGCGGCGTCGCGCAGCCCCAGGCGCCGCGCCTCCGCGCGCGCCAGGCCGCGCACATCGACGGCGACGCCGTCGGCCACGGCCGCGTCGAAGCGCTCGAAGAGGCCGGCGGCGGTCGCCGCCGGCGTGCCCGCGCGCAGCGCCGCCAGGCCGCCCATGGTGTACGCCCACAGGGCGTCGTCGGCGGCGAACGGAGCGCCCACGCCGCGCAGCTGCGAGCAGGCGGCCATGAGGCGCGCCAGGAGCCCGACGGCGGCGGCGTCGCCGCGCGCGGCGATGAGCCGCAGACCGCGCGCGTAGAAGAAGTCGCCGGCGAGCAGCGTGGTCTCGCGGGCATCCGCCGGCGTCGCGCTCACCCGGCTCTGGCGATAGTGGAAGAGGTAGCCCTCGTAGATGAGCTCGACGGCGCTCACGTAGTCGGCGTGGCCGTCGCCGTGGCCGTCCAGGGCGTCGAACAGCGGCCCCCAGCGCAGGGCCGCGGGGGTGGCCGCCGGCGGGCCGAAGGCCAGCCCGGCGGCGCTCAGCCCCTCTGCCACGGCCGCCGCGTCGACCACCTCAGGCCTGCTCCCGATCGAGGTAGAACGTCAGCGACATGAGCTCGCTCGAGAGGTCGACCTGACGGACCATCACGCCCTCCGGCGCGTGTACCTTGACGGGCGCGAAGTTGAGCACGGCTTTGACGCCGGCCGCGGCGAGGCGCGCGACGGTCGCCTCGGCCTCGCCGGCCGGCACCGTGACCAGGGCGATGTCCACACGTTCGTGGCTGCAGAAGTCCTCAAGGTCGGCGATGCTGCGCACGCGCCCCGTGCCGTAGCTGGCGCCGATCACCCCCGCCGAACTGTCGAACATGGCGACGAGGCGAAAGCCCTGCTCCGAGAAGCCCCGGTAGCGGGCCAGCGCCGTGCCCAGCAGGCCGGCGCCCACGATGACCACGCTCCAGGAGTGATCGAGCCCCAGACAGTGCGAGATCTCATCGACGAGCCGCGCCACCTCGTAGCCGACGCCGCGCGTGCCGAACTCGCCGAAGTACGAGAAGTCCTTGCGGATCTGCGCGGCGTTGAGATCGATCATCTCCGCGAGATCCTTGCTGGACACGCGTTCCACGCCGCGGGCGCGCAGCTCGCGAAGCTTGCGCAGGTACAGCGCCAGACGCGGCACGGTGACGGCGGGGACGTCCTTCTTGTCGACGTTGCGCACGGCCCCTCCCCTCTCAGCCGGCGAAGAACGCCGCCGCGGCCGCGGCGGCGCGGGCGATGTCGTCGTCGCTGAGGGCCAGCGAGATCATCGTGGCCTCGAACTGCGACGGCGCCAGATAGATGCCGCTCTCCAGCATGTGCCTCCAGTAGGCGGCGAACCGCTCGGTGTCGGCCTGCTTCGCCTCCGCGAAACCGCGCACCGGCCCCTCGCAGAAGAAGAGCGTCATCATGGGGCCGACCCGGTTGAGCGTGAACGGGCGACCCGCCGCCGACGCGGCTGCGCTGAGGCCGGCGGCGACGGCGGCGGCGAGCGCCTCGAGGCGCTCGTAGACGCCGGGCTCGGCGAGGGCGTGCAGCGTGGCCGCCCCGGCGGCCATCGCCAGGGGATTGCCCGACAGGGTGCCCGCCTGGTACGTGCCGCCCAGGGGCGCGACCGTCTCCATGATGTCGCGGCGGCCGCCGAAGGCGCCCACCGGCAGGCCGCCGCCGATGATCTTGCCCAGCGTGGTGAGGTCCGGCAGCACGCCGAAGCGCTCCTGGGCGCCGCCCCAGGCGACGCGAAAGCCGGTGATGACCTCGTCGAAGATGAGGATGGCGCCGTGCGCGGTGCACAGCCGACGACAGGTCTCGAGGAAGCCGGGCGCGGGCGGCACGACGCCCATGTTGCCGGCCACCGGCTCGACGATGAGCGCGGCGATCTCCGCGCCGCGCTCGGCGAACAGCCTGGTCAGCGAATCGATGTCGTTGTACTCGACGAGCAGCGTGTCGGCGGTCGTGCCTTTGGTCACGCCCGGGCTGTCGGGCAGGGCCAGCGTGAGCACGCCGCTGCCGGCCGCCGCGAGAAACGCGTCGGAGTGGCCGTGGTAGCAGCCGATGAACTTGACGATCCTTTCGCGCCCCGTGAAGCCGCGGGCCACGCGCACGGCGCTCATCGTGGCCTCGGTGCCCGAGTTGACCATGCGCACCAGCTCGACCGACGGCACGGCCTCGCAGATGAGGCGCGCCAGCTCGACCTCGAGCGCGGTGGGCGCGCCGAAGCTCGTGCCCAGGTCGACCTGCGCGTGCAGGCGGCCGACGACGTCGGGGTGGCCCCAGCCGAGGATCATGGGCCCCCACGACGAGACGAAGTCGATGAGCTCGTTGCCGTCGGCGTCCCAGATGTGGGCGCCCTCGGCGCGGGCGACGAACAGCGGCTGGGGCATGCCGACGCTCTTCATCGCCCTCACCGGCGAGTTGACCCCTCCGGGGATGTACTGCCGAGCCTCATCGAAGAGGCGCGCAGAGGTGGTTGTCTTCACTCGACCCTCCCGGGGAAGATAAGCCTACGAGAAGTAGTGAATATACTACGCGCACCGTGAGAAGCGCGCGGCGGGCAACGCCGCGCGAACCGCGAGCAGGAGAGTGCAGTCATGGCCGCGATCATCCGCCAGGCCGGCCCCGGGGACGAGCCCGCCGTCGTCGAGCTCGTCCAGGAGCTGGCCGTCACCTTCGACCATCCCACGACCATCGACGAGCACTACGTACGTCACTTTCTGGCCTCGCCGGTCAGCGATGTCCTGCTGGCCTTCGACGAGGATGCGGCCGTCGGCCTGCTGAGCTACGCCCTCGTGCCCGGCCTCTTCCACGCCGCCGCCTCGGGGCTCATCCAGTCCCTGGTCGTCACGGAGGGCCGCCGCGGCGAGGGCATCGGGCGGAAGCTGTTGCGGACCGCCGTGCGCCTGCTCGAAGAGGCGGGCTGCGCGGAGATCTCGGTGGGCGCCGGGGCCGACAACGAGGCCGTCCAGAAGCTGTACTTCGAAGTAGGGCTCACGGAAGCAGCGGTGCTGCTCGAGAAGCACATCGAGCGGTAGGCCGGCCGCACGCGAACTGCGCGTACCCACGACGCCCCGCCCCACACACCCATGACGCTCCGACCGGCGCCTTGATGACGCCACGCCCAGTGGACTTTCGCGGCCTCACCAGCGGCGACGCAGCGGCGGCACTGGCGCTGCTGGCCGGGGCGCGGCCGGCGCCCGCGGTCATGGCCTCTGCCGAGGCGACGGCCGCCGCCTGGAGCGCCCCCGGCGCCGGCTTCGCCGCCATCGACCAGGACCGCGGGCTGACGGCCCTGGCCACGCTGCACCTCGCCCCGAGCATCTACACCGGCGCCGACTGGGCGCATATCGAGGACGTGGTGGTCCGCTCCTCGGTGGGGGCGCGGCTGACCGAGCCGCTTCTGCGCCATGCGCTGACTGAGCTGGCGGCGCGCGGCTTCCCGCAGACGAGCGTCGGCATACCGCCCGGGCAGGAGTGGCTCGCCGTGGCGGCACGCGCGGCCGGGTTCATCGACGAATTGCTGTACATGAGCAGGGGGGCGCTGGGCGAGGTGCGCGGCGGGGTTCCCACCGGGTGGCGCAGCGCCGGGCCCGCCGGACTCAGCGTACGTGCCGCCCACGACGGCGACGCCGCTGCCCTGGATGAGCTCGTGGCCGTGTTCGCGCGCGAGCTCGGCTACCCGAGCGGCGCCGACCCGGCCACCGTCAGGGACTTCCTGGGCCGGCCCAACACCGGCGCCATGATCGCCGAGCTGGAGGGGGAGCCCGCGGGATTCATCGCCACCAGTTCCGCCTTCAGCCTGCACTACGGCGGGCCGACGCTGATGCTCGACGACCTGGTCGTGCGCCCCGAGGCGCGGCGGCGCGGTATCGCCAGGGCGCTGGTGGAGGGCTCGCTGGAGTCGGCGGCCGCACGCGGCGCCACAACGGCGCGCCTGTGGATGCAGGGCGACGACGTGGTCGCGCGCCGGTTCTACGCGTCGCTCGGCTTCAGCGCCGACGGCCACGTATTGATGCTCCCGGAGGATGCGCGCTGAAGCTCCCCGCGAACGCCGAGCCTCAGCCCGGCGCGCACCAGCCCTTGGGCACGTAGGCGCAGTAGGGCTCCTCGGCCATGTAGTCGCCGGTGGCCTCGTAGGCCCGCGCGCGACAGCCGCCGCAGACCTTTTTGAACTCGCAGGCGCCGCACTTGCCCTTGAGGCCGTCGAAGTCGCGGAGCTCGTTGAACAGCGGCGCGTCGCGCCACACCTCGGGGAAAGTCTGCTCGCGCACGTTGCCGGCGACCTTGTCGAAGTAGCCGCAGCCCTGCACGTCGCCGATGTGGCTGACAAAGCAGAAGCCGATGCCGGCGAGGCAGCCGCGGCTGAGGGTGTTCATGCCGCCGTGGCTGTGCGGGTGCACCTCGATCTTGCGGCCCTGCGCCTTGGCGCGCTGCCGCATGACGCGCCAGTAGTGCGGCACGTCGGTGGGCTTCATGAAGAGCTTGCTCTCCTGCTGCGCGTCGTACATCCACTCGAGGGCGCGCTCGTACTCGTCGGGCGGCAGCTCCTGCGCCTCGAGCTCCTTGCCGCGCCCGGTGGGCACCAGCATGAAGGGGTGGAAGCTCACGGCGCCGAGATCCTCCGCCATCTGCAGCAAGGCCGGCAAGTAGTGCACGTTGAGCCTGGTGATGGTGGAGTTGATCTGCACCTCTACGCCGGCCTCGAGGCAGGTGCGCACGCCGCGCACGGCGCCGTCGAAAGCGCCGGGGACGCCGCGGAAGGCGTCGTGCTCCGCGGCGTTGGGGAAGTCGATGGAGATACTCACGCGGGCGATGCCGACGTCTTTCATGCGGCGCGCGACGTCTGGCGTGATGAGCGTGCCGTTGGGCGACATCACGGTGCGCAGGCCCTTGCCGATGGCGTGCGCGGCGATGTCGAAGACGTCGGCGCGCATCAGCGGGTCGCCGCCGGTGAGGATGAGGATAGGGTTCGCGAAGGAGGCGATCTGGTCGACGAGGGTGAACGCCTCGGCGGTGCTGAGCTCGCCCTCGTAGGGCCCGTGCACGGCCGAGGCGCGGCAGTGCACGCAGGCGAGGTTGCAGCTGCGCGTGACCTCCCAGGCGATGACGCGCGGCGGCGCGACGCCGGCGGCGTCGCCGGGCCGCGCGCTCATGCCATGGGGATTCCCGCCGATCATCCGATCCAGCGCACGATGTCCTTGGCGTGATAGGTGATGACGAGGTCGGCGCCGGCGCGCTTGATGCCGGTGATGGCCTCCATGACGGCGCGCTCCTCGTCCAGCCACCCGTTGGCCGCCGCGGCTTTGATCATCGCGTACTCGCCGCTCACGTTGTAGGCGGCGAGCGGGAACTTGGTCTCCTGCTTCACGGCGTGGATGACGTCCAGATACGGCAGCGCCGGCTTGACCATGACGATGTCGGCGCCCTCCTCGATGTCGAGGAGCGCCTCGCGCACGGCCTCCTCCCCGTTGGCCGGATCCATCTGGTAGGTGCGGCGATCGCCGAACGACGGCGCGCACTCGCAGGCGTCGCGGAACGGGCCGTAGAACGCCGAGGCGAACTTGGCCGAGTAGGCCATGATGGCCGTGTCGGGGAGCCCCTCGTCGTCGAGGGCGTTGCGGATGGTGGCCACGCGACCGTCCATCATGTCGCTGGGGGCGACGAAGTCGGCGCCGCTCTCGGCGTGCGTCACGGCCATCTTGGCGAGCAGCTCGAGGGTGACATCGTTGACGATCTCGCCGTCCTGCACCACGCCGCAGTGGCCGTGGTCCATGTACGCGCAGAGGCACACGTCGGTGATCACCACGAGGTCGGGGAGCTCGTCCTTGATGGCGCGCACCGCCATCTGCACGACGCCTTCGGGGTCGTAGGCGCCGGTGGCCGCCGGATCCTTGTGCGAGGGGATGCCGAACAGCATGATCGCGGGGATGCCGAGGTCGACGACCTCGCGCACCTCGGCGAGCAGGTTGGCGATGGAGAGCTGGAAGCACCCGGGCATCGAGGGGATCGGGTGCCTGATGTTCTCGCCGGCGATGACGAAGATCGGGTAGATGAGATCGCTGACCGCGAGCGTGGTCTCGCGGAGCATGTTGCGGATAGCCGGCGTGCGGCGCAGGCGTCGCATGCGATAGCTGGGGTAGTACATGGGGTCGTGTCCTTTCGTACGGGAGCGGCTGCGAGCCCGTGTGTGCCGGCAATCCTCCCCCGCGGGAGGAGCGTTGACAAGCCGGCCGGCGCCGGCGGCGCCCTGCCGCTCGACCAGCTCCGGCGCCGCCCTACCGCTCGACCAGCGCCAGCGCCGCCCTGACGACGCCGATCACCGACTCGCGGTCGCGCAGGTGACACGGGATCACCGGTACCTCGGCGCCGATGCCCAGAGCTTTGGCCACCTGTTTGGAGGTGAGCTCGTCGTCCGCCATCGACACGTAGGTGGCCACCACCAGCGGCACATCGCCCAACGAGCGCACGAACTCCAGGTCGCCGCGGGTGGCGTGCAGGCTGTCCTGGTCGTTGGCGTTGGCCAGCAGCACCCAGGCCGAGCTCTCGCCGGCGAGGCGCCGCCAGGCCTGCTCGGGGGCCGACGAAGCGGCCGTGAAGACGATGACCTCCGCGGCCGTCGCGGCCTCCCCCCCGACCCCGTTGCTCGATGGCATCTGGCCGGCGATCACGGGGATCTCGACCTCCTTTTCGTCGATCAGCTCCACGCGCAGCTGCTTGACGACGTTGGCGTCGGTGAGCGTATTCAGAAACACCTCGTTGTAGATGTCGATCGGTCCGCGCACGGCCACGCTGAGGCCTCTGCCGATGCCCTCGATGGCGGGCTCGCCGACCGTGATGAGCGCGCTCGAATAGAGGCTGTAGATGACCTTGGCCCCGTGGAAGCGATCGAGGCCGCAGTCGCGCAGAATGACGTTGATGTCGGCGCGGCCGTCGATGTGGACGAGCACGCGCCACTCCTCGGCGGTCAGCGTGATCTCGCCACGATCCTGCACGCGCTGGCTGTAGGCGAGGTGCGGCACGCGCTCCAGAGAGCCGAGCTGCTCGAAGATGAGCTCCCACTCGTCGATGCGGCGGCAGCCCTCCATGATCACGTTCTCGACGTTCATCTCGACAAGGATGTCCTCGTCGGTCACCTGCTCGTCGGCGCTGAACTCAAAGCCGCCGTCGGGCCAGCTGAAGAACTTGAAGGCGGTGTCCTGGATCTGCTCACGGACCGCCTGTTCCAGGGTGCCGCGGTCGAGGACGCCGCTGCCGAGGAGGATGGCGCCGATGCGGGCGCCCTCGCCCTCCTTCTTCTGCGCCGCGAGCGCCGCCTTGAGCTGCTCGGCGCTGATGGCGCCGGTCTTCACGAGACGCTCGCCCAGCGGCAGGTGCTGCGGCACCGAAAAGGCGTAGTAGATGAGGCCGTGGCGGAAGAAGATCTTGCCCCACTCCTCGCCACGGCGGATCGTGAGCGCCCCGGACTTGGCGCTCATCTTCACGAGCTGGAAGATGTTGGGGAGACTGAACTCCTTCAGGTTGCCCTGGAGAAGCACTGCACACCTCGCTTCGCGGTTGGCCCGCCGTGGAAGCTCAATACTACGACGACGCGGCGGCGCGCGCTGCCGCGACCGGGTCGCCGGCGGCGTGCACGGCGACTCCTTCGCCGAGGGCGTCGCCGGGCGCCGGGCCGTCGGGCAGGCACACCGGCGCTTCGCAGGCGCCTGCCCGCAGCCGCCGGCGCCGCAGCGCCCAGTAGGCGCCGGCGGCGGTGGCCAGCGCCGCCACGCCGCCGACGGCGACCGCCGCGCGCACCCCGAAGCCACGCACGATGAGGCCCGTCAGCGGCCCGCCGATGGGGGTGCTGCCGAGAAACACGACCGCCCAGAGAGCCATCACGCGGCCGCGCATGGCGTCGTCGGCGTTGAGCTGCAGCAGCGAGTTGACGGTGCTGATGAAGAGCACGCCGGCGGCGCCCATGGGCACGAGCAGCGCCATGCCCCACAGGTAGCTGGGCGCGAAGGCGAGCAGCACCGTGACCACGCCGAAGGCGAAGGCGCTGGTCACGAGCAGGCGTCGCGATGGACGCGCCCTGCTGGCCATGAGCAGGGCGCCGGCGAGCGCGCCCACGCCCATGGCCGCGGAGAGGGCGCCGTAGGCGCCGCCGCCGCGGCCGTACACATCCTTGGTGAGCAGCGGCAGCACCACCGAGTAGTTGTAGGCCAGGGTGCTCACCACGGCCAGCATCGCCAGGGGGATGCGCAGCTCCGGGGTGCGCCACACGTAGCGCAGGCCCTCGCGCACCTGGCCGGGCCGGCGCCGCACAGGCTTGCTGGGGCGCAGCTCGGCAGTGCGCATCATGGCCAGGGCGACGATCACGGCGATGAACGACACCGCGTTGAAGAGAAAGCAGGAGGCGACCCCGACGGCGGCGATGAGCAGGCCGCCGATCGCCGGCCCGACGATGCGCGAGGAGTTGATGATCACAGCGTTGAGACCGACGGCGTTGGCGAGGTCGTCGGGTCCGACCATCTCGAAGACGAAGCTCTGCCGCGACGGCAGGTCGAGCGCCACGGCGACGCCGGTGAGCCCCGCCAGCACCCAGATCATCCAGATGGTCACCACGTCGGCGAACGTGAGCGCGGCGAGGATGAGCGCGAAGAGCGCCGCCGCCGTCTGCGTCGCCATGAGCAGGCGCCGCTTGTCGATGCGGTCGGCGAGCGCGCCCGCCCAGGCGCCGAGCACGAGCACCGGCCCGAACTGCAGACCCACGGTGATCCCCAGGTCGACGCCGCTGCCGGTGATCTGCAGCACCAGCCAGGCCTGCGCCACCGACTGCATCCAGGTGCCGCTCATCGAAACCACCTGGGAGACGAAGAACAGGCGGTAGTTATAGAGGCGCAGCGCGCGGAAGGTGCGGCGCAGCAGACCGGGAGGGGCTGCGGTCACGCGCGCTGCAGGTACACCTGGTCGCCGCGGGAGACGACCTTGACGCTCGCGGCGGAGGCCACGGCCGCCTTGCGCAGACCGAGCGCCAGGGCCTGCGTCTTGCGCCCCGGCATCTCGACGAGCGCGGAGCCGAGGCCGCCCGCGACGAAGTCGGCGACGACCGCGGCGTAGGCGCCCGCGCCGCGGCCGCGCCGCGGCGGAACATCCGCGGGCACCAGCTTGTACGGTTTCGTGGTGTGGGCCATGGGCGGCGCCTCCATTCGGAGTCTTTCGGGCGCCGCGCGAACGCGCGGCGCGCCCTCAGTCTACGCCACCGGCCGCGCGCGAGCAGCACTCCCGTCGGCGCGGTCGCCCCGGCCGGCCGCGGGGCGACCGCGCCCCGCGCGGGGCGCTACGCGGGGCGGCTGAGCGCCCGCCGCGGCGGGCGCGCGCCCCCGAGCGGCGCCGCGGCGAAGGAATCGTGATCGGCGACCGCGGCCGCCGTCCGGCGGATGAGCTCGAGATTGCTCTCCAGCGCCATCATGCCGCCGACGGCCAGCGTCGCCACCATCGCCTCGAACGGATACACGAGATGGGCGCGGTACCTGTGCCACAGCGTCGCCGGATCGAGTGCCCCTATGCCGTGGTCCGCGAGCGCCTGCTGGTACCGCGCGAGCAGGCGCGCTTCGTGCGCCCGCCTGGTTTCGGGGGTGAGCGCGGTGGCCAGGAAGTACGCGACATCGCCGATGCCCTCGCCGATGCGCACGAGGTGCCAATCGAGGAGCCCTGGTCCGGACTCCCGCCAGAAGAGATTACCGGGGTGCACGTCGTGGTGGACAAGGGTGCGCGGGCCGTCCGCGAGAAAGCGCATCACCTGGCGACGCCGGCGCGCGTAGCCGAGCGCGGGGCCGTGGAGGGCCACGGGGACGGCGCTCCCGGCGAGCCGCAAGCCGCGCCGCATCAGCGGCACGGCGAGGGCCGACCCCAACCGGTCTTCGGTGCGCCGCACGGGACCGGCCAACCAGTTGTACTCATGATCGAGGCTCGGCGCGTTCCACAGCCGGGCGTGCAGCCGGGCAAGCTGCTCGATCACCAGGGTCGCCTGCGCGCCGGTCAGCGCGTCGCCGGGGGCGCCGGCGGCAGCGCCGCGCTCGGTCACGTCGGCAAGCACCACGGTGGCGCCCCGTCCGCGGCGGATCTGCGCCGCCAGGAAGGGAGGGAGGGGTACGGGGATGGCGCGCGCCACTTCTCCGTAGAAGCGCGCTTCGGCCTGGAGCAGGCGCGGGAGGGCGGTCATCCATCGCGCTCGCCACGACAGCGACGGCAGCTTGACGAACCAGCGACGGGCGAGCGCCGGCGGCCCATCGTGGTCGACCGCGAGACGCACGCGCGTCGTCGTGCCGACGTCGACGGAGAGCACGTCGACCCCGGCCACTGTGGCGCCCGAGGCATGGCGGTCGAGAACACGCTGCGCCCAGGCGACCGTCAGATCTGACGGTCGCTGAGCGAGAATCGCCTGCGTCGCATCCATCACCGCTTCTCACTTCTCCCAGGCTGTACCTGATGCCCCGGCCCACACCCGCCGTCGCCGGTCGGCCACACCTGCCATGATAGAGCCAAGTCCGGCTGCGGCGCGAATGCCGTCTGCCCACAGTCGGGGCGCCGCGGACCCGAGGCGCTTCGCGGTCCAGGGCGCCGCGGACCCGAGGCGCTTCGCGGTCCAGGGCGCCGCGGACCCGAGGCGCTTCGCGGTCCAGGGCGCCGCGGACCCGAGGCGCTTCGCGGTCCGGGCGCCGCGGGAGCGCGCGGCTGTTGCTCGCCGCGTGAAGGGCGCGATAGGGTTGCGCCACCCGCCTGGAGCCGAGGCCCATGCCCGCACCACCACCCGACATGCCGGATCGCGACCGTGGGGACGCCCCCGCCCACGAAGCGCGCATCGACCTCCACTGCCACTCCCGCTACTCGACGTCGGCCGGCATGTGGCTGGCGGCGGAGCTGGGCTTCAAGGAGTCGCACACCGAGCCGGCGGCGGTCTACGGCCTCGCCAGGATGAGGGGGATGACGCATGTCACCCTCACCGATCACGGCTCCATCGAGGGCGCTCTCCGGCTGGCTCACCACGAGGATTTCATCATCGGCGAGGAGGTCACGGCCTTCTTCCCCTCTGAGGCGCTGCACGTACACGTCCTCGTCTGGGGTATCGACGAGCGGCGGCACGCGGAGATCGACGAGCTGCGCTTCAACGTGTTCGAGCTCGTCGAGTACCTTCGCGGGCACAGCATCGCCCACGCTTTGGCCCACCCCTTCTCTCTGGTCGCCGGTGGGCTGCGCGGCGAGCAGCTCGAAGCGCTGCTCGCGCTGTTCGATGTCTGGGAGGTCCGCAACGGTCTGTCGTGTCGCGCGGAGGATGAGCTCGCCGAGGACGTGGTCGCCCGCTCGGCGAGCCTGCGCGCGCGCCTCGCCGGCGCGGCGGGAACCTCCGCGGCCAAGCCGATCGGGGCCTGCGCCGGCTCCAACGACCATACCGGTCTGGACGTCGGCGCGACCTACACCGTCATCTCCCTCGGGGCGGACGTAGCCACCCCTTTGAGCGCGCTCATGGCCGGCGCGGGACGCCCCCGCGGCTCGCACGGCTCCACGGCCAAGCTCGCCCACAACGGCGTGGCGCTCTACCTCAGCGGCAACGCGAACCGCGATGGCCCGATCCAGCGCATCCTGACGCGGGCCACGAGGACGTCCCTGGCCTGGCAGCTCCTGGGGAGGCCCGGGGGCGGGCGCCGCTTCGCGACCCGCGCGCTGTCGGTCGCCGCGGCCCCGGCGCGCCTGTGGCGCGGCGACAGGCGCGCGCCGATCGACGCTGCGATCCGCGGCATCTCACGGGATCTCCTGACCGACGACAGCCTGAACCGGGAGGTCGGCCACGAGCACATCCAGGCGCGCGTCGAGGACGCCTGGCGGTCGCTGATGCGCGCCCAGCTCGGAGACGCCGAGCACGTCGAGATCGGCGCGCTGGTCGGCGACAGGAAACGCCTCGCCGCCATCACCGACGCGCAGAGCCTGCTGGCCCCCTACCTGTTCGCGGCCGGCTTCCACGCCCGCCAGCGCCGGCACGCCAAGGCGGTGACCGGGCGTCTGGCGGAGCGCGGCCTGGCCCTGCCCCCGGGCGTCAAGACCATGCCCCGCGTGGCCATGCTCACCGACACCTACGAGGAGATCAACGGCGTCGGCGTCGTGCTGCACGAGCTGGTGCGCCACGCGACCGCCCGCGAGTGGCCGTTCACGCTGGTGTCGGCGGGGGCCGAGCGCCGCGCGGAGCCGGGGCGCGAGGTGTTCCCCGCGGTCGAATCGCGCTCCCTCGACGTCTACCCCGGGTTTCCCATGGCTCTGCTCCCCATCCTCGAGATCCTGCGCTGGTGCGAAGACAGCGACATCGATGTGATCCACGCGGCCACGCCGGGGCCCGTCGGCCTCGTGGCCTGGCTTCTCGCGAGCTCCCTCGACCTGCCCCTGGTGGGCACGTATCACACCGACCTCCCCAACCTGGGGTTCTCTCTCACCGGCGACCATCTGCTGAGGGAGAGCCTCTGGGCGTACATGCGCCTCTTCTACGACCAGTGCGCCATCGTCTTCTGCCCCTCGGAAGCGACCCGTCTGGAGCTCGTCGAGCACCGCGTGCGCAGCCGCCTGGAGCCCTTCCGCCAGGGCGTCGACCGCGGCCTCTTCGACCCGGCGCGACGCGACGAGGACCTGCGTCGAGAGCTCGGCGCCGGCAGGCGCGTGCTGCTGTGGGTCGGCCGCATCTCGCCGGAGAAGGGGCTGGACGCCCTGGCGGCGGGCTACGCCGCGCTGCGCGCCCGGCGCGACGACGTACACCTCGTGATCGTCGGCGAAGGACCGTACCGCGAGCGCCTCCATGAGCTCGCCGGCGACGCCTCCTTTCTCGGCGTCAAGACCGGCGCGGAGCTCGCCGCGATCTACGCGTCGGCCGACGTCTTTCTGTTTCCCGGCCACGCCGAGACGTTCGGCCAGACGGTGCTCGAGGCGGCGGCCTCGGGCCTGCCCGCGGTGGTCAGCGCCGGCTCGGGGACGGAGGACGCCATGGTCCGCGACGTCACCGCTCTGTCGGTCGCGCCCGGCGATGCGCGCGGCTTTGTCGCCGCGGTCGAGCGGCTGCTGGACGACCCCGATCTGCACGCCCGCATGCGGACCGCCGCCCGCGACTTCGCGCTGACCCGCACCTGGGCGGCGACCTTCGAGCGTCTCGCGGACGCCTACCGCACGATCGCCCTGTGACCTGGGCGCGAGACGCGGGGCCGCCTGCCGAGGCGCCGGGGCGCGGCCGCGCCCGGCCGGGCGCGGCCGTCTTCGTCCTGGCGCACCACGACGACGAAGTGCTCTGCGCCGGCCACCTGCTGCGCGCCATGGCCTCGGGCCGGCTGATCCGCATCCTGTGGGCGACGGCCGGCGGGCTCGCGCCCGCCGGCCGACGCGTTCTCGAGGGGGCGCGAGTCCGCCGACTCCTGGGGCTGGCGCCCGAGGCCGTCCGCGACCTGAGGCTTCCCGACCAGGGCGCCGTGTTCCACGTCGCGAGCATCGTCGGCGCCGCCGAATCTCTGCTCGACGCGGCGCTCGCCCACGGTGATAGCGAGCCGCCCGCCGTGTACGTCCCGGCCTACGAGGGCGGGCATCCCGACCACGACGCCGTGAACCTCGCCGTGGCCGTGCTGCGCTCGCGGCGGCCGGAGATCGTGGCCCGCGAGCTCCCCCTCTACCGGCGCGGGCGCGCGGGCCTCAGCGTGCAGGCGCCGCAGCCGGCCGCCGGGACGTCGCAGGCGCCGTTCTATGCGCTGCCGCTGGACGCCGACGCGCTGGCGCTGCGCCGCCGCCTGGCGCGCGCCAACGCCAGCCAGCTTCTGCCCTCGCTGCTGCCCCTGCTCGCCCTGGCGTGGGCGGCGGGCAGAGGGCGGGCGGAGCCGTCGCGCCCTCTGCCCGCCCACGACTACACCCGCCCCCCTCACAGCGGCGCGCTTCTGTACGAGCTCTACACGCGGCGGCGCTTCGCCGACTTCCGCGCCGCCGCCCGCGCGGCGCTGCCCGCGGCGGCGCCGGCCGGCGCCGCCGCGGCGCCGCCCCCGGGGCCCCGTGAAAGGAGTCGCCGGCGTGAGTGATCCACTCGTCAGCCTTCTCGTCCCGGCCCTGGCCATCGCCGTCAACCCCGTGCCGATCAGCGCCGCGGTGACGCTGCTCATGAGCGCTCGCGGCCGCCGCGACACGGCCACGTTTCTCGCCACGCTTGTCGTGGCGATGGCGGCCGATGGCCTGATCACGCTCTTCCTGATCGGCCAGAGCTCAGCCTCGACGTCAAGCAGGATCCACGGCGCGATCCAGGTCGCGTTCGGGCTCGTCTTCCTCGCCCTGTTCATGCTCCAGTGGCGCGGCGAACCTGTGCCGCCCGGCGAAGAGCCGGGATGGATGAAGCTGATGAACAAAGCCGGCTTCGGCGCCGCCGTCGTGCTCGGCCTGGCGCTCACCAACTACGCGCTGCTGTCCGCCGGCGTCTCGACGATCCGCGAGGCGGAGCTGAGCACGTCCTCCGCGGTCACGGCGCTCGCCTTCTTCATCGCGGTGTCGGTCGTCACCGTGGCGGCGACCCTGATCCTCTTTCTGGCGCGACCGCGCTGGGCTCAGGTGCGATTGGCCCGTCTGAGAATCTGGCTCATGAAGCACAGCCGGGTGATCCTGATGGCGGTGTTCGGCCTCATGGGGGCGCTCTTCGTCGCCCAGGGACTGGCGGTGGTCCTGTACTGACGAGGCGCGGGCCGCGAGGTCGTGGCGGCCCGCCGGCTCGACCACGAGCCTGCCTCCGCGCTCAGCCGCCCCCAGCTCACGGCCTTGGCGAGGACTTGAAGCGGCGCGCGGAGCGTGCGAGTCTTGTCGCCAGGCGGCAGGCGCTGAGAAGGCCGGGCTGCACGACCCACAAACCGAAGAGGCTGGAGAGGCGCCATGGCGATCCTGCTCGACTCAGCGTCCGTGGACGATGCGGCGGCCGCCGCCGAGCTCGGCTTCGTCCACGGCATCACCACGAACCCGGCGCTCATGGCCCGCGAGACGAAGGCGCCGCTGGCGCACCTCGAGCGCCTGCTGGCCGCCTTCCCCAGCGGTCCCGTGTGCTACCAACCGACGCGCACGTCGTACGCGGCGATGAACGACGAGGCGCGAGCCGCCGCGGCCCTCGCGCCCGAGCGCGTCGTCGCCAAGCTGCCGGCCACCCTGGAGGCGATCACGCTGGCGGCCGCCCTGACGGACGACGGCATCCGCTGCGCCCTCACCGCCGTGTACTCACCCGCCCAGGCGCTGCTCGCCCACGAGACCGGCTGCCTCTGGATCATCCCGTATGTGGACAGGGCGGCCAGGCACTCGGACGGCGGCTTGGCCGTCGTCGATTCGCTGGCGGCGATCCTGGCGCGGCTGCAGAGCAGCACGCGCATCCTCGCCGCCAGCCTGAAGAGCGCCTCGCAGGTGGTCGATGCGATCCTCCATGGCTCGCACGACATCACCGCGCCGCTCGAGGTGCTCCGCGGCCTCCCGGCGCACCCGCTGACCGAGTCCGCCGTGCGCGAGTTCGCGGCAGCCTGGCCCGAGGCGTAGGCCGGTAGCAAGACGCCCGGTCCCGAGCGGTCCCGCGCCCGCCGCGGACCTCGGTCGGCGACGGGATCCGCGCCGGCGACGAGCGCACCGCGCGGGGCGCCGTCGCCGTTCCTCAGCGCGTGCCTACCGCATCGCCGTCCGCCGTCGGGCGCAGAGCGGAGGGCCGCCGCGCCGCGCGTGCGGGCCGGCGTTTGGGCAGGTCGCGCGAGAGCACCCGGTACGAGGCCGCGAAGACGACCGCCGCCAGCGCCACGATAGCCGTCGCCATGTAGAGCGTCCTGGAGGTGTCGGTCCCGGCGAGGGCCGCATGGATGCTCACCGACCAGAACACGAAGTAGCTCGCGATGTGGACGTTGCGCCACCACTTCCTGGAGACCTTCTTCATGGCCAGGGCGGTGACCTCGACGGCGACGAGCAGCCAGAGGGCGATGACGCCCACGGCGATCGCCGTAGGTCGCCACGTGCTGGCGCCCGGGACCAGAAGGTCCCGCAGGCCGAACATTGCGTAGCTGTCGAAGAGCAAGGTGACCAGGTGGCCGGCGATGAAGAAGAACGTGAGCCCGGCCAGCCACCGATGCATGGCGAGGATCCGCGCGTTGCTACGCCACTTGGGGAAGAGATCCGTGGCCAGCACGATCCCCCAGAGCACCGATGCGGTGAGCATGATCCACGCCACGATGCCCGCGGATCGCGAGAGGTACCACCAGATGTGCGGGTTCAAGCCAGGCTCCCTTCAGTCACGCCGGCGCGGGCGAGCGCCGGACTCATTGAGGTGGTTCCGTCGAGAGTGGTCGCGATGCCGTCGAGCTCGTGGCTCTCCAGGTAGTCGAGCGCCCGCTCGGAGCCGGCGAGGAGAGCGGCTGTGGCGTGCGCCTCAGCTTCCCACCCCGCCCTGGCGATCACGGTCACGGCCGCGAGGTCTGTGGTGGCGCACGTCTGCGTGGCGGGGTCGATGACGTGGTGACGGTGACTGCCGTCCCGGATCCACGTGCGTTTCTGCGTGCTGGACGTGGCGACGCCGCCCACGTCGAGGGCGAGCGTCATCAGAGTGCGAGAGCTATCGAATGGCTCCTCGATGGCCACGTACCACCCCTCCGCCGCGGGCGGCGTGCCGGCGGCGGCGAGATCGCCGCCGATGCTCACGAGGGCGCCGCCAGTGCCTCCGGCGAGGAGCTCGGTGACGACCAGGTCCGCGGCCAGCCCCTTACCGATCCCGCCGGGGTCGAGGCCGATACCGGCGGGGACGACCACGGACGACGTCGCGAGGTCGATCGCCACATCGGCGATCGTGCAGCCGCGCGGCCGGGGTACTGCACTGCCGCTCCCTCTGCCGGATCCGTCGAGGCTCCGCGAGTAGCCGGCCGCGTTGATCGCGGAGAGCATCGTCGGGTCGTAGCGACCGCTCGAGACGCGCCACGCCTGTTTCATGGTCGCCAGGAGGTCGATGGTGTCGGCCGACACGATCATGATCGCCTCCGGCGAGGTGTTCAGCCGGGAGACGTCGCTGCCCGGCAGAAACCGGCTCCAGCGTTGTTCAAGCTGCTGGAGACGACGCCGGGCGTAGCCTTCGGCTCCCGGCGCCGGGTCGACGAGGATCACGTGCGCGGCAGCGCCCATGACCCTGAACGCAAGCTCAGCTACCACCGGAGCTCGCTACGGGCGCGGCTGCGGGCGCGGGAGCGGTGTACGCAGAGCCCCCGCCGGACCCTCCAGACGATGGGGCGCTGACGGTGTGCACCACGGCGTGAGGGGTCAAGACGATCGGGCGCTTCACCTTGACGGCGGCGACCTTGCCGGGGGCGGCCGCGGTTCCCTGACCAGCGCCTTTCGCGGTGCGCTGAGCAGACGAGGACGACGCTTTGGCGGGAGTCACCGCTTTGGCGTTGCCATCCGTGACCTCCATGTTGGCCACCAGGCCCAGCATCGCCGCGATGCCGATCCCCGCCGCGGCGATCCTGCCTCCGGCGACCGAGTGGCGGCGACGGGGCGACGGAGCCGCCGTGGGAGCCGCCGTGGGAGCCGCCAGGGGAGCCGCCGTGGGAGCCGCCAGGGGAGCCGCCGTGGGAGCCGCCAGGGGAGCCGCCGTGGGAGCCGCCATCTTCTGCGAGTCTCCGTCGCCGGGGGTGTACTTCGTGTACTGCGTCCGGGAGTACGTGCTGCTTGTACGTCTCTCGTCAGTCATCTTGTCCTCCGCCTTCGTGTGAGCTGCCGCCCTCGTCGCCGCCCTCGTGCGAGGGACTCGCCGGGCTCGGCGCCGGGCTCGCCACCCAGGAGGTCGAACCCGACGACGGCGCCGCCGGTATGACCCTGGTCACCGGATGGTCGACTTTGGCCGTGAGCTTGCCGTGACTGCCGACGGCGGCCACGAACGTGTACGTGTCGGAGCCGTGAGTGAAGGTCACGGTCAGCTTCTTGTCGCCGGTCTGCGCCAGCTTCCACGTCCAATGGCGCCTGGCGGTCACATCGACGAGTCGCACGTTCTTCTTCGAGAAGGCCACCTTCACGCTGCCGGCCTTCTTGATGATGTACTTCTGAGAGCCGGGGGCCTTCGTGGCGACGGCAAACGCCTGCGCCGGCTGGGACGCGATCGTCGCCGCGGGCGCGCTCGCTGGGACCACGGTCGCCGCGGTCAGCTGCCCCACGGCTCGCGAGTCGGCGACCGTGAGAATGCCGAGGTTGGCGCCCACGGCGATGGCGCCGGCGAAGACCACCGCGGCGATCGAGCCTGCCGTGATCAATGCGGTGCGGTGTTTCATGCGCGGTTCCTTTCTCGAGGGGCGAGCCCGGAGGCCTGTCTGGTCGGACCCTACAGAGCGGCCACCCAAGACGCGGGCAACGGAGGGTCAACGTTTGGCAAAGAAGAGTCAGCGTTTGGCAAAGGTCCATGCTTTCGTGCGAACATGTGACCATGCGCCTCCTGGTCGTAGAGGACGATCCCACCATCGCCGAGCCGCTGCGCACGGGTCTGCGGCGCGAAGGCTTCGAGGTCGCACTCGTCGGCACCGGCGCCGCGGCGCTCGCCGCCGACGAGTGCGACCTCGTGCTGCTCGATCTCGGTCTTCCCGACCTCGACGGGCGCGTCGTCTGTCGATGGCTGCGCGAACGGTCCGGCGTGCCGATCATCGTGGTCACCGCCCGCGGCGATGAGATCGACCGCGTGATCCTGCTCGAGCTCGGCGCCGACGACTACGTCGTGAAACCGTTTGGCTTCCGCGAGCTCGTGGCTCGCATCCGCGCCGTTCTGCGACGCACCGGCGGCAGCCGGCCGCAGGCACAGGCCCACGTCCAGATCGAAGTCGGGCTTCTCCAGATCGACACGCGAACCCGAAACGTGAGCTACGACGGCCGACCCGTCGCGTTGACGCCGAAGGAGCACGATCTTCTCGTCTACCTGGCGCGTGACCCGGACGTCGTCCACACCCGTGGGCAGATCCTCGAGAACGTCTGGGACGAGAACTGGTGGGGCTCCACCAGGACGCTTGACGTGCACATCGCCTCGCTGCGCAAGAAGCTCGCCCCCGAGACCATCGAGACGGTGCGCGGCGTGGGGTTTCGTCTCGTGGACAGCACCACCGCGCCGTGACACGGCGGCTGCTGCTCGGCTACCTGATCGCCGCCGTCGTCGTGCTGCTCGTCCTCGAGGTCCCTCTCGCCATCTTCTACCAGCAGCGCGAAACGGGCCGCCTCACCGTGGACGTCGAACGCGACGCCACCGTCCTGGCAAGCTACTACGAAGAGCCCCTCGAGCAGGGGACTCCTCCCGACCCGACCCCTGCCCAGGCCTACGCGGAGCGGACCGGCGTTCGCGTCGTAGTCGTCGACGAGGCCGGGACCTCCCTGATCGACACTGCGGGGTCCGCCGGTCGCGACTTCTCGACGCGCCCCGAGATCGAGACCGCGCTCGGCGGCGCGCGCGCCGAGGGCACGCGGCACTCCGACACGCTGAACGCCGACCTGCTGTACGTGGCCGTGCCGGTGGCCTCGGGAGCGAACGTCTTCGGCGCCGTCCGTCTGACCCTCGACACGCGGGAGGTGGACGCCCTGGTCCGCCGCTACTGGCTGGGCCTGATCGGCGTGGCCATCGTCGTCCTCATCGCCATGGCCGGCATCGGCTGGGCCATCGCCCGATCCGTGACCCGGCCCCTCCGCCGCCTCGATGCCGCGGCGGCTCGCTTCGCCACCGGGGACCTCACCACCAGCGACCCGGATCCCGGGGCGCCCCCCGAGATCGCCGTTCTGGGGGCCACCATGAACACCATGGCGCAACGCCTCGCGCGGCTCCTCGCCGAGCAACGGGGCTTCGTGGCCGACGCCTCCCATCAGCTGCGCACGCCGCTCACCGCCCTCAGGCTTCGCCTCGAGAATCTGCAGAGCGCCTCAGCCACCCCCGACGACGCGGACGACCTCGAGGCCGCCATCGAAGAGACCAACAGGTTGGCCGGCCTCGTCGGCGATCTCCTCCAGCTCGCCCGCGCCGAAGAAACCGCCGCGCCGCGGACCGTCGACCTCGTGCAACTGGCCGCCGATCGCGTCGACACGTGGTCGGCGATCGCCGACGTGGCCGACGTCGCGCTGGACCTCGCCGCCCTGGACGGCCCCGTCTTCGTCAGCGCCGTCCCCGGCGGCGTGGAGCAGATCCTCGACAACCTCATCGACAACGCGATCACCGCCACGCCGCCGGGCAGCCACGTGTCCGTGACTGTCGTCCGCGGACGCGCGATGCACGAGCTCACGATCAGCGACGACGGCCCCGGCCTCAGCGACGAGTTGAAGGCGCGAGCGCTCGACCGCTTCTGGCGCCTCGACCACTCCCAGCCGGGGACGGGGCTCGGGCTCCCCATCGCCACGGCGCTCGCCAGAGCGTCCGGAGGGTCGCTTGTCCTTCACGACAGTCCCGCGGGCGGTCTCACCGTCAGCGTCACTCTGCTCGCCGCGGAGTCCAAGCCGTAGCCGCCGCTGAAGCCGACCGCCGGAGAACACGAGCGTTTGCAGGGAAGAACCGGCGTCGCCGTGAAGAAGACTAACCTTCTACGTGAGGTTTAGAGTAGACGCCGAAGGGGATTCCCTGGAGGGAGCGGCCGGCTGCGACGGGCGCGGCGACTCCGGCGACTCCGACGGGCGCGGCGGGCGCGGCGACTCCGGCGACTCCGACGGGCGCGGCCGGTCCGGCGCGGAGTAGTGCTAGAAGGGAAGATAAGGATTCCCTAACTGTCGGGTCGCATACGGCCGTCCGCAGGCTCGGTTGCCGGGGGGAAGATAAGGATTCGCCGGAATTCCCTATCTTCCCTCACAGTACTACCCCCGCCGCGGCGGCTCCGGCGGGCGCGGCCGGTCCGGCGCGGAGTAGTGCTAGAAGGGAAGATAAGGATTCCCTAACTGTCGGGTCGCATACGGCCG
>Ga0194044_10000103_pt1 | contig 33693 bp, 27 predicted proteins | sample JunL4417m_MetaG_FD_155460 | JGI IMG/M metagenome (GOLD analysis project Ga0194044, IMG submission 155460) | Anoxic zone freshwater microbial communities from boreal shield lake in IISD Experimental Lakes Area, Ontario, Canada - Jun2016-L442-17m | ecosystem: Environmental > Aquatic > Freshwater...
GGCGCAGCCTCCGCCGGCCCTCCCCGCGAGGTCGGCGACCACGGCCGCGCCGGAGCGGCGCCCGAAGACGATGGTCTCGAGCAGCGAGTTGCCGCCCAGACGGTTGGCGCCGTGTACGCTGACGCAGGCGCACTCGCCGGCGGCGTAGAAGCCCGGCATCGCCGTGCGCCCATCCACGTCGGTGTCGATGCCGCCCATCGTGTAATGCTGACACGGCGTGATGGGGATCGGCTCCTCGATGGGGTCGACGCCCTCGAAGTGGATGGCGAGGTCGCGAATGCCGGGGAGCTTCTCCATGATCTTCTCGGCGCCGAGGTGCCGCAGATCGAGGTAAACGTAGTTCTTGCCGCCGATGCCCCTGCCCTCGAGGATCTCGGTGGTGATCGCCCGCGAGGTGATGTCGCGCGGCGCCAGCTCCATGGCCGTGGGCGCGTACTTGCTCATGAAGCGTTCGCCGAGGTCGTTGATGAGGTAGCCGCCCTCCCCGCGGGCGCCCTCGGTCATGAGGATGTTGGTGGTGAGCAACCCCGTGGGATGGAACTGGATGAACTCCATGTCCTCGACCGGCACGCCGGCGCGATAGGCGACGGCGGCGCCGCCGCCCGTGGAGATGATGGCGTTGGTGGTGTTGCTGTAGATGCGCCCGGCGCCGCCGGTGGCCATGATCACGGCGTCGGCGGTGAACGCCTCGAAGCCGCCGCGGATCATGTCGTAGGCGACGACCCCGCGGCAGCGGCCGTCCTCGACGATGAGGTCGGTGACGAACACCTCGACGTACATCGCGACCTGACGTTCGTAGGCGCGCTCGACGAGGCAGTGGAGCAGGTAGTGACCGGTCTTGTCGGCGCCGTAGCAGGTGCGCGGGTAGCCGGCGCCGCCGAACGGCCGCTGGGCGATGCGCCCGTCGTCGAAACGGCTGAACGGGCAGCCCCAGTGGTCCATCTCGAAGATGACGCCGGGGGCGTCGCTGGTCATCTGGATGGCGGCGTCCTGGTCGGCCAGGTAGTCCGAGCCCTTGACGGTGTCGAAGGCGTGCTTCGCGGGCGAATCGTCGTGGCCGTCGGGGTGGTTGGCGAGCGCCGCGTTGATGCCGCCTTGTGCGGCCCCGGAGTGGCTGCGGCCGGGGTGGACCTGGCTGAGGATCGCCACGTCGAGGCCGGCCGCCTTGGCCTCGACGGCGGCGCGCAGCCCTGCGAGGCCGCCGCCGACGACGATGAGCTGATGGTGTGGCATGCCGTCCCCCTCAGCTCACCCAGACCCAGAGGGCCCAGATGCCGTAGACGATACTGGAAACGCCGACCAGCCACAGCACGACGTCGAAGAGGCGCCGCCCGCCGCGGCTCGCGAGCCCCCAGTCGAGCACGACCATGCGCAGGCCGTTGAGGCCGTGGTAGACGACCGCCACGAGCAGCACGATGTCGTTGACGAGCACCGCGCCACCGGCGAGCCGCGCGCCGATGTTGTCGAACGAAAGCTCGCCGATGGCGATGAAGTGCGTGAGCACAAGGTGCACCATGATGGTGACGATGACGAGCACCGCGGTGACGCGCTGGCCCAGCCAGGGCCACATGCCGCCGCGGCTGCGGTCCAGAGTCTCGATCCCGAATGCCATGTCAGCCTCCTAGAGGATGAAGCTGGAGGCTTTGATGGAGAACGCGCCGAGCGCCAGCGCCGCCACGAGCATGCACACCCAGAACACGGCCTTGTGCCGCTTGATGCCCACACCGAAGTCCATGAGCAGGATGCGCACGCCGTTGAGCGCGTGGTACAGCACGGCCGCCACCAGCATGAGATCGAGAAACACGAGCAGCGGCTTGTCGAAGAATTCGAAGAGGTCGTTCAGCGACGCCGCGCCGACGCGCCCCTGGGAGATCACCCAGACGTGGACGAACAGGTAGAAGACCAGCACCAGGCCGCTGATGCGGAACAGCATCCAGGCCCACATGCCCGTGCCCTTCCACAAGCCGGCGCCCACGTTGGCCGTTTCGCGCTCCTTCGCGCTCAAGATCGGCACCCCCCTTGGCTGATGCGGACACGGCGTGCGATTGCGACGATCCCGCGCGCCTGATGCTCAATGGTAGACCGTCACGGGGAACCGAGGCAAGGCGAACCGCGTCGGCGGCGCCGCGAACCGCGTCGGCGGCGCCGCGAACCGCGTCAGCGGCGGCGCGCGCGACGCCGCCCGCCCCGCGGCCGCGCCTTGGGCGGCGGCGGGGCGGGGCCGCCGGGCCGCGCGCCGCGCGGCCCGGCCCTGACCCCCGCCTCGAAGGCGGCGCGGATGCGCGCCGTGCGCAAACGCTCGAGCACGGCCAGCGCCACTTCGGCCGCCGCCACGAGGAGGACCAGAACGACCAGCGCGGCGGCCGACGAGCCCAGCGGCCAGTAGACGATGAGCCCGCCGACGAGCACCCCGAACTGCAGCACGAAGAGGCGGCGCAGCGGCGCGGCCACAACGCCGGCCGGCGGCATGAACGCCGCCTCCCCGCCGCGCACCCAGTCCCACCGGTACGTGAACCAGCGGACCGCGACGAAGCCCGCGACCAGCGCCCAGAACTGCCAGGTGGCGAACGCCTGGAAGACGCCCTCGGGTACGACCCCTCCGGGCTTGAGCAGGCGGCCGCCGAAGACCATGTACAGCACCAGAGCCATGGCCGCCACGACCACGAAATACGTGCGCACGAACTCGCTGACGAGGACGCGGTCCTTGGCGTCCTCGTCGGAGACGGCGCCCTGGGCGCGGCGCGCGCGCAGCCAGAAGGTCAGGCCGTCGGCGACCCCGTCGGCGACGTAGACGAAAGCCACGGCCAGCACGCTCCAGTCCTGGGCGAGGACGCCCCACAGCGGCGCCAGCGACACGAGGGCGATGAGAAGGATGCCGGGCGCCGCGCGTTTGAGCGTCGCCCCGGCGGGCGGCGCGGCCACGGCGCCTCCGGCGGGACCCAGCGCGCCGCCCCCGGCGTCGCCCCCGGCGTCGCGCGCTGCGTCGCTGGGCGGGGCGTCGGGCATCGCTCCTCGAGGTCGAAGGGCTCGGCCGGCGGGCGCCGGCGGAGGCTGAACCACAGGGTATGCGCCGCAAGCGTGAAAGGCAACGCGGCCGCGGCGCCCGTTCAGGCGCCGCCGGCGACTCCGCCGCTCCGCGCCGCGGCGCGCAAGGCCGCCGGGGGTAGAATCGCTCCAGTCAGCGGCCGCGGCGGCCGATACTACCTTCGGAGCGGCCGATGCACGGCCGCGCCGCAGGCGCCCAGACCACCACGGGGGAGCGACATGACGGAGCCGGGTTCTTCCTTCGACGCACAGCGTTGCACGCTGACTGTGCCCAACGATCTCGCGCACCTGCCCATGGTGCAGGGGTTCGTGCGCGAGTATGCGTCCGGCGCCGGCTTTTCGCGGCGTGACCAGACGCGCCTCGACCTCCTGATGGAAGAAGCCGTCACCAACGTGGTCCACGGCGCCTTCGCCGCGGACGAGCGCGCGAGCTTCGACATCCTCTGCGAGCGCGTGCCCGCCGGCGTGCAGATCACGGTGCACGACGAGGGCATGCCCTACGATCCGTCCCTGACTCCGGAGTACGACCCCGGCGCCGACCTCGCACTGCAGACCGGCGCCGGCCTCGGCAGCTTTCTCATGCAGCAGATCGCCGACCGCGTCGAGTTCCACAACCTCGGCAGCCGCGGCAAGGAGACGGTGTTCGTCAAGTACCTCGAAAGCGCCTCGGTCACCAGCGCCCCGCCGGCCGAGGAGGCTCCCATCGAGGAGCCGGAGTCGGTGCCCGTGGCCGAGCGCGCCGAGCTCGAGCTCGGCCCACTGCGGCCAGAGCAGGCCATCGAGGTGTGCCGCTGCATCTACGACGCCTACCGGTACACCTATGTCAACGAGCACATGTACTACCCCGACCGCGTCGTCGCCCTCAATCAGAGCGGCGACATGATCTCGGCGGTCGCCAGCACCCGCGAGGGCGAGGTCGCCGGGCACGCGGCCCTCGTCTTTCCCGACGACACCCGCGAGATCGCCGATCTGGCGATCGTCGCCACCAAGGCCAGGTTCCGCGGCCAGTCGATCGCCCGGCGGCTCGGCGAGTACCTCTCGCAGGAGGCGCTCGCCCGCGGACTCGCCGGCATGTTCATCGAAGAGGTCACCGTGCACACCTTCACGCAGAAGTTCTGCCACCGCCTCGGGTTCGGCGACTGCGCCTTTCTGCTCGCCTACTCGCCGGCGACCATGGCGTTCAAAGGCATCGCCGAGGAGGTGGGGGCGCGCCGCTCCGTGATCGTCGGCTTCAAGTACCTCAAGCCGCCGGCGCCGGCCCTGGTGCACGCCCCGACGCGCCATCGCGACATGATCGCGCGGATCTACGAGGCGCTGGGCGCGCCGGCGACGTTCGCCGGCGGAGGCGAAGCCGTGGTCGCCGGCGGCGCCCCCGAAGCCTCCGTGCTGCACGTGGCCGTCAACACGAGCCGCTCGGTGGCCACCATCCGCGTGCCCGTCTACGGACGCGACCTTGAGCGCCGCATCCACGACGAGATGCACCGGCTGCGGCGCGAGGACGTCAAGGTCATGGACGTGTTTCTGAACCTGGGCTCTCCCGGCACCGACATCGTGGCCACAGCCCTGGAGAAGGCGGGCTTCGTGTTCTCTGGGCTCATCCCCGGGGGCCCGTCCGGCGACTGGCTCGTGCTGCAGTACTTCAACGGCGTGGTGGTCGACTACGACGCCATCCAGGTCGAGGTCGACCTCACCCGCGAGCTGCTTGCCTACATCCGCGCCCACGACCCGCACGCCGGGTAGACCGGCCGACGGGGCACCCCATGCAGGTGTTCATCGACCTGTTCGTCGAGCTCATCAAGAGCATGGCCGTGATCATCATGGTGGCCTACCTGTTCACGCGCACGCGCCTGTATCGCCAGGTGCTCGACCGGCGCCTCAGCCGGCAGGGCCGCGTGTTCCTCATCCTCATCTTCGGCGCCTTCTCGATCTGGGGGACCCTGGCGGGGGTGGAGATCCTCGGCGGCATCGCCAACACGCGCGATCTGGGGCCGGCGCTCGGCGGTCTGCTGGGCGGCCCCATCGTCGGCCTCGGCGCCGGCCTCATCGGCGCCGCGCAGCGGCTCACCATGGGCGGCTTCACCGCCGTGCCCTGCGCCCTGGCCACGGTGGCGGCGGGCTTCTCCGGCGGCGTGGTCTACCTCCTCTTCAAACGCCGCCTGGCTCCCGTGTGGGCGGCGATGCTCCTGGCGCTGTTCACCGAGTCGCTGCACATGGGCCTGACGCTGCTGATGGCGCGGCCCTTCGACAAGGCGCTCGCACTCGTCAGCGAGGTCATCGTGCCGATGATCGTCGTCAACGCGATCGGCATGGGCGTGTTCGTGCTCATCATCCGCAACGAGGAGCGCGAGCGCGCCACGAGGGTGCAGAAGGAGCGCATGGAGGGCGAGCTCAACGTCGCCCGCGAGATCCAGCTCGGCATCGTGCCGGCCATCTTCCCGCCGTTCCCCGAACGCGAGGAGTTCGATCTGCACGCTTCACTGGAGTCGGCCCACGAGGTCGGCGGCGACCTCTACGACTTCTTTCTGCTGGACGACGACCACCTCTGCCTGGCGATCGGCGACGTGTCGGGCAAGGGCGTGCCGGCCTCGCTGTTCATGGCCGTGACGATCACCCTTCTGCGCGCCGTGGGCCACCGCACCCCCCTGCCCGACGAGGTGTTGGCGCGCGTCAACGCGCCGCTGTGCCGCGACAACGACGCGGCGATGTTCGTCACGCTCTTCTTCGCCGTCTACGACGTGAGGACGGGTGAGCTGGCCTATTCGAGCGGCGGGCACCCGCCGCCGTACATCGTGCGCGCCGGCGGCGGCGTGGAGCCCCTGCCGCAGACCGCCGGCGCCGGCCTCGGCGTGTCGTCGCGGATCGCCTTCGGCGTCGGCACGGCCAGGCTCGAGTGCGGCGACGGCCTGCTGCTCTACACGGACGGCGTCACAGAGGCGATGGACGCCAGGGACGGCATGTTCGGCGAGGAGCGCCTGGTGGCCGCCCTCAGCGCCGCCGGGCCGCACGGCGGCGCCGCGCACATGATGGCGGCCGTGCGCGCGGCGGTCGACGAGTTCACGGCCGGCGCGGAGCAGTACGACGACATCACCATGGTCGGCTTTCGGCGCACGCGCGGCGAGGGCTAGACGAAGAGAGCGAGCGCCTCCTCGCGCGTGGCGGCGATCGCGAACAGCTCCGAGAAGCCGGAGATCTGAAAGACGTCGTCGACGAAGGGCTGCATGGCGCAGAGCACGATGCGCCCGTCGTTCTTTTCGAGGTACTTGAGGACCGCCAGAAACACGCGCAGACCGGCGCTCGACACGTACTCGTTGGCGCCGAAGTCGGCGATCACGCTGCGCGCCCCGGCGTCGAGCAGCTCGTTGAACCCGGTCTCGACGTCCCGGGCGCTGGTCGTGTCGACCCTCGCCGGGAGTGTGACCACCGTCACCTCACCTATGACTTGCACATCCATGCGCTCCCCTTTCCGTGTGCCGGGCGGTCGGCGCGGCCGGCGTTCGCACGCGCGCCTATCTTGCTTGAGTGCGGCGGCCACGGCAAGCGCGCGGCCGTCCGGCCGCGCGCCGCCTCACCGCGCGCCATCGCCCATCGCCGTCTGTGGACCAAGATACCTGAACGCCACCATGGTGATGTCGTCCCACTGCTCGACGCCCGCGGTGTGCTCGCCGAGGACGACGATCAGCGCCTGCAGGATGTCGTCGCACGACCCCGCGCAGAGACGCGCGAGGTCCTCGCCGAGCCGTTCCTCGCCGTAGACCTCGTCGCGCGCGTTCATCGCCTCGCTGACCCCGTCGGTGTACAGATAGAGGACGTCGCCGGGGGCGAGCGTCAGCTCGCCCTGTTCGAAGACGACCCCCGACCTGGCGCCGAGAGCCATCCCCTTGACGTGCGGCACCTGGCTCACGCCGCCGGCGCCGCCGCTGACGAACGGCCGGTTGTGGCCGGCGCTCGCGTAGCGCACGGCGCCGGAGCGCAGGTCCACGACCGCCAGGAACATGGTCACGAACATGCACTCCTCGTTGTCGGCGGCGAGCTCGTCGTTGAGCCAGCCGAGGACCTGCACGGGGCTGTCGCCCTCGCGGGCGAACGAGCGCAGGAAGGACCGCGTCACGGCCATCAGCAGCGCCGCCGGGACGCCCTTGCCCGACACGTCGGCGATCGCCAGGCACAGATGATCGTCGTCGAGGAGGAAGAAGTCGTAGAAGTCGCCGCCGACCTCGCGGGCGGGCTGGAGCAGCGCGTTCAGCTCCATGTCGTGGCGCCGCGGATACGGCGGGAAGGTGCGCGGCACGAGGCTCATCTGGATGGACGCGGCGATGCGCAGCTCGCTCTCGATGCGCTCCCGCGCCGCGGTCGTCGCTCGCAGCTCCTCGATGTACTGCCGCAGGTCGTCGCGCATGCGCCCGAACGACGCTGTGAGGTGGGCGATCTCGTCGCGCCCCCTGGCCTGCGGCAGGGGCGCGTCGAGCGCGCCCTGCGCCAGCGCCTGCGTAGCCGCGTCGAGGACGCGCAGCGGGCGCGTGATCGAGCGGGCGATGAGCAGCGCCACCACCAGCAGAGCCGTGATGCCGAGCAGGGCGATGACCCACTGGATGCGGCTCAGCGCCACCACGTCGGCGCTGATCTCGCTGTCGGGGAAGACGATGCCCAGCGACCAGCCCGTCGATGGAACCGGCCTGTAGGCGAGCCACGAACGCTCGTCGGGGGCCAGCGACATGACGCCGTTGAACGCCACGTAGCCGGACTCCCCGGCGATCATGCCGCGCCCGATGGCCCTCAGGTGCTGGTCGTCGCGCGCCTCGGCCACGCTGAAGACAGACTCGTTCATGATGAAGCCCGGATCGGGGTGCGCGATGAACGTGCCTGTCTGGCTGATGAGGAAGGCGTAGCCGGTGTTGCCCAGGTCAAGACCCTCCAGCAGCCGCGTGAGCCAGTACAGCGACACGTCCCCGGTGACCACCGCGGAGACCGGGACGGGGTCTTTGCGAAGATGGACGGGGACGGCGTAGGTGGCCATCACGATGCTGCCGCCGCCGGCGTCGTAGTACGGCTCGGTCCACACCGCCCGGCGCATCTGCACCGGCAGCTGGAACCAGTCGCCGACCTCGTAGGCGCGACCGCCGCGGCCGAGGTCCGTCTCGACGAGCTTGCCGCTGGGCCGCGCGCCCTGCTCCTCGGGGCTGACGTAGATGCTCGACGGCTGGTACACGTAGGGAGCCAAGCGGCCGTAGACGGTGGGCTCGAAGCCGATGGCGGACCCGAACAGCTCCTCGTTGCCGGCGACCGTGTGCCGCAGGAGCAGGCGGGCGCGTCGCCGCCCCGGCTCGGTGTCGTCCACCGAGAAGGCGAGGCCCTGGACGATCTTCTCCACCGAGCGCCCGACCGTCTCGATGCGATTGGCTGTCGCCTGGGCCGTGGCGCGGATCTCGGCGCGCTTCTGCTGTTCCAGGAAGTCGCGCGCCGCCCAGTACGAGTAGGCGCTCACCCCGCCGAGCACGAGGCTCGCCCCGAGCAGGACGAGCACCGTGATGCGCCACGCGATGGGGAGGCTACGGAGCACTGCGCGCGCCCGGCGCGACGAACGCTTTGTAGGGGGGAGCGCCGGCGATCAGGCCCTCACCGATCATAATCGCCCTCGTGCGCTCGTAGTCGACCGGGGACAGCACGCCGGCCTGCCAGTCGTCGTGCTCCCCGGGGAAGACCGCCGCGAGGACGTGGTCGAGCATCCAGCGCTGGTGGACGCGGTTGGTGGGCACGTGAGCCGCGGCGGCCCGCTCCATGACCACGCCCACCGCCTCGTCCCGATGCCCGCGGCAGTACTCCCAGCCCTCCAGCGTCGCGGCCGCGAGCTCGCGGCAGACCTCGGGGCGCTCCCGCGCCGTCGCGGCCAGCGTGTAGATCCCATCCTCGGGAAAGCCGAAGCCGGCGTCGCGCATGAAGAACGTGGTGAGCTCGTCCGGGTCGATGCCGGCCTGCAGGATGGTGTGGTACTCGTTGTACTCCATGGCCGCGCAGGCCGCGACGCCGCCCTGCAGAAACAGGTTCACGGAGTAGTACTGCGGCACGATCCGCGGCTCGAGGCCCGCGGTGTCGAAGAAGCCGAGATACGCGGAGCGGAAGCTCTTCCCCCAGAGGCTCACGCGTCTGCCGTCGAGGTCGTCGCGATTCCTGATGACGCTCCCGCGCCCGACGATCATCATGCTCGAGCGATTCACCACCTGACCGACGTTGACGAGCGGCACGCCCTCCGCGGCGGCGCCGATCGCACCGCTGAGGAAGGACAAGGCGAAGTCGGCCCGGCCGCTGGTCAGAGAGTCGATGGGGTCGATGGCGGGGCCGCCGGGGAGGATCACGACGTCGAGGCCGTGGTCTCGGTAGAAGCCCTTCTCCACAGCCATGTAGTAGCCGGCGAACAGCGCCTCGGGCTCCCACAGCAGGATGAGCGTGGCTTTCTCGGGGCGGCCCGCGCCGGAGGCGTTCTGGCCGCCCGCGTACAGACCCCAGGCCAGAGCCGCGGCGGCGCACAGCGTCGCCGCGACCGCGATGAGGACGCGCCGCCTCACGTGCGCCGGATGACGAGCTTGAGGATGTTGCGCGACCCGTCGCGCAGATAGGCCACCTCGTCCATCACGCGGCGCACGAGGAAGATGCCCAGCCCGCCGATGGCGCGGTCGGCGGCGCCGGCGTGCACCTCGGGGTCCTCGACGGCGAGCGGGTCGAACGGCACGCCCTCGTCGATCAGCTCGACGACGAAGCGGGACTCCCCCGGCTCGATGCGCACCAGCAGCTCGCCGGGCGGCACCTCGTAGGCGTACAGGCAGATGTTGACGACCGCCTCTTCCACGGCCAGCTCGAGCTGCATGAGCCGCCGGGGGTGAAGCCCCCAGGCGCCGGCCGCGCCGGCGATCTGGGCGATGATGTCGGGGACCGCGTCGACCGTGGCGGGAAACACCCGCGCGACGATGGCGCCCCCTGGCGATGACTCTCCGGCAGCCACTCCCCACCTCCCGGTCACGGTCACAGCGCCGGCGCGCACCCGCGCGCCCGCGCGCCCTTACGCCGGCTCACACGCAGAAACCACCCGCCGCCGCGGCGCGCACGCCGGGTGTCACCCTACTATCGGCCGGCGCCGCCGCAAGGTTGAGCGACGGCGCCGCGTCCGGCGTCGCGGCCGGCCGGGCCGCCGGGGCCGCCGGGGCCGCCGGGCGAGGTAGTGCAGATCGGCAACACATCAGACAGGCCTTTCCCTATCTGACCGGAGTATAGCCTTCCCCGCCCATCTACACCGGCCGCGGATCGCCGCGCCGGCGAGGGAGACCGATGGGAGAGCAGTTCTTCCTCCCTCGTCTTGCGCTTCAGCCGGCGCGGCTCGGGCAGCCGCGGCCTGGTCTTCCATCAGCCGCAGATGCAGAAGGCCGTGCGGGTAGTCGCCGCCCACGGCATAGATGCTCTGCGAGCGTATGCCGTTGGCGGTACCGCTGGCGGTACTTCCAACGGTATCGTTGGAAGTCCCGTCAACGGATTCGGCGGTTCGCGACTCTGCCTCGCGCGGGCAGGCCGTGCGCGATGAGCGCAAACGTCAACATTGACGCCGCCGTCCGCCGGGGGAACAGCCCTCCCTTGCCCGTGCGCCGGCTGCGGGCCACCGCCCCGGCGAGGGAAGCTTCCTCGCCGGGCGGCCCCGCCGGCGTCCCGCCGCCCGGCAGCGGCGGCCCCCGCGGGACAGGTGCGAAAGGGAAGACGAGGATACGCCTGTATTCCTTATCCTCCCGATCCGCACTACCCCGCCGGGCGGCTCCGGCGGCCGGGCCGCGCGAAGTCCGCGGGCACGGCGCGGATCCGGGCGGCGCGCGGCAGCGCCCGGCCCTCCCGGCGCGCGCTCGGTCTGCGCCACGTTACTTCTTGCGGCCGCTGCGCCCGCGGGCGGCGGTGGTCTTCTTGGCGCCGCCCTTCGCCGGCGGCGGGGCCTTCCCGGCCGGCGCCTTCCTCGCCGGGGCCTCCCCGGCCGGGGCCTTCCTCGCCGGCGCCTTCCCGGCCGGGGCCTTCCTCGCCGGGGCCTTCCCGGCCGGGGCCTTCCTCGCCGGGGCCTTGGCGGCCGGCGCCTTGGCCTTGGCGGCCGGCGCCTTGGCGGCCTCAGCCGCCGCGGCCTCGGCCCCGCGGCGCACGCCGGCCTTGCGCCGCGCCTGCTGCAGCAGCTCGCCGGCCTCTTCGAGCAGGTCGTTGGCTTCGGCGAGCTCGGCGCCCCTGCCGTCGAGACGCAGGCCCATGGCCGCCTCCCACACCTCTTCGACGCGGTCGACGGGCACGAAGGTCATGCCTTTGCGCAGCTCTTCGGGCACGTCCTCGAGGTCGGCCTCGTTGCGGCTCGGCAGGATCACCGTGGTGATGCCGGCGCGCTGCGCGGCCAGGGTCTTCTCTTTGAGGCCGCCGATGGGCAGCACCTGGCCGGTGAGCGTGACCTCGCCGGTCATCGCTACCTCACTGCTCACCGGCGTGCCGGTGACCAGCGAAGCGATGGCCGTGGCCATCGTCACGCCGGCGCTGGGGCCGTCCTTGGGAATAGCGCCCGCGGGCACATGGATGTGGATGTCGTGCTTCTGGAAGTAGTCGTCCCCGAGACCGAGCCCGCGGGAGTGCGTACGCACGTAGCTCATGGCGGCCATGGCCGACTCCTTCATCACGTCGCCGAGCTGGCCGGTGACCGTGAGATGGCCGCCGCCGGGCATGGCCGTCGCCTCGATGAAGAGGATGTCGCCGCCCACCGGCGTCACGGCCAGGCCCGTGGCGACGCCCGGGTCGCTGGTGCGCCGCTTGACCTCGGCGGTCACCCGCGGCCGCCCCAGCAGATCGTGCACGCGCTGGACGTTGACGGTGAAGCGCTTGCGGCTGCCGTTGGTGGCCTCGACCACCTCACGCGCGAGCTTGCGGCAGACGCTGCCGATCTCGCGCTCCAGGTTGCGCACCCCAGCCTCGTGCGTGTAGCTCGCGATGATCTCGACGATGGCCTCGTCGCGGAAGGTCACCTGCTTCGGTTTGAGGCCGTTGGCCGCGATCTGCCGCGGCGCCAGGTAGTTCCTCGCGATGTGGAGCTTTTCTTCGATGGTGTACCCGGCGAGGAAGATGATCTCCATGCGGTCGCGCAGCGGCGCGGGGATGGGCTCGAGCTGGTTGGCCGTGGTGATGAACAGCACCTTGCTGAGGTCGAACGGCAGGTCCATGTAGTGGTCGCGGAAGGTGATGTTCTGCTCGGGGTCGAGCACCTCGAGGAGGGCGCTCGCCGGATCGCCACGCCAGTCGGCGCCGGTCTTGTCGATCTCGTCGATCATGAACAGCGGGTTGTCGGTGCCGGCGTCGCGCATGGCGCGGATGATGATGCCGGGCATCGCCCCCACGTAGGTGCGGCGATGCCCGCGGATCTCGGCCTCGTCGCGCACGCCGCCGACGCTGATGCGCTCGAACTTGCGGCCCATCGCCTCGGCGATGCTGTGGCCGAGGCTCGTCTTGCCGACGCCGGGCGGGCCGACGAAGCACAGGATCGGCCCGTGCAGGTCGGCCTTGAGCTTGCGCACCGCGAGGAACTCGAGGATGCGGTCCTTGACCTTCTCGAGGTCGTAGTGATCGCGGTCGAGGATCCCGCGCGCGTGCGGCACGTCGAGATTGTCGTCGCTGCTCACCGTCCAGGGCAGGGTGACGATCCAGTCCAGGTAGGTGCGGATCACGGGGTACTCGGCGCTCTGCGGCGAGATGTTGGCGAGCCTGTCGAGCTCCCGGCGGGCGGCCTTGTCGGCCTCTTCCGGGAGCTTGAGCTCGTCGACCTTCAGGCGCAGCTCGGTGATCTCGGCCTCCTGATCGTTGGTCTCGCCGAGCTCCTGCTGGATGGCGCGCATCTGCTGGCGCAGAAAGTACTCGCGCTGCCCCTTGTCGATCTCGCTGCGCACGTCGCTCTGGATCTTGGAGCCCAGCTCGAGCACGTCGAGCTCGCGCGTGAGGATGCCGATCAGCCTGCGCATGCGCTTCTCGACGTCGCTTTCCTCGAGCAGCGCCTGCTTGTCCGCGGCCTTGATGCGCATGGTGCTGGCGATGAGGAAGGCGAGCGGCCCGGGGTCGTCGACGTTGGCGGCCGCCATCTCGAGCTCTTCGGGCAAATAGGGCACCAGCGCGACGATCTTGCTGAACACGCTCAGCAGGCTGGCGCGCAGGGCGTCCACCTCTTTGCTCTCATCGACGACGTCCTCGACCCTGGTGATCTCGGCGGCCAGATACGGCTCCTCCTGCACGTACTTGTCGATGCGCACGCGCTGCAGCCCCTGAACGAGGATGCGCATGGTGCCGTCGGGCAGCTTGATCATCTTGTGGGCCAGACCCACCGTGCCGACGGGGTACAGAAGCTCGGGGCCCGGCACCTCGACCTCGGCGTCCTTGCTCGTGACGAGCGCGAGCAGCCGGTCGCCGGCGAGCACGTCGTCGATGAGCTTGATGGAGCGCTCCTGCCCGATGGTGAGCGGGATCATGGTGTCGGGGAAGACCACGGTGTCGCGCAGCGGCAGCACCGGCAGCGTGCCCGGGATCTCCTGCGCCGCGTCGACCTGGATGTCCTGAGGGTCGCTCATTCGTCGCCTGCCCCTGTCTGGATATCGATCTTGCGGGCGCCGGCGCCGCGCTCGATGAGGGTGAGCCTCACCTCGAGCACGCCGGCCTCGTAGGTCGCCGTGGTGACGTCGGGGTCGACATCGACCATGAGACGCACGTGCCGCTCAAAGGGACCATAGTCCATCTCCACCTGCTGGTAGACGCGGCCCTCGCGCGTGGGAAAGGCGCGCTCGCCGCGGACCACGAGCTCGCGGCGGTCGACGAGCAGCTCGATGTCGTCCATCGCCAGACCGGTCAGCTCGAAGCGCACCACGATCTCGCGGGTGTCCTCCTCGAAGTAGGCGTCGGCGGCCGGGCGGAAGCCGCGGCCCCGGTAGGGCTGCCGCGCGGCCATGAGGCACGAATCGTTGAAGGCGCGCAGCACCTCGTTGTGCAGCTTCTCGACATCCACGGAGGTGACTCCTTACGCAGGGCCTCGGCGGCGGCGCGCAGGCAGCCTTCAAGGCACGTTCCACGGGACTCTGCGAACCTCCTACCCACTCGTCTGCCGCGCGTAACGGGACCGGCGACGGCGCGGCGGCGCGCGAGGCCGGGCGCGGGGACGCGCGAGGCCGGGCGCGGCCTCGCGGGCGGCCGGGCGCGGGGACGCGCGAGGCCGGGCGCGGCCTCGCGGGCGGCCGGGCGCGGCCTCGCGGGCGGCGCGCCTCAGCGGTAGGCGTAGATCCACTCCGCGGCGGCCGTCCTGCCCCCACGCGCGACCACCGTGACGCGAAAACGGTAGGCGCCGGGCGGGTACGGAGCGACCCACGAGAAGATCAGGATGGGCTGAGCCGGCGACAGCGTCACCCGGGTGATGCGCGCGTCCTGCCGGCGCCCGTTGATGGCGAGCCTGCAGCGCGACGGCGCCACCGGGCGCGCATCGGCAGGTAGGCCACGATGACGTCCGCGCCGGTCCATGGGCCCGTGGCATACGGTGGCGGCGCCACGCTGACGATGCGCAGGCCGGAGCGTCCCTCCGACATCGACGTCGTGGCCGCCGGGAATGGCGTCCGTCGCGTGCCGGCAGGCGACGCCTGCTCCTTGACAGCCGCGCGGTCGGCCCCCGACGCACAGCCGGCCGCACCGGCCGCACCAGCCGCCAGGATGCAGACCGCGGTCAGGGCGGCGGTCAGGGCAGCGATCGGGGCGTGTGGGCGGCGCGTCATCACGGCATCGCGCTCCTGCGCACTCGTCGGGCCGGCCGCGCTACGGCGCCGTGAGCAGCGGGGCGCCGTCGCCGCCGTAGCCGGTGAGCCTGTAGCCCTCGCCGCCCGGCAGACGCACGTAGTGGTAGTCGCCGGGGCCCGCGCCCGGCTGCATGGGACCGCCGGTATAGGGGTTGACCGGCCACGGGTCGACGTACCTGCCGAGACGCGCCGGCGTCACCACGGCCTCCGGCGGATACGCGCCGCGGGCGTTATCCGCGCGCCACGTCTCGATGCCCGTCTGGATGGTGCGTACGCCGCTGCGCACCTGCGCCGCGCGGTCGATGCCGGGCAGCGCCTTCTCGACGGCGGAGAAGATGCTGCCGAGGATCAGGAGCGGCATCACGAAGACGGCGAGCAACGACGCCACGCTGATGGCCAGGATGACGAAGAACGCGACCGCCCAGCCGGGGAACGGCCGGCGCTGAGGCGACACCGGCGGCGGCGCCTGCCCGGGCAGCACCGACGGCGGGTGCGACGCCGGATGCTGCGGCGGGTGCGGCGGCGGCGGAGGCGGCGCGACCGCCTGCGGCGCCCCGCAGGCCGCGCAGAAGCGGCCCTCCCCGGTCAGCGGCTGTCCACACGATGGACAGTAAGGCATGAGGCCTCCGTCGCCTCGTTCATGACACCCGTCGCGGCGATTGTCCCCCAGCCGGCGGATGCCGGCAAGGGCAGGAGCGTCGCGACGGACAGGCCGGTGACCAGCCTGCCGAGAAACTCTTACCCTCTCCCTGAGGCTTAGGGCCTATCCCAATAGGTCTGCACGCACGGATGCGCCCGTGGACGCATCGCGGCTGCGGCCCCTCCCCGGATCCCCACGTAGCTCGGCTACGAGGGAACCGTCTCGTGACCGCCCGGCCGGTCCACGAACGCCCCGCACGCACATCCCTGGCGGGAGAGGCCCTTGGACAGACGGTCGTGCCCGGCGCAGCCGGCGCCGGCTCGGGGGAGCGCTTCCAGCGCCACGCCCGCGGCCTGGACGGCCGGCCCGGCGGCGAGCGCGAGTCCGTGCGCCTGCGAGGCGCGCGAACCGGCGGCGTGGCCCGTCCGCCACGCCGCCTTCACGCGCGCCTCCGCCGCCGCGGACGCGGCCGTCGCCTTCGCGCATCTCGTGCGCGCCGCCGGGAAGTCGCCGGCGCGAAAAGCGGCGCGCGTCGCGGCGATCCTGTCGCGCGCCAGGGCGGCCGCGGCCCGGGCGCGCGCCCAGGCCTCGCGGGAGCGCGCGGCTCGTGCGCGGGCGGAGCCCGTGGCGCGCCGCTCCCGAACCGCGTGCCAGGCGCGCGCCTTGCCCGCCTCGACGGCGCAGCCGGCCCAGGCCGCTACGGCCGCATCCAGCGTCCGCGCCGCGGCCGCCTCGTCGGCGGTCACCCGCAGCAGGATGAGCCCGTCGTGCGCCGGCACCGTCACCTGCGTCACGTAGCTCCCGTCATTGACGGCCGGCGCCTGCGCGCCGCGCAGCTTCCTGAACGTGCCGTCGAGCTCCACGACCTGCCCGCCGGCAGTCGCGTTCGCAAGCGCCACCCCGCCGTCGTAGTCGCGCCTCCAGACTTCCCGGCTGCCCTTCTGGAGGCGCACGTCGTCGAGCCACACGACGCCGGTGGTCTGCCCCACGCCGAACTGCAGGCCGGCGACGTCGTCGTCACCGGCGCACGGCGCCCCGAGCTCGAAGCGCCGCCACTCCGCCGTGAGGCGCACGCTGCCGAAGTCGAGCCACGTGTCCCACGGATCCTGTTGCCGCTGCGCCCAGACCTCGAGCAGCCGCGCGGCGTCGGCCCTGGCCCAGAACGACAGCGTGTAGTCGGCGCCCTCCTCCACGGCGATGGGGGCCGCGGTCAGGGACGCCCGCCAGCCGATGCCCTCCGCCCGCGTCACCTCCAGGCGCGCCGACGACGCGCCCACGGCCGCCGTGGTCGCGTCGCGCGTCGGCGTGCCGGCGTACCCGTCGTCGGTCCACCAATCCCAGGCGGCGAGCTCGGCGGCCGTCTCGAAGCCGCCGGCGCTCACCTGGTTCGCGGACGTGAGCTCGCCGGCCGCACACTCGGCCGGGCCTGCGGGCCGCCCCAGATAGCCTCGTCCGCGCCCTCCTCCGTCGTACTCGTCGAACCAGAGCAGCCCCAGCGAGCCGTGCCCGTTGGTGTTGATCTCGTAGCTGAAGAAGCCGTCGCCGAGCAGCGCCGTGGCGAGGCCGAAGCGCATCTTGCGGTAGTCCGGCCGGAAGCCCGGGTGCGAAGCCGGGTTGTCGTAGCTGCCGTCGCCGGTGGGGTCGGGGCCGCCGTCGTCCTCGTAGGTCTCGATCATCGTGAGGTTCGGCTGCCTCGCCTGCGTCAGCCACTCGAGGTAGCTGCCGGCGTCCCTGGGGCCGAAGACCGCCGCCTGCCAGGGCAGACCGTAGGCGGTCGCGTCGGTCATGGGGAACCCCTCGAAGTTGTTGCCGTTGAGCAGGTCGTAGTTGGGATAGCCCCAGTTGACGTAGATGAGCTTGTCGCCCACGCCGGCGCGCAGGCGCTCCTCGAAGTGACGAAGGCCGGCGTCCCAGGCGGCGTCGAAGGCGGCGTAGCCGTCGCTCACGACGCGGTTCGAGCGGTCGGGGTCGATGGTCCGCGCCGTCGAGTTGCCGACCAGCCAGCTCTGGCCGCCGTCGCTGCGGTCGACGAGCAGGCCGTCCCAGGCGGGATCGACGACCAGAGCCGCCGCGAGACGGGCGTTGTACTCGGCCCACGTCTCGGGGCCGCTTCCGGGGTCGACGGTGACGGCCGGGCAGAACGTGCTCTCGTCGAGCAGCACGCTGTGCGGCCAGTAGCTGATGGTCGCCGCGGCGCGGGCGCCGGCCGCGTGCGCCGCGGCCGGCCAGACGACGCCGCGGCGCACCGTGAGCGTCCGCGCCGCGGCGTCCACACGCTTCACCTGCACCAGCTCGCCGTCGATCACGGCGCAGTCCCCGGCGACGAAGAGGCCGTACGTCCGGCCGCCGTCTGTCGCCGTCACGCGGCTCACCGGCAGGATCGTCGCCGCGGGGCCCACCGGCTCCGTGAGCTCGGCGCCCACCTGGGTCAGCAGCCACTGCGCCGGCACGCGCGCCAGCTCCTCGTTGGCCCACGGCTCCGCCCCGGGATCGGGATCGAGACCCAGCTCGCAGGCGTTGGTCGACGTCAGCAGGATGATGTCGGGATTGCGGCGGCGCAGCTCGGGATGCAGGCTCGCGTCCCAAGGGCCCAGGATGACCCAGTCGTAGCGCGCGATGTCGTCCGGCGACTGCCGCCAGGTGTCGGGCCAGAACATGCCGAGACGGGGGTAGTCCAGGGTCAGCGGCGCCCCGGCCGTCCAGGCGGCGACGGGAGCGGGGCCGAGCCCGCCGCCGGCCGCGACCAGAGCGCACAGAAGCAGAAACGCGGCGACCGCGTTCCGGAGACGACGAGCGCGGCGTCGCGCGAGTCTCTTCGCCGGGATTCCCATCTTCATCGATTCTATCGGTCGCCGCGCACGCGTGGCCGAGTCGCCGGCGTCGCCCTGCCGGCCTACGCCGGAGGGGGCGCCGGGTGTCGCGGGCCCGTGCATCCGTCATCCTCCGGGTTTACGATGAGACCGTGCAGCTCGCCTTCACCACGGTCGACGACTTTTTCGCTCTGCTCGAGCAGGCGGGCGAAGCCCTCGACTACCGCGCAGTATGGCCGCGCCTCTTCCCCGTCGCCAACTGCCCTCCCGAGCTCATGCGCAAGCTGGTCGCCGACATCGTCCAGGGCGACGAGCGCTTCTCGTGGGAGAGCGACGTACACGTCGGCCTGGCGACCTGGCATGCCCAGCGCCGCGACCTCGCCGACGTAGCCTTCACCGTGGTCGACCTCGAGACCACCGGCGCGACGCCGGGGTTCGCCAGGATCACCGAGATCGGCGCCGTGCGCCTCGAGGGCGGCCGCGAGGTCGGCGCCTTCTCGGCGCTCGTCAATCCCGGCATCCGCATCCCCGCGACGATCACCGGCATCACCGGCATCGACGACGCCACGGTGGCCGACGCGCCGCCCATCGACGTGGTGCTGCCGCGCTTCGTGGACTTCGCAGCGGATTCCGTGCTCGTCGCCCACAACGCGCGCTTCGACCTCGGCTTTCTCGACTACGAGCTCGGCCGCCTGCAGCGCCGCACCTTCCCGCGCCCGGCCCTCGACACGCTGCGCCTGGCGCGCAAGCTGTGCCCGCGGCAGCGCTGTTCGCTGAGCGCCCTCAGCTACCGCTTCGACACCAGGGTCAAGCCGGTCCATCGCGCCCTGCAGGACGCCCAGGCCACCGCGGAGCTGCTCCTGCTCTTCCTTTCGTGGCTGCAGGAGCAGGGCATGAGCACCCTCGAGGAGGTGGCGCGCTTCTGCGAGCCGGGGGCGCGCCGCAACTACCACAAGATCGCGCTTACCGAGACGCTGCCCACCACACCCGGCGTGTACGTGATGCGCGACGAGAAGGGCGCCGCCCTGTACATCGGCAAGGCCGAGAACCTGCGGCGCCGCACGCGCGACCACTTTCTGCAGCGCCAGGCCTACGGCGCGCGGCAGGCGCTCGAGCTGCTCGAGCGCTTCGAGGTCGTCGAGACCGGCTCCGAGCTCGGCGCCCTGCTGCTCGAACAGCGGCTCATCGCCAAACACCGGCCGCTGTACAACTCGCACGGCACGCGAGTGCCCAGCTACCACTACGTCAAGCTGAGCGCCGACGACCACCCGCGCCTGTACGCCACGCCCAACCTGCGCGACGACGGCTCGTACTACGCCGGGCCCTTCCGCACGGCCGGCCTGGCCCGGCGCCTGGTCGAATGCCTTAACGGCGCCTACCCGCTGCGCACCTGCGCGCACCTGCCGGCGCGGGCGATGTCCGCGGCGACCGGCGAACACGGCCATGGCGGCCACGCCTGCCCACGAGCCGGCGTCGGCGCCTGCCTGGCGCCCTGCAGCCGGCCGCGGAGCGGCGAGTACGCGGCCGCGGTGACCGCCGTGCGCCGCGTCCTCGAGGGGCACGGCGAAGACCTCGACGAGCGCCTGCAGACGCGCCAGGCGGGCCTGGTGCAGGCCCTGGCGTTCGAGCAGGCGGCGCGCCTGCAGAAGCAGCGCGAGGCGCTGGAGCGCGCGCTGCGCACGGTGCGCCGCCTGCGCGCCGCGCAGCGCGACGACGCAGTCATCGCCTACCCCGCCAAGCGCGCCGGCTGGGTCGCGCTGTGGGGGGTGCGCGGCGGCCGCATCGCCGTGGAGCGCGTGGTCGGCCGCGAAGCATTCGCTGAGGACGCCGCCCGCGGCTTGCTCGGCGCGCTCGTCGCGGCCGCTCCGCCGGCGCCGCCCGTGCCGGCGACCTTGCTCGACGAGATGCTGCTCGTACACTCGTGGGTAAAGAGCCACCGCGAGGCGCCGAACGTGCTCGACCTGCGCGCCCTGGTCGCCGGCCGGCAGTCTCTCGCCGAGGCCGCGGCGGCGCTCGTCGACCGCGTGCGGCTGTGCGCCGGCTGAGCGGCCCCACGGCCGTGGGGCCGGCCGCCGCGGCGCCCTACTCTTCGAGCGCCCGGCCGCGGCCGCGCCGCAGCACCAGCACGGCCACGACCGCGACGAGCGCTACGGCCAGGGCGACGACCACGTAGATCAAGCTGTTGCCGCCGCTGCTGCCGCCCGCCTCCGCGGCGACGGCCTTGGGCCTGAGATTGAGGTACGTGTCGATGTTGTCGTTGATGAGCGCCACGGGGCCGCTGCCCTCGGGCGCCCGCGTCCAGCCCTCCCACTTATCGGTGTTGTACGCCTCGAGCTGCTGCTCGTAGTTGGTCACAATGAACGGCGCCTCGGTGTAGAAGATCTGCTGCATCCTGTCGACCAGCGGCTTGCGCTGCGCCGGGTCGATGGTCCGCGCCTGCTGCTCGTAGAGCTTGTCGTACTCGGGGTTCGACCAGATCGGGTCGTTCCAGCCCTCGATCTGGCCGGTGGTGAACACGTTGAGGATGTAGTCGGGGTCGACGTACTCGCCCCAGCCCCAGATGTAGATGTCGTAGTCGGGCGCGTACGTGGTTCCCTTGTAGTTGTACAGGGCGTCGCTGATGGCGCCCGAGTCGAGCGTTTGAAGACCGATCCTGAGGCCGATCTCGGTGAACCAGCCGGCGACCAGCTTGGCGGTGTTCTGGCTGGCTACGTCGTCGGAGCGCGCCCACAGCCGCAGGTCGATGGGCTTGCCCTCGTGCTCGCGCACGCCGTCGCCGTTGGCGTCCCTGTACCCCGCCGCGTCGAGCATCCGCCTGGCCTTTTCGAGGTCGAAGCCGAAGGTCTCCTCGGGGGCCGGCGACCACGCGTAGGTGGGCACGTCGGGGGTGATGATGCTCTGGCCGACGGTGGCGTAGCCGCCGTAGGCGAAGTCGACGATCTTCTGCTTGTCGACCGCCCAGCTGATCGCCTGGCGGAACCTGGGGTCGCGGAGCACCGGGTCGCCCAGGGAGTCCGGGCTGTCGTAGCAGTTCATGCAGAGCTCGTCGAAGTAGCGCAGGTTGGCGTGGTTGGTGGTCAGCGACGGCTCCGCGGCGAGCGCCGTGAACTGCGCCGCCGGGATGCCCAGAGCGTAGTCCAGGGCGCCGGTCTTGAGGTCCTGGGTCATGGTGTCGGCGTTCTGGTAGATGGCGATGACGAGCTCGTCGATGGTGGGCTTGCCCTCCACCCAATAGTCTGGGTTCTTGACGAGCTTGATGTAGCTCCCCTTCTTGACCTCGACGGTCTGGAAGGGGCCGGTGCCCACGATCGGCGGCTTGTTGACGTAGTCGTTGCCGGCGCGCTTGCCGGGCACCTTGCTCCAGATGTGCTCGGGGAGGATGGGGATCCACAGGCGCAGCATGTTGGCCTTGGGCTTGTCGCAGGTCATCTTGACCGTGAAGTCGTCGAGGGCCTCGACCTTCTCGATGCTGTTGGTGTAGCTCGTGAAGGCGGTAAGGTCGTTCCTGATGATGTACGTGTAGGTGAAGACGACATCGGTGGCCGTGAACGGCTCGCCGTCCTGCCACTTGACGCCCTGGCGCAGACGGAAGGTCCAGACCTTGCCGTCGGGCGAGGTCTCCCAGCTCGTGGCCAGCTCGGGGCGCGGCGAAAGGTCGGTGTTGTAGCCCACGAGGAAGTCGTAGTTGAGGTGGAAGATCTCGTAGGAGGTGCCGCTGTAGCCGACGAACGGGTTGAGGTTGTCGGCGTCGAAGGTGGTGCCGAACTGCACCTTGAGGGCGCCCGGAGAGGCGGCCGGCGTGGACGAGCCGTCGGCGAGCGCGGCGGCGGCCCACGACAGACCGGCGGCGAGCAGCACGACGAACAACGTGACGGCGACGCGCAGGCGCCGGCGGCGTCGCTCAGATGCGTGACTCATGGCTCCCCCTCGTCGGCGCTGACGGGCGCCCGGCGGCCGCGGTGGCTCCCTCACCGCGGCCGGACGACCCGTCTCCTGTGAGGAGATGGTACATCCGCAGCGAGACGCTGACTAGGGCACGCGGCGGAGCTCCGCGGCGCGGCGGGGGGCGCGGCGGGCGCGACGGCGGGCGCGCCCGCGCTCACTCGTCATCGGGCTCCCACACCGGCACGATGCGAAAGTGCAGGCCCGGCAGCTCGGCGAGGAGGGCCTGCTCCATGTGGCGGCTGAGGACGTGTACGTGCTCCACGCTCTTCTCGCCGTCGAAGCCCAGCTCGATCTCCACGAAGCGGCGCGTGCCGCTGGAGCGCGTAAAGAGGGTGCCGACGAGGTCGTAGTCGGCGTAGTGGTGGCCAAGCACGCGCGTGATCGTGAGCTGCTCCTCCTCGGAGAGCGGCAGGTCCATGAGGGCGCGGAAGTTGTGCCGCACCAGCGACACGCCGATCCAGAGCATGTACAGGGCGATCACGAGAGCCACCGCCGGGTCGATGCGGTCGCCGATCGCCGGTTCGCCGAGATCGATGAGCACCGTCGCCAGCGCGAAGGCGATGATGATGCCGCCGTCGGTGAGCATGCCGATGAGGTAGTCCGCCCTGTACGAGATGAGCAGCGGCGAGGGATTGTTGGTGCGGCGCTTCAGGCGGGAGGCGAAGACGAAGAGCACAGCGCCGCTCAGAAACGTTATCGACACGGGGATCAGGCCCAGGAGGTAGCCCACCTCGGGCGCATGGATGAGCCGCTCGATGGAGTCGAAGAGCACGAAGAGCCCCGACGGCACGTACAGGACTCCGCAGAGGAAGGCGGAGAAGTTCTCGAGCTTGCCGGCGCCGTAGGGGAAGTTGTAGGCGTTCTCGCGCAGCACCTGGCGCATCGCGTACACGGCGAAGCCGTTGATGACGAGGGCGACCGTGGATTGGGCGGCCATGGCGATGAGCGCGGCGGAGCCGGTCAGCAGGGCGCTGGTGACCATCATGATGACGATCGGCACCTCGACGGCCAGCCCCCATTTGAGGAGCGTGTACAGCCGCACGGATTCCGGATCGACCACCGTCTGCTCGTGTCTCACTCTACGGCTCCCTGGTTGCGGGGTTGCGGGCGGGCGGGTGGAGGGACAGGCGCCCGCCCGCTCTTGCCCAGTGTATCGGCACGGAGGCCCTGAAATCGACAGCAAACGCCGGATACGGCGCCCGGCGCGCGCTGAGGGCCGCGGATATACCCCGGCTGCGGCTATCATGTCGCGGGAATGCAAGCGTAACTCAGGGAGGCACGTGGACACCACGCCCGCACTCATCTCGCGCGCCCGTCACGACGCCGTCGTCTTCGACCTCGACGGCGTCGTGACGCAGACCTCGATCGTGCACGCCGCGGCGTGGAAGGCGCTGTTCGACGCGTACCTGCGGACGCGCGCCGCGCACGAGGGCCACGACTTGCGGCCGTTCGACGAAAAGACCGACTACCGCCTCCACGTCGATGGCAAGCCGCGCTACGACGGTGTCCGCGACTTTCTCGCCTCACGCGGGATCAAGCTCCCCCAGGGCCAGCCCTCGGACCCACCCGAGCTGGAGACCGTCTGCGGCCTCGGCAACCGCAAGAACGTGTTCTTCAACGCCGCCGTCCAGGAGCACGGCATCAAGGCGTATCCGTCCACCGTCGCGCTCATCCGGCGCCTGCGCACGGCGGGGGTGCGTGTCGGGCTCATGTCGTCGAGCAAGAACACGGCCATGATCCTCGACGTGGCGGGGCTCACCGACCTCTTCGAGGTGCGCGTCGACGGCGTGGCCGGCGAGGAGCTGGGCCTGCCCGGCAAGCCCGACCCCGCGATGTACCTCGAGACGGCGCGCCGCCTGGGGGTGGCGCCGGCGCGGGCGGTCGTCGTCGAGGACGCCCTCTCCGGCGTGGAGGCCGGGCGCCGCGGCGGCTTCGACCTCGTCATCGGCGTCGACCGGCTCGGTCAGGCCGAGGCGCTCCGCGAGCACGGCGCCGACGTCGTGGTGGACGACCTCGGCGAGGTCGCTTTCGAGGAGTAGCGGGGCGGCGGAGGCGCTGCTCCGCCGCCGCCCCGCCCCATCCGATCCGCACGCTACTCCTCCGTGGCCCGCGGTCGGCGCCGGCGCACCAGCAGCACCACGACAAGCGCCACGATCACGGCGGCGGCGATGACCGCCACCCACAGGCCGAGGCTCGAGCCGCCGCTCGCCGCGGTCTGCGCGGTCTTCGGCGTGATGAGCAGGAAGTTCTCGTTGCCGGCGTTGCCGTAGGGCGGGAACAGCACGTTGCCAATCTTGCTCGGCGACGCCGCGTACCCCTCCCAGTCGGCCGTGTTGTAGGCCTCAAGGTCGTTGGAGTACGCCGTCACGATGTACGGCGATTCCTCGTAGAGGATCTGCTGCATGCGGTCGATCAGCGCCTTGCGCGCCGCCGGGTCGATGGTGCGGTTCTGCTCCACGAAGAGCTTGTCGTACTCGGCGTTGGACCAGGCGCAGTCGCTCCACGAGTCGATCTGCCCCGTGGTGAAGTAGCCGAGCAGCGAGCCGGGGTCGAGGTCGCTGTACCAACCCCAGAGGAACATGTCGTAGTCGGGGTTGAACTTGCCGTCTTTGGTCGCGTACATCTGATCGGTGAGGGCGCCGTCGTCCATGGTGGTGAGCTTGATCTTGAGGCCGATGTCGGTGAACCAGCCGGTGAGCAGCTTGCCCACGTTCTGGCTGATCATGGACTCGGAGCGCGAGGCCAGGCGCAGCTCGATGGGCTTGCCCTTGTAGTCGCGCACCCCGTCACCGTCGGTGTCCCTGTAGCCGGCCTCGTCGAGCTTCTGCCTGGCGACCTCGAGATCGAAGCCGTAGGCCGCCTCCGCCGGCGGCTCCCAGTGCCAGTCGGGGTCGCTGTAGTAGTCGGCGGTGATCACGCTGGTGGCGGGAAGAGCATGGCCGCCGTAGGCGATGGTGCAGATCTTGTCCTTGTCGACGGCGTAGTTGAGCGCCTGGCGGAACTTCGCGTCCGTGAGCACGGGGTTGCCGCGGCTCGGCCCCGTGTAGCAGTTGAAGCCGAGCTCGTCGAAGCCGTTCACGTGCACCGTGCGCGCCTCGATGCCGGGCTCGCTGAGCAGTTGTCGGTACTGCGCGTCGAGCAGGCCGGTGGCGCCGTCGATCATGCCGGACTTGAGATCCTGCACCATGGTGTCGGCGTTGGTGTAGTACTCGAAGAGGAGCTCGTCGATGCTGGGGGCGCCACGCCAGTAGTCCGGGTTGGCGACCAGTTTGACGTAGCTGTTCTTCTTCCACTCCACGCACTGGAACGGCCCGGAGCCGACAAACGGCGGCGCGTTGGCGAACTTGCCGGCGGCGTCCTTGCCCGAGATCTTCGACCAGATGTGCGCGGGCAGGATCGGCGCCCAGATGCGCAGCATGTTGGCCTTGGGCTGCGAGCAGTCAAAGCGCACCGTGGTGTCGTCGACGGCGACCGCCCTGATGATGCCCTCCGTGTAGGTGGTGAAGTTGGAGAGCTCGTTGTCGATGATGTAGTTGTAGGTGAAGGCGACGTCGGCGGCGGTGAGCGGCTGACCGTCCTGCCACTTCACGCCGCCGCGGATAGTGAACGTCCACGTTTTGCCGTCGGGGCTCGTCGTCCAGTCGGTGGCGAGGCCGGGAGAGTCCTCGCCCTTGATGGGCTTGAGCTCGCCGTAGTCGTAGCCCACCAGCGGGTCGTAGGCGAGGTACCACATCTCGAACGACGACCACAGGTAGCCGATGAACGGGTTGAGGTTGTCGGGCTCGGCCAGCCACCCCACCTTGTACACGACCGTGCCCGCGGCCGGCGACGGCGCGCCGGCGGCCGGCGAGGCGGCCGGCGAAGCGCTGCCGCCGTACAGCGTCGGCGTCGGGCTCTCGCCGGCGGCGACGGCGCTGCCGAGGCCCAGCGCGAGGCCGAGGGCGAGCAGCGCCGCGGCGGCGAGAAGCAGGATGAGCGCCGGACGACTGCGTTTCCTGGTAGTCACGTGTCCCCCCGTCTTCGTGGTGGCCCTGCAAGGCGGCGCCCGGCCCCGTAGTCCCCCAGCGCCGGGTGCGCGCCTCAATCATAGTCCGCCGCGCGTCGCGGGGGTAGGGAAGTGAAAGTCGGGGCCTCGCCGCCTCTTCCCGGGCCGGTCTCTGGCGGGCGAGTCATGCTGGAGTGCCCCCATCCTCTCGACGCGGAGACGCGATGCGCGCCAGCGACAGCCCCCAGTCTCAGCACCATGCGGAGCGCGACATCCAGCCGCGCATCGCCGATGGTTTCACGCTCATGCCGGCCGGCGACCTCGTCTCGTCACGCCCGCCGGCGCCCAAGCTCGCGCGATGCCGGCTTCGCCGACGGCGCGCCCACCCTCCGTCTGCCGCCCATCGACCTGCGCTACGGCGCGCGCCTCACGGAGAGCGACACGCCGCGACGCGCCGACCCCGGCGCCGCTCAGGCGATCCTCGCGCGCCTCGGCGCCCTGTCGCGACCGTTCGGGAGCATCGTCGAGATGCGTGACGGGATCGGCCACGCAGTCCCGGCCTGAAGGACAGGCGGCGCGGCAGGCGCCGCCGACGACGATCGTCGCCTTCGGCGACTCGACGACCGCCGTCGACGACTGGAGCGACCAGGCCATCGAGGTCTACGCGGACCTCCTGCCCGCCGCCCTGGCCGCCCGCGGCATCCGGGCGCGGGTCCACAACGCCGGCGTCGGCGGCGGCACGACGGTCGAGGCGCGGGAGCGCCTCGACCGCGACGTCCGCGCGTTCTCGCCCGACCTCGTCGTCATCCAGTTCGGCATCAACGACTCCTGGATCGACGTCGACGAAGGACGCTGCGAGCCGCGGCCGACGCGCGGCGAGTACCGCGACAACCCGCGTTACCTCAGCCGCGCGCTGAAGGCCGACGGCGCCCAGGTGGTGCTCATGACGCCCAACCCGATGCGCTGGTCCGACCCGTTCTACCACGAGGTCTTCCGGAAGAACCCGGGGCTCCTCGATACGGCCGGCGAACGCGGCCTCAACGACCTGCTCGATCTCTACGCCCAGGACGCGCGCGACGTGGCCCGCGAGGAGGCGGCGCCGCTGGTCGACGTGCACCAGGCCTTCGAGGAGCACGGGCGCCGACCCGGCCGGTCGATCCACGACCTGCTGATCGCCGGCGACGGCATCCACCCCAGCGCCCGCGGCCAGATGCTGGTGTGCGAGCTCCTGGCCGCGGAGATCGCCCGCCTGTCGCGGCCGCGCCGGCAGCCTGCGGCGTGAAGGCGCGGCGCAGGGCCGCGAGGTCGGGGAGCTCGCCGACCTCGTGCGCGCCTGCGCGTCCTCAAGCGCGGCGGCCAGGGCGTGCGCAGCCCCAGCGCCGGACTTTAAGCCGGCTCTCGCAGACCGCCTGTCTCCCCCGTCCAGTCACGGTGGTATGGTCCTACGAAGAGACGGGCAGCTGTGTCGCACGTCTTGCACAGTCGGCATGATCCCTGTTCGGCGGGGCGGCCGCATCGTGATCGAGGACTGGAGCGCCGGTTGACCGAGAGCAGCGGGCTCCTGAGAGGCCTGCACATCGAGCCGCTCCGCTTGCGCGTGGAGCGCAACCGGATCAGATTCCTGGTCTTCCTGATCGCCTTCGTGGTCGGCGCCGCCGTCATTCTCACCTTGGCGTTCGTCGCGGTGCCCGGCTCGCTGATCGGCCTGGTCGTCGACTCCCCGCACTACTACCGGTCACTCGGCATCGTCGTGGCGGCGGCTGTCGGGGCGCTTCTCGTGCTCGGAGGCATAGCGGCCGCTGCGCAGGTCCTGAACGCCGAGCACTGGGTGCGCAGCCGCTTCTCAGGCGCCGAGCTCGACCCTGCCACCCAACCGGCCCTGATCCGAGCCGTGGAGGAGATGTCGATCGCCGGGGGACTGCCCGAGCCGCCCAGGCTGCTGCTTCTGGACGTCCCCAGCGTGAACGCGTGCGCCATCGGCGCCGGCCGCCGGCGACCGGTGATCGGCGTCACCGGGGGGTTCCTCGACGCCTTCACCCCGGGCGAACAGGAGGCGGTTATCGCGACGCTGATCGCCCGCATCACCCGCGGCGACATCCTGGTCGGGACGGCGCTCGCCGCGCTCATGGGCCCTCTCAAGTATCTCCGCGGCCTGCGCAAGCGTCCACGAGCCGGCGCCGGCGCAGTCGGCGGCGGCCTCAGCGGCGTCGCGGATGGCTGCGGCAGTGGCTGCAGCGGCGGCGCCGACGGGTGCGGGAGCCTCGACGGCTGCGGCGACGTGGGGGACGGCGACGGGTGCGCGGGCGCCATCGCCATCGTCCTCTTCATCGCGCTCGTCGCCCTGCTCACCTGGGTCGCGGTCACCGTGGCCGCGTGGCTCGTCACCAGGTGGGGACGCCTGCTGCATCGCACAGGGCACGAGAAAGCGGACGCCGAGGGCATGCTGCTCCTGAGAAACCCGCAGCCCATGCTGTCCGCTCTGCGGAAGGCGATCTCCTCGTCCAACGAGATCGCCGATGGCGATCCCTCCTACGACGGCATCTTCTACGCCTCGACGAGCGGCACGCCGGCGATCGAGAAGGTGGAGCGTCGCCGCTACGATCGCCTTCGCGAGGTTCTCGGCGTGGACGGGATGGCCGCGGCGCTCCCCGAACCCGAGAAGGAAGCCGGCGAGTGACACGGCCGCCGCGGTGGCCGGAGCCAGTCTCTCCACGGGACCGGCCTCGCCGAACAGGCGCGCCGACCCGACGCGATCAGGCGCGCCACTGCTTCGCGACCCGCCTGCTCGAGACGGGCTACGGCGTCCGCGTCGTCCAGGAGCTGCTTGCGCGCAAGGCCGTCCGCACGATCGTGCTCTCCACGCACGTGCTCGACCGCGGCGGCCAGGGCGTGCGCGGCCCCAGCGCTGGTCTTTGAGCCGGCTCTCGCAGACCGCCTGTCTCCCCCGTCCAGTCACGGTGGTATGGTCTTACGCAGAGACGGGCATCTGTGTCGGGCGTCCAGCACAGTCGGCACGATCCTTGTTGGCTCCAACGCCGGCCGGCTTCGTCGACACGTGAGGACGGTACGATCGTGTCGGTGTCGATCCCATCTGTGAGACGAACATCTTGACGGTCGAAGAGCTCATGCCGGAAGGTTTCAGGCGCGACCCGCCGGCTCGCGCCGGCATGGCGCACGGACTGCTCATCAGCCTCGAATCGCTGGCGGACTGCGAAGTGCGGCAGTTGGGGGCGGATGAAGCTGTCCTGCGCAGCGCGGAGCTCGATGCGGGAACCGCGACCACCGTCTCCGCGGAAGAGGCCCTGGCGCGCGCCCGTACCCGCCTGCGATGAGCCGCCCCATCCGGCTCCATGAGGATGCGGATCGAGAGCTGAGGGGCGGCGCCGACGCGCAAGGCGTTGGCCGTCGGGACATCGATCAAGACGCGGATGCGTCGCCCACCCGCCCAGCGGCGGTCGAGGTGATAGAATGGTTGAGACATGAGCGAGAAGCTCAGGGCTTACGTTGAGACGACCGTCGTCAGCTACCTTGTTGCGAGGCCCTCCCGCAACGTGCGGGTTGCGGCGCATCAGGAGATCACGGCGGACTGGTGGACGCGTCGCCGCGCGACCTTCGACCTTTGTGTGTCGCAGTTCGTTGTGGACGAGGCCGCCGCCGGAGACGTGAGCGCCGCCCCGCGACGCCTGTCCGTGCTCCGTGAGATCCCGAAGCTGGAATTGACGCCCGCGGCTCTGCGACTCGCCGCGGATCTGGTGACGGATGGCGCCATACCACGAGAGGCCGGGCAGGACGCCCTTCATGTCGCGGTCGCTACAGTCCATGGGATGCACCCCCTCCTCACCTGGAACTGCCGGCACATCGCGAACGCTTCGCTGCGCAACCGCATCATAGGGACTTGTGCTCGATCCGGCTGCGAAGCGCCTGTGATCTGCACCCCTGAAGAGCTGCTGGAGAACTGACGATGCCGCCCAAAGACGATCCCGACGACCTGCCCGACGACATCGTTGAAGAGGTCCGCGCCGTGCGGCGGGCACACGCCGAAGCCTGCGCTTTCGACCTGGCGAGGATGTTTGAGGACGTCAAGAGGCGCGAAGTCGCGTCGGGGGCGCCCGTGGTCTCCCTCCCACCGAGGCTGTTGCGGGCGCGCGTCGCCGCCGGCGACCACGACGCGGCCGAACCAGGCAAGGCGCCCGACGTTCGTCCTTCCTCGCCCGCGGCCCGGTCGGGCGGCCGCGGGTGATCGCCACGGCGCTGGGCCGTCGCGACAGCCCTTCAGACGCGGATGCGCCGCATCCTGAAGCGCCGCGTCCTCTACACGCCACCGACCACATGCGCTCAGCTGATCGCGCGGGCGGCGTGAGCTGAGGGGATGGTCATGAGGGCCGAAATATCAAGAAGGCCCTCAAGACGGCCGCCCAGAAGCATCCCGCTGAGACCCTTCACCGGGATGAGGGGACCATAGGGGATATCGCCGCTCATTTCGAATACCCGATGGCACACCAGGAGATCGCCAGGAGACCGGCCGGTTTGGTGGCCTCCCGATCGACCAGGCATTGAAAGACCACCGAACCGCAACGTAAAGCCGACCGCGACCACGCCTTGTGGTGGCGCAGAATCCGTAGACGCGAAGGCCAGGAGTGTGTCTGAATGTTCGAGGAGAGACGAGTATCGGAGCAAGCGGTCTTGAAGAAGGTGTCAGCGATCGTCATCGAAATGGCCGAGACGGTTCTCGCGCGACCAGGAAGCATGGTGTGCAGCGAAGCGGCGCATGCGGCATTGCTGCTCGCTCACGTCGCCTGGAACCGCGAGATCCAGGCGGACGGTCCGCCCACGCGCGAGCAGTACGAGGTGCTCCTGAAGGAATTCGCCGAATCGAACCGGGAGCTCGTGAAGGACTTGCGGAGCGACGACTTCGACGCTCTGATCGCTGAGCTGAGATTGTACAAGCGTCGGAGGTATCCCAAAGACACGCGCTTCATCAGCGTGTGCGGAACCACGCCGGAGGGGAACGTCCACGTCGAATGGACGGAATGAGATCTCCACACCCTGTGCGAAGAACTGCGCGCGCGCCGGGGCCGCCGCGGCCGTGGGAGCCGCCGCAGCGGGGTAGGGGGAAGATAAGGAATGTCGGCGGATCCTTATCTTCCCCCCCGGCGCGCGAGCCTGCGGACGGCCGTACGCGCCCCGACAGTCAAGGAATCCTTGTCTTCCCTTTTCGTACTACCCCGCGCCCGAGCCGCCGGGTCGCCGCGGCCGCCGGCGCGCCCGCCGGGCGCCCCATTTGTGGATCACCGGCGCCTGAGCGCCGGGGATGGTCGTGTCCGGCGTTTGTGAACGAGCACCTTCCGGCATTCCTCGATGGCGCCTTGGGCGGATGAGCTCCGGGGGGCTGTGGCGGCTTCGCCGACAAACGTATCGAGCCGACGGCCAGAAGGTAGAACGCGCGACCCCGGGGTTGGACTGTGCGGCTCATTCGCCAAACGGCGCCCAGCAGATGGCCGCCTTCGGCGTCCACGGCCGCTGCCGCCGACGTTGGGCGGACGGGCGATAGTCCAGGTGACCGGAGATCGAGGACGCCACGAAGCCTGAGAGCAACGCCGAGCGGGGGCCTGCTGTGTGTCCATCGTGCGGACCGCGGCGACCGCGGTCGCGTCTGGAATCCGTCGGCGGCCGTCCAGGAGAGGCGTCGAGAGGACCGCGAGAGGTAGAGTGAACCAGTGAGCGGTTGACCGCCGCTCATGCCTGACACGTTCGACAGACAAACCGGGGGCCGGCGATGAACCGACTGGGCAGAGTGCTCGTCCTTGGCGGCACGGGCCACTATGGCCGCCACATCGTGAACGGTCTCGTAGCCAGGGGCGCCTCTGTGCGCGTCCTCACCCGAAACGCCGCACGGGCGCGCGAAAGCCTCCCGGATGCCGTGGAGATGACGGAGGGTGATCTCGAAGCGCGCCAGGCTGTCGCCCGCGCGCTCGAGGGCGTCGATCGAGTCGTCGTCGCCGTTTCGGCGTTCACGCGGGGGCAGATCCGCAAGATGGCGGCCATCGAGCGAGACGCTGTGATTGCGGCGCTCGACGCGGCCAGGGCCGCGGGAGTCAGACGGGTCGTCTACGTGTCGGTCTTCGACATTCGCCCGGAAATCCCCGATCGGCTGCACCTGGACAGCGCCAGGATCAAGCAGGACGTCGAGACGTATCTCCGGTCGTCCGATCTCGACTGGACGGTCCTCGGCGCGCCGCCTTCGATGGAGATCTTCTTCGCGATGATCCGCGGTGACCGCATGGTCGTGCCCGGCGGGGGGCCGCGGGCGCTTCCGACGATCTCACCGGTGGACCTGGGCGAGATCGCGGCGCAGGCCGTCTTGCGCGATGACCTCGGCAAGCGGCGCATCCGTCTGGCCGGGCCGCGGCTGCTCTCGTTTCCCGAAGCGGCCCAGAGGCTGTCGGCGGTCTACGGCAGGACGATCCGCTGCACGGCGATCCCGTTGATCCTCCCGAGGATCGCCTGGTGTGCGACGTGGCCCCTGGCCCGGTTCTCAAGCACTCTCGACTACGTGCACACGATCCTGGGCTTCGCCCAGCTCCTGAACGCCTTTCCGCAGGACCTGGCTCTCGCGTCGGTGGAGGACCATGAAGATCTCGTGCGCACCTTCAGCTACACCCCGACCACGCTGGAGATGGAGGCGCGACGGCGACAGAGCCTGAGTCAGGCGGGGAGCGCCGCCCTGTCGAACACGAGCTTCGACCTGACGCGCGGAAGGTCAGCGTGCTCTGGAAGCGCGCGGCGCGCAGGTCGTGCGCGCGACGTCGGCGGCGGCTGATGCGTGGGTTCCCGGCCGCGGAGATCGCCCATCTGCAGTGGCCGCGCCGGCAGCCTACGGCGTGAAGGCGCGGTACAGGGGCGCCTGGTCGTAGAGCACGCGCGTGGCGCGGCCCTCGACGACGGCGTCAAAGCTCAGGCGGTCGGGGCGCCACTCGTCGGCGCCGACGCGGAAGAGCGCCTCGCCGAGCGGCACGAGCTCGAGCTCGCCGGCCGGCGCGTCGAGCCACGGGGCGCTGAGCAGCAGCCTGCCTTTGCGCTCGATGACGCGCAGATCGGGAAGCATGGCGTTCCACGAGCGGTAGTGACCGACGAACGGCTGCCACTCGGGACGAGGGGCGAAGTCGCGGCGCCCCTCGTAGCGCGCACCGGCGTACCAGTCGGGGCCGTGAAACAGCTCGACGACGGCGCCGGCGGCGTCGCGGCCGGCGCGCAGGTAGAAGCGCTCCCAGTCGGGGTGCGGCGCGACGAAGACGTCTGGCTCGCGCCGCTCGAGGGCGACCTCGACGCCGGCGGCTCGCAGGAGCAGGCGGCCGGATGAGGCGGCGAGCGTGAGCTCGCCGTCGGGGCCGCCGCCGCCTGAACGGGCGCCCCCGAGGCCGCCGCCGGCCGCACTGGGGCCGCAGAGGCCGTACG
>Ga0194044_10000105_pt1 | contig 33425 bp, 35 predicted proteins | sample JunL4417m_MetaG_FD_155460 | JGI IMG/M metagenome (GOLD analysis project Ga0194044, IMG submission 155460) | Anoxic zone freshwater microbial communities from boreal shield lake in IISD Experimental Lakes Area, Ontario, Canada - Jun2016-L442-17m | ecosystem: Environmental > Aquatic > Freshwater...
CCTTAACCTTCTTGTGGCAGTTAACACACTGATCGTGATAGGCTTTTTCCAGTTTTACCACTTTCCCGTCAGCTTCTAGTTTGTGGCACGCAGAGCACTTCTTTACTTCCTGACCCTCTTGCCACACATTTTTTTCGTCCTTGTACTCATGGTGACAATCTGTGCACTTCAACGCCTTGTGCTTTGCATGGGCAAAAACTACCGGGCCTTTTTTCGGCTCCTTGAAGACGTCCTTGGAAAGGATGGTGATGTCTTGTTCCGGCATTTTGGTCGCTGCATAAGCCAGGGTGAACGCAGCAACAACTGCAACGCTCAAGATCAGGCCAATAACGACTCTCCCTTTATTCATCATGACCAGGCCTCCTAAGTTTGAAAAAATCCACATGACGGCTCGCCGAGGGACGGTTGGGCAGCCTCTTCCTTCTCATAAAACTTATCCTTAACACATGTACTCTATTGTTCCAACTTTTTTCCGGGGTTCACACCAAGAATTCTCAACTCCTCTATGACCCTGAGGATAAGCTCCTCGACTTTTGCCCCAATTCTTTCTGTCAACTCCAGGCCGAACGGCTGGATATCTTCCGGTTCAATCCCCACCACCACCACAGTCTGTGGCCCAACTCCTATTAGGGAGCACAAGTTCAAGGCTTCCACCAGATCACTATCATGAGCAGACTGCTTAGCACGCAACCCTTTTGGCAGGTCATCTCTTTCCAGACGGTAAATAGTGCCGGGTTCGCCACGACCCAGGACAGCATCTATTACAATAAGGTGGTCAACATCCTGAAGGGTGGCCATGAGCCAGAGCCCCTGAGTTCCCCCATCTACAAGCCGGACGTTTTCAGGAAACTGGTACTGGTCGATAAGTGCTTCCAGCACGCGCACTCCAACCCCTTCATCTTTGAGAAGTATGTTCCCGACCCCCAACACCAATATTCTATCTGTTGCCATTGTCTCTCTTAACTTTTCCGTGGCTTCGAAAACTACGGGGGAGTTTGCTCGAAGGAGAAATTAGTTATAAGCTCAAATTGTGCATAGTAGGCATAAACTAATTGACTTCAGACAGAAACCTGCCTCATTTATCCCTTGCAAAAAACCGCCTTTTTTTGGGGCTGACTTTTGCTCCTCCCAGTTCGGCCAAGCGTCGAAGAAGGTCCTCCTCTTGCTTGCTCAATCGCGTCGGAGTCTCTAAGTAAACCAAGACAATCAGGTTTCCTCGGCCACGTCCTCTCAGATGAGGAATGCCTTTCCCAGCGATTCGGAAATCCTGGCCGGATTGTGTGCCGCGGGGAATCTCGAATTGTTCCGGACCCTCGAGGGTAGGGATTTCGATTTCACCCCCGAGCGCGGCTTGGCTGAAAGTTATCGGGACTTCGACAACCACGTCGTCGCCCTGGCGATGAAAAAACTCGTGATCCGCAACATGTATGAAAACGTACAAATCTCCTGGAGGCGCTCCGGGATCACCCGGTTCGCCTTCACTCTGAAGCCTGAGGCGGGAACCGGTCTCCACTCCGGCAGGTATTCTCAGGTTGAGTTTCTTCGTCACGAGAACCCGCCCAGCGCCTGCACATTTTTGGCATGGGTTGGTTATGACAGTCCCGCTACCTTGACATGAGGGGCAGGTAGTGCTTATGGAAAAAAAACCTTGGGAGCGTGTTACCTGCCCGCGTCCCCCGCACGTTGTGCATACCGCGGGCTTAGCGCCGCCTTTGGTCCCAACTCCAGAGCACTCATGGCACGGTTCGTGTCTCGAGATGGAGACTTCGGTTTCTTTGCCGAAAGCTGCATCCATGAATTCAACACTGAGGTCGTAACGGAGGTCTGCGCCCCTACGCACAGAGGCCCGGCGTGAGCCCCTGGAACCGAAGCCGAAGAATTCCTCAAAAATATCACCGAAAGAAGAAAAAATGTCGTCGAAGTTCCTGAAGCCTGTAAATCCGGACTGTTGGAGTCCAGCGTGGCCGAATCGGTCGTAGAGCTGCCGCTTCTCCGGGTCGCTCAGCACCTCATATGCTTCGGCGGCCTCCTTGAATTTCTCTTCAGCCTGTTTGTCGCCTTTGTTGCGGTCAGGGTGATGCTGCAAAGCAAGCTGCCGATAAGACTTCTTGATCTCTTCAGCAGTCGTCGTTTTGCCTACCCCGAGAACTTCATAGTAATCTCGTTTGGTCATTGTAAAACCCGAAAAATTGCGATGTTTAACTGGAAGGAAATACTTTCAGTCCATCAATTTGTGTACTTAATCACTCAATCGCTTTTTGTCATCCCGTGGCTGATGATTTCTCACTGTGGCTAAGGGATTCACCACTCAGGGCATTTTCCCCACATTTTAAAAGTTCACCTTCTTTGGTGAGGATGTTGATCACACAAGCGGTCCGGAACTGGCAGTACACTTTCAGGCTGTGACAACACGCGCAGTCCTTACACATGTAGTTCCCGTCTTTTTGACAAAAATAGGTTCCATCCCTTTCAGGATGTCTATAACACTCCATATATTCCTTCTGGGCTACTCTCATGGCGCCCTAGAAAAGCGATCATTTCATCCAGGAAATTAATCAGCAATTCTCCAATGGCTGGATCAGTGCATCGGCGTTGTGACCCTGAACAGGATTCGAATTTAATAGAATACCTCATTTTACTTGCGAGAAAAAGCAAAACCTTCGAAATTCAGTAAACGATCGAAAATCCTGGCTCAAAGTCTTCACTAAATATCACTAAAGAACGTCTTATTTGGGCTCACTACGGGTTGCCTTTTCGCCCATCAGAGTATACTGAATTGAATGAGTGAAACCTGTATGAATACTGTCGGCCCGTCGGTGCATTGACAATAAACATCTTAACAGAGTTGCTCAAGGTCAAATTGGTCTAGTTCGGGACTAAAAAAACGTTATGAAAATAGATCTGCATTGTCACAGCACCTTCTCCCAAGACAATCATCTTGAACCGCAGGATGTCATCCGTCGCGCCTCGCAACTCGGCCTTGACGGGGTCTGTTTTACAGAACACCATTCTTTTGAGTCTTCCTCGCTCGTCGATAAGACTGATCGCCCAAAGGGGTTCCTGGTTTTTCGAGGTGTGGAGGTGTCCACGGATGCAGGACATCTTCTGGTCTACGGGGTTAAGGACGATTCATGGAATCGATGGGGTAGGAACAATTACTTGAATCTCGCCAAGGTAGTAGAAAGTGTCCATGCACTCGGCGGAATTTGCGTACCTGCTCATCCTTTTAGAGGATGGGAATCGTTGGGAGAAAAAATTTACTCAGTTGAATCCCTGGACGCGATTGAGACTCACAACGGTGTCAACGGTCTCCTGCAAAATGGACTCGCGATTGAGGCGGCACTGAAACTGGGTTTGCCTTCAACCGGTGGGAGTGACTGCCACTATCTCAATCAAGTCGGTCGTGCATATACCGAATTTGACAATACGATCAGTAGCTTGGGGGATATGATCACCGAGATTAAGGCGTGGAAATGCCGTGGGAGATTCCTGTAGGCTCGATGCGCTGATTTATTGATTCGACGCGTCCAACTGCCCATGAGTGCCTGCCTGACGGCTGTGTCGGATGCCTTGCAGCGGTTGGCACCAATAGCAAGAGCCTTTTTCAAAGCGGGACAAATTGACAAGATCCATTATTTTAAAAAAGCAGGATCGGGGAGAAGCCGATGAACTGGTAGTGTTCCTGAGCCGGGACCTGGGATGGTTAACTGGTGTTGCAAAGAATGCCAAGAGGAGTCGTATCCGCTTTGGTGGGCATCTCGAGCCCTTCTCGGTGGTAGATCTGACTCTGAGGCTGCGCCGGAAAGATGAACTTGTGTGGATAGACGAAGCCCAAGTTGTGGGCGGCTTCCTCAATATAAGGTGTGATCTTGCCAAGGTGGCCAGGACGGCTTACTTTCTTGAGTTGGCGTCGGTTTTTGTCCCAGAGGGGCACCCAGATACTGATCTATTCGATTTCCTGGTGGAATTCCTCTATACCCTCGATACGTCCACTCCTAACCCTCTCCTCTGCATCCTTGATGAGATCCGCCTTCTGGGCCGGTTGGGTTATGCTCCGCGATTCGATATATGCCCTGAGTGCAGCAAACCACTTGAACCCGGAACGGCAGCCAACTTTTCCCTATCCGGAGGCGGAGCCTGCCATTTGTCTTGCGTATCCAGCCAGTCTTCCGAAAACCTCTTCCTTTCCCCCAGCGCCCTTGCAGTTGCACGTCGCGGACTGGCAATGGATCGGGAATCTGGAAATCGTCTCAGACTTAACAAGACAGGACAGGGAGAACTCAGGAGAGCACTGTCAGCTTTCGCAAGATATCTCAGAGGAGCGGAGATAAACTCGCTGCTGTTTCTGGAGAAACTCGATGGTCAGTGATTCGCAGGGGTGATTCAGTGCGTGCGCCCCATACCGCTTCGCCGCAAAAATGGTAACCTTGCAGGGCATGCGGTCCCCTTTTTGTCTGTATAGCTCAAAACTTCAACTTGTTCTCAGTGGCCTTGAGGTGCCCGAGGGCTACCGGCCATTAACTGCATAAATTCATCGGGCGGGGAGGATCTTGCAAGCGCGGCTTCCCATGAAATCAGCCCTCTCCGGCACAGGGATACCAGAGATTGATTCATGGTCGTCATGCTTGATGTTGCCTGTCCAACCTCTATTTGGGAGTAAATCTGGTGAATTTTGTCTTCTCTAATCAGATTGCGTATGCCGGGTTTGGAACCACGATCTCGAAGAGTGAGAACTCTACCCTTGCCGTCCAGAGTAGGAATCAAAGCCTGACACAAAACTACTTCGAGAACGAAGCTCAACTGTGCACGGACTCGTGACTGCTGGTGAGGCGGGAATATATCTAGGATCCTGTTGATAAGCATTATCTCGAAAATTGATAATCACGCTACCATTCATGAATTCCCCAACCTCACTCGATCCACCTTACAAATTCTCTCAGATCTGCACGTGAAGACCTGAATTCGTTCACAGCCACGCCCAGTTCCGCTTGGCCCAGCGCCACGGTAACCACCAGGTTTTTTGATTCCGGTATGTTGAGATGCTCTTTCACTTCGTCCTCATACGACTTGACAAGTCCTATGGGGCAGGAAGCCAGTCCGTGTCCGGTTGCTGCTAGCACCAGGTACGCAAGAAATGATCCGATATCGGTCATCCTCTCCGGGGGGAAAGACTCGTCCAAGAAAAGTAACGCCACGGCTGGAGCCCCATAAAAATTAAGGCTCCCCTCGTTGATATAGGTCATGAAATCCGCTCCCATTCGCTCTGTGAGAGGCGTCATAAGTTCAGCGCATTCTCTTGCTCTCTGCATAAAACGGTCGGGTAGAGTATGAGCCGCTCCAGGACCGCAGGTCAATTTGCGCTCTCGAAAAGATCGTATCAGGAGGCGTGAAAGTCTTTTTCGTTCCTCTCCTATGACCATGTGCAACTCCCATGGTTGCATGTTAATTGCTGAAGGGGCGTTGGCCGCATCGGACAATACCGCGTTCAGCACGTTTCGGGAGATGAGTTCGTCTCTAAAAGCCCGCACACTCCTCCTGGTACGGATTGCATCGAGCAGGTCCATGGTAATCCTCCTTGCCGGAAAAGGCAGTAACCGTTATATATGCCAATAGAGATTTAATACCATTTTGCTTCGAAAGAGGTAACCAAGCTTGACGAGGTTTCTCATGTCCTCCCGGAGCGAAGTCAGATCTTGCTGTCCGAAGTAAACGAGGGCCGCCGGTAACGGTTTCACAAGGGCTATAGACATGTTACTTCCATGAAGGCAAAATGATATAAGGTGGAAAGGTGTACGCCGATTGGGCTGCACTATAGGATCACAGCCACGCCCCAGGAGCAAGCGATGATTGTCAGGAAACAGGTAGTCCTTTTGTTGAGCGCACTCGTGCTTTCCTTCTGGCAGGCGCACTTATGTGGAGCATCAATAGAGTTCGTCGATCTTTTTAAGGGCGGACTCGATGCAGAGGATATGGGCAATCTGGATGATGCTTTGGGTCGGTATTCCGAAGCTCTTAAGTTGAATCCTCAGTCAGCTCGCACATGGGCAAAGAGGGGCGAAGTATATCTGCGAAAGGGAGATCCTCAATCGGCCATTAAGGACCTGGCTCAAGCGGTAAAACTCGATCTCGCGTACGGTGCGGCCTTCACGCGTCTCGGTTTTGCGTACAACGCGCTCAATGAATACGATAAAGCAATCGGTGCACTCGATCTGGCGGTGAAACTGGAACCCACATCTTCCGAGGCCTTCAACACAAGGGGATTCGCGTACAACGGAAAAAATGACTATGATCGGGCTGTAAAGGATTTCGACAAGGCCATCCTCCTGAACTCTAAAGACGCCCGTTATTACAACAACCGGGGATTTGCGTTGAATGGCAAACACGAATATCCGAAGGCCGTAGAAGATTTTGACCGGGCGATAGAAATGGATCCCGACAATGCCATGTACCACAACAATCGTGGAGTGGCATACTTACGGCAAAAGAATTTTGACAAAGCTGTCGAGGATTTTGATAAGACCTTGAAGATAGAATCGAAGTTCTCTTCCGGATACCATAATCGAGGTATGGCTTACAGTGGAAAAGGCCGTCACGACAAGGCTATTGAGGAGTTCAGCAAGGTCATCGAGATGAATCCGTCCTCGCCGGTATTGTACAAGGATCGAGGCACCGCGTACCGGAAACTCGGGGAGTATGAACTGGCTCTGAAGGACTTTGAGAAAGCAATTGAACTGGACAAAAAGTTTGCTCCGGGCTACGCAGCCCTGGGCCTTCTTCGAGTGATGGCACCGGAGCCTCCCATACATAATCCTGTTCAGGGGTTGCGTCTTGCCGAGAAAGCCGTCACTCTTACCAATGGAGCCAGCCCGGATATGCTTGAGAACCTTGCCGAAGTGCAGCACGCGCTCAATCACACAGATGATGCCCTGCGAACTCTTCAGAACGCGCTGGCGATGGATCCTTCAAACAAAGATTATCAGGAACTACTTAAAAAATGGACAGGGGTCGACGCTCCTCCCGTTCCTATAACACGGCCGGAGAAAAGATACCGGTTTCCGAACCCCTGGTGAAACTTGGGCGAACGCTGGTTCGTCGACCCACTCAGTAACCATCCTGTAGATTTCCCAGATTCTGTTGTTTGTAACCATGAGGTCAGTGTATGGATCAAACCGGCAACGCCATATCATCGTATGTAAAACACAATCTGCAATGTGATGATACTTTTCGGGATTCTAAGAAGAGGGAACTCATCTTGACTCGGGTCGAAAAAGCATTTTCGTTTCTTCCGGAGGATGTTCTGGACCTCTTCTTGTCAGGCTTCAGGCCGTTGGCAATGGTCATAGTTCCTGATACAGGGCTGCCTCTCGGTATGAGTACCAGGAGTGAAGGGCCGGCCAGCGACCGAAAATATACCGTGGTATTGTATCCTGAGCATCACGAATGGGCGGAGGACCGCTTTATTGGAGGGTTCCTTAGGGAACTGGCACACGTGGTGGCCCAGCGGCCTCCTGAAGATGAATGGCCTCATTCAAGGGGTGACAGGGCTCGGTATAAAGAACAATTGGAGTGCCGGGCAGACACCATGGTGTGGAGATGGGGACTCAGACATTACTGTATGGCCTACCTTGCAGCCACCTATCCGCCGCACTGGGTGGAACGGATTGTTGACCAGATCGGCAAGATGCTGCTTGATCAGGATTAGAACAGGCCTTCGTCACCACGCAGAAATTCTGTAAGATTCATTAAGCCAATTCTAGAGAATCAAATTATAATGTTACCCAAAAACTGGACAGAGCATTAGGGCGGGAATACGCACTTGAATGATGGTGAAAGAAGATTTATCACGTGGAGGGTTCCAAAAAGAAAGGTTGCACATGAAGATCAAGATCAGCATCGGAAAGATGGCTATGGCGGCGGAACTTAACGACACTCCTACGGCCCGGAAGGTACTTGCTGCGTTACCGCTCAACACCTCTTTCAGGACATGGGGTGAGGAAATATACTTCACCATACCTGTGGAGGCTCCCTTGGACGACAGTGCCAAAGAGGTCGTAGAAATTGGAGACCTCGGCTACTGGCCCACCGGTGCTGCTTTCTGCATTTTCTTCGGACTGACTCCCATGAGCAGCCCGGGCGAGATCGTTCCTGCGTCTGCCGTGAATATAATCGGCAAAGTGCTGGGTGATCCGGACGCGTTCAAGGAGGTTATGCACGAGTCGTGGGTCACGGTGGAACCGTTCTAATATCGGTCTCTTTTTCCCAAAATTACAGGTTCTTTTTGGGATAAGTTTTCGAGTTCGTGACAGAGGAGTTCGTTATGGTCCACTACGGTGAGTCGGCCGGAGAAATCCTGGAACGAATTCGATCGGCCAGGCCGGTTGTCCACAGCATTACAAATTACGTAGTCATGAACTCCACAGCGAATGTGCTCCTCGCCATGGGGGCCTCGCCCATAATGGCTCATGCCTTGGAAGAAATGGAGGACATTTCGAACATTTCGAATTCCCTTGTGGTCAATATCGGCACTCTCTCGAAAGCTTGGATAGAATCAATGCATCTTGCGTGTCGACTCGCCCTGTCCACAGGAAAACCTTTCTTGCTCGACCCGGTGGGTTCAGGCGCTACCAAGCTTCGTACCCAAACTGCTCTCAACATCATAAAGACAACACCACCCACAGTTATTCGAGGCAACGCATCGGAAATTCTTTCTCTCAGCAGTCAACAGGGGTTCACGCGGGGAGTGGATTCGATTCACCATGTTGAGGATGCCGTAGAAACAGCGCGCTCAATTGCCCGTTCTCTCGGGACGGTCATAGCTGTAACAGGAGAGCGGGACTTGGTCACTGATGGAGACCGTTCATTGATCATTGAAGGCGGCCACCCCCTTATGGGGTACGTCACCGGAACCGGATGCGCTTCGAGCGTCATAGTGGGAGCATTTCTTGCCCAGGAAGAGGATCCGGTTATCGCAGCCGCTGCAGCCCTGGCTTTCTTCGGGCTGGCTGGAGAAAAGGCATCTGAGGAGGCTAAGACCCCCGGAAGCTTCTGGGTCAAGACCATCGATGCACTCTACAGTATCACCCCTAAAGAACTTGAAGCGAGAGCGAGGATTACTGGAGTATGAAAAATCCAGCATCTTGGGAAGTTTACCTGGTCACGGACCAGCCTTCCTCCAAGTGTCGCTCCACCGTTGAAATAGTTCAGGCGGCGGTCCGCGGTGGTGTGTCCGTCGTTCAACTTCGCGAGAAGCACCTGCAAACTCTTGAATTTCTTGAGGAGGGCCGAAAGATTCTCGCTGTCTTACGCCCAGCAGGGATTCCGCTCATCATCAATGACAGGATCGACCTTGCCCTTGCCCTTGATGCTGATGGGGTCCATCTTGGCCGGAAAGACATGCCGTTGAGCATCGCAAGGAAGATCCTCGGGCAGGGCCGCATTATCGGTTTTTCAGTGGAGGAGTCGGCACAAATTAACAAAGAGTCTTCGGCCTACGCAGACTACTTCGCGATCAGCCCTGTTTTCTTTACGTCCACAAAAGATGATATATCAGCTCCCTGGGGCCTGGAAGGACTGAAAAAGGCACGATCCTTGACTCATGCCCCGCTGGTGGCCATTGGAGGAGTGAAACTTGAAAATACTCGGGAAATTGTAGCAGCCGGCGCCGATTGTGTGGCAGTGGTCACGGCCATAGTGTCGGCTGAAAACCCGGAAACAGCGACCCGGGATCTATTGATGGAGGTAAGGTCGGGAAAGATCGTGAGAAAGTAATTTGAGAGGGGGAGGGGCATTGGAAACTGTTCTAAGAGGCAGATAGTCACGTCCCTTCTATGAAAGCGCAATGCCATTAAATAACAAAATTGTTTAACAGAACGGATCCTTAAGAATATGAAGCTCAAGGATATCGGGGAATTTGGATTTATAGACCGGGTGTCTCCCCTTGGATTAATAAGGGCTGATGGCGTGGTCAAAGGTATCGGAGATGATTGTGCAGTGGTCTCGCTTGAAGGGAGCGACTATCTACTCGTGACAACGGATCTTATGGTCGAACGCGTCCATTTTATGATTGATTGGACTTCCCCCGAGGTGTTGGGCGCCAAAGCCCTCGCTGTAAACCTCTCGGATATCGCAGCTTGTGGAGGAAGACCCAGGGACGCCTTTATCAGCCTCGCCATTCCCGATCACCTGGATGTTGAATGGCTCGACGGCTTTTACAGGGGAATGTCCGACCTTGCCCGTCAATACCGGGTCAACATTTTAGGCGGGGACACCACAAAGTCAAAGAGCGACCTCTTTATAAATTTGGCGGTAACCGGCCTGGTGGGCCGTGACGAAATACTGTTGCGCAACACGGCAAATGTCAATGACGTGATTGCGCTCACGGGCCCTACGGGAGAAGCGGCTGCGGGCTGTAGCATCCTGACAAATTCACCGGACTTGCCCGACCATATCGCCCAACCTCTTGTCCGAGCGCATCTGAGCCCTAGGCCGCACGTGAGGGAAGGACGATTCCTCGCTCAATCCCATGCCTGCACTGCTGCCATTGACGTTTCGGACGGCCTCGGTTCAGATTTGGCCCATTTGTGCAAAGATTCCAATCTCGCCGCGATCATTTATGAACAGGATATTCCGGTCGGGGACAATCTTATCGAGGCTGCTCACATGATGGGTATGGACCCCCTGGAGTGGGTTCTGAACGGGGGTGAGGACTATGTCTTACTCACAGCTATAATGCCCGAGATGTGGAGCCTCGTGAAAGAACAAGCTATAAGCAACGGTTTCAATATCATACAGATCGGGAAATTTGTCCAAGGTCGTGGAATACAATTGGTTGGGAATTCCGGCCGATCAGAAGAACTGGAACCAAAAGGTTGGAACCATTTCAAGTGAACTGAGAGTGCTTGAATTTCAAAAACATTCTTGTAATTGTTTAACAAATTGACATTTAACCGGCTGTCGTATTCTATATGGAGAGGTAGAGAAAAAAAATACTTGACATAATATTAATATATAAATATATCTATAACTAAAGGATACAGTGAGCCCCGGTGGAGGGAACATGAAAGAATCAGGCATCACCCGAAGGAAATTCCTCATCGGTTCCGCAGCAGGCGGCGCTTCTCTCGTTGCAGCGTCCTACATGGGTTTCGACTCTTGGGCAGCTCAAAAAACGGTCTCCCAGGAAGTCAAAATCACTCCTACCCTGTGCGATGCGTGTGGTAATTGGTGCGCGATAAACGTCTACACTCGGGGTGGCCGTGTATGGAAGGCCGAAGGCAATCCGATTGCCGGCAACAATATGGGCCGAATTTGTGCCAAAGGCCATGGAATGTTGCACGAGGTTTACAATCCTGACCGGATCAAATCGCCATTGAAACGAGTGGGACCAGGCAAATTTGAACCTATCTCATGGGAGCAGGCGTACAGGGAAATTGGGGAGAAGGTTCGGGGTATATCTGAAAAATACGGCCCTGAATCATTGTTTTGGGTGCAGTATCCCGAAGGAAACGCCGACCTCACTTATCTCTTCATGAGGGCCTTGGGCTCTCCCAATGTCTTTTCACACGGGACCACATGCTTTCTTCCAAGGAATATAGGCTGGTGGTTAACGGTGGGAAAAGCAAAGCCTGAGCACGATTTTGAGAATTCCAGGTTTGTCCTTTTCATCGGCCGGAACCCTGCAGCAGGATTGCAGTTGAGGCAATTACGAGATCTTGCAAGGGCGGCGGACAAAGGGGCACGCCTGGTGGTCGTTGATCCTCGATTCAGTGAAGCGGCGGTCTTGGGGCGCCACTGGATAAGAATTCGACCGGGAACTGATCTTGCCCTGATGCTGGCAATGGCCCATGTCATGATAGGGGAGGGCCTCTATCAGAAAGATTTTGTGAATAACTATACTGAGGGCTTTGAGGAATGGGCCGATAAGGTCAAAGATTGCACGCCCGCCTGGGCCGAAGAAAAGACCTCCATACCGAAAGAGGTTATTGTGAAGCTGGCCCGGGACTTGGCGAGCGAGGCTCCAAAGGCTGTGATCCATCGAGGTTATCACGGCGCCATGGGAACCCAATACAAGAACAGCCTCCAACTCGTTAGGGCTGTGGCTTGTGTGAACGGTCTCTTGGGAAATTTCAACCAACTGGGAGGATTGTATTTTCCGCCGGATGTCAAACTCGGCAAGTTGGATCCGGAAAAACATCCTGTACCACCTGTAGTTGAAGGACCAATGGCTGATGGGAGCACGGACGAGGAACGTTATCCCCTTACGCCGAAAGGAATAGGAATAAGTCAGGCGATTCCCGAATTGGCGCTCCAGGGCAAGCTGAAGGCGGGCTTTGTGTATCATAATAACCCATTGAGGACAAATCCGAATCCGGCCAGGGTTATCGAGGGCTACAGGAGTCTCGAACTCCTCGTGAGTTTTGACTATGTGCTTTCTGAAACGGCATCCGTTTCTCATTACGTACTGCCTGAGTCTTACTATCTGGAGCGGGACGATGTGGTTCACACAAACCATTGTTACAGTTCAAAACAGGTGGCGATTCGGCAACAGGTTTTGAAACCCCTGTATGATACGAAACCATTGGCCGACATCCTTGTCGGGATTGCTCCCCATGTAGGTATCGGCAAGTATTTCAATTTTACTCTGGAAGAATACAATCGTGCCTCACTCGCGCCGCTTGGAGTGTCATTGGAGAATCTTAAGAAAGAGGGCGTGATTGATCTCGGCGGCCAGTGGAAGCCGGGTGAGCCCACGTTCGCAACTCCGAGCGGAAAACTTGAGTTCGCCTCGTCAATATTGCGTGATCTTGGCCAGCCTGCAGTTCCGGAGTGGGAAGAGCCCTTGGTCATGCCTGACAAGAATGATCCGCATTCCTTCCGGCTGATCCACGGGAAACAGGGGCATCATACCCATGCCCGAACTGTCAATCAGCCGTACCTCAAAGAGATTACCACGATTAACGACTGGGGAAGAGTCTGGATTCACCCAGACCGGGCAAGGGCTTTGGGGGTTAAAGACGGAGAGTGTATGACCATAAGCTCTTCGATCGGGAAGGGCAGGGCTAGAACAAAAGTTACGGAAGGCATCCATCCAGACTGTATTTTTTTGCCCAGCGGTTATGGAGTTTTTTCCAGGAGGCTTCAGACCGGTTTCGGTTATGGGATTTCTTATAATGATTTTCTTCCCACATATTTTGATCCTGTGCTCGGTCACATAATGTCCAATGAGATCATTGTAAGAGTTGAAAAGACCTGAATTTAGGCCCTGAGGCAAACCGGGGGCTGAAGATGGTACAGGTTTGAGCCTGAAGCTGTTGGGTCAACAAGGCCGGGATTGCTCCCGTTTAAAAGTATCAAAGGAATCCGACCATGCCGCGTTATGGAATTGCTGTAGATACCACCAAGTGTATCGGATGTCATGCCTGCCGGGTCGCGTGCCAGAACCAGAACGGCCTGGAATTCAAGGAAGCTTACAATTGGATTAAGCAGAGGGACAGGGGAAAATTTCCCGCTTTTGGTTCAGAATTTGTGCCCGTACAGTGCAATCACTGTGAAAAGGCTCCGTGTCAGAGGGTTTGTCCTACCGGAGCGACCTATACAACCTCGGAAGGTGTAGTACTGGTGAACCCCAAGACATGTGTGGGGTGCAAGTACTGCATGGAGGCTTGCCCCTACAAGGTTCGGATAGTGGAACATCATAAGGGTATAGTTGAGAAATGCAGGTTCTGCATTGAGCTGGTTCGCGAAGGAGGCGCCCCGGCCTGCGTCACGACTTGTCCCACGCAAGTGAGGATATTCGGCGACCTGGATGATCCCAATAGTGAGATCTCGCAGTTTGTAGCACAGCATCGGGCCCAGCCGCTGAGGCCCGATTTAGACACCCGTCCGAAAATATTTTACAGAAGGAGTTGACCATGGTTGAGAGTGCATGGGGTTGGCTCATCGTGGCATACCTGTTTCTAGCTGGAGCTGGATCAGGGGCCTTCATTGCAGCGGTTGCATGCGACCTTTTGGCTCCTGACTGGTCGAAAGCCCTTGCACGTGCGGGATCCCTTGCTGCAGGGCCTCTGGTTGCAGTGGGAACTGTCTGTCTGGTCTTAGACTTGGATGCCGGCCTCTGGGAGCCGTGGCGCCAAATTTATCTTGTAAACAACCTTAGTAGCATGATCACTTGGGGTGTTCTTATTCTCGCTTTGTTCATACCGATTGCTTTGCTCTATGCAGCGGCTTTGAATGAGATTACCTTTGTGGGACGAATCGCAAGTAAGTACACCCAGTATCTTAGAGGTGTGGGAAGCTTCCTGGCTGTCTCGACGGCTGCTTACACGGGAGTGCTGATAGCCGTTGTTAATGGTGTCCCTTTTTGGAACACTCCGTTGATGCCTTTGCTGTTTATGGCTTCGGCAATGTCCACCGGCTTGGCAGTTGCCATGATAGGGGCTGCCATCATTGACATCAGGACCATTAAGACTCTTTCCAATTTCGCCCTGGGCCACGTAATTTTCCTGGCTGTGGAAGCGGTCGTCCTCATGATGTTTATTTTCATGTCCCTCACGCGTTCCACAGAAGCGGCCATGTCTGCAAGCATGCTTATCTCCGGTGTCCTCAGCCCGTATTTTTGGGTGCTAGTGGTGGTTCTGGGAATCCTGATCCCCTTTGTGCTCAGTATTGTTGAATACTATGAATACGGGGAAATGCCCAAATCCCTTGTTGTAGGAGCCGATCTCCTGGTGCTGTTGGGAGGCATGAGCCTCAGGGCACTGATAATATTTTCGGGAACACCCCCGCAAGTCGTATAGCTCTCGAGAAATTATCAGTCGGTTTTTTGCAGATCGACCCAAGGCTTTTCACAATGACTAAAACTTCTGAGTCAACTGATAAGCGAAATCCTCCCAAGTATCTTATTGAGATTGAGGTCTGAGGAAGGAAGAAAAGCGATGAATGACGAAATTAGAGACAAGGCGTTGGAAAATGAGGCCGTCGATATATCCCCGGGAATACCGGTTCAGTCTGCCGAAACGCCTACAATTACAGGGAATGAACAAGAAAAATCGAATGCTTTGAACAATAAGAGAGGCCGCTTGATTACCGCCTCACTGGTGGCCACTGCAATACTCTCAGTGATTGCCCTCCTTGTGGCAGGAATTTTTCAACTTACGGCCAGGTGGATGTTAGTCTGTCCCACGGACCTCCCGGTAAATGATCCGGCGCCCATCCTGTGGAAGGATGTGGTGTCCGAGAAGGTCGCCTCAAGAACCCTCGGGGTTCCGGAAAAGCTATTGACCGAAGTAGGGCTCAAGGTATCGGGACCCAAGAATTCAGCAACTGAGGCAGGGGATGAAAACAAACCATAGCGACGGGCTCTTCTCGTCAGGAGACCGGAGACAATCGGAGGATTTCCTGCGTACTAGAACGGAACTTCCCAAAACCCTTACAGGGTATTCTTGGAAATGCCCCCCACGCTTTGTAATGAATAGTATAGAAAGGCGGTTAACCTATGAAAGAACCTGATTATGCGAAAGGATTCTGGAACCCATACGTGGCCGGGATAGCCCTCGGCCTGGTCTTATTGGCAACTTTTTATTTGATGGGAACAGGTCTGGGCGCTTCGGGAGCCATCGCGAGGACAGCCGCTGTTATAGCTCACAATGCAGCTCCGCAGGCGGTTGAAAACCATGCCTATTTCAAGGAGTTCTACAAGCCCGGTGCCAAGAACCCATTTGTGAACTGGATGGTGGTCGAAGTGGTGGGGGTTTTTATCGGTGGGCTTGTTGCCGTCATTACCGCACGTCGATTCCGGCCTGGAGTGGGTAGAGGTCCTCATGCAGGAGTCTTCCTGAGGCTCGCACTGGCTTTCCTAGGTGGAATAGTTGGAGGAATAGGTACTCGCTTTGCTATGGGGTGCACAAGCGGGCAAGCTTTGAGTGGGGGCGCCACCATGGCCCTCGGTAGCTGGGTTTTTATGATGATAGTCTTTGCTACCGCCTTCACGGCAGCATACTTTGTCAGGAGGGAATGGTCATGACAGGACCTCTGTTTCTGCAAGGGGCATTCAGCTACGAGACAAGCCTCTTGATCGCCTTGATCATCGGGTTTTTCTTCGGGTTCGTGCTGGAGAGGGCAGGATTCGGAGACTCACGGAATCTTACAAGTATTTTTTACTTCAGAGATATGCGGGTCCTACGGGTAATGTTTTCGGCCCTGTCCACGGCCATGATAGGGTTGATTTTTTTAAGCTGGGTCGGTTTGTTCGACTACTCCATACTCCTGGAGTATTCACTCTTGGAAACCTATCTCTGGCCCCAAGTGGTCGGTGGAATTTTGTTCGGCCTGGGTTTCGTGGTTGGCGGGTATTGCCCGGGAACTGCAGTGGTGGGGTTCGTGTCGGGCAAGTTGGACAGCATTGTTTTTCTTCTGGGCATGATCGTAGGAATCTGGATATTTGCTGCCGGTTTCCCCTTGTGGGGTGCTTTTTACATGAGTTCCGACCTGGGTCGAATAACTCTGTGGCAAGTATTCGGCACTTCGAAAGAGACTATGGCTGCAATAATACTGGTGATGGCGCTCGTAGCCTTTGTTCTTGCACGTCTGGGAGAAAAGTGGCGTCCTTACGATAAATAATGGTGCCGAGGACAAGGGTTTCGTGGTAAGAAATGGTCAATCGACATGAAGGAGGTCTGTTTGATGGGAAAGATCATTCGCTTGGCTGTAGTTACCACGGTTCTGGTAGCATTCGTATTGGGAACGGTTGCAGTGGCTGCCGAATTCTATGTAGTCAAGGATGCCTCGGGTAAGGTATCGATTATCGATCAGAAGCCCGCTGACGCAAAATTGATCGTTAAGGGGCCGTTTGCCACCAAAGCCGAAGCTGAGAAGTCGATGGGCAAGGCGGAAGGTACTGCCAAAAAGCCTGTAAAGCTTCCTGATAAAGGCTGCTAAGGAACTCCGATAATGGCTGTTTTGACCGACGGAGTGAGCTGTAGGCCGCTCCGGCGGTCGATCAAACTCCCCGCACTCATTCCTCACACTCGAGCCTACCCCCATGAATAAGCGTTCTTTTCTGAAGTACGGGCTCCTGAGCCTTTCCAGTGCTGTTGTCGCTATGGGGACCTGGGGAATAGCCAAATTTGTTTTTTTCGATTCGGGACGGAAAAAAAGAAGAGAGTTTTCCAAAGAAGTTCTGTCCAGGCTGCAACCCGATGTTCCGATGCATCTACCGGAAGCCGGCGCCTGGCTCGTTAAACGGAGAGACGACGACCAGATCACAGCCTTTGACGACCGCTGTCCGCATCTGGGGTGCCGTGAAAACTGGAATTCAGAACGGATGCTTTTCGAGTGTCCTTGCCACGGGAGTGAGTTCGACCTGGAAGGCAACGTGAGGCGAGGGCCCGCATCCCGCCCTATGATGCGGCTGTATATGATAGGAGAGGATGGCAACAAGCTGCGCCTCCATGATAAGCCCCCAAGCTCGTGATGCCATGGAGCCTTGAAAAAGGTAGCCGAGTTTGACGACTTTCCTGTGGCATCCCGGAGTCAATGGTCTAGACGGAAACGATCTCACGAGAGCGATAGACCTGGTACTTTCATAATGCGAAATGATATGAAATGACAAGAGGTTCTCTGACTAAGTTTATTCTCCATCTCCATCCCCGGTTGGTTCCCGAGGCATCCGCAAAAGTAAGGTTCACGTGGTGCCTGGGAGGAATTGCGTTATGGATGTTTCTCTTAGAAACCGCAACCGGTGTCCTTTTAATGCTTCACTACATTCCATCGGCTACCGGGGCGTATGATTCGGTGCAGCATATCACTCATGTAGTCTCCTACGGTTTTTTTCTGCGAAACATCCATTACTGGTGCGGGCAGGTGATGGTGGCGCTAGTGGTTCTGCACATGGCCAGAGTCGTCGTCACCGGATCCTATGCTCCGCCGAGAAGCCTGAACTGGCTTATCGGTACCTCATTGCTGATGTTTACTTTATTGGTTGATTTCACCGGTTATCTGCTCGTCTGGGATGATAGGGCCCTATGGGCGTGGACCATAGCCAGGAATCTTGCGGAAACCTTCCCTCTGATCGGGCCGTTATCCGCGTCGCTTCTGTTCGGGGCCGGAGATGTAGGTGATTCGATTTTGGTGAGGTTATATGCTTGGCACGTCTTGTTCTTGCCAGGGATAATGATTGTGGTAATGGGATGGCATTTTTGGCGTGTGAGAGCAGATGGCGGCATTTCCGTTCCGCTCTGACGTGCTTAGTTTAGAAAGGTTACGAGAGGCCAAATAATGAAGGTTTTGGATTTTCATATTCATATGGGTAGGCGTGAGCATCTCACACCGCATTTCATAGCCTATTATAAAGAGGTGCTAAGCCGGGACGTACTGGAATTGATGGATGGTATCACTCCCCAGGCCTTCAATGACTACTTGGCAAGCGAGGGGGTCGAGAAGGGGGTGCTTCTCTGTGAATATTCTCCGCTTGCAACAGGTGTTATTCCAAGCGAATTTACTGCTCAGTTCTGTAGAAATACTTCACGCCTCATCCCGTTTGGGTCAATTGATCTGGATTCGAAAATCGACGCCGGCATGCAGACAGAGAAGTGCATAAAAGACCTCGACTGCCGGGGATTAAAACTATTGCCGTCATATGGCCGCTATTACCCGAATGATCCAAGAATACTTCCGGCGTACGAGGCGGCTCAGACCTTGGGAGTGCCGATCATGTTCCACACAGGCACTTCGCTCTTCCCGGGTACAAGAGTGCGATATGCGAATCCCCTCCTGCTGGACGACGTTGCAGAGGATTTTCCGGACCTTGACATCATAATGTGTCACGGCGGCCGCCCTTTCTGGTACAGGGAGGCTGCCTGGATGTTGATGCGCCACAAAAGAGTCTACATCGATATTTCAGGTATCCCGCCAAAGCAGTTGCCGGGAATATTTCCAAAATTGGAACAGTTCGCCGATCGTTTCGTATTTGGCAGCGATTGGCCGAACATTCCTTCCATAGCCGAGCAGGCACGCCGGATTCGCGAGTTGCCTCTGCGATCTACCACCATTGATGCCATTCTATGGGACAACGGAGCCAGGCTTCTAGGGCTGGATTCCTAGAATCGACTCAGGAAGAGATTTGTGGCAAGTTGCCGTCCACACTAATTGCGGCTCCGCAATTTCATCAGTAAGCGCAGTATTTCCAAATAGAGCCAAATCAGGGTCACCATAAGCCCGAATGCCCCATACCACTCCATGTATTTCGGGAGTCGACGCTGTGACCCGCCTTCAATAAAATCAAAATCCAGGACCAAATTAAGAGCGGCAATGGTCACCACGAAAAGGCTGAAGCCTATGCCTATGAGGCCATTATCGAAAATACCCGGCATGTTGATTCTAAACATGCTCAGCACGATAGACACTAAATACACCAGAGCGATTCCTCCGGTAGCAGCCACCACCCCCAGCTTGAAGTTTTCCGAAGCCTTAATTAGTCCTGATTTGTAAGCTAAAAGAAGGGCCAGGCAGGTGCCGAAGGTCAATCCCACCGCCTGAATCACGATACCCGGGTACTGTGATTCGGCTGTTGAGGACACCCCACCTAGAAAGAGCCCTTGAAGGAGTGCATAAAGGGGAGACGTAACAGGAGCCCATGACTGTTTAAATACTGTCACAATCGCCAGAATAAAACCTCCGATGGCGCCGACTATTATCCAGGGCAATACACTTGCGGGATCGTGGGTTCGGAAATAAATATTCCAGGTCCAGCCTGCAGTCAGCAATACACATACCAAGAGGATCAGAGTCTTGTTCACTGTCCCTTGAATAGTCATTGCCTCATCTGCCGTCACGTATCCGCTGAAGTCGGTAAATGTCTTGTCGTTAAGTGCCGGATTCCCAGTCCTCATATTCAAATTACCTCCTTGAAATATTGACTAATCAGTTATCGTTGGATGATCCCCGGTCTCGTTTCGACTCAATAGCTTCAATCTGTCTGTCTGCGAAATGAGTCCGAATTTTTCCCATGTCTTTGTTTCCAATTCCTGGTACCTTTACGATATCCTCGTCCTTGGCTGAGAGCAACCCCTTCAAACTGCCGAACGATTTTAATAGAGCCTGTCGTTTTTTCGGCCCAATGCCAGGGACATCATCCAGTACTGATCGTATGGCAGCTTTTGTTCGACTACGTGTGTGGAAAGCGTGTGCGAATCGGTGGGCCTCGTCTCGAATCCTCATTAGGAGCATGAGACCAGGATCTCCCTTTTTGAAGATCACTGGATTCTTTCTGTTGGGTAAGTAAAATCGCTCCACGTCCTCCGAACCATGAGCTTTGGCAATAGCGGCTACTGGGGTAAGGCCGGCGCAAGGTTCCAATCGGAGTGCATCCAAAGCTGAGTTTAACTGGGCTTTGCCGCCGTCAATCAGTATGAGATCAGGCAGGGGCTCCTCAACAATGTGACTGATCCGGCGAGAAATAGTTTGATGTATCATCCCTGGGTCGTCCTGATCCTGGAAGCCCTTTATTCTGAAACATCTATAACCTGACTTATCCGGTTTGCCATCCGTGAAAGAGACCTTTACTCCCACCGGCTCACTCCCGGAAGTATTTGAAATGTCATACCCTTCTATCGCTGATGGAGCCTTCGGCAAATGTAGTTTTGCGGCAACGCGCTCCAAAGCACCCATGAGAGTATCCTTCTGCCTTTCCCTCAGAAGCGCGTTGTGAGCGTTCTTAAAGGCTAAGCTCATAAGGCTTGCACCCTTGCCACGAGAAGGCACCCTGATTGTCACCTTATTTCCACGAATTTCCGATAGCCAAGTCTCGATCAACTCAAGCTGATCTACTGGGCGAGAAATAAGGACTTCCTGTGGGACAATAACTCCAGAGTCGTAGTACTGCTTGAGAGCTGAAGAAAACACCTCTTCGTCATCCAGCGCGGAGTTCCGAATAAAAAAAGAGTCCTCGGATAGAAGGTTGCCCTTGCGCAAAGATAGAACTTCGATTACGAAAAGATCTGTCTCCGGTTTAAGTATTGCTATCACATCCTGGTCTTTGCGGTGAAAAAAGGAGACGTTTTGTTCTTCCACCGTGCGTTTTACGGCAGCGAGTCGGTCGCGGACCCGCGCAGCTTCCTCGAATCGTAAATTCTCTGATGCCTTCTGCATTTCATCTTTCAGACCATTCAATAGATCTTCACTTCTTCCCTGCAACAGAATAGTGGCGCCCTTCACCATGCGAGCGTATTCTGCGGGATCCACTTTTCCAGAGCATGGGCACAGACAACGTCTCATCTGACAGTTCAGACAAGGTCTCTTACAGGTTGCCAGTTGTTTATCGGTACATTGACGCAGAGGGAAGAGCTTCTGTATAAGTTTCAAAGTCACCCGCGCATCTCTTGCAGAAGAATATGGCCCAAAATAGCGCTCTCCGTCCTGTTTAATCCGCTTGGTCCTGATGAGGGTCAGCCTGGGAAAAAGGTGGGACACGTTGAGTCGGAGTGAAAAGAATGACTTATCATCCCTTAACTCGATATTGTACCTTGGCCTATGCTGTTTGATCAGATTATTTTCAAGAATCAAGGCCTCTTTTTCCGTCTCCGTCAGTATTGTCCGGACGCTGTGGACGCGCTCAATCAGATATCGAACCGTAGGCCTTTCGTCGCCTCCCTTAACAAAGTAATTTCTGACACGGTTTCTGAGGTTTCCCGCTTTGCCTATGTACAGTATCCTGCCTTTGCGGTCAGTCATCAGATAGACTCCAGGGTTTGTCGGGAGATTGTTCAGGAATTCTTCGTCAATCGGCATGAATTTATTCATGGAACCGGGATTGTCCCGGTTGAGACTTAATTGAAAGTACACCCTTGTCCGACCTAATAAATCTTGATCATCGGCACTTCGGTCTGCTAATAATTACTATTTGGGATTGAGTTGATTTGTCAACCGTTCACACCCTCTCAAAATCCAGGAGGTTGCCGGATGAAAAAAAATGAGCACCGCAAGCTTGCTGAGAACACCTTCTTGAGTGATCGAGGCAGGACCACCAATAAGGACTTAGCCGATAAGCTGGGAGTGCATCCTGCTACGGTGGCCCGCTGGAAAAAGCTTGACGAGTGGGATTTGAAACTCGTCCAGTCTGTTACAACTCATGATGATACGGCTGGTTCCGATGACGACTTCTATAGAGTGGATTTGCGTCATATCGGTTTACTAAATGAGAGAATCGACGCTTACCTCCAGAAAATGGAGCTTCTCCCCTCTGAAATTCTCGAGTTGGCCGAGGCTAAGTTTCATTTAATGAATTGCATGGAGATAATAGACGATAGGTCAAGATATCCTCACATGGAGGAGTTCGACAGAGACGAAAAAGACTTTGATTGACCATTTCTCAAAAGGAGCAACCATGATAGAGATGAGATTTCACGGCAGAGGGGGCCAGGGAGCTGTAACCTCAGCCGAACTCGTGGCCCAGGCTGCTATTGACACAGGAAAGTACGCCACAGCGTTTCCCAGCTTCGGACCTGAAAGGAGAGGAGCCCCAGTGGTAGCGTTCGCCCGCGTAGACGAGCGACCGGTCAGAATAAGATCCAAGGTTTATAATCCGGATGCTGTGATCGTCCTCGATCCGTCACTGGTAGAAATAGCCAATCCTATTGAAGGATTGCGTGACGGGGGGGTCCTTATTATCAATTCGTCACACGACCCGGAAACCATCAGGAAACAGCTTTCTTTTTCGGGCCGACTTGCTGTGGTAGACGCGACCCGCATTGCCAAAGAGGTAATCGGGCTGCCCATCACAAATACAACCATGGTGGGCGCGCTGGTAAAGGCAACCAACCTGCTCACTGTCGAGGCACTCAAGGAACCCTTTAAACGCCGTTTCGGAAAGATCGCCTCCAGGAACATAGAAGCAATGCAACGGGCCTGGGAGGAAACGAAGATAGACGATTGATGTTAAAAGTATCGTAGAGTTTTCAGTTATCTTGGCTGTGCACATTTTTAATCAACGGAGGACATTGTGACTAAACCCATGGAAGAAATTACATGGCGGGAAATAGAGCCGGGAGGCGTAATCACCGAGCCGGGTAATGCGTCTTGTTACCACACGGGCGCGTGGCGTTCCCAGAGACCCAAATATGATGATGATACTTGCATCCGGTGCTGGAGGTGCTTCATTATGTGTCCAGAGGCTGCTATATCTCCGGATTATGAAAAAAACATCTTTTTATGGAACTTTGATTATTGTAAAGGATGCGGCATCTGCGCCCAAGAGTGCCCCGTGTCTGCCATTACCATTGAAGAGGAGGGGGAGTGATGGGCAAGAAAGTAGGTATCGAAGTCTCTATAGCCGCATCAGATGCAGTGGGACTTTGCGATGTGGACGTTGTGGCCGCCTATCCTATTACACCGCAAACTCATGTAGTGGAACACCTGGCCGAACTGGTAGCCGACGGAAGGCTTGATGCGGAGTTCGTTCCCGTGGAATCGGAGCATTCGGCTATGAGCGTCTGCTGCGGTTCAGCAGCCGCTGGGGCAAGAACGTTCACTGCTACATCAGCCCAAGGTCTTGCTCTCATGGCTGAGATAGTGTTCATTGCTTCATCCATGCGGTTGCCAATCGTAATGTTTCTTGCGAACAGGGCATTGAGCGCTCCTCTGTCTATTTGGAATGATCATTCGGACACCATGATGGTCCGGGACTGTGGATGGATACAGGTTTTTTGTGAGAACGGCCAAGAGGTCTATGACTCGATCTTCCATGCCTTCAGAGTTGCCGAAGATCCTCAAGTTTCCCTGCCTGTCATGATAAACGTAGATGGGTTCACTCTTACCCATGTTATCGAGCCAATTGAATTCTGGACCAAAGAAATGGTTCAGAAGTATTTGCCGCCTTTTCAACCGCTTTATCGACTCCATCCTGATAAGGTTGTGTCCATGGGAGCTTTTGGGATGCCGGAGATCTATGCGGAACAGAAAATGGCTCACGACCAAGCACTGCTGGCCTCTGCTTCAGTTATTAAGAAGGCGTGGGATGAACAGGGAGAGTTGACGGGCAGGAAATATTCTCCGGTTGAGCTTTACCGAACGGAAGGAGCAGATACACTGATCCTTGCGATGGGCTCAATATGCGAGACCGCTTCACTGGCCGTGGACCAGATGAGAGAAGATGGCCGGAAAGTAGGACTTGTCAAACTACGTCTCTGGCGTCCCCTGCCTGTTACTGATCTTAGAAAAATACTTTCGTGTGCAAAAGACGTCCTCGTTTTGGATCGAGCCATTTCCCCGGGGGCTGCAAATGCTCCCGTGACCACGGAGATTCGGGCCCTGATGTATCATGAACCTCAGAGACCGAATATCCACTGCATGATTGCCGGCTTGGGCGGAAGAGATGTCACCGCTGCTGATGTTACTAAAATGCTTGAAACGGTCCTCTCGGAAAAAGACGTCGAATACCGAATTTACGGTGTCCGCGGCTGATAACGGACACATATACGGAGAAAATCATGGCAGAAGCAGACAAGAAAAAGGTAATAAAACCTCTGAAGAATTTTTCCACGGCAGAATACATTAATTCCGGCCACAGGGCTTGCCAGGGCTGTGCCGAGGTATTGGCCGTCCGTCATGTCCTCAAAGCAATCGGACCGGACATGATCATGGCTATGGCAACCGGGTGCATGGAAATAATTTCCTCACCTTATCCTTTGACTTCCTGGAACATTCCCTGGATACACGTTGCTTTTGAGAATGCCGCAGCAGTGGCTTCCGGAGTGGAATCCGGATTGAAGGCTCTCAGGCGCAAGGGGCGTGTCCCTGATAGGGACGTCACCATCGTGGCTATGGCCGGGGACGGAGGTACCAGCGACATAGGTTTTCAGGCGCTCTCCGGAATGATGGAACGGGGCCAGAAAGTCATATACGTATGTGTCGACAACGAGGCATACATGAACACAGGCATTCAGCGGTCCTCTTCAACCCCATTCGGCGCCTCGACTACTACGTCCCCCGCGGGAAGGGTTCATCCGGCTGGACAGATGACCTGGAAAAAAGACATGACTGCTATCGCTGCGGCTCACGGCATCCCGTACACGGCTACGGCATGTCCGAGTTTTTACGCAGACCTGAGCAAGAAGATTCAAAAGGCCAAAAGCGTTGACGGACCTGCATACATCCATATCCTTTCGGTATGCCCGACGGGGTGGAGAGTACCTCCCAATAAGGCGATCGAATACGGTCGGCTTGCAGTGGATACAGGAGTATTCCCTCTCTACGAAGTGGAAAACGGGATCTGGAAGCTGAACCGTAAACCCAAGGAGCTGAAACCAGTTGGAGAGTACTTCAAGGGCCAGGGTCGGTACCGTCATCTTGATGAAAAGTTAATATCTTATATCCAGGAAAAGGTGAGTGAGAGGTGGGAGCGTCTTCTCAAACAATGTGAAGTGAGCGCCCCAATGTCCACATCCGGTGAGCCGGCGAAACAAGACTAAATCCAGGCCTACAACTCTCAAAGCGGTCGGCAGCAATGCCGACCGCTTTTGGTTCTCTATTCCCAATAGGTGTTTAAGCTAGTAATAAAGTATTCCGATTACTTTTTTGAAGTCAACTTGGTGTCACATATCCTCGTCTTCTTCATCCGGCCACTCGATGAAAGGTTTTTTCTGGTCGACCATAGCGTTGACCATGAGTTCGACTAATCCCGTATACCAGATACCGGTTTTCTCGAAAACCTCATAGTATTGAAGGATATCCCGGATCTGCCCCTTACAATTCGAACATGGAGCGCAGACCATTTTTCTGATTGATGGGTCCATCTCACCCTGAAAGGCATCGAGGATCTGCTGAAGTTTCTTTCTTCCGGACACCGCCCTCTTCCAGTCTGGAAAATTGCCGGAACTCATGATTGCAAAGCCTGATCCTCCTCCGCAGCAATAGTTTTCCACGCCGTGAGGGGTCATCTCCCTGAACCGGCCGGGAGGAAAGATAGCATTAAGGACTTCCCGCTGAGGTTTGACGATGCCCATGAGTCTCACTGCGTTGCAAGGATCGTGAAGGGTGACCGGGAAATCATTCTTGGATGCATCGAACTTGATCTTGCCGGTCTTGACGATGTCCCACAGCAATGTGTAAGAGCTTTCCCGCGGGATCATTTGAGCCCCTGGAAGCAGCCTGTCGGCAATGACAGATAGCGCTTTGTGAGCATGACCGCATTCGCCGATAACGATCTTTTTTACTCCCAGTTCTCTGGCTACATCGAGATGACGCAACGCTACTCGGGCAAACTGCACGTCGTCGTACCACAGACCGTAATTCACGGCGTCGTAACCGATTAAGTCCGTAGATAAGGTATAATCGATTCCCGCCGCGTCGAAAAGTATTGCGAATGCCATAGGATTCTCAGGCCAGGACATAAATTCCCCGGCATTGTGAATCAATAGAATCTCGGCCCCTTTCTTGTTCAGCGGCATTTTAATGGTTTTTCCGGTCTTTTCTTCTATGTCATCTTCCAGGTACTCAATAATATCCTCAATTGCAGCTTTAATCATACCTGTGCTGGAACCAAACTGAAGATGCTTGACCGAACCCTTCTCGTGGATCTCTGCTGCAGCGATTCCCATCTCTTGGCTGAAAAGTTTCCTCAACTCATGGTTGATCAGCCCATTGTCCACCCCCACAGGGCAAACCGAAGTGCAACGCCGACAAAGGGTGCATCGATAGGCTAGTTCAGCGAGCCTTGCAACGGTGTTCCAGTTCAGATCGATGTCGTGGCCGCGAAAACCTGCCAAAATGTTTCCGCCTTTCGAGAGGTATTTCTTGGCTATTTTACGAAGAACGTCTGCTCGGAAAGTCGGCCGATAGATATCCTTTCGGCCGCTCGCCTCAAAGACTGGGCACGCGTCGGCACATGTCTGGCACTTGGCGCAGTACTCCAGCGAAAGCATCAGCGGCTGCAGGAAGGTCCAGTTGTCTTCCTTGGACATCAACTTTTCCAATCCACGGAGAAAAGCTTCCACAAGCTTCTTTTCTTCTTCCGGTGTTTGTGGTTTTGGGAGATTGATAGCGCTTATCCCGTCCAGGGAATGCTCCCACTTGTCTTTTTGAGCGTCGGTGAGTTCCGCGAGAGGCTCCTCTACGTAAGTGTCATAGGGAGGAGGCAATTTGGGAAGATCTGACGGCTTTATATTTACGAGCTGTTCAGCAGGTTTGGATATTTCTTCGGGTCTCATGATATGATCCTCCAGTCATTTATTATCTTTTTCGCTTTTTGCCCACGGATTAGTAGTGGCTACATCAGCCCAGGTTTTCTTGCCGCCTTCGGCTCCAATGTGAGGGCCTGACCAACTCACTGGGTAAGCTAGGTATTTCTTAATCTTGGAATCCATCCCTGGGTCGCCGATGTTGGGATTGTCATCCCACTTCACCTTGTCCCACATGAAATACTTGGAGACCATGTGAGTCATATGGGTAAAAGGAAAGTATGACCAGAATCCGATAAAGAGTAACAGATTTATAACGTGGAGACTGTTCATGCCCGTGGTCATGGGCCTGAAAGTGATCAAGCTTACGAAATACTCTCTTGCCACGGAGAAGCCAGGGTCCTTAATCCATACCAGGAAACTGGTCACAAAAATCGCCCCCAGCCATATCAAATTAAGATAGTCAATCCCGGCAGTAAACTCCGTCAACTCCGGGTCGGTCATTCTCTTGATCACCAGTCCGATAGCTCCGACGGTCCCCAAGATGAATCCTATTACGGCCACAACTGTGGTGAGCGACTGAAAAAATCTCGCTAGAGCCGATACCTCAGGGGGCAGCCCGCCGATCTGGAGAAGGGCCCCAATGGCTAAGAGCGCCAGGCCCCCGATGCTCAAATATAGTCCCATGTGAAACGGAAACGACCAGTACCACAGAGACCGGTTATCCTCGTAAAGGGCCTTTATGAAAAGGATCTCCGGCACCATGAACCGGTACTGGGCCATGTGATCTTTGTGCCTCTCCTTTTTCCAATGGTCTACCTCTTCGTAAAAAGATCCTCCCCAGGCTTTACCCTCATGGGGAACCGGATAAAGCTCCCACCTCACGTGCATCGGCATGGTGGCATACTTAATAATTTTTGCCGCGAATCCTACGACAAAAATCAAGCCCGCCGCGTAAGTCAGCAGCCTCAGAATTGCATCCATATCTCAGCTCCTTGTGTATATATTGTGTGAAAAACTCGTTTATCAAAGGGGAGAAATCAACAACAGAATTATTATCATGATCATGCACATTATGCTAGATTTTTCACAAGAATCGTCTTCACTTTCTTCCTTACAATACCGTAATTTTTCTTGCTCGTTCCAAAAGTTTGTTTCATGCACCCCAGTGGTTTCCCACGAACTGCATATCTTCTCATGAGAGGTGTTTTTTAAATTGCAAAACCATTGGAAAGATTTTCTGGATGCCGCAGGAATTCAATTAAGCTTTTGGATCCTTACGTCAGTTGGTCAGGAAATGCCTGGATCGAAGGTAGCGAGAAATTCTTTGGTTTCACAGAAATGAGGTGCCCAATTAGAGAATAAGTCTCCCCAATATTGTCGGAGGTACATGGCAGATTCGGGACTGGGAGCAGAGGATTCCAGCATGAAGGCAAGTCCGATCAGGCGGGGGAGTTCAATATTCTCTTGCTGATTGTTCGTCCCTTTCGTTGTCCCATTCGGAATAGTAGTATTCATCTGATTCCTTGTGCTCTTCCTTGATGTCCGGCAGAGGATCGTCAGCATGTTCGGCCCTGAAGAATTTTGACACCCAATTCCGCCCCCAAGAATCTTCTTCTAGAAAAAAACGTAACTCATTGATACCTTTGAGATTTAGTAACTCTGCCCATCCATCTTTTTCTTGCATGAGGGTCAATTCTTCGGCATTGCCGTCAGACCAGTCTATGAAATATGGCGAATGAGAACTCATGAGCACCTGTTTCCCGGGATTAGCTACTGTAAAACGGTGCATGAGGCCATAAAGCACCCGAAGTCTGTTAGGGTTGAGGTAAGTTTCCGGTTCCTCAATGAAGAATATACGCGGTTGATCGGGCAAATTGAAAAGAGTGCAAAGAGCTAAGAAAACAAGAAAACCATCAGAGAGTTGTGGGCCTACGAAATAGCCGGACTTTTTTTGCTCTTCCACACCGATTCCCACCTGATTTGCATCACCCAGATGGGGAGTGAATATTCTCTTAATTCCGGGAACACTTCGGGTGATTTCCTGAACGATACGCTGAAAATTTTCCGGGTGATTCCTTTCCAAGTGATGGATCACTGCTGCAAGGTTTTCTCCAGTATGGTCAAGGAGATAAGAATCTTGGATCTCGGACGGCTTCTTTATAAGGTCTGGGATGAATCGGTACCTCTTAATCTTGGATAAATACTGTGCCACAGCTCGGATTCTCTTTTCCGAATCGTTCCACGCGTGGCCTTTTCGCATTTGGGCCATTTTCGATTCTCTGGCCTTTACGTCCATAATAGTGAACAGAATCTCCCCTTGTACTTCGTTTAAGGTCTCTTCACGTATGAGGTATTCGTTGCGCCTTATTTCAGTAAAAATCAGGGTGTAATTGTAGTTAATGCCGTCAAGTTCCAAAGTAACTTCGAAATGGAGATCCAGTTCCTGTGGGCTAGGGTCAGACTTTTCACGTCGACTCAAGGTTTGGCGGAAAGTGAACGGGCCCGGGCCGAATGCGCTACTGAAGGGTCCGGAGGCTAGGAAACTCATCATCAGTAGAAAGTTTCCGAGATTTGACTTGCCAGTGCCGTTAGGTCCAATAAATATGTTCAGAGGACGTACGTCGAATTCCACCTCCCGGAAGTTTTTGAAATTCTTAATGCGAATACTTTTGATCATCTCACGAGTCGTCCTTTCTTGATCCTGGAACAGAAGTTCCCATTGTCAGTCGGGCATTTCTCGTCATTCACAAAGAAGAAAGGAATGCCCGCTGTAGACCACGAACTGCAAGATTCCACATTCGTTTTCTAATGCGATGTCCTTGAGATACAAAAGATCTTAAACACGAGACTGGGCCTCAACAGTAGCCGCCCAATCAATGGCCTTCTGGCCAAGAGGATTCTAAATTGGATAAGTCCCGGGCTGAGGCTGCCCGGAGCACCTACTAATAAAGCGGGGACTTCATCCCCTATGAAAATTCACCGCCTGAAAAATGCGAAAAATTATCGACACGGATAATGGTCAACTCATTTTTCGTCCAGGCGAGATGAAATCCAGGTCATCATTGATCTGAGTTCCTCTCCCACCTTTTCGATTGGATGTTCTGCCCCCAGCCTCTCCAGAGCCTTGAAAACAGGACGGCCTGCAGTGTTCTCCAAGATCCATTCCCGAGCAAATTCCCCGGAACGGATCTCTCCCAAAATCCTTTTCATTTCAGCTCTTGTTCGATCGTCCACAATGCGTGGGCCTCTCGTCATATCACCATATTCGGCAGTATTGCTCACAGAATAGCGCATACGTCCTATACCGCCTTCATAAATGAGATCCACGATGAGTTTTAGTTCATGAAGGCACTCGAAGTAGGCGATTTCAGGCTGATATCCTGCTTCTACCAGGGTCTCGAATCCAGCCTGGATCAGAGAGGTCACCCCTCCGCAAAGTACAGCCTGCTCACCAAAAAGGTCGGTTTCAGTCTCTTCCGCAAAGGACGTTTCTATAACACCAGCTCTTGTGGCGCCAAGTGCATAAGCGTAGGCCAAGCCTATTTTTCTGCACTGCCCGCCGGCATCTCTGTAAACCGCCAACAATGCGGGGACCCCAAAGCCCTCCTTATACATCCGCCGGACGAGATGTCCGGGGCCTTTGGGAGCAACCATAAAAACATCGGTATGCTCTCTAGGCTCTATCTGACCGAAATGCATATTAAAACCATGGGCAAAGGCAAGTATTTTTCCCGGCCCCATGGCTGGTTCAATTTTTTCTCTGTAAAGAGTTGCCTGTAGCTCGTCCGGAACAAGTACCATGACCACATCTGCTGCTTGAACAGCTTCATCTACCTGGAGAACTTCCAGGCCATCTTCAGTAACTTTGTTCCACCGGTTGCTCTCACGCTTCAGTCCTACTACTACCCGGACCCCCGAGTCCTTTAGGTTCAAAGCATGGGCATGGCCTTGACTTCCGTAACCTATTACGGCAACAATTTTTCCCTCTAGGACTGCGGGATCCGCGTCCCGGTCATACAATATTTTAGCCAAATTTCTTCTCCGAAAAGGATAATAATGCAGTACATCAGTCGCAAGAGAGATTGTATCAAAAACAATCCTCCGCTTCAAGGTCGAGAAAGGTCTAGCATATGTTTTTTCTCAACCTACCTCGACACAGCTTTGAAATTATGTCGTAACAATCTATAATTAATTAATAAATCATGATAGCTAGAGCAACGGTTCGGAAAGTAAGAAGCATTCATTTGCCAAGAAAAAACATATCCCATCGGTAAGTCGACTCGAGGACGAGTCAAGACATTCATCCTCGCATTGGTTTACAAACATGTTCCGTTTTAAGAGTCTTGAGTTTTTTGTCTCTCTTCCTTGAAAACATGCCTGGGGGGTTCAATGAGAACAGTGGTATCCTGAGGAACCGATGAAGTCAGCCATACGTTGCCTCCAATAACGCACCGTGCTCCGATAACCGTCTCTCCACCAAGAATAGTTGCTTGAGCATATATGGTTACGTCATCTTCAATTGTAGGGTGACGTTTGCGACCCCTGAGATAGTTGCCGCCTTCAGATTCTCGAGGCACGGACAGCGCGCCGAGGGTGACTCCCTGATAGATACGGACTCGATTCCCAATATGCGTGGTTTCCCCTATAACTACGCCGGTTCCATGGTCTATAAAAAAGTCTGATCCGATAGTTGCGCCGGGATGAATATCAATACCGGTAAGTGAATGGGCGTGTTCGGTCATGATCCTGGGCATTAAGGGAATTTGACTCAAAAAAAGCTCGTGGGCGACCCTGTAAACGAAAATAGCGTAGAGCCCGGGGTAAGAGAACACAATCTCGTCAAGACTCTTGGATGCAGGGTCCCCTTCATAGTGTGCCCTGACGTCCTGTGATAAAATCCACCGGACATCCGGAAGTTTTTCCATGAACAGTATTGCCTCTTCACGACCCTTTTGAATGCAGCGGACGCACAGGCTGTCCATGCGACGACACTCGTGGCGTATGCTCCGTGAAATCTGCGCTGAAAGCAACTCGAAGAGGATCATCATCTGGTTTCCGAGATGAAATTCCAGCGTTGAATGGGTAAGTTCCTGTCTCCCAAAGAATCCTGGGAAGAGAATGTCCTGAAGGATACTAAGGATACGGATGATCTCGTCCTTGGACGGGATCAATGCTGCGCCTACATGGTCTACTGTCTTTTCGTCGGCGCAGGAACGGACCATCTCAGTTACCGCCGCCTTGAGACGCTGCTCCTGGGGTAGTAGAAGGGTGTCTTCCTCAAATTCGCAAACATTCTCTCTAGGGACATCATTTGCCATTTTGAATCTGTTCTCCATCTGGACATCATACAGAGTCTGGAGCTACCGGAAACTGAAGGTAAGTCACTTCACTTTTTCGCCTCTAACGACTAGTGGAAGCGTATAGCCTTAAACCTCATCCAACCACGGCAAAAGGTCTCCGATCACCCGATCTATGTGAGCCATATGTACAATAATTGAGGCTTGCTATCAAGGGCAAGAGTCAGTATTGATAAAATGATCAGGTTTCTCTTATTGTACTAGTCGGTTATGCCATAGATCGGGGGAGCGATGGATTCGGACCGACAGACGGGGCATCTCCCAGGGGGCGTAAAACGTTTCCGTTTTCGAAAAACAAAACCGCAATCGAGACAGCGCGCCGGGATCGAGATGAGGTTTTGACCTCTACCCAGGGATTTTTCCACGTGGGGTAGATGTTCGTACACCTCTTTCTCGCTGATGCCGAGAGATTGGGATATCCCCCGGGCTGTTATAGTAGCCTCGTTCAACAAAAAGGCTATCCTGCGCCGTACAGTCATCTTGTCGACCATCTGTTCCAGGGTTACTTTGGACTACAGTGCTTATCGCGGGTATCTTGGCTTCGAACGTTTAGCCTTGACAACATGTTGTCTTTTCAGGGAGGATATCCTCTCCGGTATAGTGACGGCAACTCTTTTCCTGAACATTCATCAAATCAAGTCATGGAGGCATCTCATGGCCCAGAGGTCTTTGAACAAGGTGATGCTACTCGGAAATTTGGGTAGGGACCCGGAGGTGAGGTATACCTCCTCCGGCAAAGCAGTTGCGACCTTTACAGTTGCTACTTCTCATCGGTGGCGGGACCAGGAAGGGAACGACCAGGAACGGACAGAGTGGCACCGCGTTGTGGCATGGGGTCGTCTAGGAGAGATTTGCGGTGAATACCTGAGTAAGGGCAAACAGGTATACATAGAAGGCC
>Ga0194044_10000108_pt1 | contig 33268 bp, 29 predicted proteins | sample JunL4417m_MetaG_FD_155460 | JGI IMG/M metagenome (GOLD analysis project Ga0194044, IMG submission 155460) | Anoxic zone freshwater microbial communities from boreal shield lake in IISD Experimental Lakes Area, Ontario, Canada - Jun2016-L442-17m | ecosystem: Environmental > Aquatic > Freshwater...
GTGCTCCAGCACTCCGAACGGCTGGACAGGCCGGTACAATCTTATAGGAAATGGATTGCCCGGATTCCGGAAGTCTATAGTTTGGAAGTCAAGGGTGAATCGACGGTTCATGGGATTTCTGTAGGGGACGACCTTAATTGCATAGCCTTGCTCAAGCATTACAGGAGCTTGATACCTATGGCGCAGGAAGCTAGGAAACCCATTTTCGACCTAAAACCTGCCGATGGCGCGATTGGCTCTCATTCCACGGCTGCTAGGGCTGCATATCGAGATTTCGATTCTTTAGCACGCCTCATCGCCCAACGAATCCATTTACCGGGATTGGAATATCTCGAGCCGACCATTACCCAAGCTGGATTGTAATCAACTGAGACCCACCGACGGATCCCCAACGCTGCGTAACTCCTCAATAACTCAGGGAAGATTCCGACAATAGTTAAGGATTGAGTCCCGCTGGTTCCCTCGGCGAGGATGTGGGTCAAATCGAGCAGGTTCCATTCCTTTACGAGACGTGCTTCATCTTTCCGATCTCCTTTTCGGGTGATCACTTTCGAGGCTGTGAGCCGAAGCGTCGCTGAAACCTCTTGACGAAAGGGAACGTTACCAGTATCACGGGGGATAATGGCAACGTCCGCTTATATGGTATTCCCATAAACGTTCCCGTTACTGGAATTACTGGCAACAACCCTCAAGGGGAGCATCGTCATACGCGTCCATCTATTCTGATACTTTTCCCCTTCAGGTCAATATATTATGAGAAAATCACCCTGTTTCTGTCCATAGAATGTGAAAAATAACAACCCCAGGAACACCGGGACCGCATCGCACGTGAGCGCGAGAAGGCAAACTACGCCTTTGCCGCCCGCCGCAAGAACGTCGAGCGGATTGGTCTGCCCCAGGTCCGCAACTATCGCCTGAATATCTTAGCTCTGGAGGAACGGAGTTTCCAGGGGCAGCTTGACCAGAAGGCCCATGTCTATCCCGAGATGGTTCCGCTGATTATGTTGAGCATGGAAGGAGATCGATAAAAGATGGGAACAGTGTGGACAGAAGAAAAAGCGCTTAACCTTCTCAGGGTTGCTTTGAATAACGCTGAAGGACGTTTTCGAGAAGGACAGTGGGAGACCATCGACAATCTGGTAAACCGTGGTCAGAAAATTCTTCTCGTGCAACGCACAGGCTGGGGAAAAAGCGTTGTTTACTTCATCAGCGCCCGTATCCTGCGGGACCAGGATCGAGGGCCGACAATCGTCATCTCTCCTTTGTTGGCCCTGATGCGGAACCAAATTGACGCGGCAAAACGCATAGGAATCCGCGCGGTAACGATCAATTCGACGAACCAGGGAGAATGGGGGGCGATCAAAGAGCAGATCCTGGGTGATCATGTTGATGTCATGCTCATCTCTCCCGAGAGGCTGGCCAACGATGATTTCATTGAACAGATTCTTTTACCGGTGGGACAACGGATTGGGTTAATGGTCGTTGATGAGGTGCATTGTATTTCCGATTGGGGGCATGATTTTCGGCCTGACTACCGTAGAATCCTTAATGTGCTCCGCCAGATGCCTCCGAACATGCCAGTTTTGGGCACCACAGCCACCGCAAACAACCGCGTGATTCGCGACATTACGGAACAATTGGGTGATATTAAGATTGCGCGAGGCCCTCTTATCCGGGAGAGCCTGACTTTACAAAATATTCGGTTGCCCGATCAGGCGGCTCGCTTGGCCTGGCTGGTCGAGCAGGTTCCCCGGTTGGCCGGTACCGGTATTATATATACTCTAACGAAACGAGACGCTGATCAGGTGGCAGAATGGCTTCAAAAGAACTCTATCATAGCCGCTGCCTATTATTCCGATGTACAACACCCTGATTTTCCGGATTCGGACACCTATCGGAGAAGCCTGGAAGAAAGGCTGCTTGCCAATGAGTTGAAAGCCCTTGTTGCCACGACAGCGCTTGGGATGGGCTACGATAAACCCGATCTTGGATTCGTTATTCACTATCAAGCCCCGGGTTCTGTTATTGCATATTATCAACAGGTAGGACGGGCAGGGCGCGCCATCGAACATGCCTATGGTATCCTTTTGTCAGGCAGAGAGGATGACCAGATTCATGAATACTTTCGGCAATCGGCGTTTCCCCCGGAAGCCCATGTACAGGAAATATTGGAAAGCCTAGACGCATCCGATGGACTATCTCTCAATGAGTTGCAGCAACGAGTCAATCTGAGAATGGGACAAATTGAACATGTGCTGAAGCGGCTGATGGTAGAGAATCCTGCCCCCGTCATTAAAGGTGGCAGTAAGTGGCATAGGACTGCCCTTGAGTATAGGTTCGACCGCGATCGGATAGCTTTTCTCACAAATCAACGGTCTCACGAATGGGAGGAGATTCAACAGTATATCGACTATGAAGGCTGCCTGATGAAGTTCCTCAGGAACGCCCTTGATGATACTGACGAAAAATCATGCGGAAAGTGCGTCACATGCAGGCCCGATTTATCTTTACCACGTATAGCTTCTCGCGCTCGAGGAATCGATGCTGTCAAGTTCCTGCGGCAAGGGGAATGTCCGTTAGAACCCAAAAAGCTAATCCTGAAGGAGGCCTTTCCGGTTTATAGATTTCAAGGGAATCTGGAAAAACATGGATTCTCGTCAGAGACAGGGCGAATTCTATCGAGATGGGGAGATGCCGGTTGGGGTCAGCTCGTAGCGGAGAACAAGCATATGGGAAACTTCGATGATTCCCTTGTCGATGCCGCAACTTCGATGATTTTGGAGCGTTGGAAGCCTCACCCTCTTCCCTGTTGGGTTACATGTGTGCCGTCCTTCAACCATCCCGAATTGGTTCCGGGGTTCGCTAAGAGGGTGGCTCTTAAGCTGGGGATTCCATTTCTGGATGTGATAATCAAGACTAGACACAACGAACCACAAAAAGCCAAAAACAACCGTTTTCATCAATGCCGAAACCTCGACGGCGTTTTCGAGGTTCGAGGAGATATTCCTGATGAATGTGTGCTTCTCGTCGATGATATTGTGGATTCCGGTTGGACTCTCACGGTTGTTGGTGCCTTATTACGAAAAGCCGGCTGTGGTAGAATCTATCCATTTGCTCTAGCTACAACGGCAGGGGGATGAGTCAGGATGAAGATGACCAATGACGTGCAGGCTGCCCTACTACTGACTTCTCGCTTCACCGGGATGTCCGAAACGGATGTCCAGTTGCTCACTACGCGAGAATGGAACAGGTTGTTCGTGTGGTTGAGGGACCGGGGTATGAAGTCAGGGGATCTGTTGGTCGACGATCCCTTGGAAATATTGCGTGATTGGAACGATCCTGGATGCCAAAGGGACCGTATCCAAAGATTGCTCAATCGAGGCATGGCTTTGAGCCTGGCACTTGAAAAATGGCAACGTGCCGGTATTTGGATATTGGCTCGCTCGGAGCCAGACTATCCGAGACGGCTGAAGGAGTTCCTGAAGGAGCTATCTTCGCCGATAATCTTTGGCTACGGCAATGTTAAACTCCTTGAAACGGGTGGTATTGCCGTTGTGGGATCCCGCAATGCAAGCGCTGAAGATGATAAGTTTGCTCTATCTCTGGGTGATAAACTGGCCCGATCCGGTAAATCGGTTGTTTCCGGTGGCGCCCGGGGTATAGATCAGGCGGCAATGCTTGGGGCGATCGAGGCTGACGGCACGGTTGTAGGTGTGTTGGCCGACAGTCTTCTTAAAATGTCGGTATCTCAAAAGTACCGTCAGGCCCTCCATCGCCAGGATCTAGTGTTAGTGTCACCGTTTCATCCGGAAGCGGGGTTTAATGTAGGAAATGCAATGGCTCGCAACAAGTACATCTATTGCCTCTCAGATCTTGCAGTAGCAGTGCACTCAGGAACAAGCGGCGGAACCTGGAACGGAGCCATCGAGAACTTGAAAAACCGATGGGTCCCTCTTTGGGTAAAGCGCACCACAGACAGAAAGGCAGGGAATGGAGAACTAGTCCAGCGAGGTGCTATGTGGCTACCGGAACGCTTACTCGAAGATGATATGCAGAATCTCCATGACTGGTTGCCTGACGAGGGAAGAGACCTCCCGACAATGACAGACTCTTTCGCAACCGCCGAGACTCAAGCGGTTTACCGGGAGTCGAAAGATGTTCCTCTCATTCTGGAGGAAGGCATACAGAAGACGGATGACGGCAGGAAGTGGACTGAGAAGTCGCTGTATGAGATGTTTTGTCTTAAGTTGGGGCGCCTATTGGCCGGAGCGGGTATGCAGCCGAAGGAAATTGAAGAACAGGTTGGCTTAACTGATGGGCAGCTCAAAATTTGGTTAAAACAAGCTGTGGACGAAGGCCTGATTGCCAAAAGAGACAGACCCCTGAGATATGAACTTGCGAAGGCGAAGTGTTACACGCAAGAAGGTCTTTTTGATCAACAGTAACTTAGGAATTAGAATCATAGTGTGCTGGACCTCCTGTGGAATCCGATCAGCAAATAGTATCGACTCCTCATGGCGGGACCATATCCTCCGTCTCGGCTTGGAAGAGGAGTTCGTGATGCTGGTAAAGCTTCCGTCAGGGAACGGAACAGGATGAATACGGCCAGAGAGTAATTGAAGCATAGATCGAACTTGTCACAAAATTCGCAAGAACGTTACCCGGAATGGTGTAACGGAAAAGTGAACCTGGCCAAAGGAAATGTTGGGGGGAAAAACAGGAGCGTGAAACGCGAGAGGAACTTTCATGTGCCCCCCTCTTTTCATCAAGGATTGTTCACCTGCCCCACATCTGACCACTCCGCAAGTGTGGATGCGTAAGCTGGATCCAAATGCTGATTTGAGTAGAGAAATACTGTTCCAATGGAGGTGGTCGTCTGGGCAATGTCTTGATACTCTCCCTGCTTACCCATTCTTTCCAAGCAGTCTAAAATCTCTTCTTGGGTGAGGTCAAAAGGCGGTTCTCTGAAGATGTTCAGAGGAACCGGCCGTGGATAGATTGCAGAATTTTCTCGAACGATCTCCGCTATGAGCGAATTTTCTTGTTTCCGTACAATGATTCCGGCGTATGTTTCGCTCAAGCTCCGTGATGAATAATAGTGGGGAATCCGATTCCTGCCGGAAAGTTCCTTGATGTCCTCATTTTCTGATACCACCTGCCTGAGGACGCCTTCAAAATGAGACCTCTGATGAGCAACATCCGAGTTCAGAAGACCTTGCGCGGCCAATTCAGTTAAGAGTTCCTCGAATTGCACGAGCTGTCCCGTTTCGCTCCTCTCGCGAATAATCTTCGCTATTGTCAGACGGATTTTTTCCTTTTGCTCCACGTTCCCCCCTATGGTACAAGTTCCCTCTTCGTTAGTTCATCGGCCACATCTCCAAGCCCAAGTCTGTGGTAAGCTGCAACGGTCGGAGATCCGCTTTTCTTATCCCAACCCATCTGTTCGTAGTACATATCCATTGCCAACTTGATATCTTCTCTGTCCATGCGGTTGGTTCCCTTGGTGTAAGGAGCTTTGCCGGCATGATCAGTGAACACCCAATCCGGTATGGTGTCATGTTGGGTCCGCATTTCTTTGGTCCCCATATCGCGAATCGTCAGAGCTCGATGAAGCAAGAAGATACGCTCAGCTACCTCATCGAGTTCCTCCCGAGACTTCTTGTCGCCGGTAGCCAGGCTGTAGAGCAACGACTCGATGGAGTCCTCACCCCGATAATTACGCTCCTTCAGCGGTGAAGCAATCCATGGCCCCATCCAATTGCAGAGGGATAGGGAGTCATGTAATTCTTTTCGGAGAAGAGACCATTTAGCCATTTTGGCCTTGTAGATGTTCATGGGCGAGTAAGCCGCAACCGCATCTACCGCATCCGACGAACCCCAGATCTCCGCAGCTAACTGCTTCTGAACTTTTAAGGGTAATCCGTTACGGATAAAGTTGACATGGGAATGGCACTGGACGTCACGATTATATTGTGTGTTGATGATCACTCCGCATTGACCGGCTTCTTCGCTTGAATGGTGTTTAGGATGCCCCAACTTCCAGTAGGCTATCTTCTGGTCTTGCTGCCAATCGCGCTCAGGAATACCCCACCGCTCCAAAAGATAACCGGTTCCCAGCCCAAGAGAGGTTGCTAGTTCACCTTGTTTATTTGCTATTCTCGGTAGAAGTTCGAAGAGGAAAGTTGGGTCCCCTTTCTCATATTGATCCCATGAATAGCTCTTGAATTCGTCCTCACCGACTTTGTTTTTAATGGTGCCGCTGTAGTAAAGCTGTTGGAAATCGCGTTGCATTTGGCCGTAATTCTCCCAAATCCCGAGATCGTCGGCTAGGTGCATGCCCACCATGCATGCTTCAATCGCTGTCTGGCCTCTCGGACCATCGGGAAATGTTTTGAAGAAGTCTCTGCCGAAAAGCAAACCGACGCATGTATTCTGTCCCACTGCTGGAATGCCGTACTTTGAGGAAACCGAAGGTACTTTGAGCATGGTATGGCAACGGATGGGGCAACTTGAGCAGCCATTTCCTCTCACGGTGTACTGCCAGGCCTTTTCTCCAAGAAAGAAGGCTGCATTGTTAGTCCGATAAGCGATCCTATTTAGGTTGTGGGGATCGCATGCCCCAGTGTCGATATTGGGATCCGCTGAGCCCCATTTTCTGCCCTTAGAGCTGACCCAACGAGTGTCACTGTAGTATTCTGCCCACGGCTGAGGACTGTTCGGAACCACATGCTGGTTCACGGATCCTAAGAGAGAAAGGTGCAACTTGACTACCTTCTCCCATTCCCCCTTGTCTCCGGCAATCCGGACACTCCCGGTCCCGCGGACACCAATAGCCTTCAGATTCTTGGAACCCATGACCCCGCCGATGCCACCCGCGGAGTGGGAATAGGAGTTTATCACCACGGACATGGGAACCAAATTCTCACCTGCCTGGCCGATTGCAGCCACCGAAGCCTCCGGGCCCATCTGCTGGTTTATGTCAACAGTGGTTCGCCGTATACCCTGGCCCCAGAGATGACGGGCATCCTTAATTTCGGCCTTTCCATCCACAACCTGGAGCCACACCGGACCATCAGCTCTCCCTTCGATGATGACGGCATCAAACCCGGCGTATTTGAGTTCTGCGGCAAAATGGCCGCCCATGTGACCACTGGCAACCAGCGGTTTTGGCCAACAGGTAGGCCACAGAGTTGTCACGGCGGTCCTTCCGTTGCAGGGAGCACCGGTACCGGCCAAAGGGCCAACTCCGAAAACGATCTTGTTAGCCGGGTCAAAAGGTTTAGTTCCTGTCGGAACTTCATCCCAAATGACTCTGTATCCTATTCCAGTCCCCCCTAAATAATCTTTGTATTTCTCTATGGTATCTTCAGTTGAGATTCTCCCGGTTGACAAATCAATCCGTAGAACCTTACCTGCCCATCCTCCATGTTTAACCATTTCTTATTGTCTCCTGTCAGTTACTTCATGTGGCAATCGTTACACGTCTGCGCCTTATCAGGGGAAACAACGGCTGTAGGCACCACTCTTGGCGGTACCTTATCCGTCAGGTCACGCCAGGTCACGTAGCTTAGAGCCTCCGCTGGACAGGCCTCGACACATTTGGGATTTCCATCGCAAAGGAAACATTTGGTGGCCTTATTCGTATCCGAATCAAAGGACATCATTTCCCATGGGCATGCCCTCTGACACATCTTGCAGCCAATACACTTATTATGATCCACAACGCGGGCGTTGGTTGGGGGGATCACAACGATTGCATCATTCGGACAGGCGTTCGCACAAGGCACAGGATGGGGACATTGTTTACAAACATCCTGGATCACCAGCCCATTTCCCCAAGTACCTTGGCCAGGTTGCCCGGTATGAAGGCCCTTGGGTCCAAAATTGAGGTTTCGACTAATCTTGATCCTCGCAATCGTTGGAGAAGCCTTTCCGTCATTAAATTCACTGCAGGCCAGTTCACATCGCCTGCAGCCCACGCATTTCGACGGATCTGCTATTATGAGGCCTTTCGCCTGATCCATAATGATGAGGGGGGCCTCTTTTGCACCCCACGCCTGGGGGGCGGATACCGCTACAACCATGACTCCGCTTACCAGAAGAAACTCACGCCGTGAAAAGAGATGGTTCACATCCATGGATTTCAGAGTCCTTTCGAGCCAAGATTTGAGTTTCACGATTACCGGTAACCAGAATATCACTAACCCTGCGCTAATTCGTCGTCAATATAGAACAGAGTTGAGGTATTAAATTGCTTGATGGCCACGAGGATAGTATGAAGAGTTAAATCCATACCAACGGAGTTAAATATGACGCTCGTTTCAACGCCAGCTTACTGAGAGCTACTGTCTACTGTTTTTTCAGATAGCGTCAAGCGCTTTTTTTTGGCGTGCCGAGCGTAGATTGTGGTGAATGCGACACCTGAGATGTTGGTACAACCACTCACCGGCTTTGGGCCAATAGAGCTTGGCGAAGTTGACAAGAGTATTCGCCAAGAAAATGACCCCCCAAGCACTCGTGACGGTGTAGCAACTCCGAATGAAAACTGGCGAGTCCCACAATTCCTGCGGTACATGTTCCCGCGCGTAGTCTTCAGTGAAGGGGTGCCCCAACAGCATCGACAGGAGTGTGGCCGCGAAAAGGGTTCCGCTCGCGAGGACTCCTAAATGCTGGATTACCCATTTTTCTTTTAGCCAAGCCACTGAGACTAACGCGAATGCGAAAAAAATGACTCCTGCCCACAGGATTGCGCCTCGGTGTAGTTTAGTCAGGCCCATGACGACGACCAAGAGGCTGGCGACACAGATCCCTATTTGGAGGCTCAGCATTGAATGGCCACTCGAAATGATCCAAAAGGCAATCCAAGGGGAAAAAGCCAGCAGTAATTTAATGGCATCCACGGTTATTCTCCCTCACGTGTCGTGATCGCCTGAGACATGGTTCGGCCCATCCGTCAAAAGGTAGTCCATTTGGCTAAGATAGCAAAGAACTCTCCTGGACCCTCAACGATTTCCACTTTTTCGGATCTTTCATGGCTCGCTGATCCCAACCAATCCCTTAGAAGGAGAAAGATAGTTTGGGCCAGCAGAGCCTGTGCTCGGTCAGATCTGGGAATTTGATGCTATCTACCAAGATGATCTCGGAAGAAACGAGCGATCTCCTGAAAAGCTTCCTTGGATTCCGGAGAAGTGAATACCAAGATGTATTGAGCATGCGACATGCCTTCGAAGACCTGTAGGTCAGCATCGGCTCCGGCTTGCCGTAGCTTCCTGTGCATCCGAACCGTATCGCTGAGAAACATATCGCGAGTCCCTGATGTAAGGATTGTCGGAGGAAATCCTTTTGTAAAGTCTCCATATACCGGAGAGATAAAAGGATCTTTCATGTCATGGGAACCAGTGTACAGCTTAGCGCATGCCTCCAATAAACCGTCGTATTCAACCAGAACATCGTCAATATATTCGTTGGTGTAGCACGTATCCCCGGTCTTGGCGAGGTCTGCCCATGGGGTGCCCAGTCCGACCGCTCCGGGAAGGGGGATGTTGAGGTCTCGAAGCTTGAGGACAGTAGCGGCGGCCAAACCTCCTCCCGCTGACGTGCCAAAGATACCGATGTTGGTAGGTTTGTACGTCTTCAAGACTTCATTGTAGACTGTCACGGCATCATCCAACGCTGAGGGGAAAGGAAAATCCGGTGCCATCCGGTAGTCAACAGAAATCACTTTCATCTTGCCGTGGTAGGCCATAAGAATTGCCTCGCCCAATCCGCCTTCTCCGCTATTAAAGACATAACCTCCGCCTCGTAAATGGATTAAGACCTGATTGGTGCTGTCCTCAAAAACCGACCCTGGTGTGACGAGGTATGTCTTAACTCCTCCGGTGATTCCGGTCTTGACATCAGTCGGACAGAGCTTGCGCAACTGGTCCAGATGAACCAGATCTTGCTCTGCTTTCTTTGCAACAAGGTCATGCCATTCCTCGACAGTCTTGGGAACAAAACGCATTGTAGCGTTCAACGGGCTGGCAATCACGGTTTGTAGCTCAGGGCTCACGGTACTCGGTACGGGGATGATCCGAGCAGGCACGAGCCTAGAAGCCTTGTTGTTGCTCGACTGGACTTCAATTCGTTGTTGAGCTTGGGCGGTCTGGATTGATATCACGACCGCGACCATAGCGAGTACCTTGGAAATAATGTTTCTCTTCACGATTACCTCTTCTAGCGACCTTTCTCAATTGCATGGAGAGCTATTCGATCAACCAGTCCCGGCGCGATCAACTTTATCCACTGACCCACTTGCCCACGCAAGCTCATGACCAATTCCCGCCTGCGCCGCACCATAGCTTTGAGAATCAATTGCACACATCTTTCAACCGGCATGACTTCTTTCTCCCGTACTGGGCTCTCTCCCAGCCATGGTAATTCCGGCATTATTGACCAGTAAATCAATACGCTGATAGTTTTCCACTGTCTGCTGAATCAGGGCTGCGAACTGAGTTTGTTCGCTGACATCCGTTGGAATGGCAATAGACTTTCCTCCACGAGCTTGACACTCGCGCTAATTGTCTTTAATCGATCTGCATTGCGAGCTGCAAGCGACAACCAGGCTCCCTGTGCTGCAAATTGATAGGCGAGTTCTTGCCCAATTCCACTGGAAGCGCCGGTAATGATGATAACTTTGTCTCTAAAAACTGAATTGGTCACTTTGGATCTCCGCCGCTTAATCGGACTTGCCTTAGCAGACTGCGGTTACGTGTGCAGGCAATTGTTGTCTGTTTGTTTGGGACTGATTTCTCACGACTTCCAGCATTTTCTCTATCAAGCGGTGTTTAATCATCAACGGGCCTCTAGGTTTCATCACGGTGCCTCCTTGGTCCCTATATGCGGTACTCCCCATCACATTTTCTTATAACGAGGCGAGACTCATTACACAAAGAGTTTACACGAACTGGTCGCCCAGTTACAGAATCTCTTCAAGAATTTTTTCTTCTTCAGCGTGCAGCTTCTCCACCGAATCTTTATCTTATAGAAAGACCCTGATATACTCAGATTTCACCAAAAGGTACTTCTAAACTCCTGATTTATGCTGGAACAGCGTTGTCAATCTTCGATGATTCCGGCATAGTTGCATCATCTGAGGACAAAATAACCTTGCCATCATGAAAAAAAACGAGACTTTTTCTTTTGGTCGTAATTGGCAGAATTTCCTCAAACATCATGATCAAGACAGAGTGAAGATTGCGGAATCATCTCTGAGCGAATTCATGAATGTTCGTGATCTGAGTGGCAAGAGTTTTCTGGATGTAGGTTGCGGCAGTGGTCTGTTTTCCTACGCGGCGGTGAACCTGGGGGCTTCGCGGGTAGTAAGTTTCGATATCGATCCTTTCAGTGTGGAATGTTGCCGTTACATGCACGGCATAGCCGGCACGCCTTCTCATTGGCAGATTTACGAAGGATCGATTCTTGATAAGAGTTTCATTGCCGGCCTGGGAACCTTTGACGCGGTTTATTCCTGGGGGGTTCTGCACCATACAGGCAATATGTGGGATGCTGTTGAGAATGCGGCAGGGCTCGTCAGTCCGGGAGGATATTTGTACATAGCTATTTACAATAGGATCCTGGGACGTGATGGCTCCACCTCTTGGATTCACCCTTTCTGGCTGAAAATCAAAAGAGTTTACAATTCTTATCCGCGATTGGGGGCCTATGTTCTGGAGCCATTAGCATTGTCGGCATATATTGCCATGTTAATTGCCCGACGAAAAAATCCTGTGACGCATATCAAAAACTATAAATCACACAGAGGCATGAGTTGGAGAACTGACGCGACGGACTGGCTTGGCGGCTACCCATACGAATTCGCGACAGTGGAGGAAGTTTTCAAGTTTTTGAAAGAAAGGTTTCCTGTATTCAATCTTGTGAACATAAGAGTCACCAGCGGCAGGGGCCTTAACTGGTATTTGTTCGAGAATGCTCACGATATTGATCAAGGCTGAGGCCGCAAGTAAAGAACGGCACTTAGACTTGTCGATGCCTGCGATAATGGTGGAAGAACATTTACGGCAATTTTTTAGGATGATCGAGGAGTCTGAAAATGTTCCCGGAAATGTTCTTGACAATGCTGAGGAGGCTAACTAAAATAACTCGATTATGAATCGAAGCTGCATGTCGATATAGAGGGATGTCTATATATGGCCGTTAGAATACGATTGGCACGCTATGGTGCAAAAAAGAAGCCTTTCTACAGGGTCGTGGCTGCCGATTCGCGCTTTAAACGCGATGGCAGATTTCTCGATATTCTAGGGACTTACGACCCGAGGAACAAGTTGAGCGGGCTCAACGTGAATGTGGAGAAAATCAGAGACTGGATCTCGCGCGGAGCCGAGTTCACCGACACTGTAGGGAAACTCATCAGACAGTCAGAACGTAAAACACGTACTTCAGAATAGGCTCTTACCCATCGGGCGGTTCTTGCAGTAGAGTGTGGTCTCTGTTCAAGAAAGAGAGGATTCTGATGAAAGAACTGGTCGAGTACATTGCCAAAGCCATTGTGGATAATCCTGAAGAAGTATCCGTTACGGAAGTTGAAGGAGAGGTAGCTTCCGTTATTGCGCTGAAGGTAGCTAAATCAGATTTGGGTAAAGTCATCGGGAAACAGGGTCGTACGGCTAAAGCTATGCGAACCATACTTAGTGTCGCCTCGACCAAGGCACAGAAACGGGCCATTCTTGAAATCGTGGAATAGGCTCGATCAAGGCATCCCACCAGGAATATCTAACCTTCAGCTTTACGGATTCTTGTAAAATGTTCCGGGACAGTTTGGTCGTGATTGGGCAGGCTCTCAAATCTTTTGGAATCAATGGAGAAATCAAGATTCGCCCTTTCACGGAAACCATCGCAGCATTCAAGAGGTCTCCCGCACTGATCTTCGATGATTTAACTCATAAAGTTTTGCGAGTGCGACATCAGGGGGATATGGTCGTGGTTTCCCTCGAAGGTATTGACACTCGTGAAAAGGCTTGCGCACTAGTTGGGAAATTGGTGAAAACAGAAGTAAAGAATCTTCCACCTAAGAAAGAGGATGAATATTACTGGTTCGAGTTGATTGGGCTGAAAGTTTTTACGAAGGAAGGCATCCACCTAGGAGAAATTACACACATTACCCCTACCGGAGCGAATGATGTTCTCCATGTTAACGGACCCTCCGGTGAGGTATTGCTCCCGATGATTGACGATGTTGTCATAGATGTGGACGTTTCAGAAGGAAAAATAATTGTGGACCCTCTGGAAGGACTGATTCCAAATGCTTGACATAAGGGTCTTGACAATATTTCCGAGAATTTTTGACTCGTTCCTTTCGCATGGCAATCCGGCCCGTGCAAAGGAGATGGGGCTGTTAAGAGTCGAGACGGTAGACTTGAGAGATTTTACAGAAGACCGTCACCGGAGCACGGATGATTATCCCTATGGTGGCGGCAGAGGGATGATTATGAAACCGGAACCCATCGTCAAAGGTCTCCGGATGGTGATTTCTCTTATGAAAAACCCGAGAGTGATCCTTATGACCCCGCAGGGGAGGCTTTTCAACCAAAGGGTTGCCGAAGAACTTATTACGATGGATGGCATTCTCATCGTTTGCGGTAGATACGAGGGGGTTGATGAAAGAGTCCGATGCTATGTCCATGACGAGATTTCGGTGGGAGATTATATACTCTCGGGAGGGGAGACGGCGGCCACTATCATGATCGATGCCCTGGTCAGGCTTGTTCCAGGTGTTATTGAAGCGGACAGTCATATCGAGGGAGAATCATTCTACGATGGCTTGCTCGAATACCCCCAGTATACCCGACCACGCGTTTTCGAAGGTCACCCAGTCCCCTGGGTGCTCCTCGATGGGCACCACGAGAAGATTCGGAGGTGGAGAAAAAAGCAGGCTCTAGCCCGTACCCTCGCAAGAAGACCGGACCTGTTGCAATGCAGAGTCCTAGAAGCCGAGGAGAATCAACTCCTTGAAGAAATCAGTTCTGAAGCTAATTATGGGTCTACGGAGAATAATCATGAATGTGCTTGAACAGATAGAAAAGGAACAGATGAGATTGGACCTACCAGAGTTCCGCAGTGGCGACACGGTAAAAGTCCATGTCCGCATTGTTGAGGGGACCAGGGAACGGATTCAGGTGTTTGAGGGGGCTGTAATAGCGATAAATTGGAAAGACTCACGTACCAGCTTCACGGTCAGAAAGGTTTCTTACGGCATCGGTGTTGAACGGGTATTTCCTTTGCATTCCCCAATGATCGACAAGATAGAAGTGGTAAACCAAGGTCGTGTGCGCCGATCCAAGATTTACTACATCAGAAAATTGAGAGGCAAAGCAGCTCGTATCAAGGAGCGAGGCTATAGACCTGAAAACAAGTGATTTGTAGACTGCCACATAAATGCGCTCCAACATAACCGATAAACTCCTCCCTTCCAGTCGTTACGAAGACGAAGCTGCTCGTCGCGGTTATGCCCACATAGCAGGGATCGACGAAGCAGGACGAGGGCCTTTGGCTGGGCCAGTAGTTGCTGCTGCAGTAGTTCTGACCTTCCCAGATATCCCAAGAGGCCTAAATGATTCCAAACTGCTCAGTGCGCGTGTTCGCGAAAAACTCGCTTATGAAATTGGTGAAAAGGCTTTCGCTGTGGGAATCGGTATAGTTCCTCCCGAAATCATAGATCAAATCAACATATTACAAGCGACACGGCAGGCAATGTCTTTGGCTGTGAAGAACATGCTGCCTCAACCTGATTATCTCCTTATAGATGGCCCAATTTCGCTTGATCTCGATTTTCCTCAGGAGGCAATAGTAAAAGGAGACCGACTAAGTCTTTCAGTAGCTGCGGCAGGCATTGTTGCAAAGGTGACTCGTGACAAAATCATGTTGGATTTGCACGAGAAATACCCGCTATACGGTTTTGACAAGCACAAAGGGTATCCGACTCAAGGACACAGGCAAGCTGTCTTGACATATGGCCCTTGTCTCGCCCACAGGAAAAGCTTCCGCGGAGTCGTTGGGTTTTTCTGATAGGAGTGTCTGGAACCCTCCCCTTTTTCATTCATTCAGCCTTAAATTTTCAAACGGTTCCAGTCGAACGTCAGGAGAGGTATAGAGTCCTCTTATCCGAAAAGTGGTGGTCAAGGTCTTTCCGTCCCGGGTGATCAGATTGCCGAATAATCCCGATACAATTGCATCTATTCCCACCAGAGGCGAAATATCCAGCCTGAAATCGACCCTTTCCTGGCCGCCGAAGTACATCCCGGAAGAGTCTATTCGCGCAGCGTCGGACAAGAGCCGGAGGTTATTGACTTTCCATTTGTTGTCGAAGATTTCCGTGTTCCACGTCAATTTGTGAAAAGGGAGACCCTGTCCTATAAGATCCGGCAGGCGCCCCCTGAGGAAAGAGCCCAAATTGACGAGGGAGAAAAGCTTTGATAAAATGTCGAATCGATTTATGACTCCTTCATTCATTCTCACTTCGATATTTCCAGTTTTGTATAAGCCGCCGCCGTAGTAACTTGGTCCGAGCTTCCACTCCAGGCGTCCTTCCACCATCATGTTTCCGCTGACTCGCAACCACTGAGGGTCGGAAAGCATGACCCTTTCCATCCTCAGTCGGTCTCCTTGCAAATCAACAGTTAACGGTTTAGAGGAGTTAAGCCTGATATCGAAAAGGGAGCTTCCTCTCAAGGTCCCGTCTGCGAAATCCATCTGCCAGCTAGGCACCCGTATGAGGCCATTATTAGCTTCCAGGTTCGCACGAAAATCTGAAAAAGCTCTCAATCCCGTCTTTCCTCTGGCAACTTTGATAAAACAAGATCCTTTGCTTTTGGCAATAAATCTGACCACGGGATTGGATCGTATATACTCACCCCAACCGATTTTGCTGATAAACCCGGGAGGAGCGGTAAAATCAGTGGTATCCAGGAAAGGAAATTCTACCAATATCTCCAATCGCGGATTATCAAAATCAGTTAGTGACAAAGTGCCGGTCAGAGTGGAGTTTCCTACCCTTGCCCTCTCCAGACTCAATTGCAATGATCTAGCCCTTTGTTTAATAGATCCTGTGAGCCCCTCCGCACGTTTGTGAAAGCCGGGAAGCCTAAGGGAAACATGGCTGAATAGCAGATTGGTTTCCAGGTTCACTTGAAATTGATTGCCAACGCTTATGATCGCATCCCCTTCCAAACGTCCGCCGGGTTGTAGCTCTAAGTTTGGATCAATAAACGGTATCAATAAATTGGTAGGTATTCCTTTTGGAGGAAGATTCATCGAGACAGTTGCTCTGCCGTCCTCTCTGACTACCGCCCTAAAGGAAATCCTTGTTTTGTCAAATAATAGGGATGCATCTTCAACATTTATTCCGGATGCATCGAAAGTACCTGAAGCATCAATCTTGAGAGGAGTTCCTGCTTTCTTATTTATTATCAACCCGTAATTAATAGTGTTGCTTTTAAAGTCAATTCCTGATGAAAAAGTCAGTTCCTGACTTTTTCCTTTCAGGCTCATCAAAAGGGGAATTGGTCCCGACACAGTCAGACTGGGCGGCAATACGTCGAGTTTTTTCAAATCAGCCGGATTAAGCTTAGAATCTCCCTCCACATCTATGTTCTCAGGCGATACGTTTCCCTTGAGTACAAAGGGACTGCTGCCAAACATTCCTCTAATATCAGAAAGCATTATACCCGAACCACGAAACCTTATGGAACCATTGATCTTTTTTATCGGGAGAGGCAGCCTATTAAGACGACACTGAAAATCTTCAAAAGTTATGCGCCCTTTCATATCCGGACGGGGGAGGGCTCCTTTTATATCCAGAGTTACTGATATGCCTCCATCCGGATCGGTAAACCATCCGGCCAAAGTCCCCAGGTGTGTGATAACGATCTTGTTTTCCAAGAGGGGCTGTAAATCACGGGCTTCGGCTTTCATCGAGACGAATAAATCTAGGCGTGGTGAAGTTTTGAGATTTCCAATCCAGCCGTTGAGGACGATAGGAGAGCTACCGACTGTGAGGCTAATACCTTTGAAGAGCATTTCATCGGCATTTAATCGGATCTCCCCGGTAGCATTGCTAACCGGTAAACCGACACCAGGTACAAAGCCCGAAACCTTGTCGAGAATCGCTTTAAGTTCAAGAGTTCCGTGTGGATTAAATCCGCTGAGTAGTGTGGAAGCTTTCCCCTTCCACCCCCCCCTTGCTATCACGATATGTCCCTTGAGCCCTGCGGCTATCAAGCGGTCTCGATCTTCTCCGGGAATGAGATTCAATGGCAAGACAGGAAAAATCTTTTCCAAATCGAGATCTGCCTTGTGGACAATGAACATCAACACTGGATCTTGATCAAGAATCTGTTCAGCCTTTACCGACACAGAGAGGTTCATTCCTGGAACATTAACTTCTGACAGTTCAAGGTTTATATTTTCATCGGAGCGTTCCAAAGAAAATCGTAATCCTGCGTGCTTCACGAAGGTGTTGTTGACGAATATTCTGCCCGGATGTAAGAACAAATCCCCTAGTGCTAAATTTCCTCGGGCTTTCCAGTTACGCCCGCGGCCTTCAAGCTCGGCATTAAAATCGAGATATCCATCAAACAAAGGAAGGTCAAAACTCAAATGCGACCCCAAAGCTTTAAAGCTAGCCAGTGGGCAACCGACAAGTTTCAAAAGACCTGAAAAATGCCATTCTCCTCCTGGGAAATAACCGCGCGAAAATCGTCCGGAAATGTCTAAAGATCCCTCTTTTTGTTCGTGAGGGACAACCCCTTTTATGGACAAATTTTCAACTCCATCAGGAGTGATTTCATTTCCAGACAACTCAATTTGAGAAAAAAGAACCTTACCCTGATGTGTGTGATCTTCGTCTTGTGCAAGAATCAGGGTGCTGTTTGTTATGCGAAGAGTCCGTATGGTAGGATAGATCAACATTCGATGACTGATAGCCTTCAATGAGAGACCCTCTGATTTTCCGAACGCCGACTCGCCTGAAATAACAATTACGGCTCGCGAAAATTCTGCACTGTCGATCTGAAAAATTCCTCTTAAAAGATGACCCAAATTGATTTCAAAAACAGCCGAGGGGATGTGAATCATTAAGGGGGTTCCAGGCTTGTCTCGTATTGTAATATCCTTAATAAAGATTCTGCCCGTAGCGGTTGACGTCCAAGAAAGATCTGCTGAGGAAAACGAAATTTGTCTGCCGATGGCCGATTGGACGTGTGAAACAAGTATCTGGGCTGCGCGGACGCCGTCCAGTCCAAACCTGATGTAAAGAAACGCCGCTGAACAGAATAAGAGAACTGTCAATAAAGTTGCCAGAAACAACTTAGCAATGAACTTGACAGAAAGTGTGCGGAGCGCAGGGTTTTTTGTTTTCTTTTGGGTCATTCAGGAAGTACGAAGCGCTCGGGCAGTTCCGGCGGTTCATCGGACAAAAGCAGGATTGGTATTTTCAATTATGATTGCCGCAGAAAAATGAGGCACATATCATTATCGGATAGAGGAAGAAGACCGAAGCCTCCTTGCGCGGAGGAGCAAGAGTACAGAGAACATTTGTGCTCAATGACTGGAACCCAAATAGGGGCCATTTTTCTGAAAATGGCCGGTGATCTGGTGAACTAGTGTCGGGTCCGCTTCTTAAATCGAGAAATTGTTTTTCTCAGGATGTTAAGGCGATCTCTCGATACTCCCTTGCTTCGTTCCTCGTCCCTCAAGGTTTTTAGCTCGCTGACCTTGAGCTTTACAGATCTGACGGTATCTGTTTTCTTTTTTGAGTCCGGTGCACTGATACCCTTGGCTTCTCTTAGGGCCGATATGATTTCTTCTTTATTCATACCATGAACACCCTGTACATCAGGGATTTTTAGGGCCTCTTCCCGTAGCTCCTTGACGGTCCAACGTTCTAGGGGCTTTTCCTTTTTTTCTTCTTGTTCCTTCTTTTTCTTACCCATAACTCCTCACTAGAAAAACTAAAAAGTGTCTTGACATCTCAATATTGGCCAAGCATCGGCAGTCAGATCTGATTCCAAAAAGGCATTTTAGAACTAAACTTGAACTGTCAGCCGCATTATTTTTCGTAAAATGCAAAGAAGTCTTTTGCATAACCTTCGTCGTAACGCTTCACCGTGTACTGTAGCTGTTCAGGGGACAATCGGTCACGTTTAATTATCTTATTATTTTCACCACGGAAGTAGAAATTGCAAACAATGTTATGAATATTTGCATCCCCATGGATGGCCCTCTTACAGCCGGCTAGCACGAGGGCCCTGGCAAGATCCCGTGTGCCCACGTGGTGCCCCATTGCAAAAACAAGGTTACCGTCATCCCGAATCCCAAACGCTGTTCGATTGGCAAGGAACCAGACCCTGTTTCCCATTGTGCTTCTACCTTGGCTATCGATCAAAAAACCTCCTAAGCCAATTTCAGCTTCTTCCATCTTACCATTTTTCAGAATCTGTTCGACTACGGCTCCGTCTTTCACTATGAGGTGTCTGAGTTGTCGGGCATCCTTAACCAGGGATAGAGGAATATCGTCGGTCCACTCGAGGATGTCGACCGAATCATCAGTATAAATTACCATTGTAGCCATTCCCGGGACCATGGGATAGACGACTTGGCCTCTGAAAATGGCTCCGGCGCCTCGAGCATGCTGCTGCATCCACATTGCGTTTGTTATTGCAACGATGTTAGAAAGGTTTTCTTGCTCTGGAACATGGGAAATCTGATAGATGCCCGGCTCAGTCTGTCCTATGAACAAGCGCGGTCTGATTCGGCTTATGTCGAAAAGAGCCATATACACTATCGAGTTCGGAAATTCAAGGCTCGGACGATAGACAGTCTTGTAAGCCAGCGGATGTCCATCCGAACCTGTGGGTAGATCGTCTGAAATCCATACTCCCTCGCCATCCATCTTTGGCGAAAGGTAAAGAGGGAGGATAATGGGAGGAGGGGGAAAGAACGAATCGGTTTCCGGGCGAGAATCGTTAGCTGTTAAAGGAAGGTCTGCTTCCGTCACATCCTGAAGATTTTGAGAGCGGTTTACCTCAGGCATTCGAGTCAGGATGTCGTCGAGCCAGTCCGGCACTGAACAATCTGACTGAACGTCTACATCTCGAACACTATTGACTGTCTCAGTACTGATTCTCGCATGTCTATCACCAGGCGCCCCTGATTCTTCAGCCGACAAATCCATTGAAAAGAATATTGTCACGGCCAACGCAAACATAAAGGTTTTTAATATAGTATCCACCATCCCTCGCTGCTTCATTCTCTAAATTTTATATATTCACTTTTCAATTAACGTTTCTGAGTAATTATTTCGACTTATCCCTGCCTGAAATTCCAGAAGCGGAAAAAGCACATCTTATCCCAGTTCCAATTAGTGAAAAGCCCAGCATTGTCCGATGACGATTTCCGCAAAGAAACGATAAATAAAAACAAAACACTCCTCGAATCCATCATTAATTTAATTACAATTATAACAAAGTCGAGTTATGAACACAAGCTTCGGTTGGTGTACGACTCTTGCGGGATCCAACCTACCCTTGCTGCGACAGGAAGAATAAAACCCCATTTTTCCATGTCAAGCATTTTTCATCCCAAGACGCAAAATATTACTTGTGACCCAACAAACACCACTAAAGGTTCTCATATTCATTTGAAGATTGCAAAAAAAAAAGAAAATTTCTGAATGATTCCGACTAATCAGGCTGGTTCGAACAATATAGAAAGGCAGCAAAGCGAGTCCACGACTTTTAGCAAGGTCATTCGCTGAATAGCGAACTGTCCTGCTACTGGCCGACTAGTCCATCCACGTCAAGGGGCAAGAAATCGAGGAGCATGAAAATTTTTTCTTCCAGTCTGATAGTTTCTTCTTTCATTACATGAAGTTTTTTCACGGCCTCGGGGTTCCTGCCGTAAGTTTGCTCAAGGTAAACGAATCTGTCATACAAGCTTACTATTTCGTCGTGTACCACTCGCTTGTCGGCATAAAAAAGTATGTGTTCCTCTCCGACCGGTGCGTCCCTCGAACCCCTGAGAACAATATGCTGAACAACGATACGCGCAACAGATGGAAGTCCTTCTTCGACTAAAATCTGTTCGCCCCTCAGGTCATGATAACCCACTCCGTCGACCAGGCAAGGGTATTTCCCAATATCATGAAGTAAACTGGATGCCCTTAAAAGGGCCATGTCAACGGCATGGTTTTGTCTGAGCAGACCTTCTCCGACCAACCTGCCTACGTCCCAAACTTTCTTGGAATGGAGGATGATATGATTCGGAGTCTTGTATTTCTCCAGGAGAATCAGGCAATCCAGTTCTCCCGGTATGGCCTCTATGCTCATCTAGGATAATTTCGTTATCGCAGGATCGGACCACGAAAAATTTTATCATAATGTGGCCCCGGTGTTCAGGATTATACCAAAGATACTTTCCAATGGAAACCCCGGGGCCGTGTTCGAGAAGAGAATTAATTATGAAGAGGTTGCCCTGAAGTGATTATCTGCTGAGTCAGCCACTCAAAAAATGAGTCCTAACTCCACATATGGTCCCTGAATTGTAGCTTGGATCTTCTTGTCTTCATTGACAACCCACTCGGAAGTCCTGAAGCGGTATCCTCCAGCCACATAAGGACGCATTTGGGAGCCGTAACCGGCGGCCAGTTCCGGAAAAAACTTTCCTTGGCAGTCCAGAAAAAACCCATTTTGTTTTTGCAAGAAAGTGTAAGCCCCCTTGACTTTGACGAAGATTCCGTTCGCAGGAGCATATTCACCACTGCCGCCCGCACCCATCAGGAATTCCTCAAAGGACTGAGAGTCTTTGGCAAGTAAACTTTCCATGCGGAGATTTTCTACCCATATTTCTCCAAGCAAAAGCCCTCCGACTCGATAGTTGTAGCCTACGGCCAAAAAGAACTCACCCTCCAAGCGGTACAAAGACGTGCTAGACTTAGACGTGACCTGAGTTAAAGCTGGAAAGATCGTATTGCCCAATGTCAAAGTCTCAGGCAAAGTTCCATGACCATTGTCATCCCTCGGGATCATGTAAGAGAAAGTCAAGGCAAGCGTCGGCGCTACACGCAACGCGGCGTAGACTTCTGCTACCAACGTATTCTGTGAAAAGTTGAGATCTCTCACAAAATCAATGTCTGCTCCGCTTTTACGAATGATCCTGAAAGAGTTTCCGGTATAAAAGCCACGGCCCCCTCCTTCAAGGCTGAACGATCTGCATGGCTGAAAGGGAACACAAGGTCCCATGAAGAAAGGCTGCTGTCCCGGAACTAAACCCATAGGCGGAGGGGCAGGTCTCATGCCGGGCGACGGCGGACCAGGTCTCATGCCGGGAGATGGCGGACCCATAGGAGGTCCAAAAGGTTGAGAGCAGGCTCCGTAATGAACAGATGCCAGTACGAGAAGGGTTGTGGTCCCCAATACCAGGACCAGGGTGAATAACTTGTTCATGGGCAACCAGAGACCTCCTAAAATATGCTATATGGTCGATTATATCATAGTAAAAACAATTAAGTCAAACATAATTTGACTAAATAAAAATATGTATTTTATATAAATAGTTAAAGTATATAGTATTATTTTATTTTAAAATTAAAAACTCATGTTGTTGAGATATTGGAAAATCTTTGGATGTCAGGATCACATTTAAACCCATATCTGCTTATATCTATGGCAGTTCGGTCGTTAAGACACGCCGGAAAGTCACGAGGAAAATTTGCCGTGACCTCCACTGGGCTGTGTAAAGAAACTCTCGTGAGTGAATAACCATGAACAGCCGCATTGAAATATCCATCCGGATGGTGTATCATTTACTCCATGCCGGAAGGTCTTGATCTGGGTTAGGAAGACATTCATTCTGTCTGCATCTTCGCTCGGGTCGTGATCGAAAAAACGTTAGGAAACGATGTTTATTCGGTTAGTTGCAGTTTAAGTATGCAAGGAATCCCTTCGCATGTTGCGTGAACACATCAATGAAATTATGATCAGATGGAGCCCAAGAGAAAGACGTGGGAGCAATTATGATCCCAGCCTGTTTCTCGAGACGCCCGAACAGGCAAGAAAATTGATCCGACACTTGCGGGAGCAACTGGAGAAAGCTCATAAAGAAAGAAATATGAAGTTGGTGGATGAACTAGGGGAAATCCTGGACAGAGTCGAGCGTCTTTCAAAAAAATTCTTTCGATGGGAGGATCACCTCCTGCGCACACTGGAATCACAAGATTTGAGGGAAATCAAGAAACTCCCTTTAGGATTTTGATCGCATTCTGGACGTACTGAGATCTTTCAGATTTCGCAAGAGGAAGCAATAGGTCAGACGAGAAGAATAGGGAGTTATCCATGGATTTTGAAAGCATGAGTCGTCAGGAACTCATTCGGCATCTTGAAGAACTCAATAAATATATGGACAATGTAGTGGTTTTTTGGGGAGGCAAGAGAGAATTTCGAGAGACATTCGGACAAGTAGCTGAAAACAGGAACAACGAATATACGGAACAAGAAGCGGCAAACGCTCGCACAATCCTCCAAAGCGAAGGAGCCTTCGAAGATTTTGTCGAGATGGTCAGAGATTCCTTCGAGAGAGGTGGAATTGAATATTTTCTTTCAGAAAAGATTACTGCCCTCATGGAAGAAGTCGCTGGACGACGCAGGAAAAATAATTAGAATCTTTTGTTGATACGAGTCGTTTACTGCATCTTGGCATCAAGTCTTTATATCATTAGGTAAAAAGAACATAAAATTAGTAATTAGACTGGTAAGTTCTCTTAAAATGGTTTAAAATATCTTGGTAATAAAGGGATGATAAGTGGCGAAACCCTTTTCATGGGGCTGGCGAAAGGAGATCGTACTGGTGAATAACAAATATCGATTCATGCATGCATATAGTTTTATTGTGATAGGTTTTTCATTCCTGGGAATTTTATTGCTGTTTAGTCAAGCCGCGTCTCAGGACAATGATTCCCAGTGCCTGGTTATTAGAGACAGATGGGAGATGGTTCACCAGGATCTCAAAGACAAACTTAACAGTTACATGTCCATTCAGCAGTTACCGGTTGAGCGGGTCGCACAGCGTCCCCTCGTAAGCAATTCCACAGGCAAGACAATAGCAAAACAGGTCTCAGACGCATTACAGGCCAAGGAGGATATTCTCGTCGGCAAGAGAAATGAATGTCGAAACCTCCTGAATGTCGAAAATCAGGCATTCGCAGAGATGCAAGAGTGCATTTCTACAGGAAGGTCAGGCAAGAATAAAGATATTAGCGGCTTGCATAAAAAGCGACGCGCTCTGATTGAAAAGGCAATTCTCGCAATAACTGAAGTAAAAGAAGTTGAGGGAAGGGAAACCATCCTACCTTACCCAGAAGCTGGGGGTCAGGGAGATCCGTACCGGCGAAGCGTGAATAATTATTGGCAGAATTACCAACAAAATTATCGAAGATGGTGGGGATATTGAGCCAAAAAAGGAAGCTTATTCCGGGCAACCCTTATATGAACCTCATCGGTCAGGGGGTGTGCTTCGGCCGCGAAGCCGGTCTTGCCGTTCGCAGCAAGCAATGTAAACCGACAACCTGCCAATATTGCTAGATTAAAGCTAAAATATTACTCCAAGGAAGTATGCCCCCCACACGTGGTAATGTTTTAGGCTGATTTCACCACAAGGCGCGCTCTTTCCAGACCCGGTAGTACTAATTATGTGTTGGTGATATGTCGTGTTACCTATGAATGGGATAGGGTAAAATCATGCCATGTTTTGAGGTAATGTACAATAGGCCACATGATAAGCTACTTTAAAGACACAATGTATTTGACTACCATACAAAATAGACTTAACGTTTAATTAGAATTATCAAGCGAATTAAGAGGAGAGATACCATGACAATTAAAAAAGTAGTAAAGATGTCAAAAGGCCTTTGCAAGTGCAAGAGTTCTTGTTGACGGTGTGTGTGGACGGAAGTTTTTAGGTACCTGAAAGATTTCGTGCATGGATTCGTACGGCGCTCAGGAATGGATTTGTCGGGCCCACTGCACCTTTTTCAAAGTTGACCGAACGGAGGAGGAGCGTTGCCGGGGTTATTCTCTGGCAAGCCTCATTGTAACAAAAAGGGCTCTGCTTGGTACATTCAAGACAGTGGAGCCCTTTGACCCCTCATTTAAGAAATCCTTTCTTTACAACAATATCTGTGTCCATTGTCCGTTCTTGATCGACGGTTGCGACTTCACCGCTTCTGAGTCCTCCGAAGGATGTCTCCCTTGCGGAGGCCTGATATTGATTTCCCAACTCCTTCATGATGGAAAGCTACTCGAAGATGACGTTCGGGAAGCAGATTTAATTGATCGTGCCCGGGAATCTTACCTATCCTTGACTCCCAGGTGCTCTATTAAGAAATTGGAGCATAACTATCTCTATCATATTGTTAAGGATGAGCTTTACGAAGTTAACCAAGAAGGGTTTGATTTTCTTATCCGATGTGACGGGACCAATCGCGTAAAAGACCTGAACCCTGACCCCGGGTTCTTGGATTTCTGTCGAGAAGAGGATCTCTTGTGGATAAGCCCTACACCTCGTGAAATTGTTATCAGGGAAGGGCAATCACCAGTTCCTTCACTCAGGTATTTGGAATGGCTTGTCACATTTAGATGCAATCTTTCCTGCTCCCACTGTTACCTTGGCCAAACAGAGTCAGATGAATTTTCTCCGGATCTGATACGTCCCCTTTTGGATCAGTTCACCCACATGCATGGTCTTCGCATCCTGGTGAGCGGCGGAGAGCCGACCATGTACAGGCATTTCCCATTGCTAAACGATATTATCGGCGACTATCCCATCAGAGCGGTACTCCTGACCAACGGAATGCTCTTGGATGATAAGTTGGCATCTAAACTGAATTTTCATGAGGTTCAGATAAGTCTGGACGGAATGGAGCGGGGGCATGAGGCCATAAGGGGAAAAGGAACGTTCCGGAGAGCAGTAGAAGCTATGAAGATTGCAAGGAGAAATGGACTGGATCTGTCCGTGGCGACTATGATACACAAAGCGAATCTTGACGAATGGGATGATATGAGGTTCTTGGTCGTCGAAAATGGAGCTAAAGAATGGAGCGTCGACTACCCATGTCTCAAAGGACGGTGGCAGGTAAATCACGAATTGTACGTCGCCCCGGAAGAAGCAGCGGTAAGGATGTCTTACGGATTCGGGGGGTCCTATCATGGGACCTCACCAGGATGGACATGCGGTCGCCACCTGGCAGCAGTCCTGCCTTCCGGTAACGTTTGCCGTTGCGGACTCTACCAGGAACTATCTCTCGGCTCAGTCGACGAAGGGTTGGAAGAGGCCTGGGCGAGGGTGATCCATATCCCAATTGGGCAAACGAAATGCTTTGGATGTACCCACGCCGATACTTGTGGAGGGGGATGCCGATATCGTGCAGGCGGGCCGGACGAGCGTGATGAGGTTATGTGCCGATTCCATGGTGTTCAGGTCGAAGAATCCCTCTGAAAAACTTACCGTTAGTCAATTTGCTAGGAATGGGATTTCCATTCGGAGTTTATCTCTCGAAGGTAACAGGTTGACTTATGGGAAAACTATACTTATCTCTTAATAGAGCTAAAAAAAATTTTGCTCAGTTATAATTGGGAAAGGGTCAAGACCATGAGTCGCAAAGAAAAAACCGAAGGAGCAAATATTCCAGATCCAAAAGAGATTGAAAAGGAGATCAACGAATTTCTTGCAAATAAATATGGTAACCGAATCCGAGTGATGGGAACTCAAATTGGACCATGGCCCGGAGTCGACGAAACAGGTAGTGAAACAGTTACAGAGGATTCCGGCCCATCGGCCATGCGATTCGAGATGAAGCCGGCTGAACTGCATGAATACCTGGACCGGTTCGTGATTCGTCAAGATGTAGCCAAGGAAATTCTTGCCACCAAGATATGTACACATTTTAACCGGATTAGGTATTTTCAAGAAAGAGGAGAAAGCGCGGACCGGGAGGGAATCGGTCGCATAAAAAATAATATTATCCTGATTGGCCCTACTGGTGTGGGAAAGACTTACCTTATAAAGCTTATAGCCCGGAAGATCGGGGTACCATTCGTAAAGGGAGATGCGACAAAGTTCAGTGAAACCGGGTACGTGGGTGGAGATGTCGAAGACCTTGTCAGAGACTTGGTCCAGGAGGCTGACGGCGACATAGAAAAGGCTAGTTATGGAATAATATATGTGGATGAAATTGACAAGATAGCGTCTTCAGCCAACATTATCGGCCTGGATGTAAGCAGAACCGGTGTTCAGAGAAACCTGCTCAAACCCATGGAAGAAACTGAAGTTGATCTCAAGGTCGCCCACGATCCCGTATCCTTAATGGAGGCTGCAGCCCATTTCCAGAAAACCGGCAAGCGGCTGAAACGCACCATCAACACGAGGGACATACTGTTTATTGTTTCCGGAGCCTTTAACGGTTTGGAAGAAATCGTCTCTAAGAGGATGTCTCGCAAAGGTCTGGGATTCGGAGCCGCCTTGAAGGAGAAAGAAAACAGGACTGAGCTGTTTCGAGAAATCAAGGCAGAGGACTTGATTGAATATGGCTTTGAGTCAGAGTTTGTAGGACGTCTTCCTGTAATCGCTGTTCTCGAAGACCTGAATGAGGACGATCTTTACCTGATCCTAAAAAATAGATATTCTTCAGTAGTGACAGCCAAAAAACAGGATTTCAAGTCGTATGGAATAGACATTAGGTTCACAGACCCAGCCCTGAAAACCATAGCCCAGATGGCCTACCCGGAGAAAACTGGGGCACGGGCTCTCATAAGCGTAATGGAAAAGATTCTTGTAGGCTTCGAAAGAGTTCTTCCGTCAACAGACATCGCCCGATTTGCCGTCACAAAAGACTTGGTTACAAGTTCAAGGAAATATCTCCAAGATATTCTTGACGATGATTCTCATCCCTCGAGGTGTGAGGTCTTTGACGAAGTCGATTCGGTGGAGCGTGCGGAGTTACTCGAAGATTTAGTAGCGAGACAGTCCGAATTCGAGAAACGCTTCGGCAAGGCTTTAAGCGACTGGGCTCTGGAAACGGTTGTGGATGCCGCCGTACAACTAGGTGTACAGCCTGAGACCACGTACGGTCGGTTTATTAAAGTAGAGCAAGAAATTCATGGCTTCGAGAAGGAGTTTGAAAACCAGTATGGTTTAAGAATACGGTTTTCCGGCGAAGCTCTCAGGGAGTTGATAACGCTTGTGCTCAAAGGGTCTGAAGAGCCTCTCATAATATGCAGAAAGATTTTTCAGAACTATCATCATGGACTAAAGCTGGTCATGGAGAGAACAGGCCGACAAGAATTTATCATTCCGAAAGAGGCCATCGAGAACCCGGAACGATATCTCAATGAAATAATTCAACAAACCTATCAACAGCTTAATCCCGAAAATAAACCCCACCTCAATTTCTAGTGCCATAACAAAAAAGTCCGGCTCAATGAGCCGGACTCTGGTCAGCGACGCTTAGAAGACTATAATTCATCACCGCTGCTTCTGTTCCTGGGTCCAAAACCAGCCCTCTGGGGCGGACTCGTTACCTGGTTTGACGGGGCAAAAATGTCTTTGAGTGTCGACCACAAGCCTCCCCCGGTACCGCTTTGCTGTTGCGGAGCGCCTTGAACGTGAATAGGGGTCGGCTGGCTGGATGGGTTAGGCGAATAAGGACTCATGGGCTGAGAGCCTGTGCCAGCCTGTACGGCTCCTGGCGAAACGGGATATCCACCCTGGATCCCGCCATATCCCTGGCTTTGTGGAGGGGCCGTTGCGGTCTGCGGATACTGCATGGGTTGTGCCGGGCCTGCTGCAGGTTGCGGGTACTGCTGCATGGCCGGTGATGCTGTCGGGGCCCCTCCTGCCCTCACCTCCTGGACTCTTTGGGGCGCTCGGCCGCTTTCACCGGAAACTCCCATAAGGTCATAGTATTTCTGTTGAGAAGTGCGTAGTTGCTCATAGGCCTCCCCTACGGCCTTCTTGTGATATTCTTCCTGCAAAGCCCTCTGTCGTTGTTCCTGTTCTTGAAGTTTTTGTTGAGCGGACAGGTACATTTGCTGAGTCTGCTGCAATTCCTGGGCTGCGGCCTGTTGTTGAGCAGCTAGTTCCACCGCGCGCTGGCGAGCAACCGCCCTTTCGTAAGCTTTGCGCTGCGCCTCTTGCACTGTGGGGTCGGAAGAATACGGAGACTGGCCTGATTCCTGAGCCTGGCCTGATTCCTGAGCCTGGCCATAACCCTGCTGCTGATAACCCTGCTGAGGGGATTGCTGCCCATAGGCACCTTGTTGCTGGTAACCCTGTTGCTGGTATGGCTGTTGCTGATAAGGTTGTTGGTAGCCCTGGGGAGACTGATAAGCCTGTTGCGGATAAGCGCTCTGCTGTTGATATGCGCCCTGCTGCTGCTGCTGGTAATAAGCTTGCTGTTGGGCCGTTTCCGCTAACTGCTGCTGAGCCCCGGCTTTACTACGCTTCTTCGTGGACTTGGCGCTCTGTGGGGAACTGGTAACCTGCTGAGTGCCGGCAGAAGGCGCTTGGTAAGTCTGGTAACCAGGAGCAGCATACCCTTGGGACCCGGGTGCCTGCTGCCCGCTCGCTCCATAACCGGCGGACTGTTCGGGCGTATTTGAATACATTCCGGGCTGCGACGTAGTTCCTGGCGAGGAGACTTGGCCTGAAGATGACGAAGGATAGTAACTGGTTATTGGAACGGAGTTAGGATAAGAACCCGTTACGGCCTCGTAACCACCAGCTCGCTGCAAGTTATCCAAGTAATTGTTCCAGTCGGGGTAATATACAGGTGGACTGGACCCATCAATGCTGCCGGTCGGGCTCTGCATAAGGCTGGAATTACCGTATCCCCCATCATTATCCTGACCTTGCGACCACTGACCCGGAGCAGGTTCAACCATGAGAACAGTAGCCAGGGCAGCGCTCAAAAAACCAACCCATCTTCTTCCCATTATGAGTCTCCTTTCGGCCAAAGCGTTCCAGCAGGAGGCTACGAGAGTTGACGAACCAATATGGTTATCAACAAATACATCTTATTAAACCGCCGCAAGAACCGCCCATAATTTCACCATTCATATTATCCTTTTTTAATTAGAAAATCAAGTTTAAAAAAAGTTTCCACAATTTTAAAATGACATTATTTCAAATATATATATGAATTTAATAAAAAATTACAGTATAAATCAAGTTATTTTACTATTCTTAGCAAACTTCTCGATGGTTTATGCTGCTCAGAGCGCACGTGTCCTTTAACATTCTCATTAAATATCTTGTTTTTTACTCGAACGGAATTAATTAAGAAGTACAGTATCATATCACGTTCCCATTCGCGAACCGGAGCAAACTCCGACACTTTTTTCAGATACTTTTCCTGAAGTTGAGCTAGGGAAGCTTCATCAAAGTCCAGAACACGATCTGCCAAGCCCAGCAATACTTCCTCAATCCCCACGATGCCTCCTGTTTACCCCGTTCCTCACTACAGACTTCTGACACACTGGTCATGAAAACTGGACCAGAAAGCCGCTTCCCTCCGGCGCAGTTAGATTGATTGTGAGCGAAATCCAAAAAATTACGATGCCGTTTTAATTCCTGCTTCGAGAGCCAGGATGTTCATTTTGCGTACGTACTCCCTTGGATCTTTTTTCAGGTGTACCATCATCGCCTCTGAAGAGACCGGGAACCCATTCATAGTGGTGGCGAATCCAAGAAGAACCACATTTTCAAGCTGTATTCGGCCCAACCCCTTGGCTATGCTGGTGGCATCGATACGCCTTGTGCCTAACTCTTCGGGGAGAGGAGAATTCTCCACCACAATTCCGTCAGGTTTTAGGTAATGAATGTTATTTGCGGTTTCGGTCGAGTCCAGTGACAGAATGAAATCAGCATGGCCGTAACGAACCAGTGATGAATAAAATGGGCCAATCCGTAGATGACTATTGATCGAACCACCTCGAACAGCCATACCATGAGTTTCCGAAGAAAGAACATGTAACCCCATGTCAGTTACTAATTGGCCGATTTGTCTGGTTAGGAAAACAATTCCCTGTCCACCTCGTCCACATAGAATTAATTCAAACATCCTCAAACACCTCTTGGCTCGATGGACTGAGATGGGCACATTTGGAAACAAAAGCCACACCCGACGCAAAGGTCAACGTCAATTTGTACCCTTTTTTCGTCTTTCAGGAAGATAATTGCTGGACATTGAAGGTCTCTGATACAGGTCATACAAAGATCGCACTTGTGTCCAACCTGAAATCTTTCCGACGACAGTTTCACAGAGGGAGATTGCACGCAGGGGCGACGCGCTATTACTACGGAAACACCTAAATTGTTGTCGATAGTATAGCTCTTGGCCTTCAGGAGAGAGTCCTTGAGCGCCTCAAAGTCGTAGGGATCTACAACTTCCAGAAAGTCCACCCCGCATCCTTTAACCAGTCTCTCCATGTCAACAGCCGTTCCGGGCGACCCGTCAGCGAGAAAGTTGTCTGCCGGAGTAGGTTGGCCTCCGGTCATAGCAGTGGTATTATTGTCCATGATCACGAGTACAAACGGAGATCTGGTGTGAACAGCGTTGATCAGGGCAGGAACCCCTGCGTGATAAAAAGTGGAATCTCCAATGGTGGCAACAACCGGTCTCTCATCTCTGGAAAGAGGTGCCCTGGAAAAGCCTCCTGCCATACCGATTGATGCCCCCATACATAGGCAGGTATCAACCGCCCCCATGTTAATGCCGAGGGTATAGCAACCGATGTCTCCTGTATAAATCGCTTTATCGAAAACATTCTTGATCAGGTAAAAAGCCGACCTGTGTGAACAGCCTGCACAAAGAGAAGGCCGCCGCGGTTTAACGGAGGGTGCTCTGCCGGCCATAGGCTTTTGGCCAAGCGATTCATGAATCAAGTTTTCGACTAATTCTGGAGTGAGTTCGCCATGTTGGGGGACATGGCCGGAAAGTCGCCCAAGAACTTTCCGTCTATCCGTGACCTGGAGTTCGAGAACGGGATAAGTCTCTTCAATAATCATCGTCTTTTCATAGCGATCCACGATCTCTTGAAGCGCTTCAGTGTCCGCAGGGAATGGGAGATCAACCTTGTAGACGTCCACACGATTAAGTTTCTCATCGCTGGAAACGATGTCCCTCACATGTGAAGACACGGAACCGGATGTGATAAGTGCCAATACGTTATCATGGTTTCCTTCAACAAGCACTGGGCGGGCCTCTGACTCCTCTTTTCTCATTTTAGCGAGTTTTTCATTAAGTTCTTGGTGTAAGACGAGTCTATAGCGAGGTATGGCAGCCCAACGCGTCCAATTCTTCTCGAATGGCCCAACGTCTACCACTTCACGAGGAGTTGACAGCGAGACGTCTTGTCGGGCATGACACACTCTTAAGCAGGGTCGCAAAATGACAGGCACCTGGTACTTTTCCGAAAGGTCGAAAGCCTTAATAGCCATCTGCATAGCTTCCGCAGGAGTACCGGGATCCAGGACCGGAACCTTGGCAAACCAAGCGAAAAACCTGGTGTCCTGTTCAGTCTGGCTCGAATGCGGCCCTGGGTCATCGGCCACCACCACTACCAAACCTCCCCGAACTCCAAGATACGCGGCGCTCATGAAGGCATCACTTGCCACGTTCAAGCCGACCATTTTCATGGCTGCGGCTGAACGAGCCCCTGACAGAGACGCTCCATAAGCAGTTTCAAAGGCAACTTTTTCGTTAATAGACCACTCAAGGTAAATCGGGTGTAATAGTTCCCTTTTCCATCTCACGAGAGATTCCATCACCTCTGATGAAGGGGTTCCCGGGTAAGCTGCGGCAACAGAGCAACCGGCTTGTATAATTCCTCTGCCTATAGCTTCGTTGCCCATGAGAAATCTGGTCTGTGAGTATTCTTCCTGTCTCATGAACTTTTCATACAGTAGGAGTCAAAAACTGTCAACTCCGCCGTCACGTTCACAACAGATAAACTTTTACGCATGTTTTTTCTCCGTATTTCTGGGGGAGAGAAAAGCGTACCCGATCCCCCTGTGAATGAACAGTTAAAGACCTTTTATCATATGGTTTGGGCAATTCCGCTCCTACAATCCAAGCGGTGCCTGCCACTTTCTCTTCAGGTCCCAAATGTCCGCATCAATAACCATGCTTCCCTTCAACCCTACTATTCTTACCCGAGACTCCAAG